>Ga0318505_10000236_pt1 | contig 11778 bp, 10 predicted proteins | sample GRESIP084b2f18_FD_203676 | JGI IMG/M metagenome (GOLD analysis project Ga0318505, IMG submission 203676) | Tropical soil microbial communities from Luquillo Experimental Forest, Puerto Rico - GRE.SIPMG.084b2f18 | ecosystem: Environmental > Terrestrial > Soil > Tropical forest > Bulk soil... | reverse complement strand
CTTGCCGTTGTACGGGTCGACGCTGTGCCCGCCCAGGATCACAGCCGCCGCCCCCATCGCATCGGCGATGCGGATTATCGTGCCCGCGTTGCCCGGCTCGCCGATTCCGACAGCAACCGCAACCAGCCGCGGTGAGCCGGCCAGCACGTCCGCCAGCCCGGTCGCCGGCATGTCGCAAACCGCGAACAGCCCCGTCGGAGTGACGGTGTCGGAGAGCGCTTTTGCGGCCCGCTCACTCACCAGGTGAACCGGCCACTGAGCGGTGTCGAGTAAGGACGAATACCGCTGGGCCGCGGACTCGGTGACGAAGACATCCCGAACCAGCCCGCGCGCTGAGGCGGCCTCAACGAGGTTGACGCCTTCGGCGAGAAAGCGTCCGGCGCGCCGTCGGGCGACTTGTCGATGCAATTTGACCGCCGCGGCCACCCTGGCCGAGCGTTCGGTGAGCACCGCCATCGTCGACGAGCTAGGCAGCCTCTCCCGAATCCGAGGGCGCGTTGACGTCCTCGGGCAGCGCCGCCCGCGCGACGTCGACGAGCGCGGTGAACGCCGCCGGATCGGTGATCGCGATGTCGGCGAGGTTCTTACGGTCCACCTCGACTCCCGCGGCCTTCAGGCCCTGGATCAGCCGGTTGTAGGTGATGTCATTGGCGCGCGCGGCCGCGTTGATCCGCGAGATCCACAATTTGCGGAACTCGCCCTTGCGCGCGCGGCGGTCGCGGTAGGCGTACTGCAGCGAATGCAGCTGCTGCTCTTTGGCTTTGCGGTAGAGGCGGGATCGCTGGCCGCGATAGCCTTTCGACGCCTTCAGGACGCTGCGCCTCTTCTTGTGGGCGTTGACTGCCCGCTTTACGCGTGCCATGGATGTTCCTACTCTCGTTCAGACGTAAATGGTCAGGTGCCGGAGGTCCGGGGCTCGCTCAATCGAGGCTCAGCCGTTCAGCAGCGAGTTGACCCGCTTGGTGTCGTTGGCTGAAACCGTTGTGCGGCCGTCCAGCCGCCGGGTTCGTTTGGTCGGCTTGTGCTCGAGCAGATGCCGGCGATTGGCTTTCTGGCGGACGATCTTTCCGGTGCCGGTGCGCCGGAAACGCTTCGACGCCCCGCTGTGGGTCTTGGCTTTGGGCATATTTCCTCTACTTCTCGCTGTCAGGTCAGTTGGGCGAAGGCTGGCTTTCGGCGCCCTCATCCGAATCCGGGGCCGGCTCGGCTCCAGGTGCTTCGGGATGCCGCGCCCTGGCGCGAGTCTTCGCGCCGCGGTGCGGTGCCAGCACCATCGTCATATTGCGGCCGTCCTGCTTGGCCGACGTTTCGACGAATCCGTACTCGGCGACGTCGGCGCCCAGCCGCTGGAGCAATCGGTAGCCCAGCTCGGGCCGCGACTGCTCACGTCCGCGAAACATGATGGTGACCTTTACCTTCGATCCCGCCTCCAGGAAGCGGACTACGTGACCCTTCTTGGTCTGGTAGTCGTGATCGTCGATCTTTGGTCGCAGCTTTTGTTCTTTGACGACGGTCTGCTGCTGGTTGCGGCGGGATTCGCGCGCCTTCTGCGCCGCCTCGTACTTGTACTTGCCGTAGTCCATGATCTTGCAGACCGGCGGCCTGGCGTTGGGGGCAACTTCGACGAGGTCGAGATCGGCGTCCGCGGCGACGCGCAGCGCGTCTTCGATCCGCACGATGCCTACCTGCTCCCCCCCTGGGCCGATCAATCGGACTTCAGGTACGCGGATGCGCTCGTTGACGCGGGTCTCAGTGCTGATGGGGCCTCCCTTGTTGGGCTTCTGTCTCCTCCAGTCGCGCCCAGTCCCCAAGCCCGTCCGGATTCAGCGGTGGAAGCACCACACCATCAGCAAAAAGGCCCTGCACAAGCAGGGCCCAATGCCGACCGATCGCGGCTTGAAATCGTTCAAGCCGCCCGCACTTCTCGCGGAACAGGCATACACGATGCCTGTGACCGGACCGCATAGCCTTGACACGAACTCGTGGCTAGCGGTGGGAGTGGGACTCCACTTAACTGTCCCCGGCCTTCGCCGGGATGGTCGCGATCGCTAGTTTAGCAGCCATGAGGCGTCTTCCAGCACTTCCGCGGCCGGATGGGCGTTTGGTGTGAGTTACCCCTGCTCGGCAAACCCGGCTAACCACTTCCGGAGCGACTTGGCGCTTCGCCAGGATTTTCACGGGTTGAAGGCATATCCTCGCGGTCTGTGACAGTTGCGACGCGCCGTTCGGGCAGCCAGTCGAGCTCCCGGTATCGCTGGGTACCGGCGGCGGCTGGCTGGACGGTCGGCGTCATCGCGACGCTGTCACTGGTCGGCAGCGTGTCACCACTGTTCCGTTGGGTGATCAAGGCCCCACGGGAATTCATCAACAGCTACCTGTTCAACTTCCCCGACACCAGCATCGCGTGGTCGTTCGTGCTGGCATTGCTGGCCGCGGCGCTCACCGCGCGCAAGCGCGTCGCCTGGCTGCTGTTGCTCGGCAACATGGTCCTCGCCGCCGCGTTGAACGCCGCGGATATCGCCGCGGGGGACAACACCGCGGAAGAGACGTTCGGCGAGAACCTCGGTTTCGCCGTGCACATCGTCGTGATCGTGCTGCTGCTCCTGGCGTATCGGCAGTTCTGGGCCAAGGTCCGCAAAGGCGCGCTGTTCAAGGCCGCGGCAGTGCTGGTCGTCGGGGATGTGATCGGAATCTTGGCATCCTGGGGCCTGGTCGAAATGTGGCCGGGAACGCTCGCGCCGGATTCGCGCTTCTGGTACGTGGTCAACCGGGTGGTCGGATTCTCCATCGTCGATCCCGACGCGTTCACCGGCCGGCCGCACGTCATACTCAACGCGATCTTCGGGTTGTTCGGTGCGCTCGCGCTGATCGCGGCGGCGATCGTGCTGTTCCAATCCCAACGCGCCGACAACGCCCTGACCGGAGAGGACGAGTCCGCCATCCGCGGGCTGGTCGAGCTGTACGGCAGCAACGACTCCCTGGGCTACTTCGCCACCCGTCGCGACAAGTCCGTGGTGTTCGCGCACAGCGGCCGCGCCGCCATCACCTATCGCGTCGAAGTCGGCGTCTGTCTGGCCAGCGGCGACCCGGTGGGCGACCAGCGGGCCTGGCCGCAAGCCATCGACGCGTGGTTGGGGTTGTGCCAGACCTACGGCTGGGCGCCCGGGGTGATGGGCGCCAGTTCGCAGGGGGCCCAGGCGTTTCGTGAGGCCGGCCTTAACGCCCTCGAGCTGGGCGACGAGGCGATCTTGCGGACGTCCGACTTCAAGCTGTCCGGCCCCGACATGCGCGGGGTGCGCCAGGCGGTGACGCGAGCCCGACGAGCCGGGCTGACGGTGCGCATCCGGCGACACCGCGACATGTCCGCCGACGAGATGGCCGACACCATTTCGCGCGCCGACGCCTGGCGCGACACCCAAACCGAGCGCGGATTTTCCATGGCACTGGGCCGGCACGGCGATCCGGCAGACGGGGACTGCTGGCTCGTCGAAGCAAAAGACCGCGACGGCCAAGTGGTTGCCATGCTGTCGCTGGTGCCGTGGGGAACCACCGGCGCGTCCCTGGACCTCATGCGCCGTTCCCCACGATCTCCCAACGGCACCATCGAACTCATGGTCAGCGAACTGGCCCTGAACGCCGAAACGCTTGGGCTCACGCGCATTTCACTGAACTTCGCCATGTTCCGGTCCGCCTTCGAGCAGGGCGCCCAGCTTGGTGCCGGCCCGATTGCCCGGTTGTGGCGCGGGTTCCTGCTGTTCTTCTCGCGGTGGTGGCAGCTCGAGACGCTGTACCGCTCGAACATGAAATACCAGCCGGAATGGGTTCCGCGCTACGCATGCTACGAGGACGCCCGACTGATTCCCCGCGTCGGCGTCGCCTCGGCCCTCGCCGAGGGGTTCCTCGCATTCCCGTTCAGCCGACGCAAAACGCACACCGGTCACCACCCGGCCGTCCCACCCAGGCTGGCGGAGTCCGGGCTGCTGCATGAAGACGGGTCGGCCCCAGACGTGAGCGGGCTGCAGCGCCGCGCGGGCGCCGACGAGGACGAATCGCGATCCCGTCTTCCCGAACAGGTGCGGGTGCGCCTGACCAAACTGAAAACCTTGCAGCGCAGCGGCGTTGACGCCTACCCCGTCGGCTCACCCCCGACTCACACGGTCGCCCGGGCGCTGGACGCCGACGACCAGGACACCGTCTCGGTGTCCGGCCGGATATTGCGGATACGAGACTTCGGCGGCGTGCTGTTTGCCCAGTTGCGCGACTGGTCGGGCGAAATGCAAGTGCTGCTGGACAATTCGCGCCTGGAGCACGGCCGCACCGCCGATTTCACCGCGGCCATCGATCTTGGCGACCTGGTCGAGATGACCGGGCACATGGGCTTTTCCAAAAACGGGACCCGATCGTTGATCGTGCGCCACTGGCGCATGATCGGTAAGTGCTTGCGGCCGCTGCCGAACAAGTGGAAGGGGCTGACCGACCCCGAGGCGCGAGTGCGGACCCGATATGTCGACCTGGCCGTCAATCCCGAGTCGCGCGAACTGATCAAGGCCCGCAGCAGTGTGTTGCGCTCCGTCCGGGAAACGCTGACCGCCAAGGGGTTCATCGAAGTCGAGACCCCGATCCTGCAGCAGATCCATGGCGGAGCCGTCGCCCGGCCATTCGTCACCCACATCAATACCTATGACATGGACCTGTTTTTGCGCATCGCGCCGGAGCTCTACCTCAAGCGGTTGTGCGTCGGCGGCGTGGAGCGGGTGTTCGAACTGGGCCGGGCATTCCGCAACGAGGGTGCCGACTTCAGCCACAACCCGGAGTTCACCTTGCTGGAGGCCTACCAGGCGCATGCCGACTACAAAGTGTGGATCGACGGCGCCCGCGAGATCATCCAGAACGCCGCGCAAGCCGCCAACGGTGAGCAGACCGTCGTGCGGCCACGCCGTGACGCCGACGGCACCGACGCCCGCCTCGAACCGGTCGACATCTCCGGCTTCTGGGCGGTCAAGACCGTCTACAACGCGGTATCCGAAGCGCTGGGGGAACACATCGACCCCGACACCTCCCTGACCGCCCTGCGCAAGCTGTCCGACGTCGCCCACATTCCCTATCGGCCACATTGGGACGCCGGCGCGGTGGTGCTGGAACTGTACGAGCACCTCGTCGAGGACCGGACCGAGCAACCGACCTTCTACATCGACTTTCCGACCTCCGTGTCGCCACTGACCCGGCCGCATCGCAGTCAACGCGGTGTCGCCGAGCGGTGGGACCTGGTGGCGTGGGGCATCGAGCTGGCCACGGCCTACAGCGAGCTCACCGATCCGGTCGAGCAGCGGCGCCGTCTGCGGGAGCAGTCGCTGCTGGCCGCCGGCGGAGACCCCGAGGCGATGGAGCTCGACGAAGATTTCCTGCAAGCGATGGAGTACGCGATGCCGCCCACCGGCGGGCTCGGCATGGGCATCGATCGGCTCGTCATGCTCATAACCGGCCGCAGCATCCGCGAGACCCTGCCGTTTCCGCTCGCCAAGCCGCATTAGCCGAGCGCCGAGCTGTGGTAGCCGTTGCGCGCATTCGCCGCGCGATATTCGCGCGGCACTGCAATCCCTGGAGCGCGTGGACACGTTGGGCGAGCACTCCGCTGCCACTCGTGCCCGCATGGACGCGGCGATGGAGCCATGCGGTGCTGATCGCGCTGTGGCTGGCCGTCAATCCGTTCGTCTTCGGCAAGCCGGCGCACGAACGCGCCTGGTCGACCCGGGCCATGCTCGGCGAGGAACTGTGGATCAGTCGTCGACCGCGGGACGCTGCCATGGCCGTGAGCGCGGTGACGTCCGTGACCGCCCTGAGCGCACTCGTCGCCGCCCGCCGGCGTCGACCCATACCGGCGGCCGTCGCCACCGCGGCGCAAATGGCTCTGACGCTGGTGTACTGGCAGCAGATGGTGCGCTATTTCGATCGCCAGTCGCAGTAGCGTGGCGGCATGCCCGACGAACCAACGATCCCCGACCCCGGGTACGACGACGCCGGCGTGCCGACCTTCGAGTCCGTCCGCGAGAAGATCGAATCCCGGTACGCGACCGCGGAGGGCGCGGCCGAACTCGACGCCGAGACGGCGGAGGGCCGCTCCGTCGAGGAGGAGTACGAGGAGCGCCAGCGCGCGGCGGCCGAGCGACTGGCACAGATCCGCGAATCGATGCGCGCGGATGAGAGCTCGCCGGGCTGATCGAGTCTGCGGCCACGGCGGGAAAACCACAAAGCTAAGGCAGTGAGCGCAGGCTCGACGCCGTACGCGCAGACTCGACGCGTCCGGCGGTCAGTCGCGAAACTTGCACCACGACTTGGCTTCCCGGCGTGTCGTGTGCGTGCTGCACGTGTCGCGGTGAACTCAGGCGGAGCGGCCGACGACCTCGGCGAGGAACTTCCCGGTGTAGCTTTCCGGCACCGCGGCGATGTCTTCCGGAGTGCCTGCGGCGACAATCGTTCCACCCTCGGCGCCACCCTCCGGCCCCATGTCGACGATCCAGTCCGATGTCTTGATCACGTCCAGGTTGTGTTCGATGACGATGACCGTATTACCTTTGTCGACAAGGCCGTTGATGACGCTCAGCAGCTTGCGGATGTCGTCGAAGTGCAGCCCGGTGGTGGGTTCGTCGAGGATGTAGATGGTGCGCCCGGTCGAACGCTTCTGCAGTTCGGCGGACAGCTTGACGCGCTGCGCCTCGCCGCCTGACAACGTCGGCGCCGGCTGACCCAGCCGGACATAGCCCAGGCCGACGTCGACGAGCGTGCGCAGGTAGCGGTGGATGCCGGTGATCGGCTCGAAGAACTCCGCCGCATCCTCAATCGACATGTCCAGCACTTCGGAGATCGTCTTGCCCTTGTAGTGCACCTCAAGGGTCTCCCGGTTGTAGCGGGCGCCATGGCAGACCTCGCACGGCACGTACACGTCGGGCAGGAAGTTCATCTCGATCTTGATGGTGCCGTCACCGGTGCATGCCTCGCAGCGACCGCCCTTGACGTTGAACGAGAACCGGCCGGGTTGATACCCACGGACTTTCGCCTCGGTGGTGGCCGCGAACAGGGTGCGGATCTTGTCGAACACCCCGGTGTAGGTGGCCGGGTTGGATCGCGGCGTGCGGCCGATCGGCGATTGGTCGACCCGCACCAGCTTGTCCAGATGGTCCAGCCCGGTGACCCGGGTATGGCGACCCGGAACTTGCCGAGCGTTGTTGAGCCGATTAGCCAGCACCGCGGCCAGGATGTCGTTGACCAGCGTCGACTTGCCGGAGCCGGACACGCCCGTCACCGAGGTCAGCACACCGAGCGGAAACGACACGTCGATGTCGCGCAGGTTGTGCTCGCGGGCGCCGACGACGGTGAGCTGACGCCGCCGGTTGACCGGGCGCCGGATCGCCGGCATCTCGATGCTTTCCTTGCCGGACAGGTAGGCGCCGGTGATCGAATCCTCGTTGGCCAGCAGCTCGCTATAGGTTCCGCTGTGCACGATGCGGCCGCCGTGCTCACCGGCCCCCGGGCCGATGTCGACGATCCAGTCGGCATGCGCGATGGTGTCCTCGTCGTGCTCGACGACGATCAGCGTGTTACCCAAATCCCTTAAACGGGTGAGGGTTTCGATGAGCCGACGGTTGTCGCGCTGGTGCAGCCCGATGGATGGCTCGTCGAGCACGTAGAGCACGCCGACGAGGCCCGATCCGATCTGGGTGGCCAGCCGGATGCGTTGTGCCTCACCACCGGACAACGTGGCCGCGGCGCGCGACAGCGACAGATAATCCAGCCCCACATCGAGCAGGAAGCCGAGCCGCGACTGGATCTCCTTGAGCACCTGCCCGGCGATCGCCTGCTCGCGCGGCCCCAGGGTGAGCGCGTTCAGAAAATCCGAGCAGTCCGAGATCGACAGTTCGGACACTTCCGCGATCGACTTCGCGCCGCGCTTCCCCGCGGAAAGCGTCACCGCCAGGATCTCCGGCTTGAGCCGGGTACCCTCACACACCGGGCAGGGCACGTCACGCATGAAGCCCTCGTAGCGCTCCTTCATCTGCTCCGATTCGGTCTGGGACATCTTGCGCTGCAGGAACGCCAGCACGCCCTCGAAATCGGCGTAGTACGACCGGGTGCGGCCGTACCGGTTGCGATACCGCACATGCACCTGATGGTCGGAACCCTCGAGGATGGCCTTGCGCGCCTTCGCCGACAGCTTGCGCCACGGGGTGTCGACGTCGAATCCCAGCTCGTCGCCGAGCCCGGCCATCATGCGGGTGAAGTACTCCGCGGTGTGCCCGCTCGACCACGGCGCCACCGCGCCCTCGGCCAGCGTGAGTTCCGGATCGGGCACCACCAGGTCGGGGTCGACCTCCTTCCGAATACCCAGGCCGGCGCACTCGGGGCAGGCGCCGTAGGGCGAGTTGAACGAGAACGACCGCGGTTCCAGGTCGTCGACCGCCAGCGCGTGCCCATTCGGGCAGGCCAGCTTCTCCGAGAACCGCTGCTCGCGATGCGGCGCCCCCGGCTCGTGATCGACGAACTCCAGCACCACGATGCCGTCGGCCAGGTTCAGCGCGGTCTCCACCGAATCGGTGAGCCGTTGCTTGGCGGTGGCCTTGACGGTGAGGCGGTCCACCACCACCTCGATGTCGTGCTTTTCCTGCTTCTTCAGCTTGGGCGGATCGGTCAACGAATGCACCACGCCGTCGACCCGCACCCGGCTGTAGCCCTGGGCGTTGAGCTTCTCGAACAGATCCGCGAACTCGCCCTTGCGGGTGCGCACCACCGGGGCAAGCACCAGGAATCGGTTGCCCTCCGGCATCGCCAGTACTTGGTCGACGATTTGTTGCGGCGTCTGGCGGGCGATCCGCTCACCGCAGACCGGGCAGTGCGGTGTGCCCGCGCGGGCGTAAAGGAGCCTCAGGTAGTCGTATACCTCGGTGATCGTTCCGACCGTCGACCGCGGGTTGCGGTTGGTCGACTTCTGGTCGATCGACACCGCCGGGGAGAGACCCTCGATGAAATCGACGTCCGGCTTGTCCATTTGCCCCAAGAATTGGCGGGCGTAGGCCGACAGCGACTCGACGTAGCGGCGCTGGCCTTCGGCGAAGATCGTGTCGAAGGCCAGCGACGACTTACCCGATCCGGAGAGCCCGGTGAAGACTATCAACGAGTCACGCGGCAGGTCGAGATCGACGCCGCGCAGGTTGTGCTCGCGGGCGCCCTTGACGATCAGGCGGTCAGCCACGCTGCCCCTCTCAATGACGTGTTACATGCCGGAAGCGGTTTTAAAAACAAAACAGCGCACGGCGCATTCCATGCTATGTGTCCGTACCGACAAGCAACCCGTGACCAGTAACGTGGCCGCTATGAGCGCCCAGAACGAACCAAGCGACAACTACACCGGACATGTCGACCCTGGTACTGCGGCCCGCCGGACCCTACCCGGAGCCACGATTCTAAAGGCGTCGGTGGGCCCGATGGACAACAATGCCTACCTGGTGACATGTTCAGCCACCGGAGAAACGCTGCTGATCGATGCAGCCAACGACGCCGATGTCCTCATCGACCTGGTCCGGCGCTACGCCCCGAAGGTTTCGCTGATCGTGACCAGCCATCAGCACTTCGACCACTGGCAGGCGCTCGAAGCCGTGGCCGCCGCGACCGGTGCCCCGACCGCCACCAACGAGATCGACGCCGGACCGCTGCCCGTCAAACCCGACCGTTTGCTGGCGGGCGGTGACACCGTGCACATCGGCGAGCTGAAGTTCGACGTCATCCACCTGCGCGGCCACACCCCCGGCTCCATCGCCCTGGCCCTCGACGGGCCCGCGACCGGCGGGGTCACGCAGTTGTTCACCGGCGACTGCCTGTTCCCGGGCGGTCTCGGGCGCACCACGAAGCCGGCGGAGTTCGACTCCCTGTACCAAGACGTGACGACGAGGGTCTTCGACCGGTTCGGCGACGACACGGTGGTTTATCCCGGCCACGGCGACGACACCACGCTGGGGGCCGAGCGCCCCCATCTCGAGGAGTGGCGCGAACGACGCTGGTGATTGATGCGCCGTTGAGTAGTTGCACCGGTTTCGGGGGACACATCTCAACCATCAAGCTTCATCGGCCCGTGCTGAAATCCCCTCTTCTACAAGCTAATTCATGCCACCCCGATAAACGACGGGGCGGGCAGCCCATCGGACCACCCGCCCGTTTCGGGGGAACGCTCAGAGTTCGAGCGTCTGCGCGGCGTAGATCTCCCAGGTCGCGATCTTCCCGGTTTCGGCCATCAGCGCCAGCATCTTGGGGTCGCCGTACACCGCCTCTTGGATCTCGCCAAAGCGCGTCCAGTTCTCGGCGGTGGTGAGCATGGTCAAAGAATTCGTTTGCTGGCCGCCGATCACGGTCACTAGCAGGGTTACGTTCTCGCCGCCATGCTTTTTGACGATCGTCATCGCCTTCTTTAGCTGCTTCTGCAGGTCATCCCACACCTCACCCGACCGCGGGTGGATCGCTACAGCGGAAACAATGGTCATGCTGACATTCCTTCCAATGGGTTCGGGATTGGCCGGGCGCCCATCCCGAGTTGGAGCTTAGACCGAGTTTGCTGGAGGGTACAGAAGCCAAGCCGCCGCCCGGGTACGGTCGGCAAGGTGTATTGGCGCGTGAGAGGGCTCGGCGTGGAGATCCCGACGGCGTGGGGCGCCTAACCTCGGTGACTGGCGCGATTCGAGGTTGGTAGGGCCGAGACCGGCTAACTCGTGGTGTGCACGATCAATACGTCGATGGTGGCCCGACGCGAGACGTTGGCCGGCACCGATCCCAGCAGCCGGCCCGCGATCGTGCTCAGACCGACATTGCCGACTACCAGCAGATCGGCCTTTTCGTCCTCGGCCAGCTTTACCAGCGCGTCGACCGGGGCGCCCTCGATAGGCCGCTCTTCCACGTTCTTCGCACCGGCCGCGTGCGCCCGCTCCTTGGCGTCCTGCAGGATCGCGTAAATCGGCGCCATGCCCGACACTTTGTAGCTTTCTTGCCGTAGAGCGTCGGCGGCCCGGGTGTCGTCGTGGTGGGGTAGGTAGGCCGACGCGACGATCAGCCTGGAGTCGGCCCCGGCGATCTGGGCCGCGCGATCGACCGCACGCATTGAGGAATCCGAGCCGTCGGTCCCGACCACCACGGTCCGATACGAATTCATTTATCCTCCCAGTTTCGGTTGGTCAGCCAACCCAAGACAGTATCGCGTTTGCCGGACGCAGAGGAGAAAAGATTAGTGAGTCAACGCGGCGTGGCGCGAACAGCATTTGCGGGGCCACGGCGCGCCAACGGACAATGTCGCCGACGATAAATCGGCCGATTGCCCATGTCGAGGGCGGAAAGCCTTGCGTCGCGCGACTTTTCGGGAAATGCGGGCGGGGAGCGTGTATGCGCCGTTGGGACGCCAATGATGCCCACACCCGCCCCCGCGACTAATGGTGAGCCGGTTCATCCCGCGAGCCCTACAGTGACAGGCATCATGCTTATTCCCGCAGTTGAGCAGCGCGCCGCGGACCCCGTTGACGAGCGCGCGCCGGCACGCCCGCGAGGAAGGCTGTTCGACCCGTGGGCGATTGCCGTGTTAGCCGCCGTTATCAGCGGCGCATGGGCCAGCAGGCCTTCGTTGTGGTTCGACGAGGGGGCGACGATCTCGGCCTCCGCGAGCCGCACGTTGCCTGAGCTGTGGAAACTGCTGGGCCACATCGACGCCGTACACGGGCTGTATTACCTGCTAATGCACGGTTGGTTCAC
>Ga0318505_10000234_pt1 | contig 11802 bp, 9 predicted proteins | sample GRESIP084b2f18_FD_203676 | JGI IMG/M metagenome (GOLD analysis project Ga0318505, IMG submission 203676) | Tropical soil microbial communities from Luquillo Experimental Forest, Puerto Rico - GRE.SIPMG.084b2f18 | ecosystem: Environmental > Terrestrial > Soil > Tropical forest > Bulk soil... | reverse complement strand
CTATTATGCTGGAAGCGCTGGACATCATCTTGCAGGCATGGAGCGAGGCCGGCCCACAAAAGTTCGCCGGCAAATACTGGACGGTCCATCCACCGGTCGATGCCTTTTCGGGGGGCAACTACGGCTGGCACCATCGGCCCTATGGCCCCTATGAGCCGCGCATCGCATTCGCCGCAGGATTTGGGGCAAAATCGTCGTTGCTGCGGCTCGCTGGCGAGCACGGCTACATTCCGATGAGCCTCAATTTTTTCGCCGCGCATCTGCGCGGCCACTGGGACTCCGTTGCCGAGGGCGCAAGCGCAGCCGGCCACCGGCCCGATCGCGGCCGCTGGCGTATGCTGCGCGACATCTTTGTTGCCGACACCGACGCAGAGGCGCGCCGCGCCGTGCTGGGCGGCTTTGCTGCGCAGTTCTGGAACGAATATTTCAAGCCGATCGCCGAGAAACTCAACGCCACGCACATGTTCCGCCGGCCCGGCGCGAACCAAAACGCCGAGCTGACGGCGGAGTACCTGGTGGACACCAGGGCATGGGCGGTCGGCAGCCCGGCGACCGTGGCCGACCTCATTCGCGAGCAATTCGAACTCGCTGGCGGGTTCGGCACACTCCTGATGCTCGGCAGCGATTACGCCGATCCCCGCGAGCGGGAGAAATGGTTTCGCTCGATGGAGCTCCTGTCGTACGAGGTCATGCCGCGGCTCCGAGACCTCCCGGTACGGCCATCTTGAGGCGATGCGCTCAGCGGTCGCGCAGCAGATCCATCTGCGGCTTTTCTTGGCCGCCGTCGATCTCGATCATGGTGCCGTTGACGAAGAAGGCGAGATCGGAGGTAAGGAACGTCACCGGGTTGGCGACCTCGTCCGACTCGCCGATCTGCCCGACTGGAATGCTGGCGGCCCCTTCGAAGCTCAAGTTCATGTCGCGTGCCATGGCCTGAACGAGCTCGGTCCAGCGCTCGGTGCGCACCGGGCCGGGGACGCAGGCAAAGCTGATGTTGTCCTTGCCGTATTGGCTGGCGAGCGACAGCGTCAGGCGGTCCCTTGCCGGAACCAACACGCTGCATTTTTCCAGGGAGCAGCGTCCCTACCTGCTGCTGCCGGTCATTCCTCCGAAATAGCGACCGTCCCATGTATGACTCGCTGAACGCGTTCTGCACCCATTCGGCGGCGCGTTTGCAAGGCGCCCCGGGCGGGCAGCTCGCCGGCCTCACCTTCGCGGCGAAGGACCTGTTCGACATCGCGGGCCATGTCACCGGCGCCGGCAACCCGGACTGGCTGGCGCTGCATGCGCCCGCGAGCCGCACGGCGCCGGTGGTGCAGCGGTTGGTCGACGGCGGCGCCAACATGATCGGCAAGACCCACACCGACGAGTTGTCGCGCGGCATTTTGGGCGAGAACGCCCATTATGGCACACCGATCAATCCCAAGGCGCCCGGGCGCGTGCCCGGCGGATCGTCAAGCGGCTCGGCCGCTGTCGTCGCGGGAGGGCTCGTCGATTTCGCGCTCGGCACCGACACTGGCGGGTCGGTGCGCATTCCAGCGAGCTTTTGCGGCATCTTTGGCATCCGCCCCACGCATGGACGCCTGCCGCTCGAAGGCGTCGTCGGACAGGCGCCGAGCTACGACACCGTCGGCTGGTTCGCGCGTGACGCCAATCTGCTGGCGCGGATCGGCGAGATTCTGTTTGGGCTCGATCTGCGCCAGGCGCAGCGGCCGCGGCACGCGATCGTCGCCACGGACGCATTCGCGATCGCCGAGCCGGCGACGGCGGCAGCACTCGCGTCCGTGGTCGAGCGCATTACGACCGCGGTCGGCAGCAGCGAGCACCGTCCGGTCTCCGCCACGGTGCCGCTCGCCGACTGGTTCTCGCATCAGCGCGCCATCCAGGGGCGCGAGGCCTGGGATACGTTCGGCGAATGGATCGATCGGCACAATCCGCGCTTCGGGTTCGACATCGCCGACAATTTCGTGCGCGGCAGAGAGACGCCAAACGCGGTGCTTGCGGCGGCGCGCGAATTCCGGGCGGCGCGCCGGGCCGAACTCATGGCCATGCTCGACCAGGAGACGATTTTTTTGCTGCCGACCGCGCCGTTTCCGGCCCCGCTGCGCGGCCAGCCGCGCTCGACCATGTGGGGGCAACGCACCGCGATCAGCACGCTGACCACCATCTCCGGCACGCTCGGCGCCCCGCAGCTCAGCATGCCGCTGGCGCTCGTCGATGGCCTGCCGGTCGGTCTCTCCATATTGGCGCGGCCGGGCGGCGACGACATGCTGCTCGCATTCGCGCGCTCCCTCGCCGCGGGTTGATGCGGCGTCAATGCGTCTCGAAGACGGCCTGATAGGCCGCAACCTTGCTGCGGATTGCCGCCAGTTCGGCCTCCGTCGGGTGGTCGGGGTCGACGGCCGGCGGCAGACTGCCGAATTTCATCAGACAGGCCATCAGCAGCAGCCGCGCCTTGGTCGCCGTCAAATTGCGCCCGCCGATGAAGCGATCGCGCGGCGCCGTGAAGCCCGCGTTATTGCCGCGGCCGACACGCGCGACCGGCATGCCGCTGTGCACCGCTCTGAGCATGAGCTGGTGGCGCGGCAGCGATGTCATGATGCCGTAGGGCGCAAGCCCCTCAACCACGAAGCCGGCGAGCGGCGCATGCTCCAGGTTGTGCTCGATCCGCGCTACGAGATCGACCTCGCGCACGAGGTCGATCTCGTAGCCGTCAACGTCGTAGGTGCCGTCCTTGACGATGACGACCTTGGGAATGGCGCCCTCCAGGAGATTGCCGGCGGCGTCTTTTATCGGCACATCCATCATGGCAAGCCCGCCCGCGTTGCGCCGCACGCCAACAACGTTCGTAGGCAGGCGGGAGACATTCACGTCGGACAAATAGGTGTGGCGAGTCTCCGGCACATAGAGGAGCCGCGGCGGGCCTTCGTAGCCGACCGCGCCTATGATGCCGCCGTGTCCGCCGGTGGTCACATAGCCGCCCGGCCTCGCATCACCCTTCTGCACATCGCGGGCGGCAAAAATCTGCTGCTCCTGGATCAGCACCGTGCCGGCGCGGTTGCGGCCCGCCGCATCGGCCCAGACGCGGGAGAGGATGTAGTCGACCGAATCGATGAGATTCTTGGCGCCGTCGTCGCTCACTTGGCCGTGCGGCCGCTGCGCCGCGTTACCGCACACCGGCACCGTACAGTCGAGCAGCAGATTCAACCAATAAATCGTCTCCTCGATGCGTGGGCTCCCTTGGGTCCAGATCGCACCGTGGTATTTGCCGCTCGCCAGCACACGCTGCACGACATTGGTGAGGTGAGCGAGGCTTCCCCGCGTCTCATGCGCGTCGAGGTGATAGGGCTTGTACGGAAAGAAATGGCGCCCGCGCACTTCCGGAGCGATGTCACCTTCGCCGATGTCGGTCCGCTCTATGGCGGCAAGGCCTTTGGTGTATCCCGCCGGCGGCAGCGCGCGGTAGAAATCGACATCGACGCGGGAGGAGATAAGATTGCCCCAGCCCTTGTCGCTGATGCCCATGCGATCAATCTCCTCGAAAATGCGCGCGCCGTCGGGATGAAAGACCTGGCGCGCCCGATGCGCCGGGGCGCCCGGCTCGGCGCATTCCTCCTCCCAGGCCCGCAGGTCCGCCTGGCGCGCCATGTAGGGCAAGGGATACGGCCCGTCCTCGGGCCGAAGCTCGATCTCGTAGACCGGCTTGTCGGCGGGGCTTTGCCGCTCTTTGTGGAAGCACCCTTGCGCGTCAAGGTAGCCATCGGGCGGCCCGTAGAGTTCGGCGGCATCGCACTCGAGCGGATGCGCGCTGAATTGCTCGACATAGACCGTCGCCGGCGCCGCCAGTCGTTGCGGCCGAAGCACGTCGAAGCGGGCCGGGGTCCCATCCGGATTGGTCACCAGCGGCAGCCCGTACTTCCGCCGCGCCTTGTTGCTCGTTACCAGCGGCGGACTGTTCAGGATGGTGGCATTAGGCCCGGCGAAATGGGCGATGCACGACTTTGCCGTCATAGTGGAATGACCCCTCCCAACTTACGGGACTCGTTTCTCTTAAGATGATTGCGTTGGCAAGATGGCGCGCTCCGGGCTCAGCGGCAGTAATGGCAGGTGAGCGCGCACGGGCAAGCATGGTCCGCTATGCACGGACCATTTGTGTCAGCCGAGACACCGGATCGAGCGTTCAGCGCACTGCGCGAAGGCGCGCGGGCTCCTGCTCCCAGCAGGCCTGGATCTCCTCGGCGCTGACCACTTGGCCGAAGAACGCATCGATGTTGCGCAATGTCGCGTCGTGCGCGGCCTGATCGTAGGTCGCCGTGCAGTCGCTGCTGAAGACGACGTAGTAGTCGCGCAGGAATGCCTGCCGTGCCGTCGTCTCTACGCATACGTTGGTGGCCACTCCGGTCATGACCACAGTACGGATGCCCTGCGAGCGCAGCACCAGATCGAGATCGCTGCTTTCGAATGCGCCGTAGCGGTGCTTCGTCACGATCGGTTCCTCGGGTAGCGGCTTGAGCTCGTAGAAATCGCTGTTCCATGCGTCCGGCTCGCAGACCGGAATGCTGATATAGGCGCCCTGCCGACGCCGTTGCGCGTGCTCCAGCCAGACCTCCGAAAGATACCAGTTGGGACCGGTGTTGTAGACATTGCGGATCCAGATGCAGCGCACCTTCGCGGCCCGCGCCACCTCGATCAGGCGCGCGAGCCGCGGCACCATCGCCTTGACCTGCGACAGGTCGCGGCCTTCGCGATGCATGGCCCCGCCTTCGGCGCAGAAGTCATTCTGCACGTCGACGATCAGGATCCCGCAGTGCTCTGGACGAACCTTGTCGGCGAGCGTCCTCAACATGGCTCCTCTCCTCAGGGCTTGAAGATCATGACGTTGACGTCGAACGGCTTGGCCATCTTGTGCCGTACGGCGATGTCAAGATTGGCCTGGAAACTCGGGATGTTGAACTCGGTCGAGAACTGCGGAAGGGTTACTTCCTTGACCACATCAAGCTTCATGCCGGTAAACTTCGACACCCACTCGTCCCGCTCCTCCTTGGAGGTGGTTGCCATGAAGTCCGTGGCGCGGTCGATGGCGCGGCGGAAGCCGCGCGCCACATCCGGATTGGCCTTGATCCAGCTTTCCTTGGCGAAATAGTTGGCGATCTCCATGCCCGGGATGGTCTCCTGGTACGGATAGGCGAGGACGCGCGCCTTCCCGGATTTGGTCATGAAGGTGACGAACGGCTCGACGTTCCAGACGGCATCTACCCGCTTCTGAAACAAGGCGTCCGCCATCTGCGGGAATGGAACTTCGAGGAATTCGATCTTGCTGCGGTCGACGCCATGTTTCTGCAGCCATTCCAGCATGTGCACATAGTTGACGCTGTTGATGAGACCAGCAGAAACCTTTTTGCCGGCGAGATCGGCAGGGCCGCGGATGCTGTTGTCGGCGCGCACCAGGAGCGCAGAATTGTCGGGCGGCTGTGACCTGATGCGGACGCCAGGAGCGAGGAACATGAGGTCGAGGCCGTTGCCGCGGGCGACCATCGTTTCGAACACCGCGCTGCCGCCGACCTCGGCACTGCCGCCGAACACCGCCTCGATCGCCACCGCGCCCTGCGCGACCGGAGACCAGCTGACCTGCAGGTTTTCCTCGGCGAAATAGCCCTTGTCGCGCGCAACAAGGAGCGGCGTGAAATTAGCGATCGGAATGTCGACCACGCGAATGACGGAAGGTGGGGGCTTAGTTTGCGCTGCCGCCTGCGGAACGATCCATGCCGCCAGCGAGGCGACCATAGCCGAGCAGAATACTTGCAACGATCGGGACATCCGATTCTCCTTCAGGTTATGCGGCCACTGCTCTCCTGGTGCCAGCGGATGATCTTCGCCTCGCCGAGTAGGAAGAGCCGATTGAGCGCATAGCCGAACATCGCGAGCGTGAAGATGCCGGCATACATGTCAGGAACCTTGAAGGTGCGCTCGGCCAGCAGCGTGAAATAGCCGAGCCCGTCGTTCGACACGATCATCTCCGACAGGATGGCGAGGATCAGCGAAATAGCGAGGCTGATACGCATCCCGGTAAGGATTTGGGGGCTCGCCGCCGGCAGCACGACCTCGCGGAGCGTTTGAAGAGTGGTGAGGCCGAGCGTGCGAGCGGTATCGAATTGCACCGGGTCGATGGAACGTACGCCGCCATAGGTGTTTAGCAGGATAGGAAACAGCGACGCGACCAGCACCAGCGTGACCTTCATCTCGTTGCCGATGCCGACGAACAGGACCAGCACCGGCAAATAGGCAGGCCCCGGAATTGGCCGGAACACTTCGATGAGGGGCTCGAGCAGATTATAGGCAAAGCGGTAGTAGCCGACCGCCAGCCCGAGGCTGACGCCCAGCACAACCGCGAGCCAATAGCCGAGCATCTGCCGCCACAGCGTCGCCAACAGATTTACGATCAACGTGCCGTCGATGATGTTCTCGTACCAGGCCACGAGGATACGGGTGACCGGCGGCCAGGTCGGCGTGTCCATGATGTAGAGCGCCGAGTACTGCCAGAAACAGAGGAGCAGGAGAATCAGTATCACCCCCGATCCGCGGGAGGTTTCGAACCAGCGTAGGATGGGATTTTTCTTCATGCGACCTCAGTCCGCCCGGCCATGACTTGTTTCACCATCAAGTTGTAGAGACGTTCGCGCAACTCGAGATAGACCGGCTCGCGGCGCGTCTGCACCTGGTTACGAGGATAGGGCAGCGGCACATCGAGAATCTCGGCAACCTTGCCGGGCGATGCGCTCAGCATCACGACCCGTTGCGCAACGTACAGCGCCTCGTCGAGGTCATGGGTGACGAACAGGATGGTGAGTCCGAAGTCCTGCCACAGCCAAAGCAGCAAGTCCTGGAGCTCGACCCGCATCATCGCATCGAGGGCGCTGAACGGTTCATCCATCAGCAATATTTCCGGGCGCCGCGCGAGCGCGCGGGCAATCGCCACGCGTTGCTGCATTCCGCCGGAGAGCTGATAGGGATAGTAGTTGGCGTAAGGCGCCAGTCCCACCACCTTGAGCTGCTCCCGTCCGAGCTCCTCGAGTTGCTTGCGTGGCGCCGGGGACCGGTACTTGATGCCGAGGCAAACGTTGTCCAGCACGGTTTTCCAGGGGAAGATCGATTTAGTATACTGTTGAAAGACGTACATCATTTCGGCGCGCGGCGCGATCACCGTCTCGCCTTTGAGGCGCACCGTGCCGGAGGTTGGCAGCGACAGGCCGGCGGTGATGTGCAATAGCGTCGACTTGCCGCAGCCCGACGGTCCGATAAGTGCCACGAACTCTCTCTGCTTCACCGCGAACGAAATATCCTCGCAGGCCGCGCGTCCATGCGCGCTAAAGTGCTTGCTCAGCCGCTCGATCTCGAGATAGCCCAACATTACACTTTCGTTCCGCGTCCGCAGCTTCAGTCTGAGCATTTCCCATCGCAAAGCAAGGATTGGGCCCCCTTGCGGTGAGCCGCAATCGCATCCCCGAAGTTGCCGACGGCCGCGACCAGCGCGGCGGTGCCGATACCGAGAATTACCTTCTTTCTTTGCCCCAGCCGGCGCGGCACCGCGCCCCTCGCAGCCCATCATCTCGCGCCCACGCGCCGCCCACGCGCGGCGCAGTTAGGAGGAGCTTACGATCTCGCCGTAAGAGGAGAGGCAAAGAACTCAGTCGTGAATGCGGCCATAGGACGCCGTGAGCCTGCTTACGATCCCCACAACCGCTTGCTGGCGATGGCGGCGCCATCGCTCAGTGCTCGCAGTTTTGCCCAAACGATGCTGTCGGTCACCTTCGGTTCTCTGAGCACCGCGGTGCCAAAACCGCAATCGACCCCGGCAATGAACCGTTCGCGGTCGATGATTCCCGCATAGCGGCAGATGCGCTGCGCTACCAGGCGCGGATGCTCAACAAAATTCGTCGTCGAGTCGATGACACCGGGAATAAGAATCTTGTCGTCGGGAATTTTGACCGACTTGAGATCTTCCCATTCGTGATCGTGGCGCGGATTAGCGGCCTCGATGCTGATCGCCTGCGGCTGGGCTTTGAAAGCGGTATCAATAATTTTTTATCAGCGGCAGATCATGAGTGTGCGGACCTTCGTAGTTGCCCCAGCAGATGTGCAGCCGCATGCGGTCAGCCGGAAGGCCCGCGGTCGCGGCGTTGAGTAGCGCAACATTGCGTTCGGCAATTTTGCTGAGGAACTCATCATCGGTGAGATGCCGATATTGGTTGTTTCGCGCCGAGGCGAGATCGGGAGCGTCGATCTGCAGCAAGAAGCCCGCTCCCACAATAGCGCGATATTCGGTTTGCATCATGTCGGCCAGCGCGGCTACATAGGCCTCCTCGGTCGGGTAATGCAGGTTAATGATGAAGCGCGGTAAGATTCCTGGCGACGGCGCGGTCATGAACACTTCCATCGGTTTCCATTTGTCCGCGGCGGCTTTCAGATGCGCGATGTCGCGGTCGAGTGCGGAGCGGTCCTTGTAGCGCAGTTCCCCGACGCAGCCGGGAAACGCGACGTTGGTGAAATTGCCACGTTGCTGCGCGAAATCCGGGTGCTCCAGCATATCGCGGCCGATCATGATGTCGCGGCCCATCTCCGCGGCGCGCCGATCCGGCTCGATGCCGCTCACGCGGTGGCGGATGTAGGTCGTATACGACGGCTTGCTCATCTCGCCATCGCTGATCACGTCGATGCCGGCCGCGACCTGCCGGGCGACGACATCGTCGACCGCGTTCGCGATCTCGGCTTCGAACGCTTGCGCATCGACCGCGGCGTCCTTCTCACGTTTGAGAATGAGGTCAACGAGGGGCTTTGGACGTGGCAGGCTGCCAGTATGAGTGGTGAGGATCCGGTCGGTTGAGGTTTTCATCAGGACGTTCCCGCGCGGTGTTGTGACTGTCTCAGCGGTGGACAGTGTCCGCGCAAAACCAATTGGACAAGAGGAGAGGCCAATAAAGCAGCGCCATAACAGGCCCGACGGCTAACATATCTGCCGCAGACGCGGCATGGCTTTTATCGGATGTGAATATTGCGCGGCTGCCGACCAAGATGCTCGACGCATCGCCGCAAGCTGCAAATAGGCCCCTGGAGCGGGCCACAAAGCATCGGCTGATCGTGTATTTGTCAGCAATGTTGTCACTCGCGCGCTACTGCTTTCACTGCGGCTTCGTCGGTCGGCAAACTGGCAATCTCGGCAAGGGTGATCGGCTTTACCGGCGGGCGGAGGCGATAATACCCGATTTCGGCGCAAGAGAATCCGCGCGCTTCGGCCATGAGTTCGGTCACCGTGAGACCGCAGAAACGGCCCTGGCAAGGACCCATGCCGCACCGCAAGAACGCTTTCATCTGGTTAGGGCCGGCACACCCGAGCGCCGCGGTTTCGAGAACCTGCTGGGCCGTAACTTCCTCGCAGCGGCACACTACCGTGTCGCCGCGCGAACGGCGGAAATTCGGCGCCGGCTGATAAAGGCGGTCGAGAAATGCGCGACCGCGCTCATATCGATGGAGCGATTGCCTTGCTACCCGTTCCTCTTCGCTGACCGGAAACTCCCTCCTAAGCGCACGGATCGCCGCTATGGCGGCAAGCCGCCCGCGTGCCTCGGCTGCTTCTGCTCCCGCGATGCTGGCGCCGTCGCCCGCAACGGCGATGTGCGGCACCGTGGTCGAGCCGTAGCTGTCCACGCACGGCACCCAACACAATTGCATATCGTTCCAGCGATGCGCGACATTCGCGGACATTGCCAGATTGACGTTGGGCACCACGCCCTGATGCAGCAGCAGCATGTCTGCGGGGAGCCGTTCAAAGTGCCCGCGCGCGGTTCTATAGGTTACCGCTCCAATTCGCTCACCGCCTTCGGCTGCGATATCGACGACTCCAGCAATGACACGAACCGCGCGACGAACATCGAACATGAGCCGCAGACCCCTAGCCAGATAGGGCGAGGCGGCAAACGTGGCGGCGTGGCGCAGGGCTCGGCGCCAATTTGCCGCCAGTGTCGTGTCGAGAATGGCATCGAGCCGGACGCCGACATTCAGATATTGCCAGGCGAGTAGCCACAGCAGCGGCCCGCACCCCGCCAGCAGAGTGCGGCCTGTCGGGACCAAGGCTGACGATTTGAGTAATATTTGTGCGGCGCCGGCGGTCATTACGCCGGGAAGCGTCCAGCCTTGGATTGGAAATGGCCGCTCGATCGCGCCGGTCGCCAGGATGATGCGAGCGGCGCGAATCTGCCGGGTGCCGCCGCCGAGTGATACCGCGATCTCGTTCTCGCGCAGCAGGCCCCAAACGCTGGCGCCAGAGACGTAATGCGCGCCGCTGCCAAGAGCGGCGCGCACCAGGGATTCGCCGCGCCAATAATCACGACCAAGCGCGGTTCCGCGATCAAACGGCGAGTTGGTCACACCGCGATAAATCTGCCCACCCGGATTTGCCTGGTCGTCGAACAAGATGCAGGTGAGGCCGGCACGCGCGCACAGCGCTGCGGCGGCAAGCCCCGCTGGGCCTGCGCCGACGACGGCAACGTCATAGCGGTCGCGCAGTGCGCTCGCCACGATCATGTGCCGTATTCCCGCTTGCCACGCTGAGTCTCGATGCGCATTGCATCTCGCACCGTTGTCATGCAAGCCTGCCGATTGGCACTGCCGTCGATGGTAACGAGGCAATCAAAGCAGACGCCCATGAGACAATACGGGCCGCGGGGGGCGCCCGAGACCGCAGTGGTGCGGCAAGCGACATGCCCAGAGGCAAGCATAGCGGCCGCAACCGTGTCGCCGTGCCGCGCCGGCGTAGCCGTGCCGTCGATAAAAATCGTCAGAGAAAGCTCGCGCTCTCTAATCACTCGGCGGAACATCGAATCGTCGTGTGCTGAAAGCGGCAAGGCACTCGTCCGACAAATTGCCTATATCGATACAGGGCGCCAGCAGGAGTGCGTGGGCCGCCGCCAATGTCACGCCGCTATGGCAGGTGGCGATGAACGCGCCGGGGCAGGCCTTCGATTGATCGTAGATCGGGTAACCATCCTGGGGCATCACGCGCAATGCCGCCCAGCACCGCACCACGTTCAGCTTGGCCAAATGGGGGAACATTCTGATGGCGCGGTCGGCCATTACCGCGAGAACCTCGCTGCCAACGGAGATATCGAACCCAGCCTCCTCCACCGAATCGCTGATCATGACGCTGCCTTCGTCGGTCTGACGGATCGTGTGCACCACGTAATTCATAAACGGCGCGACTTTTTCGGTGACGATAATTTGGCCGCGCTGCGGACGCACCGGCGTATTGATTCCGACCATCGCGGCCAGCCATGCATTACCAAGTCCCGCAGCGAGCACGATCTTGTTCGCGGAAATCTCGACGTTGGCGCTATGCAGCCTGAACTCGCCGCCACGCGGCTCGATTCGTTCCACTGCGCGGTCGGGAAAATATCTGCCGCCATGCCGTTGAAAACCGACGTGCAGCGCGCGAAGTAAGCGCAGGGCATTAACATGGCCGTCAAGCGGACAGAAGCTCGCACCGACGACATCAGGCCCGATTTGCGGCAGCATCTTCTCCGTCTGGGCATGATCGAGCATGCGATATTCGAACGGTACCATTCCCGGCTGGTTATGCAGGCGTTTGAGCGCATTGGCGCGATTTTCAACCTCCCCCTGCGAGAGCAAGAGGTGAAAGCCGCCAGGCTGGTGCAGGCAAACGTCGAGACCGGTCTCCATTCGTAGCGCTTCGGCGAGCTGGGGCCAGGCATCCGAAGATTGCCGCGTCCAAAGCGCGTATCGGGACATGCC
>Ga0318505_10000224_pt1 | contig 11946 bp, 7 predicted proteins | sample GRESIP084b2f18_FD_203676 | JGI IMG/M metagenome (GOLD analysis project Ga0318505, IMG submission 203676) | Tropical soil microbial communities from Luquillo Experimental Forest, Puerto Rico - GRE.SIPMG.084b2f18 | ecosystem: Environmental > Terrestrial > Soil > Tropical forest > Bulk soil... | reverse complement strand
CTGGTATCACGAAATCTCTCCTGCGTGATTGGGTCGGGGAAAATCAAAGAAGGTGCGCCACTATCGTCGTCGCCGGTCGCCCGCCGGCGCGCCCTTCCGCACCCATCCCAAACGCCGGCTGCCGCTGCCGGGACTACGCATCATCGGCACTCTCCTCGCCTCGGGAGGCCGGCGCGCCGACCCCCAACGATTCAGCAGGAAAGCGGCGGAGTATGAGGACCGCGGCCAGCGGTGTCAATTCACGCTGCGGCGCCCATCCGGCCACCCCGTCAACGGTCGGGATGGCCGGCCCATAGAAATGACCGAAAGTTAAATTGCTGTAATGGTGACGTTAGCGGGCACGGTATGAAACGTAGCCTCGTAAGTCATCGGTGAGGGGCAAGCGCCCTGACTGTAATAGAGGTGAAAAATCATGATGTTTCGTACCCCATTTCTTGCTGCGGCCCTTCTCACGGGCGTTGCTGCGGTCGGATTGACCCCTGCGCTCGCGCAGACCGCGTCGTCGCCGGCAGCCCCCGACGCGGCGCAGGCGCCGATGCGCCATCACGAGCGGATGCTGCCGAGCCAATTGGTCGACGGGCGCGTCGCCTTCCTCAAGGCCGAGCTCAAGATCACACCGGCCCAGGAGCCGCAGTGGCAGCAGGTGGCGACGGCAATGCACGACAACGCAAACGCGCTCGACCAGGTGATCACCAGCGCCCGGCAGCAGCGCGGCACAATGGACGCTGTCCAGCGTCTCACCCTGCGTGGCCAATTCGCAAAGGTGCGCGCCGACAACGAGGCGCGGCTGCTCACCGCGTTCAAGCCGCTCTACGCCAGCCTGTCGCCGGAGCAGCAGCAAACCGCCAATGCGCTGGTCGGGGAACATCACGGCTGGCACCATCGCGCCTGAAGACTCTGAGTAATGGCGGGCGGGCGGATTGACACCGCCGTCCGCCTCGCCGAACACTCGCGCTCGTCATCAGACGGGCGAGGGGATCGCGGTGGTGGAGGGCGGAAGACTGGGTGTCGATATCGGCGGCACGTTCACCGACGTCGCGCTCGAATTGGGCGAGAGGCGGTGGAGCGCCAAGATCTTGACCACGCCCGAGGCGCCCGAGCGCGCCGTCATCGACGTGATCCGGAGGGTTCTCTCGGAGGCGGGACTCCGCCCCGTTGATCTCTCGATCATCATTCATGGCACGACGCTCGCCACCAACGCGATCATCGAGCGCAAAGGCGCCAAGACCGCGCTGCTTACGACCGAGGGTTTCCGCGACACGATCGAGATCCGGCACGAAAACCGGTTCGAGCAATACGACGTCAACATCGACCTGCCGCCGCCGCTGGTGCCGCGGCGGCTGCGCTTTCCAGTGAAGGAGCGCGTTGAGGCGCACGGCCGGGTGCTCGTGCCGCTCGACGAGGCCGGCGTATCCTCGGTTGCGGAGCGCCTCGCGGCCCTCGGCATCGAGGCTGTCGCGATCGGCTTTCTGCACAGTTTCACGAACCCGGCGCACGAGCGCCGCGCCGGCGAGATCCTCGCCGAACGCCTGCCGCGCGTCGCGATCACACTGTCGAGCGACGTGTCGCCGGAGATGCGCGAATACGAGCGCTTCTCGACCGCCTGCGCGAATGCCTATGTGCAGCCGCTGATCGGCCGCTATCTCGCCAATCTCGAGGCGTTGCTGCAAGCCGAGGGGTTCGTCTGCCCGCTGTTCTTGATGCTGTCGGGCGGCGGGCTGACTTTGGCCGAGACCGCGATCCGCTTCCCGGTGCGGCTCGTCGAATCCGGCCCCGCCGGCGGCGCGATCTTTGCCGCCGAAATCGCGCGGCAATGCCGGCTCGACAAGGTCCTGTCCTACGATATGGGCGGGACGACCGCGAAGATCTGCCTAATCGACGATTTGAAGCCGCAGACTAATCGCGCCTTCGAGGTCGCGCGCATCTACCGCTTCAAGAAAGGCAGCGGGCTGCCGCTGCGCATCCCGGTCATTGAGATGGTCGAGATCGGCGCCGGCGGCGGCTCCATCGCGCGAGTTGACCGGCTCAAGCGGATCACCGTCGGCCCGGACAGCGCCGGCGCTGATCCCGGGCCGGCCTGTTACGGACGGGGCGGTGCGGAGCCGACCGTCACCGACGCCGACCTGTTGCTCGGCCGCATCGATCCTGCCGCATTTTCCGGCGGGCGCATGGCGCTCCACCGCAACGCGGCCGAGGAAGCGATGCGCCGGGAGGTGGGCGAGCCGTTGGAGCTGGCGGTCGAGCTCGCCGCGCTCGGGCTCAGCGAGATCGTCGACGAGAACATGGCAAATGCCGCGCGGGTGCACGCGATCGAGAGCGGCAAGGACGCGCGCGGCCGCAGCCTCGTCGCGTTCGGTGGCGCGGCGCCGTTGCACGCCGCGCGCATGGCCGAAAAATTAGGGCTGGACCGGGTGCTGGTGCCGTCCTACGCGGGGGTCGGCTCGGCGGTTGGTTTTCTGCGCGCACCGATCGCCTACGAGATCGTCCGTTCATCGCTGCAGCGGCTCGATCAGTTCGATGCTGCCGCAGCCAACCAACTCTACACGGCGATGCGCGCCGAAGCCGAAGCAATCGTCCGCCGCGGCGCCGGCGACGCGCCGCTGACGGAGACCCGCTCGGCGTTCATGCGCTATCGCGGACAGGGCCACGAAATCGCCGTGCCGCTGCCGATCAGGCCCTACCGCGAGGACGACGCGGCGGTTTTTCACGCCGCCTTCGAACAGGAATATCGCCGGCTCTACAGCCGTGTCATCCCGGGGGTCGAGGTCGAGGTGCTGAGCTGGGTATTGCTGCTGTCCGCGCCGAGCCCGGCTCAAGCCGACACCGCCGGACCCGCCCCACAGCCCTACATGCCAAAGCCCGCACGGCGGCGCCCGGTCTTCGATCCCGACACCGGCGAGTTTATCGACGTCGCGCTATACGAGCGCCGCGATCTTAGGCCCGGCGCGCTCATCCGCGGCCCCGCAATCATCGTCGAGGACGAAACCTCGACCGTCGTCAGCGCCCTGTTTGAGGCGAGGATAGACCCATTCGGCTATATCGAGCTGACCCGCCGCGGAGGCTGACCGGTTTCGCTCGATATCGGTACGACGCAGCACCGAGCAGAGCGGGCCCTTGTTGCCAACACGGCATCCAAAATTTTGCCTCATTCGTATTGTAAGTTCCGGAACGATGGCGGCTCGGAGGCGGCGCACGAGAGCCCCAGGCGGGTATGCGGATGCAATCAATGAGAGAATTTCGCTGCTGATTCGCTGCAGATTGCACAATGGACGAAAATTGATGCAATAGTTGGTTGTAGCTAATGGCGGCCAACGCGGTCGCCCAGCGGAATGGGTGAAGACGCAATTGCTACGACAAATGCGGCCGACCTCGCCGCTGGGCCTCGCGCTCGAAGCGATCGCTCGCTAGAATGCCTCAGCCTTCCTTAGTCTGGAATTGTAGGGACTAGGCCGATGCTCGGCAGACCTAACACTGCATTGTCGCAGATGCACATGCAGATCATGTGGAGCCGGCTCATCGCCGTCGTCGAGGAGCAGGCACAGACACTGGTGCGCACGGCGTTTTCGACGACGGTGCGCGAGGCCGGCGACCTCTCGGCGGGCGTGTTCGACCGCGACGGCAATATGCTGGCGCAAGCGGTCACCGGCACGCCGGGGCACGTCAATTCGATGGCGGCGGCGGTCAAGCATTTCCTCGACGCCTTCCCGCTGAAAACGATGCGCCCGGGCGATCACTACATCACCAATGACCCGTGGCTGACCTGCGGGCACCTGCACGATCTGACGGTGGTCAGTCCGACTTTTCTGCGCGGCGAGGCGGTCGGGCTTTTCGCCAGCACCGTGCATGTCGTCGACATCGGCGGGCTCGGCATGGGTCCGGATGGCCGCCAGGTCTATGAAGAGGGCCTATCGATCCCGCTGATGGCCCTGGCGCGGGAAGGCCGAATGAACGACGACCTGTTGCGTCTGATCCGCGCCAATGTCCGCGAGCCATTGCAGGTCGAGGGCGATGTCTACGCGCTAGCCGCGTGCAACGACGAAGGCAGCCGCCGCCTCATCGAGATGATGGAGGAGTTCGAGATCACCAATCTCGACCGCCTCGGCGAGCACATCATCGAGACTTCGCGCCAAGCGACGATCGAGGAGATCCGCAAGCTAAAGAAGGGCTCCTACCGCAACAGTCTGAGGATGGACGGCTTCGAGCGCCCGCTGACACTCGCCGCCGAGATGACGATCGGGGAGCACGGCATCCACGTCGATTACACCGGCACCTCGCCGGCGAGCGCGTTCGGCATCAATGTCGTGCTCAACTACGCGACGGCTTACACCGCTTTTGGGGTAAAGTGCATTGTCGCGCCGGAGGTGCCGAACAACGCCGGCTCGCTCGCGCCGATTACGGTCAGCGCGCCCGAGGGCTGCCTGCTCAATGTGAAGCGGCCTCGCGCCGTAGCGGCCCGGCATACCGTTGGCCACATGCTGCCCGATGTCGTTTTCGGCTGCCTCCATCAGGTGATGAAAGACGGGGTGCCGGCCGAAGGCGCCTCCTCGCTATGGATCCCGCAGATTTATGGCGGGGCCGACGTGCTCGACGAGCTCGGCACTGCAGACGGCCGCCCGCGGCCCGAGATCAGGCCGTTCAGCACCGCGATCTTCCATTGCGGCGGCGCCGGCGCCCGGCCGGGGAAGGACGGGCTCGATGTGACCGCGTTCCCCAGCGGCGTGCGGACGATCCCGATCGAGGCGAGCGAGGCGGTGGCGCCCGTGCTGTTCCGCCGCCGCGAATACCGCGAGGGCTCGGGTGGCGCCGGACAGTTCCGCGGCGGGCTCGGCCAGGTGATCGAGCTGGGCGGCGCCGACGGTACGCCGATCGCGATGCTGTGCAATTTCGAGCGGATTTCAAACCCGGCGCGGGGTCGCGATAGCGGCGGCAATGGCGCACCCGGCCGAGTCAGCCTGGTCTCAGGCAAGCCGATAGGGCCGAAGGGGCGGCAGAGCGTGCCTGGCGGTGATTTCATCCGCCTCGAAACGCCCGGCGGCGGCGGTTTTGGCGATCCCGCCGCGCGCGACCCCCAGCAGGTCGCTCTCGACGTCGCCGACGGCCTGATCTCGCGCGAGACGGCCGAACGAGACTACCGCCTCGCCGTCGCGGCGGATGGCAGCATCGATTCGGGGGCAACGGTCCGGTTGAGGGCTGGCTGTAGGGTGGGTTGAGCCTCTCGCGAAACCCAGCGATGATGATCCGGCCGAAGGTGATGGGCTTCGCTGAGCTCAACCCATCCTACCGACCGCCGGTGCAGCAATGATCCGGCCCATCGGCTTGGCACCCTGCGCGTCGAAGCCGGAGGAATCGCGGGGTCGTCTTTATCCGGAGGCGGAGCATGCGGTGCGCTCGCCGTTCCAGCGCGACCGCGACCGCATCATCCATTCGACGGCGTTCCGCCGGCTGACGCACAAGACCCAGGTCTTTGTCTATCATGAGGGGGACCACTATCGAACGCGCCTGACCCACACGCTCGAAGTGGCGCAGATCGCGCGCACGATCAGCCGCGCGCTCGCTCTCGACGAAGACCTCGCCGAGACCTTGGCGCTTGCTCACGATCTCGGCCATACCCCTTTCGGCCACGCCGGCGAGGAGGCGCTGAATGCCGAGATGGCGCGGTTTGGCGGTTTCTCGCACAACGATCAGACATTGCGCATCCTCACCTGTCTCGAGCGTCGCTATGCCGAGTTCGATGGGCTCAACCTGACCTGGGAATCGCTCGAAGGCACGGTCAAGCACAACGGACCCTTGCTAAGCTCCGGCATGGATCGAGCGGTGCCCCCGTCGATCGCCGAATATGACCGCCGCCATCCGCTCTGGCTGGACAGCTTTCCGAGCGCCGAGGCGCAGGTGGCGGCGCTCGCCGACGATATCGCGTACAACAATCACGACGTCGATGATGGACTGCGCGCCGGGCTGTTCGCCGTCGCCGATCTCGCCGACGTCCCGCTGGTCGGCCCGGTGTTCCGCGACGTGGAGTCGCACTATCCAGGGCTTGAGGAAGCGCGGGTGATCCACGAGGCGATCCGGCGGCTGATCGATCGGATGGTCAGCGATCTGATCGACGAGACGAGCAAGCGGCTCGCCGACAGCGCTGTCCGCTCGGCCGACGAGGTGCGGCGGCTCAAAGCGCCGGTCGTCGGTTTTTCCAGCGAAATGAGCCGCAACGATCGGGCGCTCAAGGAGTTTTTGTTCGAGCGGATGTACCGCCATCATCGGGTCAACCGGATGAGTTCGAAGGCCCGCCGGGTCATCCACGATCTCTTCTCGCTTTACCTCGCCGAGCCGCAATGCCTGCCGCGCGAGTGGCGTGACAACGCCGGCGGACCGGACGAGCCGCAAACCGCCCGTGTCGCGGCCGACTATCTCGCCGGCATGACCGACCGTTTCGCGCTCGACGAGCACCACCGTTTGTTCGACACCTACGCCCGCACTTAGTGAGCCTCCATCCTCACGCAATCGCTCGGATGATGGAGAGAGGAGCAACACCGGAGGAGGCGGTCGCGACAATTCAGGAAGGAGAGCCCGTACGACCGCACTGCAGCCCTCCTACTGAGGAGCGCGTTCCGGGTCCAGCAGCTCGACGAGACGTATGCGGTTTTGCCGGACCGCCAGCGCCCGCTCTCCGTGCTTCAACGCCAGCGCATCATTGCCGAAGATCTCGCGGCGCCACCCCGACAACACCTTTACCGGCGCGTGGTCGTCGGCGGCGACCGCTTCAAGGTCTTCGGACGAGGCCAACAATTTCTGCGCGACCTCGTGGTCCTCACAGCGCTGCTTCAACAAGACGCGCAGCAACTCGACCAGCGGACCGAGCCCCGAAGGCGACTCGATTTTCGCGGGTTGCGGCAGATCGAATGGCGGCGGTTCGGTGAGCCCGCGCCCGACCGCCTCCAGGATCTCGCCACCGAGCTTGCCCTCCGCCACACCTTTGCCGAGGCTGCGGGTTCGCGCCAGCGCCTCGATCGTCCTCGGCGAGTGGGCGGCAATCTCGAGCACCGCTTCGTCCCGCATGATCCGATTGCGCGGCAGATTGCGTTGCCGGGCCGCGCTCTCACGCCAGGCCGCAACTTCCCGCAGCACGCCAAAAAATCGGCCGTCGATCCGGCCACGTAGACGGAAGCGCCGCCACGCCTGATACGGATCGTTCCGATAAGTATCTGGATCTGACAACTCGGCCGCTTCCTCCGCAATCCAGCTCGCCCGCCCGTTCGAGGTTAGTCGCTCCCGCAGCTTTTCATAGACGGTACGGAGATGGACGACATCGGCGAGGGCATAACGGATTTGCCGCTCGGTCAACGGCCGGTGCGACCAGTCGGTAAAGCGCGAGGATTTGTCGAGCGCAGCACGCGCAAGCTTGGAAACGAGCGTCTCATAGCTCACCGCATCGCCAAAGCCGCACACCATCGCGGCAATCTGCGTATCGAAGATCGGCGCCGGAACCGCGCCGGAGAGGTTGAAGAAGATCTCGATGTCCTGGCGCCCGGCATGGAACACTTTGAGCATGCGCTGGTCTGCCATCAGCGCGAGGAGCGGGGTCAGATCGATCCCCGGCGCGAGCGTATCGACCGCCGCCGCCTCTGCAGGCCCGGCGACCTGCACGAGGCACAAAATGGGCCAATAGGTCCGCTCGCGCATGAACTCGGTGTCGACCGCGACAAATTCCGCGCCTCTCTGCCGCTCGCAAAACTGCGCCAGCGCATCGGTGTCGGTAATGACCATCATGGCTGACGCTATACCCCGAAAGCCCGGGCAGCGAAAACCCAGGAGCCTGGCTACGAGCGGGTCGGGGCGAGCTTTCCGAGTAACGCGGGTTAAAGTTCGACGCCGCGCGTATTCACGTCAACCGCGTAGAGCGAAGTGGAGGCGCAGATGAAGAGCCGGTTGTGGTCGTGGCCGCCAAAGCACAGATTGGCTGCGGTCTCCGGCAAGACAATGCGCCCGATGACATCGCCATCGGGCGCGAGCACCGCCACGCCGTTGAACAGCGGGTCGGCAGCCCAGCCGCCGGCACTCCAGATGTTGCCATCCTCGTCGCAGCGGATGTCATCCGACAAACCACCCTTCGTATCACTGAAGTCGTGAAATAGCTTACCGTTGACCAACTTGCCGCCATCGGTCACGTCATAGACGCGGATCAAAGACGGCGAGATCCCATCTTTGCCGCGGCCGGTGTCTGTGATGTACAGCTTCTTCTCGTCCTGGCTGAAACACAATCCGTTCGGCTGATCGAAATCATCGGCCACGACGGTCATACTCCCGGTTTTGCCATCGATCCGGTAGACGTTGTGCGGCAGCTCGGACGGCGCGCGGTGGCCCTCGTGATCGCCGCCGGTTCCGTAGCTCGGATCCGTAAACCAGATCGAATCGTCCGACTTCACGACCACACCGTTGGGCGAATTGAGCTTCTTCCCTTGGTAATTATCCGCCAGCGCGGTGATCTTCCCGCCGTACTCGGTGCGGGTGACGCGCCGTGCCGCGTGCTCGCAGCTGACCAGCCGCCCTTGCCGGTCGCGGGTTGCAGTGCATGTCTCGAACCACACCGGTCCCTCGGTCCATTCGGCCCCGGTCCAGACGCGGCGCAGCAACGTTGTGCCGGCGAGGTATCTTTTGAAGCGGGGATCGAGCACCTGAATATTCGCATCGGGATAGGGGACGGTCGGATTCTCGTTGTTCCATTCGCGCGCCGGCAGCGACGGTCCGGTCGGGATCGAGTTGGCGGCCAGCGTGGTTCCGGCGGCTACGGCGCCCGCGACGGAAGCGCCCGTCGCAAGCATGAGGCGACGACGATCGAGCATTGTTTCCTCCCTCAGCGCTCGGTTCTGGAAGCGACGCAAAGCATAGCAGCCGGCAGACGGCCCACAAGACTCGCCGCCACGAGGCTTCGCCGACCGCGAGCCGTGCGATCCTCGGCACCCCGCAAAATAGCCACAATCACATGCTGCCATGCTAAGATGACAAGCACAGCCGCTGCCATCGCAGATGAGGGTTGGTTGGTGCGACAGATTGATGTCGCTGATGCTCGGGAACGGCTGAGGCAAGGCCTCGGCGCGCGAGCGGTCGACGGGAGGAAATGGATGTCCGGCTTTCCTGTTCTGTCGCCGGCGCGGTTCCGAAGAGCCCAGGATTTTTGATGACACAGCCGCCCTCCGGCCTGTTTTTCTCCTGTAATAACAGGTGGCCTTGCCGCGAGGAGGTGGGGTCGCGCCCGGCTTGACAACCGCCGCTGTTCCGTGCCGTTCTCCCGCCCCCAACGAGATTGGCCGTTAATGCACGTCTATCGGACCCATACTTGCGGAGCTTTGCGCTTGGCCGATGCGGGCCGGCCGGCGCGATTGTCGGGGTGGGTGCATCGCAAACGCGATCATGGGCAGCTTCTGTTTATCGATTTGCGCGACCATTACGGGATCACGCAGTGCGTGATCGACATCAGCTCGCCGCTGTTCCCGGCGGCGGATGCGGTGCGTCTGGAGACTGTCGTGACGATGACCGGACGGGTCGTCCCCCGCTCTGCCGAAACGGTCAATCCCAAGCTCGACACGGGCGAGGTCGAACTATCTATCGCCGAGATCGAGGTGCTATCGGAGGCCGAGCCGCTGCCGTTTCCGGTCAACTCCGACGCCGAATACCCGGAGGAGATGCGCCTCCCGCACCGTTTTCTCGACCTGCGACGCGAGCGGGTGCATGCCAACATCATGCTCCGCTCCAAGGTCATAGCGTCGATCCGGCGGCGCATGATCGAGCAGGGTTTCGCGGAGTTCCAGACCCCGATCCTCACCGCCAGCTCTCCAGAAGGGGCGCGCGATTACCTGGTGCCGAGCCGGCTGCATCCGGGCGAGTTTTACGCGCTGCCGCAATCGCCGCAACAATTCAAGCAGCTGCTGATGGTCGCCGGGTTCGACCGCTATTTTCAGATCGCGCCGTGCTTTCGCGACGAGGCGGGCCGCGCCGACCGCTCGCCGACCGAGCATTATCAGCTCGATTTGGAGATGTCCTTCGTCACCCAGGAAGACGTGTTTGCCGCGCTGGAACCGGTTCTGCACGGAATCTTCGCGGAATTCGGCGGCGGCCGTCTGGTAACGGCGGCGCCGTTTCCGCGCATCGCCTATGCCGACGCGATGCGCAAATACGGCACCGACAAACCCGACCTGCGCAATCAGCTCGAAATGCACGATGTCACCGAGCATTTCCACGGTTCAGGCTTCAAGGTGTTTGCAAGCCAGCTTGATGCAGACAGCAACGCCAGGGTGTGGGCGATTCCGGCGCCAACCGGCGGTAACAGAGCGTTCTGCGACCGCTTGAATGCGTGGGCCCAATCCGAGGCGCAGCCCGGGCTCGGGTACATCTTTTTTCGCGATCGGGAGGGCGCCGGGCCGATCGCGAGAAGCATTGGTTCGGAGCGGACAGAACGGATTCGCGCCCAGCTTGGTCTCAAGGACGCCGACGCAGTCTTCTTTGTTTGCGGCCTGCCCAAGGAGTTCACCGCCTTTGCCGGCGCGGCTCGGCTCAAGATCGGCACCGAACTCGGCCTCATAAAAGAGGGGCGTTTCGAGTTTTGTTGGATCACCGATTTCCCGATGTACGAGATCGACGAGGAAACCGGCCAGATCATATTCGGCCATAACCCGTTCTCGATGCCGCAAGGCGGCCTCGCAGCGCTCGAACAGCAGGACCCGCTCGCCGTCCTCGCGCATCAATACGATGTCGTCTGCAACGGTTTCGAGCTCGCCTCTGGAGCGATCCGCAACCACCGTCCCGACATCATGTACAAGGCCTTTGCGATCGCCGGCTATTCCGCCACGGACGTCGAATCGCGGTTTTCGGGGATGCTGAACGCGTTCAAATACGGCGCGCCGCCGCACGGCGGGATGGCGCCTGGCATCGACCGAATCGTCATGCTGCTCGCGGATACGCCGAATCTGCGCGAGGTGGTCGCGTTTCCGACGAACCAGCTGGCGCAGGATTTGTTGATGCAAGCTCCCGCACCGGTGACGCCCGAGCGGCTGCGGGAACTTCATATCCGTCTGGATCTGCCGCCGGCGAAGCGCACGAGAAACTGAGCCGACAATATCTGCGTATAATCCGACGCAATGATTGCGATAATCTGCGGGCGAGCACGTCCCGGGAGCTTTGGGTCGATGAAAAGATGGTGCTTCGAGCCGTTGATCTTTGCCGTGGCCGCCGTCGCGACGACGGGGTGGGCGCCGATGGCGGCCGTTGCCGAGATTGCGCCGCATCGCGCGCTGTATACGATGATGCTGGGTGGCGCCCGAAACGATTCCGGTGTGCTCGATGCCCGGGGCGCGATGGATTATGAATGGGGCGAGACCTGCGACGGCTGGACGATCGAGCAGCGTTATCGGCTCAAGATGCGATACGCGGAAAGCCCGGATGTCGACATCGTCTCGAGCTTCGTGACCTGGGAATCGAAAGACGGGCTGCGCTACCGCTTCAATCAGAAGCAGACGCGAAACGGCGAGCTCGATCAGGAGACTCGCGGCGAGGCTAAGCTCGATGGTCCTGGCAAGGGCGGGGTTGCCGAGTTCGCAAAGCCGCAGCCGCGGACCATGAAGCTCGAGCCCGATGTGTTGTTCCCGAGCGCGCACACGATTGTGCTGATCGACGCCGCCCGTCGGGGCGAGAATTTTGTCACACGTCAGGTATTCGACGGCGCCACGGACGAAAACGCGGTTCAGGTTTCGGCAGCGATCGGGCTCAAGGTAACGCCCGCGCCCGTCGCTGCAAATCGCAACGCCTTGCTGGACCGGCCGGGATGGCGCGTCCGGCTCGCCTTCTTTCCGGTCGATGCGAGCGCCGAAAAGCCGGATTACGAGCTCGGTATGCGATTACTCGACAACGGCGTGTCAGAAGACATGCTGATCGACTATGGCGAGTACTCGATCCACG
>Ga0318505_10000208_pt1 | contig 12114 bp, 8 predicted proteins | sample GRESIP084b2f18_FD_203676 | JGI IMG/M metagenome (GOLD analysis project Ga0318505, IMG submission 203676) | Tropical soil microbial communities from Luquillo Experimental Forest, Puerto Rico - GRE.SIPMG.084b2f18 | ecosystem: Environmental > Terrestrial > Soil > Tropical forest > Bulk soil... | reverse complement strand
ACTGCCCGCTTGACTACACCGCGCAATGCGGGTTCGACGTGCTCGCGCACGCCTCGGAGCCGTACGTCTCCAGGCTGAACTTCCAGCCCTCGCTCGGCAACGCACTGCACGCGATCAAGCTGACCGCGCAGAACCTGCGCGAGGCGACCTGGAACGGCCAAGACCTGCCCGGCCGGGAGGGGATGATGTACGCGCAGTACATCGCCGCCCAGGCGTTCAACTCCGGCGGGCTCGGCATCATCCACTCGATCTCGCACGCGGTCAGCGCCTTCTACGACACGCACCACGGCCTGAACAACGCCATCGCGCTGCCGCGGGTATGGGCGTTCAACATGCCCGTTGCCTATAAGCGGTTCGCCGACATCGCCAGGGCGATGAGCGTGGACACGCACGGCATGACCGACGTCCAGGCCGCCGAGGCCGCGCTCGCGGCCGCCATCCGGCTGCTGCGTGACGTGGGCATCCCGGAGAAGTTCACCGACGTGCACCAAGACAGCTACATCAAGAACCGTCTCGGCCAGGGCCCGACCAAGTTCTACGAGCAAGCCAAGGAGATCAAGGGCGACGCGGCGGACGTGGACCGCATCACCAACCACGTCCTCGGGGACGCGTGCACTCCGGGCAATGCCAAGGAGTGCACCTTCGACACCGTGCGCCCAGTCGTCGAGCATTCCATGACCGGCGACCTGGATGACCTGCTCAGCTGACCAGCGGCCACGGTGGCCGGGCCGGCTGGAGGCTTGCTCCGCCACCATCACCGGACGGAGAAGCCGTGCCTGACCGAGACCGCGACGATGCCATCACACCGGCGTTCAGCTCGGCTGACGACGTCATCCAGCGCCTCGCCGGCCATGGTTACATCGCCGACCGCCGCCTGGCCACCACGGTGTTCCTGCTCTCCAGGCTGAACAAGCCGGTGTTGCTGGAAGGCCCCGCAGGGGTCGGGAAGACCGAACTGGCGAAGACCCTGGCCGCCGCGAGCGGACGCCGGCTCGTGCGGCTCCAGTGCTATGAGGGCCAGGACGAAACGAAAGCCTTGTACGAGTGGGACTACGGCAAGCAGTTGCTGTATACGCAGATGCTCCGGGACAAGATCGGCGAGATCATCGCCGATGCCTCCGACCTGGCCACCGCGGTCCGCCGGATCGGAGAGCAAGACAGCGTCTTCTTTTCCGACCGGTTCCTGGCTCCCCGGCCGCTGCTGGACGCGATCAAGGGAGATCGCCCGGCCGTGCTGCTCATCGACGAGATCGACCGGGCCGACGAGGCGCTCGAGGCGGTGCTGCTGGAATGCCTCGCCGAGTTCCAGATCTCGGTTCCCGAGATCGGCACGTACACGGCCAAGGTACCCCCCTACGTGGTGCTCACCTCGAACAACAGCCGCGACCTGTCGGCCGCGCTGAAACGCCGCTGCCTGCACCTGTTCCTTGATTACCCGGACGCCGGGCGGGAGCTGGAGATCCTCCGGTCCAAGAACACCGGCCTGCCCGAGGCCGCGGCCAGGCAGCTGATCGCGGTCGTGCGCGGATTGCGCGAGCTACAGCTCCGTAAGAGCCCGAGCATCTCCGAAACCATCGACTGGGCGCGGACGCTGAGTGTGCTCGGCGTCGCCGAGCTCAGCGCCACGGCGCTCGCCGATACGGCGAACGTGGTGCTGAAGTACGAGCGCGACGTGCGCCACGCCCTCGACGCCCTGCCCGGACTGCTGGACCCGAACCGCGAGCTGCCTGACCCCCGTGACGGCCACGGGCACGACCACACCCATGAGCGTGGCCACACACACACGCACCGGCACGAGAACCACGTCGCCGACCTCGCCGCGGGAGACGAGGCCGCAGATATGGCTGAAGGCCGTGCGGCTCGCACGGACATGGACCGCCCCGGCCGCCATGACGTGGGCTACTATGGCGCCCCCATGTCCGGGCCACGGCGCCCGGCCGCGCCACGGGACGGCAAGGATCGTGGCGCGCGGTCGTTCGCGGCCCTCACGCGCCGACGGCCAGGCTAGGGCACGCCGTGGACGGCAGCCTGCACCGCTTCGTCCGGCTGCTTCGCTTGTTCGGGTTGCGGGTGTCGGTCTCCGAAGCGGCAGACGCCATGCGAGCCGCGGCGATGCCCGGCATGCTGGCCGGCCGGGAGACGCTGCGCGAGGTCCTGCGGCTGACCTTGATCAAGGACCGCCGCGACGACGAGGTCTTCGACGAGCTATTCACCGCCTTCTTTTCCCTGCGCGCGGTGGCACCGCTGAACCAGCGGGATGAGCCCGGCCATGCGCACGACGACCTGACCGATACTGGCAAGCTCGAGTCCTTCACGGTCTCCGATGAGCTGCCGGACAACCCGCAGCAGGGGCACAGCCACGGCGCGCCTGCTGACATCCGCGACTTCTTCGACGAGCGGGACCTCGCCCAGCAGTACAACCTGCACCAGGAGGCGACCAAGCTCGACCTCGCCGGGATGACCGACGAGATCGTGCTCGCCCAGAATGGCGGACAGCCTCGCGACGACCGGGTCCCCTCCGTGCAGCTGGAGATCGAGCGGCTCCATAACGCGGGGCTCCCTGGCCAGCTCGCTCCCGTGACCGGCACCCCCCTGGGCACCGAGCTCACCGTGGCGCAGGAGCAAGCGCTGCTCGGCTGGCTCGATGGGGCAGCAGACGAACTGGACGAGGCGGCCCTCGCCGCGCTGCGCGCCCAGCTGGCGGGGATCATCGATGACCTGCCCGCACTGCTGAAGCGTCACCTCGACCGGCTGGCGCAGTTGCAGTCGGTCACGTTGGAGTCACGCCTGGCCGAGCATGCCCGCATAGAGGCGGTCAACGAGGACGAGCGCGGGCAGTTGGAGGAGGCCCTGCGCAGGCTGGCTCACTCCCTGCGCGGCGCGCTCACCAGCCGCAAGCGGAATACCCCCCGCGGCCGAGTGCATCCTGGCCGCACCATGCGCCGCAACATGCGCTACGACGGCGTTCCCTTCCGGCCGGTCACCATCACTCGTGCCCAGGACAAGCCGCGCCTGGTCGTGCTGGCCGACGTGTCGCTATCGGTACGCGCCACGGCACGCTTCACCCTGCACCTAGTACACGGCCTGCAATCCCTGTTCGCCCAGGTCCGCTCCTTCGCCTTCGTGGACGAACCAATCGACATCACCGAGTTGTTCGCCGAGTACCCGCTGGAACGTGCCCTCGGGCTGGTCTTCGACGGGCTACCCGCCGGTGGCCTGCTTGACGTCGACAGCAACTCCGACTACGGCCGCACATTCGATTTGCTGTTGTCCGAATACGGCGCCGCGCTGCACCGGCGGACCACGCTCCTTGTGCTGGGGGACGGCCGCGGCAACGGCAATGACCCCCGGATCGAGGCGTTCGAGGAAATCACACGTAAGGTTCGCCAGACGTTCTGGCTCACGCCGGAGCCCAGGCGGACATGGGGTCTCGGTGCCTGTGACCTGCCCCGGTACGCGGAATTCTGCGATCGCGTCCAAGTGGTCGCCGACCTGGCCAGCTTGCAGCACACCGCTGCACAGATGTCGCTCGTGGTGACCGGGCGTTGACCGCGCGCGCAGCCAGCGATGGCGCGATGCTGACCACCAGCCAGATCCAGCTGGCCGCGCATCCCATTGATCCGCTGGCGCCCTGCGCGCCCGGGCGGTACGCCGATGAGCTCGTAATGGTCACGCGCGAGGACGCACCGGATGCCGTGGGCGGTGCTGCCGCACCGGTGGTGGTCACCGCGCACTTCGCCCTGCGCCGCCGGGGCCGGCGAGTCGAGGTCGGACACTGGCTGCGTCCCGGCGAACTGGACAACAACGTGGCCGGCCTGCTCGCAGATGAGTTGTTCGCCCCGGGCTGGCTGTCCGGCGCAGAGATCTTCGAGCGAGTGTTCACCGGCGTCGTCAGATCATGCGTGGCGGGCGCCATGCCCGCCTGGCTCACCTTCTACACCAACACGCTGGACCGGATACGCGAGTGCTGGCGGGCGCCCGGCCAGGCCAGCCAGCAGGGGACACCCATCGGCGACTTCGCGGCCATCTACCGGCGGGCAATGCGGCTCATCCCGCCAGGCCGGGTGCTTGATGTCGGATCCGGCTTCGGCTTCCTTCCGGTGCTGCTGACCAGGCGCCGACAGAGCAGCGTGATCGCCTCGGACGCCTCGCCCGGCTCCATCCGGCTCCTCGGTTCTCTGGCGGGAGCGCTGGCCTCTCCGCTGGAGACACTCGTCTGCGACGCGGCGCAGGTACCGCTGCCCGCGTGCTCGGTGGACACAGTGGCCGCCATCCACCTGCTGGAGCACCTGGGACCGGAGCACGGTGCCCGTGCCCTGCGTGAGGCAATCCGGCTCGCCCGTCACCGGGTCGTGGTGGCCGTGCCGCTTGAGGACGAGCCCACTGCCGCCTACGGGCACCTGCAGAGCTTCACCCGCGCGGATCTGGTCCGGCTGGGGCGGCGCCAAGGGCACCGGTTCCGGGTGAGTGAGCACCACGGCGGCTGGCTGGTGATCCGAACCGACTGACTGTGGTCAGATCACGCCCAGCTTGCTGGCCTCGTAGACGGCCTCGGCACGGCTGGATGCGTCCATTTTGCGCATGACGTTCCGCACGTGGAACTTCACCGTGGTCTCGGAGATGTAGAGCTGCTGGCCGATTTGCTTGTTGCTCATGCCGTGGGCCAGCAGCTTCAGCACCTTCAGCTCGCGCTCGGTGAACACGGGCTGGTCCGCCTTCATCCGCAGCGACCGCACCATCGCGGCGGCCGATCGCGAGTCGAACGCGCTCTCGTTCCGCACGACTGCCCGGATCGCCCGCACCAGTTCGGTCGTGTCCACATCCTTGATCACGTAACCGCGCGCACCCCGATGAATCGCCTGCGCCACCAGGTTGTCGTCCAAGAAGGTGGTGAGCACCAGCACCCCGAGGCCGGGATAGCGCGCGGTCAGCCGGGAGCAAAGCTCCAGGCCCTGGCTGTCGGCCCCCGTAGACAGCTTCAGGTCCAGCAAGACCACCGCCGGGCGGGTGCGCTCGACCACGGCCATGGCGTCGTCGGGGGTGCTCGCCTCGCCAACAATCCGCAGGTCCCGCTCACGCTCCAGGACGGAGCGCAGTCCCTGTCGGACGATGGCGTGGTCATCGACAAGCACGATGCCTACCGCGCCAGCTTCAGAACCTGGGGTCACCGGTACACGAGCCGCTGGGTCAATAGTCATTTCGTGTCCCCTGATCGCTCGCCATGGGCAACGGGAAAGTCACGCACAGCCGGACCCCGCCCATCCTGGACCGGCGGATGGACAGCGTGCCGCCCAGCTCCTCCGCTCGCAGCAGCATGTTCGCCAGGCCCCGGTGCCGCCCGCTGAGATCGGCGGCCTGGGATAGCCGCAGCACCCGGCGCAACTGCGCCGGGTCACCGGTGCCGTTGTCCGAGACGCTCAGCGACACCTGGTCCACCAGGTACCTGAGCTTGACCGCGGCCCGTGTGGCCTTGCCGTGCGCGGCCGCGTTGAACAGCGCTTCGCCAGTGAGCCGGAGCAGCGACTGCTCGGCCCGCGGCGGCAGCGGCACCGGCCTGCCCTCGGCCTTCACGGCGACATGCAGGTCATTCGGGCGATGGACCCTCGACAGTCGCGCCAGCATCACCGGAAGCGGGGCAGGCGGCTCCGCCGACGACTGGTGCAGTGCGTAGATCGCCACCCGCAACCGTTCCGCTGCCTGCTGCGTCAAGTTCCTGGCCAGCACGAGCTGCTCGGCAATCTTCCGCGGCGGACCGTCCATCGCAGCCATATCGGCCCGGCATACCTCGATCGTCATCCCGGCCGAGAGCACTATCTGGGCCACACTGTCGTGCAGTTCGCGCGCGATCCGGTGCCGCTCGTCGTCAAGGGCTTGCCGGTGCATGGCGTCAAGTAGCTGCTGCTGGGTCTCGGCGAGCTCGGCGTTGCGCTCGGCCAGGTCGCGCGCGCTGCGCTCGGCTGCCACGTACAGCTGCTCCCGCTGTCCACGCAGCCGGGTGGCGGCGTGCAGCAGGAACGAGTTATGCAACGCGACCGCGGCCTGGTTGGCTAGGACGCGCAGCACCGAAAGGTCGGTAGCGGCTAGCTCCAGCCCGGTGCCCGGGCGGGCGACGATCCCCCCGACGGGCTCATCGTCCAGGATCATCGCGACCCTGATCCAGCCCTCATTCGCAGCGGCAGCCTCTGCCTCCCACGGCCGGCTGCGCAGCACGTCCAGATGTTCCTGCACGTAGGGGGGCACGCGGCCGGCGTCATCGATCAGGCCGCCGTCGTCGTAAAGCAAAAATCGCGGACGTGCGGCCGTCAGGGCGCCATCGGCCAGGGCCAGCAGCAGCCAGTGAGCGTCAACGTGCTCGGCCGCCGCACGCACGACCGCCTCGACCAGCGCCCGCGGGCCGTCGGCCGTGCGCACCAGGGCACGGGAGGTGCGGTCTAGCGCCACCACGGCTCGTTCCAGCCGCTGGTTCGAGCGAACGTATTCGGGATAGAAGGACTGTTTTCCCGTGCGCAGCCCGGTCAGGACGTCCAGGTCGGTAGCCAGAGGATGCGGGCCGCTGGCCTTAGTAGCGGATTCCGCTTGGTTCGCCGGCCGACGGCCCGGCGCCCGGCTCACAGCGCCTCCCGGAAGAGCCACTCGATGTCGCTGCGTCGTGCCTTGCGCGGGTTCGTGGCCAGGCAGGCGTCCTTCAAGGTGGTGCCAGCCAGGCGGGGTATGTCAGCCTCGGTAACGCCGAGGGCGGCGAGCCCTTTGGGCATGCCCAGGTCCTCAGCGAGCTCGTGGATCCGGTCGGCGAGCTCGAGCGCGACCTCCTCCGGTGTGATACCGGTGGCGGGGATGCCCAAGGCAGCGGCCAGCGGCACGAAGCGCCGCGGGTGAGCGTGGGCGTTGTAGCGGATGACGTGCGGCAGCAAGACGGCGTTGACCACCCCGTGCGGGGCGTCGAGGAATCCACCGACCTGATGGCTCATGGCGTGGGTGAGCCCAAGGATCGCGTTGGTGAACGCCATCCCCGCCTCCAGCGAGGCCTGAGCCATCGCCAGGCGGGGCGTGACCCTCTTCGGGTGGAGCTGTGTGTGGCGCAGGTGGCCGCTGATCAGCTTCACCGCGTGCAGGGCGTGGTTGTCGGTCAGCGGGTTGTGCGCGCGGGAGACGAACGCCTCGATCGCGTGCGTCAGCGCGTCCATGCCGCTGGCGGGGGTGAGCCAGGCGGGCATGGTGGTCAGCAGCCGCGGGTCGATGACCGAGATCTCCGGTACCAGGGTCCTGCTGATGATTGTGATCTTGGTACGGTCGGCGGTATCGGTGATCACCGCGAACTGCGAGACATCGGCCCCGGTGCCGGAGGTGGACGGAACCATCACCGTTGGCGGAATGGGGTGGACTACCTTGTTCACACCCTCATAGCCAAGGATGCGGCCGCCGTTGCCGGACAGGATCGCCACACCCTTCGCCGCGTCGATGCATGAGCCGCCACCCAGCCCGATGATCACATCGCCATCCCGTTCGCGATAGCGGTCAAAGGCCGCCTCCACCTCGTGGTCCTTGGGGTTGGGGGTGACGTCGTGCCATATGTCCGGAGACAGCCCGGCCTCGCGCAGATGGCCGACCGCTTCGTCGACCCAGCCTGCCTCGATCAGGCCCGGGTCCGTCACCAGGAACGGCCGCCGTGCGCCGGCCCGCAGCGTGCAATGGCCCAGTTCGGCGAGGGCGCCGGGACCGAACACGATCTCCGGCGCGTGGAACTTGGCCAGCTGTGACCGTTGGCGGGGCGTCCTGCCCCCGGGCACTTGCGGCCCGGCCAGTTCCCTGGTGATGTCACCTTCGGCCCAGTGGTCGGCCCACGACCAGCCGTAGTCGGTGTCCTCACCGTCGAGTGGATGTGGCACGCGGCCTCCCGTAAGGCGCTGCCCGGGGCTGTCAACGCCGATGACAAACAGCCTGCAAGGTAGCCCCGAGGATATGCAACTCGGGCGCCCGCCTACCTGACCGTTCAGGTAGGAGCGGGCTGTACTACCAGGCGGATTCGCTCTCTCGTGCGCATGGTTTGCCGACCTACGTCTTCACGTGCCGTCCGCCGCGCCCTAGCGTCCTGCATGTCCACGGTGCCGGCCACGTCTTGGCACGCCGGCCCCGCAGCCCGCAACCACGGGATGCCGGGGCTCGCGTCGTCTTCAGCCTGTGGCCGTCGGGGCCGGGACGGCTGTGTCCTGAGTAGTTGGAGGATCCCATGACCCGTTACGCCGCGCCGGGTGAGCCAGGCGCCAGCATGAGCTACCTGCCCCGCTACGAGCACTGGATTGGCGGGGAGTTCGTCCCTCCGGCCTCGGGCCGGTATTTCGAGAATGCGACCCCGGTGACCGGGCAGGTGTTCTGTGAGGTGGCCCGGGGCACTGGCGAGGATGTCGAGCGGGCGCTGGACGCCGCGCACGGCGCCGCACCCGCGTGGGGGCGCGCGTCGGCCGCCGAGCGGGCCGGGGTCCTGAACAAGATCGCCGACCGGATGGCCGAGAACCTGGAGGCCCTGGCGGTGGCGGAGACGTGGGAGAACGGCAAGCCGGTCCGGGAGACGCTAGCAGCGGACATCCCGCTGGCGATCGACCATTTCCGCTACTTCGCCGGGGTCATCCGGGGCCAGGAGGGGAGCCTCGGCGAACTGGACGACGACACCGTCGCTTACCACTTCCATGAGCCGCTGGGGGTAGTCGGCCAGATCATCCCCTGGAACTTCCCAATCCTGATGGCCACCTGGAAACTGGCGCCCGCGCTGGCGGCCGGGAACGCGGTGGTGCTCAAGCCGGCCGAGCAGACGCCGGTGTCGATCCACTTCCTGATGAGCTTGATCGGCGACCTGCTCCCGCCGGGTGTGGTCAACATCGTCAACGGCTTTGGAGCCGAGGCGGGCAAGCCGCTTGCCTCCAGCCCGCGGGTGGCGAAGGTCGCCTTCACCGGCGAGACCACCACGGGGCGGCTGATCATGCAGTACGCCAGCGAGAACATCAAGCCGGTCACCCTGGAGCTCGGCGGGAAGAGCCCGAACATCTTCTTCGACGACGTCTCGTCGGCCCGTGACGACTTCTACGACAAGGCGCTGGAAGGGTTCACCATGTTCGCGCTCAATCAGGGCGAGGTCTGCACCTGCCCGTCCCGAGCGCTCATCCAGCAGGGCCACTACGAGAAGTTCCTGGCCGACGCGGTGGAACGTACCCGGAAAGCGGTGCAGGGGCACCCACTCGACACGACCACCATGGTCGGCGCGCAGGCGTCCAACGACCAGCTGGAGAAGATCTTGTCCTACGTGGACATCGGTCAGGCAGAGGGCGCCAAGGTTCTCACCGGCGGGCACCGGGCCGAGCTGGGCGGCGAGCTGTCCAGCGGGTACTACGTCGAGCCGACCATCTTCGAGGGCAGCAACTCGATGCGGATCTTCCAGGAGGAGATCTTCGGCCCAGTCGTGTCGGTGACCCCGTTCGCCGACTTCGCCGACGCCATCAAGATCGCCAACGACACGCTGTACGGCCTCGGTGCCGGGGTGTGGACGCGCGACATGAACACCGCCTACCGGGCCGGCCGCGCCATCCAAGCTGGCCGGGTGTGGACCAACTGCTACCACCTTTACCCCGCGCACGCCGCGTTCGGCGGGTACAAGGGCTCCGGGATCGGCCGCGAGAACCACAAGATGATGCTCGAGCACTACCAGCAGACCAAGAACCTGCTGATCAGCTACTCACCCACACCGATGGGATTCTTCTAGGGAAGCCCATGACCACCTCCGAGGTGTCCCGGGTCGCGGTGACCCCCGCCGCCGCCGGACTGCTGCGAACGCTGTACGCGGCTCACGGGCCGCTGATGTTCCACCAGTCCGGCGGGTGCTGCGACGGCAGCTCCCCGATGTGCTACGTCGAGGGCGAGTTCCGCACGGGGGCCTCGGACGCCCTGCTGGCTTCGCTGCGGATCGAGGGCGTGCCGGAGCCGATCACCTTCTGGATGGCGGCCGCCCAGTTCGGGCGCTGGCGGCACACCCACCTGACCGTCGACGTCGTACCTGGGCGCGGCGGCGGTTTCTCCCTCGAAGCACCCGAGGGCGTGCGGTTCCTCATCCGGTCCCGCCTGCTCACCGTCGAGGAGAACGCAGCGCTCGGCCAGTAGCGTCCGCACAGCCGTACGCCGCGCCGGACGCCGACCGTCCCGCGCGGCCAGCCCGGGGACCCGCTAACCGGAGGCACATCATGACAGAGGCGACCACACTCGAACAGCATCTGAGCGACCTGCTGCAGGTCGGCCGCTTCGACCCGCCCCCGTCCTTCGCCGGGCGGGCAGCGATCAAAGACCCCTCGGTATTCGAGCGGGCCGCTGACGGTCCAGCGTGGTGGGCCGAGCAAGCTAGGCAGCGGCTGGCCTGGCACCGCCCGTTCAGCACCGTTCTCGATGACAGCAACCCGCCGTTCTACCAGTGGTTCTCAGACGGCACCCTCAACGTGTCATACAACTGCCTTGACCGGCACGTCCAAGACGGCCTGGGTGACCGCATCGCGTTCCACTGGCTCGGCGAGGAGGGCGAGCAGCGCGCATGCACCTACGCCGACATGCTCGCCGACGTGCAGCGGCTCGCGAACGGCCTCAAGGCGCAAGGGGTACGCAAGGGCGACGTGGTCGGCATCTACCTGCCGATGATTCCCGAAGCCGTCGTCGCGATGCTCGCCTGTGCCCGGATCGGCGCCCCGCACACCGTGATCTTCGGTGGCTTCGCTCCATCGGCCGTTCGCGAGCGGTTGGAGGTATCACGCGCCAAGGCTCTGATCACGGCGGATGGTGCCCGCCGCAGGGGCCGGACCGCGGAAGTCAAGCAGGCTGTCGACGAGGCCACCGCCGACCTCAGCACCCTGGAGCTCGTCGTGGTGGTCCGGTCCACCGGCTGCCCCTGCCCGATGTGGCCTGGCCGCGACTTCTGGTATGACGACCTGCTCGCGAACGCCGACCCGGTCTGCCCGGCCGAGCCGATGGAGGCCGAGCACCCGCTCTTCCTGCTTTACTCGTCGGGCTCCACAGCCAAGCCCAAGGGCATCGTGCACACAACGGGCGGCTACCTCACCGGTGTCACCACGACCACGGCCATGGTGTTCGATCTTGATCCGGGACGTGACGTTTTCTGGTGCACGGCCGACATCGGCTGGATCACCGGCCACTCATACATCGTCTACGGTCCCATGGCCAACGGGTGCACCAGCGTGATGTACGAAGGCGCACCCGACTACCCAGACAAAGATGTGTGGTGGCAGATCGTCGAGCGGTATCGCGTGTCGATCTTCTATACGGCCCCCACCGCGATCCGCGCTTGCATGAAGTGGGGCCCTGAGCACCCCGCAAAGCACGACCTCTCGTCATTGCGCCTGCTCGGCACCGTCGGTGAGCCGATCAACCCCAAGGCGTGGCTGTGGTACCACAGCGTGATCGGCGGTGAGCGATGCCCGGTCGTCGATACGTGGTGGCAGACCGAGACCGGTGCCATCATGATCTCGCCGCTTCCGGGGCTCACGACGACCAAGCCCGGCTCGGCGACCGTGCCACTGCCGGGTGTTTCCGCTGCCCTTTTTGACGACGAAGGCAATGAAGTGGGGGAGGGGGCCGGGCTGCTCGTGCTGACCGAGCCATGGCCGAGCATGCTGCGCACGTTGCATGAGGATCCCGAGCGCTTCGTTAGTACGTACTTCTCCCGCTTCGGCCCGCGTACGTACCTGGTGGGTGACGGCGCGCGGCGAGATGAGGACGGCTACTTCTGGATTACCGGGCGCATCGATGACGTCATCAATGTTTCCGGCCACCGGCTGTCCACTGCTGAGATTGAATCGGTGCTCGTCGCCCACCCGGCGGTCACGGAGGCCGCGGTGATCGCGGCGAGCGATGACCTGACCGGCCAGGCCGTCGTGGCATACGTCACCGTGGGCGCAGGCGCGGCACCGGGGCCCACGCTTGAGGCGGAACTTCGGGAGCACGTCGCCACTCACATCGGAAAGCTCGCCCGGCCAAAACGGATGGTTTGGGCAGACGATTTGCCAAAGACCCGGTCCGGCAAGATCATGCGTCGGCTGCTACGCGACATAGCTGAGGGGCGTGAAC
>Ga0318505_10000199_pt1 | contig 12223 bp, 14 predicted proteins | sample GRESIP084b2f18_FD_203676 | JGI IMG/M metagenome (GOLD analysis project Ga0318505, IMG submission 203676) | Tropical soil microbial communities from Luquillo Experimental Forest, Puerto Rico - GRE.SIPMG.084b2f18 | ecosystem: Environmental > Terrestrial > Soil > Tropical forest > Bulk soil... | reverse complement strand
CGGGCAGCGTGCTGCCTGACGTGAACAGCCGCATGCCGGTTCCGCCGCGCCCGAGCCAGTAATCGAATTTCGCAACCGCATCCGGCGCCGCCACATCGATCGAATAGACGCCGGTAAAGCGCGATGGCACCGCGGCGACAGCGTCGGCGACATAGCTGTTGTCATAGCCATAAGCTGTCGAGGAATGCACGATCGCCGCCTTGTTGACGCCGGCGGCGTCCATTTCCGCAAGCAGCATTTCATAGGTGGTCGGCCGCTCGCTCGACCAGGTCGATTGCGTGCCGCCGAGCGGAGCGAGCGGATAGCGCCCGGTGTCCGGCGAAACGATATGCGGATGAATGTCGAGAACGGGCATGGTGGTTCAATGTGTAGGGTGGGTTGAGCGCAGCGAAAGCCACCATAACATTTCAACCGATGGGGTTTCGCTTTTCGCTCAACCCAACCTACGCGCCCGTCATGCCCGCACATAGCCGTTCGCAGAACGGCGTCGCTTTGCTCGCCTATGTTGCGAGCATCCACGTCTTGCGGCGTAGAACGAAGTCGTGGATGGCCGGGACAAGCCCGGCCATAACGGCCCGTGAATTTTGTGCAGGCAAACGCGAAAACATCTCGTCCTCGACCCGTCGACGTATCGTCGCTGTTTTAGTTACATATAGGTTCAAATCTCGCCTCATCGGACGCGGCCCGGATGCATGCCGGGTTGCGGGGCGAGGGCGGTGCCCGCGCGCGGATTTGCAATCCGCGCGCGCGATTTAATTTCTAACGTGGAATTAATTAGTTAGCGAAAAGCGGCTCGGCATTTTGTAAATCATTTTGTAGTTTTTGTTGCTCAGACGTTCCTAGAATGGAAATCCTTCGGGCGGAACCTTCGGCGGCGGGATCGGCGTCTGCCGTCCGAGCTTGCCGAAGCGCACTTCAGTCCGTCCGCAATAAGCGCAAGCGGTGCCGCATACGACCGCGCGGCCCTGGTCGTCGTACTGGTTGCGCTCGACTCGGCACCACACATCGCAATAGGCGCAGACGAACTCGGTCATGCTTTTCTCTGTTCCAGCTTAGCGATTGCCGCGATCGCGAGCTTGTCGGTGCGCGCGAGATACTTGTCGAGGATCTCGTTAACGCTCCGCATGCTGTGGCCGGTGATAGCCGCAATCTCTGCGTGCGAGCATCCCGCTTCGGCGAGCCGGGTCACCGCGGTGCCGCGCAGGTCATGAAAGTGGAGGCCGGAAATTCCGGCCGCGCGGCAAGCGCGCAGCCAATATTTCCGGAACCGCTTTTCCGGCCAGGGCGAACCGCGTGCGTCCGTCAGGATGACGGGCGAGCTGCGCTTGGTGGCATCGAGGATCGCGCGCAGGCGCTTGGTGATCGGAACGCTGACGCGGCGCCTGGTCTTAGCCGAATCCAGAGGCGCCCTTGCTCATCGGCCTGATAGGCCGACCAGGGCAACGTCAACAAATCGTTTTGGCGCTGTCCGGTCTCGAGCGCGAGCACGAGCGCGAGCACGAGCGCGAGCTGCATCGGCTCGGAAGCGACCGCCATGAACGCGGCGATCTGCTGCTCCTCCCAGATCTTCTCCGAGCGATCGGAGTGATAACGGCGACATCGGGCTGTCGGCGCGATGCGATGGCTGCATGATAGCTCGCCATGAATTCCGGCGAGCCAGGCTGACCGACGAGCCGTGGGCCACCGCGCCAAGCATAGTAGTAGGTCACAAGCGCCCCGCTGGCGAGCTTCGCCGTAGCGCTGTGAATTCCCTTCAAGGTGATACGCATTTTATTTGCCCCTCGTTATTCTCCACGCATCCAGCGCGTTTGTTGCTCCGCCTAATCCGGAAATCTTGTCGATCGCCTGGTCGATCGCTTTCAGGTCGTACTTGCCGCAATCCGGAAGCGGCTTTGGCAATCGTCCGCTTTCAACCCAGGCGCGGAACGTCGCCAGTTCAATTCCGACCGCCACTGCTGCCTCTTTCTCGACGACCAATCGCGCCATCGACTACACGCACTTTCTGCAACCCTTTTATTTCCTACCGCCGCATTGTCACTGCTTACCGCTCTTGTGCTTCTGCATCACCTTACGCGCGGCGCGAAGCTTATCGAGCGCGACTTCGTGCGCAGCGCCTTTCGTTGCCAAGACCTCATCAATAATGCGGTTATATTCCTCGACTAGTTCTTGCCATTCGATGCGGCTGCTGTATTTCAAGATCATATTTTCAAGGTGCGCCAAATGATCCGCCAGCGTGCCGACCTTTTTTAGATTGGGGTACTCAGCCAATTCATTGATGATGATTCTGTTTTGCGGGCGGGCTTCATCTTTGGCTTTGCGCTCGATGCGGAGCGCAATGTCTTCCGGCAAACGCACTTTGTATTCGCGCGTCCTGGCGGGCTTTCTCGGGCGTTGCAGCATTTGGGCTAAACCTTGCTGGACGAAACTGGACAATATACACACAACTTAGCCCCATCAACGGGATTACACAATAACCTTATTGCACTTGTGCGATACCCAAAAATGAGTATTCTCCAAGACGTCCGATTTGGTCTTGTTCGGGAGTATCCATGCGTTCGGTACCGGTGCGTTTTCACAGCATGAGCCGGAAATTGAGGCGCCGGTTCTATTATTCGGTACCCACCGCCGGCGGGCAGGTCGGCCTAAAAAGGTCGCAGTCCTACGCGGCCGCTGAAGAAGGCCTGATCCCGACCGAACGGCACGGCAAGTTCCTGCTGGTACGAAAGGACCGCTGGGACGCCAGGCGTAAGCAATTAGGACTTTAAATGCGAAACGCCGCCCGGTGGGCGGCGTCCGCATTTCACGGTTGGGGCGGGCAGGTTTGCACCGGCAAGGGTCCTGGAAACCGCCGCCGGCAAGAGGTTCGATCCTTCTCCGTCCCCGCCACAACGGGCTAACACCACAACGTCTGCAAGCGGATGGTGTGTAGCCCGAAACGACGGAACCGCGCAAGCGGTGGAGTACGGGTACACATGAGCGATACCTCCCCCATCAGGCGAGCCGACGAGCTGATCGCCGTCCTGGCCGAACGATTCCCCGCCTTCCAAATCGACGAGAACCGCCGCAGGCCTTTGCGACTCGGCATCGGTCGGGATCTCCAAATCGCCCTGGCGGGCATCATGAACGACAGCCAGATCGCCGCAGCGCTCAGTACCTACACCACCTCCCCCGGCTATCTGCAGGCATGCCGCGAAGGCGCCGATCGCATCGACCTTGCCGGCCGATCCGTCGGCACGGTCACCCCCGACCAGGCCGAGCACGCCAAACGCAAGCTCGCGGAGCGCCTCGAGCAAAAAATAAATCAGGTGGCCAACGGCCACGACAAAGAGGCTAGCCGCGACAGCCTGGCCGATGTACGCGGTGTTGCCGCCGCCCGGAAACGCGGTGCGTCATGAGCGACCCGCAAGCGCAGACGGCATTCGGCTTCTTTAACGACATGCCCTTGGCGGTCGATCCCACCACGGTGATCGTCAATCCCGACGGCTTTTCCATTAAGGGCTGCACCCGCATCTACGCGCCGATTGGGCAGGCTGGCGAGTACGCACCATTAGCTTGCAACCCTTATGAAGGCTGCGGCCATGGCTGACAGGACCGTAAGGAGTTCAACGCTGGCGCGATCCTCAAGCCGGACTTCATTGCCGAGCTGCGCAAGGAGGCGGCGAAGTACAAGGCGGCGGGCATCACCGAGCAGGCACTGCTCTCGTTCATCACCGATCCCTATCATCCCGGTGACACGACGCCGACGCGCACCGTCCTCGAAATCCTCAGCGAGAACGGCATGGCGTTCTGCACCTTGACCAAGGGTGGCACGCGCGCGCTGCGCGACATCGACCTGTTCCGGCCGGACCGTGACGCCTACGCGGCGACGCTCACCTCCCTCGATGACTGCTACTCCAGAAAGTGGGAAGGCAATGCCCCGCTGCCGGGTGACCGGATCGCGGCACTCGAGATGTTCCACGCGAAAGGCATCTTCACCTGGGTCAGCCTGGAGCCGGTGCTTAACGTCGAGGCGAGCCTCGCCATCGTCATGGCGACGCACTCATTCGTCGATCTCTATAAGGTCGGCCGCGCGAACTATCTGCCGATCACCACGACGACCGACTGGCGCAGCTACACGCTGCGCATGCTCGAGTTGCTGAACCGCGTCGGTGCCAAGCACTATATCAAGCAGGACCTCCAGCCCTTCCTTCCCCCCCGGCTACCCGAACCCGATGCGCATCGCGCAGCACCACGGGACCGCCGCCGCCGCCAGGAAAGGCGGTGTGAAATGAGCGTCACCCCATTCCCCGGCAAGCGCGGCTGGCTCGAGCAGTGCATTCTCGGCGACGGCAAAAATCCCAAGCCGCTCGCCATTGTCGCCAATGCGCTGATCGCGCTGCGCAACGATCCGGCACTGCGCGACGCTTTCGGCTTCGACGAAATGCTCCGCACGCCGACGCTATTCCACGAGATCAACGCGCCGATCGGCGGCCAATTACCCGAGCCCAGGCCGCTCACCGACAAGGACATCACCGACGTTCAGGAATGGATGCAGGAAGCCGGCTTGAAACGGATGGCGCGCGAAACGGTGCGCGATGCCATCGCGTCCTATGCGCAAGACCACGCCTATCACCCGGTGCGCGATTATCTCGATGCGCTGCAGTGGGACGGCGAGGACCGGCTCGACGGCTGGCTGACCAATTATCTCGGCGTCGAGCAGAGCGCCTATAGCGACGGCGTCGGCAGTCTGTTTCTCACTTCGATGGTGGCGCGAATCCTCGATCCGGGCTGCAAAGTCGACCACATGCTGGTGCTCGAGGGACCGCAAGGCGAACTGAAATCCACCGCCTGCCATATGCTCGCCGGTGAATGGTTCTCTGACAACTTGCCCGACATCACGAGCGGTAAGGACGTGCAGCAGCATTTGCGTGGCAAATGGCTGATCGAAGTCGACGAAATGCACGCCATGAGCAAGGCCGAGGCGTCGGTGCTAAAGAGCTTTATTTCCCGCACCACAGAGCGCTACCGGCCGAGCTATGGTCGGCTCGAGGTGATCGAGCCACGGCAATGCGTTTTCATCGGCACCACCAACAAGGACGCCTATCTGCGCGACGAGACCGGCGGCCGCCGCTTCTGGCCGGTCAAATGCGGCGCCATTGATCTCGAGGCGCTGGCGGCCAACCACGACCAGCTTTTTGCCCAGGCCGTCGTTCGCTATCGCAACGGCTTGCCGTGGTGGCCGAGCAAGGAATTCGAGCGCGAGCATATCCAATCGGAACAAGAGGCGCGCTATGAGGGCGACGCCTGGGAGCAGCCGATCTCCGAATATCTCAGCGGCGTCGCCAAGACCACGATCACGGCCGTCGCTGTCAACGCCCTCGGCTTTAGGAATGACCGTCTCGGCACCACCGATCAGCGCCGCATCCAAGCGGTGCTGACGATGCTCGGGTGGCGCAGGGGCAAGCGAGCGCACGGCGGTGTGCGCTTTTGGCGGAAGAAGGACTGGTGACGCGGTGACGCATGGTGACGCATTTGCTTATAGAGGGGTGGGCGATGACGATTCCTACTAGGGGTGTCTTGGAGAATGCGTCTCCGTGCGTCACCGCGTCACCATCGATCTCAGACCAGCGAAAGGAGCGCACATGGAGGCGCATCAGGTGAGGCTGGGACCGCCAAGGGTCCAACGTGTAAAAATCTGTCACGCCGATTGACAGATTCTGGGGGGCAAGGATGACCAATCCGGAGCAATGGAAAGCGTCTTACCAACGCCCAATATTGCCGACGCTATCGCGCCAAGAAGAAAGCGAAGCTCAAGGCGGCGCGTCGAGGTTGCCGGCCAACATGAAGTCGAGGCGGCTAAAATTTACGACAAAGCCGCACGCACAAGATGGGGCCCGAGCGCGTATCAAAATTTTCCGGCGTAACGGATAGGTGACGCGGCGCGCTGGCCGATCTTTGCCGGAACCAAAAAACGGCATATGAAGTTACGATGAAAACGCGCGGACGAAAATCAGTCGAGGCGCAGACCTTGGCGCTCATCGCCCAACCGGTCGAGCCGATCCAACGGCCCGAGGCAGGCTATGATCTGACCGACGAAGCGACCCGCGAATGGTGGGAAATCGTCAATAGGATGCCGGCGGATTGGTTCCCGGCCGAAACCCATGCGGCCCTGACGCAATTATGCCGATTGATCGTGCGCTGTAGGCGGCTCGCACAACTCGCCGAGCAAATGGAAAAAGCCGGGGGCGACTTTGACGTCGCCGAATATCGCAATCTGGTTAAGGCTGAGGGCGATGCTAGCCGGGTCGTTATATCGCTGATGACCAAACTGCGGCTTACGCATCAGTCCCGGTTCGATCAATCAATCCAGGTGCCGGTCAAGGGCAAAAGACCCTGGTTGGAGTGACGGGTCCATATTTGGACCCGTTAGTTCCGGAGCATTTTGCGCGCGACAAATGTATTTAACCATTTTTAGTTGTGATTGACTGTGGCACCGCTCCGCGCAGGCTAGGGGTCTGGTTTTTTTTGAGTCCCCCCGGCAATCCGTTTTACTTCGTCATTTGTTCTCGCGAATTAAATGATCCCCTACCCATACAGTTGCAGGAAATAGGCAATGATAAAGGACGTTCGCGCCTCATCGCGGGTGCGTTCCGATTTAACTATCAATGTGCGGTCCGCAACCGTTTCCATTGCTTCGATAGCATTAGTAACGAGGTTAAAAAGTACCTGTTGTAGCTGAACTCGATTTCCCGTTAGGGTCTCCCCTTTGCTCATTCCTTGGGCCGCGCTTGGCCGGATATACGCTCGGCGCGGCCTCAGTTAAACTTGGCGTATGGTCAAAGCCGGAATGTTCTGCGGCTGATAACGGACTCATAGTGGAAATTACAGCATGTCGGTTGAATGCCACCACTAATCGAGGCGACTGGTTCCGTCCCATTCCGTGAACTCTATGACGGCACCGTCAGGGTCGCGGATGTAAAATTGACGGCCCACGAACACACCTTTTTTGCGATCTTCTTCTTCAAAAATCTCGATCCCTTTAGAGACGAGGAAGCTTTTGGCATCGTCATACTGGTCCGGATCAACCTTAAATGCGTGATGCGCCCGTCGGCTATCTTTGGGATTACGTCGCAGGGGCGCATCACTCTTGGCGAGAATAACGTAGTCGTCCCCTGCGCGTAGAAACACCATGCCGATTGCCGGGGCGGCATGTACGAGGGTTAAACCTAAAAGCTCAGTGTAAAATCGTTGGCTGGCATCGAGGTCGCTGACCGCAATGCTGAAATGAACGACACCCATAGGCTCAATCATGGCTCCTCCAAAACTGCGCTTATGTAGGCGTAAAAGTGAGCCGCCATCGGTAGCGCATATTATCAATCAGCAACGACCCTCATGCCGATGATATCCGGGGCGGGATACAGTCCTATCCGCGAAATTCTTTCTCATCGCGACAAAATTTTTTGCAGGACCTCGACCAGTGCGTCCGGCGCCGTCACGTTCGGGCTGTGGCTGGCGTCCAGCTTGTAGAGCGGCCAACCGTCCCGTCTGGCACGTGCAGCAAACTGCCCGAACGGACCTTGGTCGGCGTACCGCATGCACTGAATGTAGATACGCGGCAGTGTCACTTTGGCTTGCAGATGAATTGGCTGTTGGAAGCACCTGACCGACTGCGGCATGCGGAATTTTGCAATCCAGGCTGAATCCTGTTCGGACGTGTCAGCCGGGATTGGGTTTGGAGCGACGCGCCAGCCATCGCCAGCGTTGACGCTATCCAACAGCCGCTGCCGCTGCTGCTGGGGCAAGAAGTCGATGAGGGCTTGGCCGTCGTCCGGAACAAAGGCACCGAGATAGATGAGCTGAACGACGCGCTCGCGCGCTCGATCGGCGACGCCCGTGGCGACCATGCCACCATAGCTATGGCCAATCAGCACAACGTTTCGTAGATCCTCGAATTTGAGGACGCCGACAACGTCTTGGATGTGAGTATCGAGGTCGTTTTCTGGCTTCGCCAAATGCGCGCGCTCGCCCAATCCCGTATAGCTCGGTGCGAAGAATTCGTGTCCGGCGGCCGCCATCAAGGGCCGTACCCTTTTCCAGGCCCAAGCCGACGACCAAGCGCCATGAGCAAGCACGATCACCGCCAAATGCGCCCCCTCATTTTGTTCAGCGTCCAACTATGATGCAATTACAGCAGGGATTTGCGGTCCGGTTAATGGGGTTGAGAGATCGAGTTGCACGGCAGCAATTTTGCGTTGCCGATGTCGCTGAAGGGTCATAAGCGGACATCGCAAGACGTGCGCGCAATGTCTGCATTACCCCCAAAAGCGGACATAGTGCGCTTGAGCGCGTTCGCTCACACTCACTATTCGCTAGCGCAGGAAAGCCGCGTCGAGAGCCGCATTGCATTGCGCGGAAACTGCCCCCTTAGCGGCTGTCAGACATCCAAGAATGTTGCCTTGACCTGCAACGACGCCTTCGCAACGTTGCACTGCGTCCCTATCACACATGCGCACAACACGGTGCGCCAGTGCGAAACATCTTGGTGAAACCTGAGCCTTTTGAAGGCACTCGAGCATGTTGTTTGCCTTCACAGGCACACCGCTGCACTGTTTTTTTAGTTCTTGCCCGCACGCCACCGCTGCTGCATGCCTGCTTCTCGCTTGCGCAACATTGTCGTGAACGGCAGAAATTAGAAAAACAACAGAGATCGCCGCGATGGCACTGTAGCGCACGGTCCTTTGCATCTCCCAGTTTGGATCATTGATGATAATTTGTGCGGGAGAGCGCTGAATTTGATTCAGGTCAAAAAAAGTGTGGGCGATACGGGGACACGGCAGCAACAATGTCCGCTTTGGGTCATTATCGGACATTGCCCCGCGTCCGATCCATGTCCGCTTTACCCCCGAAAGCGGACATCGGAACCGGCACGCGGGCAGCAACTCCGGCAGCTTCGCTACGTTGGCCGCAATCCGCCGCGCCTCGTCCTTCGTAAGCAGCTTGGCCGCCGATCTTAGGGCAGCGCCATCGCGTCGCGACCTCGCGTTGCAGGAACCCGTGGAGGATCGCCGGATCGACTGGCTGAGCCGCCAGCGCCGGGCCATGGGTGAGCTTGAACGCCGCCGCTGTGACCGAGGTCACACGCTGTTGGATTTGGATTGAGCTAACCTGTGAGCGAAAGTTGCACTGGGAATGCCAGTTGTTGGGGGCGCTTCCGTGAAATTTCCCCGTAGAACATTTCTGCATCTGGCGGCGGGTGCAGCCGCGCTCCCGGCTTTGCCCCGCGTCGCTGCCGCGCTCGACTATCCATCGCGGCCAGTGCACTTGGTCTCCAGTTTCGCTGCTGGCGGCCCAAACGACCTCGTTGCCCGCCTGTTGGGGCAATGGCTATCGGAGCGGCTCGGTCGGCCCTTCGTGATCGAGAACCGGCCCGGTGCCGGCGGGACTGTTGGCACCGAAGTCGTCGTGCGCGCTTCGTCCGACGGCTACACGCTTCTCCAAGTCAGTACGTCGAACGCGATCCACGCTACCTTCTACGACAATCTCAGCTACAATTTTATCCGCGACATCGTTCCGGTCGCGAGCACCGTTCGTATGCCCCTCGTTATGGAAGTAAATCCATCCTTCCCAGCCAAGACGGTTCCCGAGCTCATTGCCTTTGCTAAAGCCAATCCCGGAAAGATCAACTATGCGTCGGGTGGTAACGGAACATCGGTGCATGTGGCCGGCGAGCTGTTCAAGATGATGGCTGGCGTCAGCATGGTGCACGTGCCCTATCGCGGCACCGCGCTTGCCATTCCCGACCTGCTGGGTGGGCAGGTGCAAGTATTATTCGACCCGATCCCGGCGTCCATCGGGTACATTAGGGCGGGCAAGTTGCGTGCGCTGGCGGTGACGACGGCAACGCGCTCGGACGCCCTGCCGGACATTCCGACCGTCGGCGAGTTCGTTCCGAGCTACGAGGCAAGCCAGTGGTACGGCATCGGTGCGCCCAATAAGACGCCTGCCGAGATCATCGACAAGCTCAACAAGGAGGTCAACGCCAGCCTCAACGATCCCGCGCTCAAGGCGCGCGTCGCCGACCTCGGCGGCACGCCGCTCTCGGGCTCGCCAGTCGATTTTGGCAAGCTGATTGCTGACGAAACCGAGAAATGGGCCAAGGTGATCAAGTTCGCGAACATCAAGCCGGAGTGATCCGAGCCGACGTTCCATAACGTGCCGTTAGGCGAAGGCCCGGCCACTTCCGCTTTGGGTCAAAAGCGGACATTCGTCAGGGCGATTGACATGTCCGCACTGCGAACCACTATTGCAGGTAATGGCGAATCTTCGCCAGCAATTGGCGTGGGCTGAAAGGTTTCGGCACATAATCATCACAGCCGGCCGCTCGCGCCTTCTTCTCTTCCCCGCTGAGGGCGTAAGACGTGACTGCGATGATCGGGATCGATTGCAACGCGGGATCGTCCTTGATCCGCCGTGTGGCGGTGTAACCGTCCATGATCGGCAGTTGAATATCCATCAGGATGAGATCAGGTCGCTGTTTTGCGATCGCCATTCTCGGCCTCGGTGATCTCATAGTCGGTAGGCGCCAGCATATCGCGAATGATCTGCCGATTATCCGCTTGATCCTCGACCACGAGAATGTGCTTGCTCATGCCGGCTCCACCTGCCCCTCGACGACGACTGGGAGCGTGAAAGCAAATGTCGAGCCCTGGCCAGGCTGAGACTCGACCCAAATCCGACCGCCGTGCATCTCGATAATGCGCTTCGATATTGCGAGTCCCAAGCCGGTGCCGCCTTTCTTCTTGGTGATGGCATTATCGGCTTGCTGAAACTCCTGGAATAACTTGGCCTGATCGGCAGCAGAGATGCCGGGGCCGGTATCACGGACCGATACATGGAATGCGCTATTGTTCGCTTCAGCCTTAATGGCGACTTCGCCGGCATCAGTGAACTTGATGGCATTGCCGACGAGATTGATCAGAACTTGAGTCAAGCGGCGGCCGTCACCGTGGCCTGGCGGTAAGCCGGGAGCAAGCTCGAGCTTGAACGCGAGCTTTTTGTCGGACGCCAACGGCTCCAGCGTGCTGCGAACCGTTTGCGCGATGTCCTGAACACAGTAATCGGACAGTTCGAGTTCGAGCTGGCCAGCCTCGATCTTGGATAGATCAAGCACGTCGTTGATCAGTCCGAGCAGGTGCTTGCCGTTGGCCTCAAGGCGCTGAAGGATGCCCACCATCTTTTCAGATGGCTCACCGTAAGCCCCGTCCGCCATCAATTCGGTATAGCCGAGGATGGCATTGAGTGGCGTGCGTAGCTCATGGCTCATATTGGCCAGGAACTGCGACTTGTGCTGACTGGCCTCTTCGAGCTGCCGGCTCTTGTCCTGGATTTCATCGAACAAGCGCACGTTCTCGATGGCGATCACCGCTTGGTCGGCGAAGGTCTCAACCAGCTCGATCTGCTGAGGGGTAAATGGTCGCGGTGTGGAGCGCCCTAGGACCAGCACGCCGATGGCGGTTCCTTCGCGCAATAATGGGACGCCGAGCACGGTGCGATATCCACCGAGCTTCTGGCCTTCGAAAAAGGTATATTCCGGGTCTTCCAGAACATCGGGAACGTGAACGGTCTTGCCCTCGAGCACGGCGCGGCCGGTGACGCTGCCACGGCCTGGCGAAAACGGATTGCGTTGTAGAAGCTCCGCATAATCCGGGGGTATGCGGTAGGTCGCGACGTAATCGAAGCTCGCGCCGGCCTGCCGCGGAATCACTGCGATATCCGCTTCGCAAAGCCGGGCAGCGGACTCGATCAGTGTATTGAGCACGGTCTTGAGATCGAAAGTAGATCGACTGATCGTCTTGAGTACGTCGGCCGTGGCGGATTGCTGCTGTAATGACTGGCGCAGCTCGTCTAACAGCCGGACGTTGTCGATCGCGATGGCTGCCTGATCAGCAAAGGTTTCAACCAGAGCAATCTGCTTGTCGGTGAACGGCCTGACCTCCTCCAAGTGATAAATAACTAGGACGCCTAGCAGGTCGTCGCCCTTGAGAATCGGTACCGCCAGATTTGTCCGGAGTTTCTCGAGATCTTTGGCACTGTACGTGTATTCTGGGTCAGCGAAGGCATCGGGAATATGAATCGTGCGGCGTTCAAGCCCAGCGCGGCCAGCCGCGCTATATCGGCCGAGCCGAATTGGATTTTTGGATCTAAAGTCCTTGAGCTTCTCAGGAGCGTTGAAAGCTGCCACCAT
>Ga0318505_10000197_pt1 | contig 12251 bp, 10 predicted proteins | sample GRESIP084b2f18_FD_203676 | JGI IMG/M metagenome (GOLD analysis project Ga0318505, IMG submission 203676) | Tropical soil microbial communities from Luquillo Experimental Forest, Puerto Rico - GRE.SIPMG.084b2f18 | ecosystem: Environmental > Terrestrial > Soil > Tropical forest > Bulk soil... | reverse complement strand
GCCCCAGCCAGCATCTTGAATCACAAAACCCCAAATATGGGAATCCTCTTTTTGATTCAGCCTGTTAGAATCTTGCTCTAGACTAGCTAGCACTGGCTGGAGCCGAAGGAGCGGGCGTCCGTTAAATCAACCGGGCGTCCGTTGCGGCGCGTGCGTAAAGGCTCGTGCCATCGCCTCGAAGGCCGGCTTGGGCTTGAAATCGGCATCAAAGGGCAAGGGCCGCGAAATCATCCCGTCCTGCCGCCATTTCGCCTCGTTGGTCTCTCGCCGCACGATCCAGCTGTGGCGATCCGACAAGCCCCAGGTCACCACCATCTTGACCGCCGGCTCGTCGAGAGCGGCGTCGAAAAATCGGCTGTATGTATCGGCCACAAGACGGTCGCGCATAGTTTCATCCGCCGCAGCATTCTCATCGGTGACGTCGAGTTCCGTGATCTGGATCGTCAGACCGAGGCCGGCGATATCGGCGAGAAATCGCCGTAGCACAGCGGCAGAAAATGGTGGTCCGCCGGCACATGAAAGATGCGCCTGAATGCCGACTGCGTCGACTGGTGTTCCGGTTCGCCGCATTCGTTCGAGAAGATTGAGCAGCGCCGTGCGGCGTGCTTCCTGTTCCGGTGCGTCCAGCTCCACGTCGTATTCGTTGACGACGAGGCGGGCCGAGGGATCGGTCTCCCGCGCCGTATGGTAGGCGAGGTCGAGATAATCCGAAGTCATCATTTCGAGAAACACGCCGGTGCGAAGACCGTCAGGCCTGCCGTCCTTGGGTTCGATCGGTTCGTTGACGACGTCCCAGCTGTGAACCTTGCCGCGATAACGCCCCGCGAGGCCGTGGATGTGCTCGACGACGGCACTCTCCATCTCGTGCCGGCTCTCCAGGTCGAAAAACCAGCTGGGGGTGCGGTGGTACCAAAGAAGATTGTGCCCGCGCAGCACAAGCCCGTTCTTGAGCGCAAAGTCCGCAATGGTATCGGCCGGCCCGTAATCGTCGTCGCCGCGCACACCCCGGTTCATGACCTGCCATTTCATCTCGTTCTCGGCGACGACCAATCCAGCCTGCCCGAGGACAAGTTGAATAAACACGGGATCTCCCTTGATCTGCGTTGCAGAGATCGTCGTCCCGTAGACCAGCCCTTTGTCTGCCGCCAGCTTGCGCAGTGCCATGCTTTCTGCGGCCGGACTCCAACTGGGAAGCGCAGAGCCGAAGCCGCTGCCTAGCGCCGCGAGACCGGCGGTAATTAAGCGGCGCCGATCCAATCCGAACCGGCGGGGCGCGGCACCCCTTCGGCAGAGATGTTCGTCAGGGCTGCAGTCAGTCATTCGAGAAGGTCTTCCGTGATTGCCGCAATGCAATAACGCTTGTCGCGTTTTAGCGGCCTCTGCAGTCAAACCGCAACAAAATTGAACTCGATCGGGATCAGATCGAAGCGAGTGGCATCAGTCGGGTGACGATCCGCCCTCGACGAACCGGTCCGCGCTGTCCGCGATACCTGGTCACTACAAGCGCAGCGAATCAATCTCATGGGCGTCGCAACCCGGCGATCGAGATTTGCTTCGTCGCGGCCCTCTTCGCAATGACGAGAAGGACATCGTTTCCTTCGGCCGCTCGTGGAGGCTGTCAAGGTATCGCCGGCCGCCGGATCCAGCGGGGCGGCGACAGTCGCAATGTCGTGCCTATCCGGCGGAAATCTCTTCTAAAATCAGCATCTCCTCTGAGCTGGTCGCCTTCGTAACGGTGCGCGTCGGCGGCAGCGCGACCGTGACAGTCGTGCCGCGTCCCTTCTGGCTCTCGACTGTGAGCCGACCGCCATGAAGTTCGGCCAGCTTACGAGCCAGAGGCAGTCCGAGACCGGTCCCCTGGTGCCGGCGCGCGAGGCCCGCATCGACCTGTTGGAAAGGCTCCAATGCAATCTCGACCATCGCCCGGCGTCATGCCGCAGCCGGTGTCCCGCACGACGAATTCGACACCGCCGTCGCCCGCTCGGCGTGCCAGCACGTCGATTGAACCGCCGAGCTCGGTGAACTTGATCGCATTCGACAGCAGGTTCAACAGGATCTGGGTCAGACGCGTCTCGTCTGCCATCAAATAGGGCACATCTTCTGTGATCTCGGCCGACAATCGAAGCAACCCAGCAGCGGCACGATCCTTGAACGCGATACAATTGTCCACCAGCCGTCGCGGGTCGATGACCTCTTCGCGGAACTCGAGCTTGCCGGCATCGATGCGCGCCAAATCGAGGATTTCGTTGATGACGTGCAGAAGATGCTCGCCGCTCTGTCGAATGAGGCCGACATATTCGGCGTGCCGCGACTGCAAAGGCCCGGCAATACCGTTCTCGAGTACTTCCGAGAAGCCGAGGATGGCATTAAGCGGCGTGCGTAGCTCGTGGCTCATATTGGCCAGGAATTGCGATTTGGCGAGGTTGGCCGCCTCGGCCGCCGCCTTTGCCTCACGCAGCGCGCGCTCGGCCGACACTTTCTCGGTGATGTCGCGCGCCGTGCCGCGGTAGCCGAGAAACCGCCCCGTCGCATCGAATAATGGATTGCCGCCGACCGATATGACTCGCTCGGGATCGGCACCAATCTTCCGCGTGTACGAAAAATCGCGGAACGGTTCGTGCCGATCCAGAACTGCAACATGCTCCTGCCATTTGGCTGGTTCGCTGACCACATCCGTCGCGAGTTCGACACGGGTTCGGCCGATCCGGTTCTGCGGGTCCTGACCGAACGCACGAATATGGTCGGACAGATAAGTAAAGCGATGCTCCTCATCCGTCTCCCAGAACCAGTCGGACGACGCCAGCGCGAAATCACGGCAGCGCGCTTCGCTTTCGCGCAACGTCGCCTCGGATCGCTCGAGCGAGCGGGAATGCACGACCAGTGCCCGGAAAAAGAGCGCAAACCCGGCCACCGTGCAAAGCGTCGCGAGCAGGATGAAAACGGCCTGGCGACGCCAGTCGGTGAACACAGCTTCTTCCGCGGATGAGACGGCGATAACGAGAGGAAAATCGCGCAACGGGTGGACCGATACCATCCGCGCCACGCCGTCGACGTAGCCCGGCGAACGATAAGCCCCGCCACCTTCTTCGACACGGGCGTAAAACGGCGATTGCGAGGCGAGTTTTTGTGCCATCATCGCCTCGACCTGGGGATAGCGCGCCAGCATCACGCCGTCGCGGCGCCACACTGATGCCGATCCGCCCTCCTGCAACGTGATCGCGCGGTAGAAAGTCCCGGTCGGAGAGGTCGATTTCCGGCGCCGGCCAAGCGCGTGAACTGTTGACCAGGCTGCCATCGGCGCTGACCAGTCCAACGGCATCCGCTTGCGGAACCAGTTTCAATCTGTCGGCGAGAAAACGATGGACGCCTTCGCTGGCCATCGCACGCGCGAACTCTTCCGGGCTTTCGACCCCGGCGGCGAGAACCATCCCCCGCGTTTCCTGCAAGACGAGATCGACGGCTCGGAGCGAGCGCGCCATCTGCTCTGCCAGGACGATGCCGAGATTGCTCATTTCCTGCCGGGAGTGCGCAATCGCCTCCTCGCGCCGGTCCCACACGGCCAAGCCCGCCGCTAGAACAATCACTACGAGCAATCCGGTCCCGACAAGCGACAGCCTTCGGCTGGCGCGAACGCGTCGGCGGAGCGGGCGATCGGCGTTGACCACCCGAGAGCTTTAGCGAAAGATGCTTAGCAACTTGTGAAGACCGGCTGGGAGCCTGGTCGCGCGCGAGCCGCGAACTGCTTATCGGCCGCTGGTGCTTCTCGCCGGCTGCTGGCTCTTGCTCCTTTCCATACGTTCGAGGTTGGCTCTGGCGGCCATGTCGGCCGGGCTACCCGGCGCCAGCTGGCCGACACGCTCCCAATCCTGGCGAGCAGCGTCGCCCTCGCCCTGCAAGCGCCGGATATTGCCGCGCTCGAGCAGCGCCGGCGCAGAATTCGGTGTCAGCGTGAGCGCCCTCTCGATATCGGCGAGCGCCGGGTCCAGCCGATCGAGAGCGCGATAGGCCGACGCCCGATAGATTAGCGCCGCGATATGGTTCGGGTTCGTCTTCAGCACTTGGTCGAGGTCGGCGGTGGCCCTGTCGAGGTAACCGGCCGATGCCGCCGCCACCGCCCGATCGATCAACAATTCCGGATCATTCGGCGCCAACGCTACCGCCGCTCCAGCGGCCGTATAGGCGCGCACGGGATCACCGGCGAGCCCCCAGGCCTGCGCGGCCTGATCGAGCACTTCCGCCCGCAACGGGGCCGGTGCGGTGGTCATCGCTTGCGCGAGCGCCTCGAGGCGGGTGGCCGCCTCCTTGTATTGCTTAAGCCCGATCAACGCGATCGCAGCGCAGTGATCAGCCGGATGCGCGCCGCCGCGCTCGCGCCATGTTTGCGCCAGTTTTTCGGCGGCGGCCGGGTTCTGCTTGGCGAGCTTGGTGCAGCGGTCATAAGCCGCCGCCTCGGCCTGCGCGTCACGCGGTGCCGGCTCGGCAGCGGTCGACAGCAACGCCAGCGCCAGGAGCGCGGCGCATATTCGTCCCGTCACCGGGCGAGCGGCATTCGTTATTCCCAAATCGCGACACTCTGGTTGGAGCCGCAGGCCGTGAACCCGATAATCCGACTGGCTCAAGCTTGGAAGCGTCCGCTTTCGACCCCGCACTGCCGTCGTCGTCACCGCGCTCGAAGAGCGGACCAGTTTGCGAACGAGATGGTCCCGGCCTTCCGCAAGACCAGACCTGCGACCACGGCACACTAGACCCGCGGATCAGCCGCCCGCGCCCCGCTCGGCTGCACGTCAGCGTCGCCCCCGCGTCGTATCACAAAAGACGTAACCTACCAAACATCGCTCCACTGGGCCGAATGACAGCTTCGCGCCGATGAACGAACCCCCTCGCCCTGGCCGTGTGCGAAAACACTCAGTTCAGACCCGTTCCAAGGGCGCGGATGGAAGGAGCGGCACGCGGCCCGCCCGAGGTGGCAAGGACACAATAAGGGGACCGCCAAAATCTTAGTTAAGAATTAGAAATTGTAATTAAAAATAAAATCGTAGTTAAAAGAAACTCATTTACTTTGATTAAGCTTGCTTTTCAAACGACCACGATAAATGCTTGCTGCCGTATAACGGTCGCGCGTCAACAACCGATTCCAAAATATCACTCGAATACACCGAGCTTCTGCAGCCTTAGGCCGATGGGGTAAACGATGAAGCCACGCACCTTCCTTTCGCTGCTGTTGTGGATTGCCATGACAACGGGCGGCGCCACGCTGTCGGTCGCCGACGGGCGGCCCGATCCGGTCGGCGGTCAGGTATTAATACCCGACACGAGCATCGAACACGCCGACCACATCGGCCGCATCGCTCACACCAATACGAAAATCCTCGCCTTCACTGGTAGCATTGACAGCGTCCACCCTCCGTTGGGCGGAGGCGGCCGAGAGATCGCTCCCGGCTCCTCGTATTTCGAAACGCCGGCATCACTCGGCTGCGTCTATCGGCTGACATCGGTGTCGTCGGCTCAGATCGGCTGCAACCCGACCGATCCAACGCTCCTGAACCCGTCCGGCGGAGCGAGGGCGATCGCCATTGTCGACGCCTATGACTACCCTACGGCGTTCAGCGATCTGCAGATCTTCTCGGCGCAGTTCGGCCTCCCGGCCCCGACGACCGCGAATTTCCAGGTGGTCTATGCGACAGGCACCCCGCCCAAGGCCGATTCCGGCTGGGGCCTGGAGGCAGCGTTGGATATCGAGTGGGCCCACGCGATGGCGCCGCACGCGAAGATCTACCTCGTTGAAGCGGCATCAAACAGCTACGCCGACCTGCTCAGCGCCGTCAACGTCGCCAGCAATTATGTAGCGCAAGCCGGCGGCGGCGAAGTCTCGATGAGTTGGGGCGGCAGCGAGTTCTCTTTCGAGAGGTTCTACGACGGGTACTTCACAAAGACAGGCGTCGTTTATTTCGCGGCGGCGGGGGACAGCGCCGGGACGATCTGGCCCTCGACTTCCCCGAATGTCGTCTCGGCCGGCGGCACGACGAACAGCCGCGATGCAAGCGGCAACCTGCAGGCGCAACTTGCCTGGTCGTCGACCGGCGGCGGCCCGAGCAGGTACGAGTCTCGCCCATCCTACCAATCGGCGATTTCCCAAGTTGTAGGCAACAAGCGCGGGACACCCGACGTCGCCGCCGACGCGGACCCCAATACCGGCGTCTGGGTCTACAACGTTCCAGACTGCAATGGTTGGTGCATTGTCGGCGGCACCAGCGTCGCGGCGCCGGTGTGGTCCGGCATTGTCAACGCAGCAGGCCGGTTTTCGTCGTCTAGCCAGGTCGAGCTGTCGACCATGTACAGCAACCTCGGTAAGGCGGCCGATTTCACCGACATTACTCAAGGCTCCTGTGGTCCTCACCAAGGCTACGTGACCGGGACCGGCTGGGATTTCTGTACCGGTGCCGGCAGCGCCTTCGGCACAAAAGGAGAATGATCCAGGTCTAATACCGGGCGGCTGCGCCGATTCCGGAACTTCCAGCTCTCGCCCCGGAACGGAGAGGTCCGGCCCGGAGGGCCTCGCGAGCTAGCAATCCCGGAGTTCAGACTGGTTCGCGCGATTAACAGGTTGTCGAAGCCTGCATGCGTGCCGGATTGCCAAAGGCAGTAGCCCCAGCCGCCACATCACGGGTGACCACACTGCCCGCGCCGATCAGCGCATTGTCACCGATCGAAACGCCCGGCAGGATGATCGCGCCCGCTCCGATCCAGACGTTGCGCCCGATGCGGACCGGGCGGCCAAACTCCAGGCCGGAGGCTCGCTCCGCCGGGTCGCGCGGATGGTCAGCAGCTAGGATCTGCACCCCCGGCCCGATCTGCGTGCGGTCGCCGATGGTGACCTCCACGACATCGAGGATCACGCAGTTGAAGTTCAGGAACACGCCAGCACCGAGGCGAATGTTGAAGCCGTAGTCGCAATGGAATGGCGGCCGGATCACGGCGCCGTCGCCGACAGCTGCGAAGCGTTCCACCAGTAGCTTGTGCCGTTCGGAGAGGGACATGTCGAGTGCGGCGTTGTAGCGTGCGAGCCACTTGTGCGTCGCCGCCAAGTCTGCCTGGATTTCGGGCGCGTTGGCGTCGTACAGCTGCCCGGCAAGCATCTTGTCCTTCTCGGTGCGCATCATGCATCCCTTGCTCGCGGTCCGCCCTGGCTGCCCACCTGGTTTCTCCTGCGCACCTCGTGCAACACCAATGTCTACCGCCCACCCAGGCTCGCCGTCTACGAAGCCGCGCACCGCCGACAGCTTCGCGCCGAAAGCACTCGTTCGGCGGCTAACGCCAAATCTGCCGAGTTCGGACCTTGAATCGCGTTCGTAGCAAGAAACGACGAGTGTGAAGCAGTTCACAGATCGACCCTTGGAAGCGTGCTATACTAAGCCGTGGCGCTCGAGCCGGACCAACTCGCATCGGGTGCGCTGCTATCGTGAGCGATAAAAAGGACGCTCGCGAGACAGAGAGGAGGCGACACATGAAGACCCGGGAAATCGGCGGGAGCTTGACGAGCGGTGTGCCAGACACGAACCGGCGCGGGTTCTCCCGCCGCTCGGTTCTCGCCTTTGCCGGTGCTCTTGGAGCTGTAACCCCGTTCGGGGTCCTCGGAGCGGCGCGCGCGTTGACGGCGGCTGGGCGCGGATCGCTGCCCTATCTCCCCGGCGATCCGCTTATTTGCCGCGCGGCCGCAAACGGCGAAGAGCTGCAGGGCCCGCCGCATCAGCTCAAACTGGCCTGGAATGCGAATGCGGCCTGCACGGTCGCTGCGGCAGTCGCAAAAGAACGGGGCATCTTCGCCAACCACAACCTCGATGTCGAATTCTTCAATTTCGGCGGATCGACAGACCAGTTGTTGGAGGCGATCGCGACCGGCAAGGCGGATGCCGGTTTGGGGTTGGCCCTGCGCTGGCTCAAGCCGCTGGAGCAGGGATTCGATGTCAGGATCACCGCCGGTGTGCACGGCGGCTGCATCCGGCTCCTCGGTGCCAAGGCCGCCAATATCGACAATCTTGAAACGCTGCGCGGCAAGGCAATCGGGATCAGCGATCAGGCGAGCCCGGCGAAGAATTTTTCCTCGATTTTCCTCGCCAAAAACGGCATCGACCCGGTCCGGGACGTAGAGTGGCGCCAGTACCCGGCCAATCTGCTTGCGCTGGCCGTCGATAAAGGCGAAGTGCAGGCGCTCGCCGAGATTGATCCGCTCCCGTACCTGTGGCTCAAGGACGGCAAGCTGAACGAGATCGCGACCAACTTAAGCGATGGATTCGCCGATCGCACATGCTGCGTGCTTGCGATACGCGGCAGTCTCGTTCGAAATGAATTACCAGTGGCGGCCGCTCTGACCCGATCGATCCTGGAGGCAGCAGACCGGGTCGCCAGCGATCCCGCCGACGCCGCCGCAGTATATTCGGGCTACGGCGGCAAGGGATCGGTGGAGGATCTCACCGCTATGTACCGCAGCCATACCCACCACAATCATCCCGTGGGACCCACGCTGAAGAAGCAACTTGTGCTCTACACCGACGAACTCAAGGCGATCCACGTTATCAAGCCAAGCACCGACCCAGCCAAGTTCGCTGAGCGCATTTATCTCGACGTTCTAAGCTGAGCCGATCGGCACAGCCGTGGTGAGTTCCATCGTCGATGAGATATCGAAGGCTCAGGAACCTGCCATCGGTCTTCGTGCAGGCTCGGCCGCTCGATCGTTAGTCAGTGGGTTTTTTGCGGCCACTGCCTGGTCTGGGGTTGCTGCGCTCACCGAGCTCTGGCCGGATAGGCCCGAAAGCGATTGGGCCTATACGAGCGACTTCGCTGCTGTCTGTGGAGCATTGGCGGTTGCGCTCGGGTTGGCGGCCATCGCCGGCGTTCGTTTTGCCGTTTTGCAGCGCCTCCAGCGGCTTGCGCCATGGTTGCTCGCGTTGGCACTTTTCATGGCAGCTTGGGAGGCGGTCACGGCGAAGTTGGGGCTGTTGCCGCTGCCGTTTTTCCCACCGCCACAGGCCATCGTAGAAGCCCTGATCGAGGACTGGGGACAGCTGGTTGCGGGCATTTTCGCCTCGCTCCGTCTGTTGACGGCCGGCTATTTTCTCGGCGCGACGGTGGGCTTCGTGACCGGTGTGGCGATCGGCTGGTCGCGGCTTGCGAGTTATTGGATCCATCCGATGTTGCGTTTCATCGGACCTCTGCCCGCGACGGCCTGGCTGCCGCTCGCATTTTTCGTTTTCCCGTCGAGCTTCAGCGCCAGCATTTTTCTGATCGCGCTCGCCACCGGGTTCCCGGTCGCGGTGCTCACCTGGTCCGGCGTAGCAGGCGTGAACAGCACCTATTACGACGTTGCGCGCACATTGGGCGCCAATCAGCGCTTTCTTGTGCTCAAAGTCGCCATTCCGGCGGCAATGCCGCATGTTTTTGTCGGCCTGTTCATGGGTCTGGGCAATTCTTTTGCGGTGCTGGTGGTCGCCGAGATGCTGGGGGTAAAGGCGGGTCTCGGCTGGTACCTGCAATGGGCGCAGGGTTGGGCTGCCTATGCCAACATGTATGCGGCACTGTTGATCATGGCGTTCTTGTGCTCGGCTCTGATCACACTGCTGTTCCGGCTGCGTGACCGCCTGCTGTCCTGGCAAAAGGGGCTGGTGAGATGGTAGAAGCGTCTGCCCCGCCGAGTGCGCATTTGCCAACTGGCGATCCAGCGCGCGGGACGACGCTTACAATCCGCGATGTAAGCCATCATTTCGCGCTGCACGGCCAGCACCTACCGGTATTGGACCGGATCAGCTTCAGGGTCGGCCATGGCGAGTTCGTCGCCATCCTGGGGCCGAGCGGATGCGGCAAGTCGACCTTGCTGCGGCTCGTCGCGGGTCTCGACTTTCCGAGCACCGGGTATCTGCTCACAGAGGGCGAACCGATAGAAGGCCCCGACCCGTCGCGTGTTGTCGTCTTTCAGGATCCCACGCTTTATCCATGGCGGACGGTTTGGCGGAACGTCGCGCTCGGCCTCGAAGCACAGGGACTGCTGCGCACCCACCGTGAACGGATCGAAGCGGCTTTGCGGCTGGTCGGGCTCGAGGGTTTCGCCAACGCCTATCCGCACCAGCTTTCCGGCGGCATGTCGCAGCGCGCGGCTCTGGCGCGCGCACTGGTCAACGATCCGCGGCTCCTTATTCTCGACGAGCCGCTGGGCCAGCTCGACTCGCTGACGCGGATCACGATGCAGAGCGAGCTCGTGTCATTGTGGCAGCGGGAGGGCTTCACTGCGCTGCTGGTGACCCACGATGTCGAAGAGGCGCTTTTCCTCGCCGGCCGGGTCATCGTGTTGAGCGAGCGCCCCGCCCATATCAAGGCGAATATCGTAAACGTCCGGCCCTATCCCCGCCATCGCGGCGATCCGCATCTAGTCGAGCTTCGACGTGAGGTGTTTGCACATCTTGGCCTCGAGGCCAATTGGTGAGGGCCGCGGCCGCTAGCGAATATTGCGAACAGCCTGTTGCTGCCGTTGGGACCACGTCGGGCGTCAAGGCAGCTATTGCGCCGTCGAGTCGGATATCGGCCAAGAACCGCATTCCACCCCATTCAGCCGATCCTCCCGCAGGCTATGAACGGCTGCTAAGCGGGCAAACCTCGCCGTTTGTCTCGGCAGGATCTAGCGGCAGGCGTGCGCCAAAAGGAGTTATCGCGATCTCAACTAGCGACCGTCTGTGGAGTGTCGGCGGGCGGAAGATGCACTGCTCGCTGCAGCGCATCGAGGGAGGCGCGAAGCGCGGGCTGATCCGATCAATGTGAGACGTAGCGGCTCTTGGGCCGTTCGAGCTCCATGTTCTCGCGCAACGTCGTGCCTTCGTATTCGGTCCGAAACAGACCACGCGACTGTAGTTCCGGGATCACGAGCGCGACGAAATCGTCGAGCCCACCCGGCAAATGCGACGGATGAAACAGAAAGCCGTCGACGCCGTAACCACGAAACCATTCCTCCATATTATCGGCGATCTCGCTTGCCGAGCCGATGAGCGTCCGTTGCCCCCGGGCCGCGGCGAAGCGCTGGTAGATTTGCCGGATCGTCAGCCCTTCCTCCCGCGCCCAGCGGATGATGTTGCGGGTATTTCCGACCCCGCTGAGTGCGAATTGTCGTTCGGGGATGTCGGGAAGCGGACCATCGAGATCGTATTCCGACAGATCGAACCCACCGAGCTGGTTTGAGAGCAATTCGGGCCCGACATCGGGGTGGATCTTCGACTGCAGGAAATGGTGTAGTTCCTCCGCCTCCTTACGGGTCCGCCCGACGATCGCATTGAGACCCGGCATTACTTTCAGCGCTTCCGGTGGACGGTCGTACTTTCGCATGCGCCCCTTCAGGTCGCGGTAGAATTCCTGCGCGCTGGCAAGGGCGTGCTGAGGTGTGAACACCCCCTCCGCGAAGCGCGCTGCCACCTCGCGGCCAATCTCCGACGAGCCGGCTTGGAACAGCGCCGGATGGCCTTGCGGCGGTCGCGCGACATTCAGCGGGCCACGAACCGAGAAATGCTTGCCCTTGTGGTTCAAGTAATGGAGCTTGACCGGGTCGAAGTAACGTTCCGATTTGCGGTCTCGGACAAACGCATCGTCGTCCCAGCTGTCCCACAACCCCTTCACCACTTCGACAAACTCAATTGCCCGGTCGTAGCGGGCATCGTGCTCATAGTGCCGCTCGCGTCCGAAGTTGAAGGCTTCGGAGACGTTCGATGATGTGACGACATTCCACCCGGCACGACCGCCGCTTATGTGATCAAGCGAGGCGAATTTCCGAGCAATGTGGTAGGGTTCGTTATAGCTGGTCGTCGCAGTGGCGCAGAGACCGATATGCGTGGTCACCGCGGCGAGCGCCGGCAGCAGCGTCAGCGGATCGAAATAGGCCATGTATTGCGGCCAGCGGCTGAGCGCCTCGAGCTTGCCGTCGCGCGTCGCCACCGCGTCGGCGACGAACATCAGGTCGAACTTGCCGCGCTCGGCGGTTTGCGTGATCTCGGCGTAATGTCGGAAATTGGTGCCGGCGTCGATCTGAGCGTCAGGGTGCAGCCAGGCTGCCACGTGGTTCCCGGTCGGGTGAAAGAACGCACCCAGCTTCATCCTTTCGCCGCTGCGCTCCTTGTCCATCCCAGATCTCCGCCGGAGGTGACCCGACCTTCAGCCTGCTTGGTCGGCTCAGTAATAGACCGATCGCCCGGCCCCGCCGCTTGCCGACAGCAGCTCGC
>Ga0318505_10000188_pt1 | contig 12422 bp, 20 predicted proteins | sample GRESIP084b2f18_FD_203676 | JGI IMG/M metagenome (GOLD analysis project Ga0318505, IMG submission 203676) | Tropical soil microbial communities from Luquillo Experimental Forest, Puerto Rico - GRE.SIPMG.084b2f18 | ecosystem: Environmental > Terrestrial > Soil > Tropical forest > Bulk soil... | reverse complement strand
CGTGGTGCCTGCCATCATGGCGGCGCTGAAAGGACATTATTGATGGACGACAAGTTTGTTGCCTCTCTCGAACAGGACCGCGATAGGGACGCCACGAACAGCGGGGTGCGGTCGTGACCCTCCTCCAAGCCACACGCCGGCTGCGGGAGCTGGCGGGAACAGATACCGCTCGAATTGATGTTGGCTGTATCATCTGCGCCGATCGGCGATCATTCGCCCCAGATAACGAGAATATCGAGGTCCAGTGGTGGACAACCGGACGACAGAGAAGCGCAAGCTTTCCTTCCCTCGAATCCGCCCTGGCCGACGCCGAGCGCGTGCTGCGGCCGGACGCACGGCCGGTCGAGGATGTGGAGGTGGGGGAATGACGATTACATCGAATGTTCCGCTGAGAAGTGGTCAATCGATGTGCGTCTATTGCCAGGGGTATCACGATGGGCCGTGTCCATATTCGGATGCCCCTAAACCCGACGCCGCCACCCTCCGCGCCGCGCTGGAGGCGGTGGAGTGGAACGGAGTCGATGGCGGAACGGGACGACGGTGCCGCTGTGTGATGTGTGGACGCGAAAAGAGAGACGGCCACGCCCCCGACTGCATCGTCGGGAAGGCGCTGAGGAGGGTGTGAATATGGCGTGTGAAATCTGTCACACCACGCTCGGACCGTTCTATCGCAACGGCCCAAAGGGCGGTGCGCCGCACTGGCGGTGCAGGCAGTGTCTCGATACTCAACCACCATCGGATGTGGAGCAATTGGTGCGCGACGTGGAGGCGCGGCGATGAGTGACGGGAGAACCTATTGGCTAGTCGAAGGTGCGGCCGTCTATTGGACGGGGCGTAGTGCCGACGGCTTCGACCCGGACATCACGGAGGCCCTACGCTTTGCGCGCTACGACGATGCGCAGAGGGTCTTATACTATATCATTCCGCGCCAGTTACAGCAGTTGTGTCGCGTCGCGCAGCACGCTGATGTGACGGTGGAGGAGACGCGGCGATGAGTGACGAACGACGATACGTGGATGAGCTTGAATGCGACCGACGCATCCGAGAGCAGAGCGCCAAGGTAGAAGCGTACTACAAGACCGACCGCGACCGCTGGAAAGCCTTGGCGGGGCGGGCGCTGGACGTAGTGGACTTGCTGTCACCCCATGCCGATATGTACGGCACTGATGAACAGCGCACCGTAGTTGAAGCTATCCTCTCCGACCCCACCGGCCAGCGCGCCCTCGCAGAGTGGCAGGAGATGCGGCGGCAAGTAGCGGAGAAACACAAAGATCGTAAGGGCGTGAGTTGCGACTGGCACACCGACTGCGGCGCGTACGATCGAATCGCAGAATTGAACGAGCAACTCTCCGCCCGCGACCAGCGGATTGCGGAGCTAGAGAAGCTAGTCGGTCGTATGATTCCGTTTGTTGGACAGCCGTTCAGTGAGGAGCTGCGCGCGGCCCTCGCGACGGAGAAGTGAGATGACGACTCCACCGAACGATTCCGCGCAGAGTGTTGCCAGAACGTCTGAGACGATAGCAAGCGCCTTCCCGTCCTTCACGCGCATGGCAACTATCCTAGAGGAACTGAGGAAGGCCCTCGCGGGGGAGGGGAAGGATGGCGACTAAGCTGCTCAATGACTTTCTGCTGTTCTCGCAGATGCAGTTCGACACGCTGGACTTCGATACGTACCTGGCCACGCATTACGAGTTGCAGCGGGGCTTGACTCGAGAAGAAGGCTTGCAGCTGAGTCTGTTGTTCATGGCCCGCTACAACGTGGGCAGCGGCTGGCTGGCCTTTACACGTGCGGTGCCCAGCGGCGTGCGGCTGCCGGTGAGCGGGCAGCGGCGCAACTTCTACCCCGGTGGCATGGTCAACAAACACCTGGCAAGCGTCGGGCAGCTGCGGGCTGCCTACGGTGGTACGCTGTGGGGCTGGCTAACGCACGACATGCAGCTGCGCCGCCCGAGCACTGCTGCGCAGCTGGACAACTGGCACATCCTGCAACGCAACTTGGGCCAGGCGTGGGGCAACGGACGCTGGGCCTGCTACACCAGCGGCGACTTGCTGACCAAGATCAACGGTGTGCCCGCTATACCGGCCGACCTGGGCAACAAGGGCAGCAGCGGCGCGCTGGCTGGCCTGCGCCGCGTGGTGGGCGTGGCGGCTGTGGAGGCTGATGCAGACAAGGCCGGCGCGTGGCTGATGCAGCACAGCGCCGCCAACCTGCGGCCCCGTGTGCCGTACCTGCCAGCGGGCCAGTACGACTACGCCATGCTAGAGTCTAACCTGTGCAACTTCAACAATCTGTGCAAGGGCCGGTACTACTGCGGGCGCGACGTGGACCGCGACCAAGCCCGTGCCCTACGGGCCGCAGCGGCGTGCAGCATGCCGGACGACCACCCGGCGCTGCGCGCCATTTGGACGGCACGGGCCAAGTGGTTTGACCCGCTGCTGCTGGGCGAAGTGCAGGGCTGGCGCGGCATCGACAAGCAACGGCTGAAAATCTACGCCACCACCGGGCGGTTGGTTGACCGCCGCGTACAACTACAGTGAAGGGAGGGTGCGAGTGAACTTCAGTGCCAACACGATTACAGCGTTGTACCCCGAAGTGCTGGAACACCTGTGGGGTATGGGGGACGCGGTGGCCCCGCGTGGACAGCCGACGCGGGAGCTGCTGCACGTGCGCATGACGCTGATGCAACCGCGCTGCCGCATCATCACCATGCCGGGGCGGGACCTGAACCCGTTCTTCCACCTGGCGGAGTGTCTGTGGGTGCTGGGCGGGCGTGCCGACGAGACGTGGATCGGGCAGTACAACAGCCGCCTGAAGCAAGTGCTCGACGACGGGCACCGCAGCTTCCACGCCCCGTATGGCGAACGGCTGCGCCGCTGGGGCACCCACGCCAAGAACGCCACCCGAGTGCCGTGTGCTCGCGACCAGCTGCTGGACTGCTACAGCGTGCTGAAGTACGACCCAGACAGCCGCCAAGCCGTGATGACGCTGTGGAACCCCGAGTGGGACCACCCCGGCGTGGTGACCAAGGACCGTCCGTGCAATGTGGCGGTGACATTCAAGCTGCGAGACGGGCGGCTGTGGATGTCGGTGTTCAACCGGTCGAACGACTTTGTGTTCGGCTACAGCTGCACCAATGTCATCCAGTTCAGCGTGCTGCAAGAAGTGCTGGCCACCTGGCTGGGCGTGCAGCCGGGACAGTACACGCACTACAGTGACAGCCTGCACCTGTACGAGCGTGACCCGTTCAGCAAGGACGACAATCCCCGCACGCCTGCGGCGCTGGCCGGCGTACGTGCGGCTAACGCGGCAACTGGAGACACATGGCGGGTGTTAGAACCGTTCCCACTGTACGAATACGTGTCGCCCAGCCCCATGACCATCACGGACCCGCGCGAGACTGGTGAGACGGTGTTCTGGTTGCTGCGCACCTACGCGCCCAACCCGCCACCGGGCGGTCTCGAGCTACGGGTGTCGGACCCGTTTCTATCCACGGTGGAGCACGCGCTGGCGGCGCACCGCATGTACAAGCGCGGCCACGCGCCGCCCGAAGTGGTGCTGGAAGAGCTCGCGTTGATCCCCGCGTTGGACTGGCGCGTGGAGTGTGCCCGCTGGATGGTGCAGCGGTTGCGCAAGCGCCACGCGCCTGGCGAACAGCAGACAGCCCTGTGGGCGCGGATGGTGGCGTGCCCCGCCGCAACCCTACAGTACGTGATGTATGGCGAAGTTTGAACACCACGCGGTGTGCGATGAGTGCTGGACCGACGTGCTGCACCGCACCGACGACCCGTACCGCATGGCCGACCCCAAGATCGAGCACTGCTGCTGGTGCGGACAGGACACGTTCAGCGGCATCTACATCCGCGAGCGTGACGCTCCGCGCTGCCAGGGGCATACATGACGCATACGTTTCGATGGGCTGGCGAGCGGACGGTCTGGGCGTTGCTGCGCACCGAGCAATGGGACGTAGTGAGCGTCCGCGGATGGCTGGGCAGTTTCCAACGACAGTACCTACTACGACAACGGGAGGATGAGGCGATGACGCAGATGGACCCGCAATGGGTACCACAACAGGCCAACGAGCTACCGGTGTTTGCGGTGGAGTTGGATGCGGTGATGGCGCTACTGGCCGACCCCGCCGTGCGTGCGGCCATGCAGCGCGAGTTGCTGGAGTTGGCTACGGTCAAGGGTGTGGTGTACGCGCGTGGGGGTGGCGTGGACAGCTGCCTGACGCGCGCCTGGGGCGGGCTGCACCATAACCTGATGCGGAAGTTCGACCGCATTGACGCCGTGGGCAAACGCTGGGGCCTGGACGCGCAGCCGTCGGCCGTAGACCTGGCGCTGGCGCATGAGGCGGCGCTGGACGGCGACGCTGAGACGTTGTACGTAACCCTGCGCGACGCAGCGGTGTATCTGGTGCACGCCATGCGGTACGTGCAGGCGCAGATCGACGCTGCCAAGGCGCAGCCGCTGCAACACAAGGTGCTATCGGAATCGTGAATGGCCGACTTCACGGTACAGATCTTCCCTACGCCGTGGGCAGCGCGGTCGTTTCTGCGTTGGCTGGCCGAGCGTGCAGCGTTATGGGTGTTTGACGTGGAGACGTACGACGCCCTGTACGACGGTGGCAAAGTACGCAAGGGGCGCAAGGGAGTGGCCGTGGACCCGTGCCACCCAGACTTCAGGGTGCGCGGGGTGGCCATTGCGTACACGGCGCACCATGCTGCCTGGATCGAGCTGATGCCCTGGGAAGAGAAGAAGGCCGCAGCCCGCAAGCTGCTGTCCCCAGCGTTCGGGTCTCCGGCGCTGAAGGGCGGGTTCAACGCGGGCTTTGACGAAGAGGCGCTGGTGTACCCCACCACGCGGGAGGCGTGGGTGGATAAGATCGTTAACCGTGGCGTGGACGGCATGCTGGCCAACATCGCGCTGGGCGACGTCACGCAGGACAGCAACAAGTTGTCGGCCTGCGTGCAGCGGGTGTTCGGAGCCACGCTAACCTGGGAGGACATAGACAAGACGCAGATGCGCGACCTGCCACTGCGCGACGTGGCGCACGGTGCGGGTGGCGACGCTGTATGGACGTACCGTTTGATAGACAATCTGTACCGCCGCGCTGGGCGCGACGAGTATCTCGACTCATTAGGCACCACCACTATCCGCAAAGGCAGGCGGTGGCCCACGCAACGGCAAGGGACGGACTAACATTCCTGGGGCACCCCTCATGGAACGACAATCAAACAAATCGTTCGCTAAAGTGCAGCATGACACCACGACCGTTAAGACCCCGGTCCGTGGTGTCTTTGAGTCCGGACGCAGGCGCTGTGCTTGGAACGCGGGGGATGGTCTCCCGCCCCCAGGAATAACCAAGGAGGTAGCGATGCGCAAGGTGTGGCAGAAGGCGGTTGGTCAGTTGGTGCGTCTCATGAGTGACACTCGCGTGCCCAAGGCGGAGTACGCAGAGGCGTGCGAGGAAGTCTCGTCGCTGTTCGATGACATGGCGTCGGCAGCGCGCGAAGAGCTACGGCGCGAGGAGGGTGACGAGTGATGTTTCTCGTGGTGGTGGCATGTTTCTTTGTCTTCTTGTGGCTGGTGAGCCGATGAAACCGCGTGGCATAGCAGCCAAGGGCCGCAGGCCCAAGACGGCGCGGCAGGGCCGGCGCAGCCCGTTGCGGCGGTTCATCCGCGGTGTGGCCAAGCACCAGAGCACGCGCCTGGACGACGACATAGAGGCGCAGCTGGCCAAGCGGTGACGCCATGCGAGTGGTGGACTATCTGCGGTACATCTTCGTGCCGGCTAACGAGGCGGTCAGCGCGCTGCGCCGTGCCGGCCTGCCGTGGAACGCCACGCGCGCCACGCAGCTGATCGCCGAGTGGGAGGCGCTGGTCAAGGACCGGGAGAAGTATCTGATCGGCGAGGCGGCGGCGCGTGGCATCACGCTCAGCTTTGGCCCCAAGCACGGGCTGAGCAAGGCCACGCGCCAGGGGCTGACCGAGCTGTTCTATGGGGCCAGCGGGTTGGGTCTGGAGATTAAGCAGTACACCGACAAAGGCGTGCCCAGTCTCGAGGACGAGGCGCTGCTTACCTATGCCAGCATCAACTTCGAGCGGCCCACCGACGTGCCGCAAGTGCGCGCATACCTGGACATACAGAGTTACGCCAAGGGCATGGGCACGTACCTGCGCGGTATGAACGCCCGCCAGCGGTGGGACGGCGCGGTGCATCCCCGTAGCAACTGGGCCAAGGTGCGCACGGCGCGCATCTCGATGAAGGATCCCAATCTGCAGAACATCCCCGAGCGCAGCAACGCGGTGGTGGCGCTGGGCATCAAGAGCTGCTTCATCCCCCGGTGCAGCCCCGCCCCCGCGCCCGAGGCGTGGGACCCGCGCCTGCACGGCAGCGTCTTCCGGTGGGACATCAACGCGGCCGAGGCGGCGATACGCGGCGGCATGTTGACGCACCGGCTGTGCAGCGCGCCCGAGTGGCTGTGGGAGTACATACGGCTGGGCAAGGACCCGCACGGGCGCGTGGCCAGTGAGATCTTTGGCAAGCCCGAGGGCACGTACACCAAGGGCATGGTCGAGCGCGACGGCATGGGCAAGCAAGTGTTCTTCGCCACGCTGTTCGGCGGCGGATGGCCCAGTGTGCAGCACACCATCTGGACTAAGACGCGCATCTGGTTGTCCAAGGAGCGCAGCATTGCCGTCACCGACCGGGTGAAGGCCGGCACCCCCCGGCTGCAAGAGTTGTACGAGCGTGACGCACACCAGCTGGGCCGGCACGGCTACGTGCAGGACGGCTACGGACGCCGCCGATTCATCGGGCTGCCCGACGGTGTGACGTACCGTGGCGTGCGCGACGGCTATGCGCGGTTCGACGTGCCACGACAGTCAGACGCGGACCGCCGCGCCCGCAAGCCGACTCCCTGGCAGCTGTTACAGCGGGCGCGCCACACGGCTGCAAATTCGCCGACACAAAGCACAAACGCTACGGACAACTTTTGGATGCTCGCGCTGTGCACGTTCGGCGAGTATGTGGAGTTGCGCGTGCCGCCCATGTGGGACAGCACGGGCGTGCTGTTCCCGGAGGCAAAACCGTGGCAGATGAACGAGGGGCCTGGGCCTGGGGGCAAGCCGTTCCGCAGTTGGCACACCAACACCGTGCACGACAGCGGCTGGGGCGACTGCGCCCCTGGCTACCTGGAACCCACCATGAAGACCATTATGCGCCGCTGTACGGCCCTGCCGTTCGACTGGCGGTTGCAGGCCGATGTACCATACCGCATTGACTTTGCGTGCGGCCCGGACCACGGCCACTTGCAGGACTACAACAAGGTGGCCGCGCGCTTTGGCCTGGAGCCGTACCCGGTGCGGTAAAGTCCCGGCGCGGCGGTTGTTACTACTAGGTATGGAGGGCACAGCACGTATGGCACAGTCCAAACGCCCGCCCCGCCCACGGGTGCCGGCACCGTCCGTTGCTCCACAACAGCAGCAGCTTGCCCCGCCCGCTGCTGGGAGTGACGTGGCGGTGCCGGTGTTTGTGGTGACGGTGGACGGCACACAATATACCATGGACCTGGAACGAGACATCACCATCAGCAACACCTGGGAAGGAATCAACGACGCCCTGGTGTCCAACGCCAAGCAGTTTGGCCGCTGGGGTGCGCTCGAAGTGCGCGTGACGCAGGCGTGCAAGCGCCGCTATGCGGAGTTGTTTGCGGCCATGCGCGTGGCGCTGATGGGTGAAACGGCACAGGGCACGGCCAAGCCCCCCAGTGCCGAAGTGGTGAAGCAAGCCGTGCTCGAAAGCGAAGAGTACAGCGCCCTGGCGGCGACTGCCCAGTTGCTCGAGACGGGCCGCACCGCCTTGAAGATGCGGATGGACGCTGTGCTGGAGTTGGCGCGCAACATGCGCAGCGAGCTGGAGGCGGGCTTGCTGGACAAACGGCAAGTGGTCGGCAGCGCACGTGCCGAGGCGAAACTCAGGGAACTGTACCCTGGTGGCGCATCAGGGGAATAGACGTACGTTGAAGGGAAGGTGCAGCGTATATGGCCGAGAAAATTAGTTGGATGGAACAACTGATGGCCGACGCGGCGGAGGCCAAGCGGTCAAGTGCCCGTGGGGAGCGCAACCGCTGGGCGTTGGGCGGGCAGAACAGCATTGTGCCGCCTGGCGGTAGCGAGATTGTGCGCATCATGCCGCACTGGACAATCATCGACAAGTTTCTGATGCGCAACGGCAAGCTGGTGGCCAACCCCCAGTACGGCGGCGACAAACCGTTCTGGATGAAGCTGTCTGAGCACTTTTGGGAATCGGACGGCAAGTGGCAGCACGACTGGTGCCCCACCAGCCTGGACCCCAAAGCGCCGTGCTTCCTGTGCGAGGAGTCCAAGCGGCTGAACAAGGCTGCCGACAAGGCCGACCGCGACCTGGCCTGGCGCATGCGGCCGAAGCTGGTGTACTTGACCGTGGCGGCGGCGGGCAAGCTGGGGGCACGCCGCACTACCGACGACGGCAAAGTGGACCTGCGGTTGCTGCCGTTGAGTCAACAGCTGCTGTGGATGATCGGCGATATCGCCAACGACCCGGCCCACCCGGAGTTCAGCCGTGGCGACATCACGGACCCGAGAACCGGGTACGACCTGCGGCTGACCCGGCCCGCTGCCAACGAAAAGGCCCCCCGCTGGAGCATCAAGGAAGCGCCGAACCCGTGCCCGATGTACGCCGAAAACGAGAAGGCCGCGTTCACGGTTGACGGCGGATGGGTCCGTCGCATCCTGCACATGGAAGAGATCGTGGCCAGCGAGTTGCGCACGGCCGAAGAGCAGGAAGCCGCCATGTACGGCGACGGTGATGCCGAGGCCGGCCCCGAGGCTGGCACCACCGACGACCCGTGGGCCGCAGGCAACGGCAGCGTGGCGCAGGCCGGCGCACCCGAGGACGAGCACGTGGCCCCGGCCCCAGTGGACGATCCGTTTCTCGCGTCACCGGACGATACGCCCACTGCGCCAACGGCGGGCGGCGAAGCGCCGATTGAAGACTGGTTTGCCGGCGAGCCGCCCGCAGCGGCCAAGCCGCCGCAGCAAGCCGCCGCAGCTGCGGCCCCAGCAGCGCGCGGCGGGGCTGGTGGGCGGCGTCCAGGGCGGCGGTAGGGGCTGGCTATGGCTAAGGCGACCCGACACGTTACCAGCTTGACGCCTGCGCAGCGTATGGCCGCAGCGGCCACCGCCCGTGCCGTGGTGCAGAAGCATCTCGGTGACGACGTGGTATGCGGCGCGGGGTCTACCGTCCTTGAGCACACGGAGTACTGGTTCAGCACCGGGTCGCTGGCATTGGATCACGCGCTTGCTGGGCAGCTACCGGGCGGCATTCCGGTAGGGCGCACCACCGGGCGCGTGATCCACATAGCCGGCAAGCGCAGCACCGGTAAAAGCTGGCTGGTGGAGCACGTGTTCCGCAGCGTGGTGCAGGCGGGTGGCTTGTGCTTGCTGACGGAAACTGAAGCGGCCCGCGACCCGTACTTTGCCGAAGCCATTGACCTGGACCTGCGGCAGTTTGATGTGCAGCGGGTGCCGAGCATCGGCAAGATGCTCGACGGCTTTATGGACTGGCACACAGCGCAGCGCAAGCAGTATCCGTATGTGCCGATGGTGTGGGCCATCGACTCACTGGACGCCATCGAACCACAGAAAGTGTACGACGCTGGCGGCATGTCCGAGAGCCGCACGTACATGCGCGGCGGCGGCAAGAGCGAAGAGTTCGGCGTCATGTTCCGCCGGCTGGCTGGCCAGGTGTGCGGGCGGTACCCGACGACGATCCTGGCGCTGAATCAGGTGCGCATCAAACCGGGCGTGCTGTTTGGCAACCCGGAGTACACGACGGGTGGCGCGGCACCGGGGTACTACGGCAGCGTGGAGGCGCACTTTCGCGTCGGGCCGCTGGGTACGGCACGCGCGGAGTTCGGCGGCGCGCAGCTGAGTGGCGCAACGCGCAAGGCGCTGGGGCTGCCAGCGCAGATCAAAGGCCGCGCCGTGGGGCGTTGGGTGCGCGTGCGCATTGAGAAGAGCCGGCTGTCCGACTCGCTGCTGTCAGAAGCCGACTTCTATATTGATTTCCGTACGGGCTTCAACAAGTACGCTGGTCTGTTCCAGCGGTTCTACACGCAAGAGTTGTTGCAAGTCGAACAGAACTCCGCGCGTGTGGCGCAGCGCCGCCCCGATGGTACGATACAGGTGTTCGCTAACCGAGCGGTGTGGGCTGCGTGGATCAAGGAAGACCCCACGCACTGCCACACCGCCCCGTACCGCGCCGGTGGCAACGGCGTGGTGACTTCACTCGCAGCGCCGTCCACGGAGACAGACGGCGAGGAGGAAGGTGAATGAATGATTACGGTTACGCGGTTCGATGGGGAGCGCAAGGTATCCGAGCGTGACGTGTGCGCCACGCCGGAAGACGCGCTGCGTAGCGTCACCGAGATGACACGCCGGTGCGTCAACGGGGACCAGGTAATTGTTGAGACCGACGGTGCGCCCATAGAGACGCTGTTCCTCAAATTCCTGGAGCAGCTGCACGTGCAACTCGTATGACGCGGTGGCAAGCGGGCTGGTTGGTTGTGCAAGTGGCGCTGTGCACGGAAACGCTACGGCATGCCGACAAATGGTGGCAGATTTCCATGACCGTTGCGACGTTCGGGCTCTTTACCATCCTCACGTGGCCAGAGTTCCAATGAGCGTGGTGCTGGTAGACGGCAACAGCATCGCCTGGCGTGCGATGCACGCAGGCGCTGGGTTGCAGCACGACGGCGCGTCAACGGGCTGTTCGTTCTTGTTCCTGCGCATGCTGCGCGGCTTGTTGGCCGACCTGGGCAACGTGCAGCGGGTCACGGTGGCGTGGGACGGCGGCATACCCGAGTTCCGGCGCAAGGTGTTTCCGCAGTACAAGGCGCAGCGGCAGACGCACAACACCGAGGCCGAGGCGCGCGAACGGCGTGCCGTGTTCCAGTCTGACGCCAACTTTCTGTCCCTGCATGCGTTGCCGCTGCTGGGGGTGCAACAGGTGCGTGTGCAGGGATGGGAAGCTGACGACGTGCTGGCGTGGCTGTTGCCCGACACGCAGGCGCGGCAGCGGGTGGTGTACAGCGGTGACCGGGACTTGTGGCAGCTGATCGACGCCAGCACGTTCGTGTACGACCCACGGTTGCAGACGCTGCTGGACCTGGACACGCTGCCCCGACACACCCAAGTGGCCACGCCACAGCGGTGGTTGCTGTACCGCATACTGACCGGCGACGCGAGCGATGGCATTCCTGGCGTGGGCGGTGTGGGCAAGAAGCGCGGCTTGCAGCTAGCGCAGCACGCGCGCCCGTGGCCGGAGTCTGGTGAGAAGCTGTTCGGTACAGACTGGACGTTCAAGCGACTGTTTCCGGCGTACCGTAACTACCAGCTGATGTCGCTCGCCTACGCACGCGACGAACTGGCGAAGACGCTGATAGCGTTGCGGGCAACGCCGTCGTGGCGACCAGCGCAACGCCAACTGGACAAGGCACGGGCCGCAGTTGATTCGCGTGGGATGGCCAGCCTGGTGGAAACGTGGCCCGAATGGACTAAGCCATTCGCGCTGTTGGAGGGCTGATGGGAACGAAGAACAATCCTAGCAAGTACGACTGCTATGCCAACGCTGAGCCAGACGAGCCGATGTTCGTGCTGTTGGCACGCGACCCGTTTGCGCCGCTGCTCGTGGAGTTGTGGGCGGAGATGCGGAAGATTGCTCGCAGGGAGCGAGACGACAAAGTGGCGGAAGCGCGACAGTGCGCCAACGCGATGCGTGAATGGCACAGGCGGCGGAAATGATCTGCCCCCAGTGGCACTTCTGGCATGCGGTGGCGGTGTGGCTGGAGGACTTTCATGCGCAGCTGCGCCGTAAGCCGTGCGCTTGTGCCCGTTACCCGCGTGCACCGGAGCAGCGGTTGGGCCGCGGAGGCGTAGACCTGGTCTCCTGGCTCCGGGCAGGCCGCGATGAAGTTGAAGTGCAGACGAACATCACGGCTACGTGTACGGTGTGCCAGAAAGAACACCTGGCGTACCTGTCGCTGCGTGTGCCCAAGTATATGGAGTATTTGCGATGATCGAGACCATGTACTTTCTGTTTGGCTTTGTGCTGGGGATCATCGTCACCGGGTTGTTCTTTATTATGATGGTGATGCCGGATCGGCATGAGTTGGAACGGCTGCTCAAGGAAACCGAAGCACGCACACGCCAAGCCGAGAAGAAGGCCCATGATAGCAACCGCTGACACGCACTGCCACGCCTTTAAGCTGTGCAGCCGTGACGGCGGCGCTGACCGCCGTGCCGACGGGCTGCGGGCCGTGTCCTTTGGGCTGCGGGCGGCGCAGCGCATGCAGGAAGCGTGGCTGCACTTTGGCGACGT
>Ga0318505_10000182_pt1 | contig 12507 bp, 14 predicted proteins | sample GRESIP084b2f18_FD_203676 | JGI IMG/M metagenome (GOLD analysis project Ga0318505, IMG submission 203676) | Tropical soil microbial communities from Luquillo Experimental Forest, Puerto Rico - GRE.SIPMG.084b2f18 | ecosystem: Environmental > Terrestrial > Soil > Tropical forest > Bulk soil... | reverse complement strand
CCACCTCTGAGCCTATTCTCGCTAATGCGTGATGCAGAACACCTGTGCGATCGCGGTCTGGCTTCTCTTTTTGCTTGCGCGCGAGTGGTCGCAAAATTGAAGCGGCGAACATCGGTCGGCCTATCGGTCAGGGGACGGTCACGTAGAGCGAGCCAATCTCAGCAATGCCCGGTGCCGCGAGTGCAATGATCGACAATTCGACAATTGCCACCGCAAGATAAAGCGCGGCCGCAAAGATAAGCCCTTGGTTGAATCCCGAGTTTCTACGGACAGTGCCGCGCTCGAATAACTGACGTGACAAAGTCGTTGCGGGGATCGCGGTCATTTCATCCTCCTCAGATCTACATCATTGAACAAACAAGCTCCGTTAGCGTCATGCGGCGTCAAACTGTATGGGTGGGATTTACTGCTTCGGCGCCTTGAGATTAATCGGACCGGCGGTAATATGATTCATCACTGTGGGTGATAGAATATGCAGGACCTGCGCACATTGGCGATCTTTGTGAAGGTGGCGGAGCGGCGAAGCTTTGTGCGAGCCGCTAGTGATCTTGGCATTACGCAGTCCGGCGTGAGCAACGCTATCAGCCGACTCGAGCAGCAAGTCGGTACGCGACTCCTTGCTAGGACCACACGCCGCGTGAGCCTGACCGATCATGGAGTGGCATACTTCGAGCGCTGCCGTCGGGCTTTGGCCGAACTTGAAGAGGCCGAGTTGGTACTCAAGGATTCCCAGCTCGAGCCCTCCGGCAACCTGCGCATTGATATGCCGGTATCGTTTGACCGTCTCAAAGTTGTGCCCTTACTTGGTCCGTTTCAGGCGAAATATCCGAATATCAAACTTCGTGTCACGTTCACTGATCGTTACATCGATCTGATTGAAGAGGGCGTCGACGTCTGCATGCGGCTCGGCCCGTTGCATGACTCAAGCCTGATCGCACGCCGGCTGAGTGGAGCGGGATTCAAAATCGTTGGTTCGCCCCGTTACTTTGCTAAATTCGCTAAACCGAGGCGGATCGAAGATTTGACCGACCACAATTGTCTGGCGTTTACGTTTCGCGAAACGCGCCTCGCGAGGGCATGGCGTTTCATGCAAGAAGGCGTTGAAAAAAGCCTCACACCCAAAGGTAATATGAGTTTCAGCGACGGGGCGGCAGTCTGTGACGCCGCTTGCGCCGGTTACGGACTTGCACAACTGCAAGATTATTTTGCCGACACCGCAATCGCGCAAGGTAAAGCTCGTTTCGGTGTTGGACAGATTTAAGCCGAAAATCGAACCAATCTGGCTCGTCTATCCGCAGACGCGGCACCTGACGCCGACGGTGCGCGCTTTCGTTGACTTTATGGCTGCGCAGTTTCGGTCACGACAAACGAAGTCCTAGAACGCATCGCTCGATACGGCGATCGAAACACCACCCGCTTTCACCCCAGGGGTAGCCTTCCTGAAAGTCCGCTTCTGGCATTTAACGGACATCCCAATGTTGCTCAGCCGATGTCTGCTTAAGCAGACATCACGCGTACTTGCTGCGATGTCCGCTATTGACCCAAAGCGGAGATGAGCGGCTCAGGATCGTTGCTGTGCAAACTGATAACTGAACCCCATTCCGCTGGCAGCAAATCCTTGCTGTAATCGCCTCCTAATCGGCGTAGTCCCGGCCTTGGGCAAGGCAATGCGACGGCGCGATTTCATTAAAGTAGTTGTTGGATCAGCCGCCAGTGACAGGAAAATTGATATTTGGTTTTTGGCGACGTATTTGCTGCAATTTTTCGTAAACTTATCTGTCCTAAGCCCGACTCAAGGAACGAATTATGAAACATCGAACGAAATGCGTCTGACCCCACCTTTCGTTCAGGATTGTGTTAGAGTTAAAAGCCCGCGTTTTTCGGCGTTAAGCCTATGAACATTGGATTCAGGCAAAGTAAGAGGTAGGCGTTGAGCGATTACGCCTTGCAATTTGGCTTCGCCCTTATTGTGCTGACTGTCGCCTCCGCGGCGGTAATCATGTCGCGCCGGAATTATATCAAATCCGCTGATTTCGAGCGGAGCATTGACGCTCTTAGACTCGAGTTCAGGCGTTCAATCGATGCTGCGCAAGCGGCGACGATCAAAAGCGCCAGAACAATCAGCGAGAATGTTGTTTCAGTTATAGAGCCAATCGATTCGAGGGTCACAGATTTGACTCGCCGCCTTACGAGATTAGAACAGCACGCTGATGCAACTGCGACTTACATGGCAGGAACCCAGAAGCAATCTTTAGAAGAGAATGAGCGGATCGCGGGCCAACTGGCCGCACTTGAGCAAAACTTAAAGGCACTAAGGGATGAGTGTTCGTTGTTCAAGCAAACGATTGAGCAAGAGATCAATAATTTATTCGAAGCCATCAACTCGCGTCTCATCAATACCCAGAAACAAATGGATGAATTACTTCCGCGTCTGGTCCTTGGAGAAAAAGCACGCAAGGATTTAGGGAGCCTAATCAACTTGTTTGTCAAACGGCTCAAAAAGGCGAACGCAAACACAGCAGAGATAGCCCTGCGTCTTGACGATCTTGAGAGTCACTTCCGTTCAAAACTGAGACAACTTGAGGAGCGTCACGGTTCAATTTTCGAACGGGAGGACTGTTCAACAATCAAAACAGAGGATCTGGTTGATGACGCCACACCGAAAGCGGCCGATGGGGCGGTGCCAATTGAGACAAATACCGACACCGAAAATGCTGGGGCTTTCGAACGACCAGTTACACCAGTCGAAGAGTCGTCGAATGAAGAGAGCGGTGAGGGGGAAGGCCGCTCTGGTAATGGCCGCGCCGACGCGCATGCAACGTGAAGAGCTTTCGTTCTCGGACGAGGGCGCGGACGACGGAACCCGGCGCGGTATTCGGCGAGATCTCAGCGCCTAGCCTTTAGCCATTGAGGCTTTGCAGGCGACTTGGCCCCTGCAAGCATTAGTCCACCATGCAGGATTTGATCCCGGCCTTTGTTACTCCGCCGCCTTGATACCCGTGAGTTCGATAACCTTTGCCCATTTCTCGGTTTCAGCGGCGATAAGTTTTCCCCCATGGAGCGGCGGGAATCGCAACAAAACCGATGTCCGCTTTTGGGGTAAAGCGGACATCGATCAGACTAGTCCAAACGTCCGCTTTTGACCCATATCGACCGTTTGCCTTGAGGCCTCGGTGCGATGCAGCTATCCCGATCATTTACTCAATCACCCTGTCGGCGTTCGCGCGCACCCTCACCCGCCGCCCAGCCGCTGCGCCATCAGCACAATGGTCTTGCGGTAGACCTCGGAGTGATTCCACTCACGCATCGCCACCTCGAAATTCGGCGTGCCCGCGGTAAACGGCGCGCCCGCCTGCCAGCCATTGGTCTTGAGCAGATTGGCGGTCGAGGCCAGCACATCTGGAACGGAATGGCGCAGATCGACATGGCCGTTGCCGTCGTAGTCGACGCCGTACTTGATGTACGACGAAGGCAGAAACTGTGTCTGGCCGATCTCGCCAGCATAGGCGCCGATGAGATCGCGCAACGGCAGATCGCCGCGCTGGACGATCTGCAAGGCGGCGATAAGCTCGCGCTGGAACAGCTCGGTGCGGCGGCAGTCATGCGCCAGCGTCGCCACCGTGCGGATCACCGGCAGCTTGCCCATGTCGCCGGTGCCGTTATCGCTTTCGAGCGTCCAGACCGCCACGATCACCGGCGCGGGCACGCCGAATTGCCGCTCGATGCGCCCGAGCAGCGCGGCGTGCACCTGCATCAGTTTCCTGGCGCGGCTGATGCGGGCCGGGATGACCCGGGTGGCGGCGTATTCCTCGAAGCTCTTGGCGTGGAACATGCCGCGCTGGCGGCGGTCGAAGGCGAGGACGGCGGGGTCGGGCGTCAGGCCGGCGAAGGCCTGGTCGATGACCGCGCGCGAGACGCCCCGGCCTTGCGCGTCGCGCGCGATCGCGGCCAGGAACGCGTTGAAATCGCCGCCGCATGGCGCGGCGAGCGCGGGGGCGGCGAGGAGCAGCAGGACGAGGGAAAGGAGGAGGCGGCAGGACTTCCCCATCCGCGTATCCTATCCCGCAAAGACCCAACCCGTCACCAGCCAGCCCCTAAGGTTGGCGTTACGTGTGTGGCACAAAGCGGACATCTAGTTCTTTGCGCCTAGTCTCATGCGAAAGAGGGTGTAATGGACTCGGCTTTCTCAGTTTCGCCACGGTATCTAGCAATCACATCTTGGAATTCTGGCCTTTTTTTCCACTTCAACGCATTGTGCTGACATGGGGCTGTGGGGGATTCGGGGGATGCGACCTTCGTCGTTGACTTACGTTCTCCTTGGCGTCCTGGTAACCGTGGCGAACAATGTCCGCTTTCGGGGGTAAAGCAGACATCGGGTGGAGGGCGTGTCTGCTTCTGACCCTAACTTCCATTGTGTGGAGTGTTAAACCTCGGCTCCGTTCCCGCCAACCATCAGGAGGGAAAAATGGAGCTCGTGACTCATAAAAAGTTGAAGGGCGGCCGTCTGATGCTTTGGGGGAAGGCACAGTGGTCACTGGGGCAAAAGGATTTGTCTTCCTGGCTGGCAACACCGCAACCACTGACGACTACGAGCCCTTCAAAAAGGGCGGTGGTGCCGTAGGAGACGCGGCAACGCAGTGGCGCAACATACTTACAAATATCAAATCCGACTTGGAGGAACTTGGCACCTCGCTAGACCACCTGATCAAGCTTACGTTTTTCGTGAAAGGACCCTCTGGTGGCGTATTGAGTTCTTCCGTCAGGACGTGATGGACGAGTTCTTTGCTCAGCACTGCCCAAAGCACTGCAGCTACAACAATCCTCCACCGTCGGAGCTAATCGGGGTTGCTGCGCTCGCGCATCCCAACCTCGCAGTTGAAATAGTAGCGGTCGCGGCACTGCCTGATTAGCTTCGTCCCCGTGTGAGGATCAGTGAATGTCCGCTTTGGCACAAAGCGGACATCATGGCCGTGCTGATCCATGTCCCTTTTGGGGGTAAAGCGGACATCAGTCGCACCTTCCCCAATGTCTGCTTTTGACCCAAAGCGGACATCGGCGAGGGCCGAAAAAACGGGGACAGGCTTGGCCTGCCCCCGTTAGTCGCCTCAGTACCCAAACGGCCTTGCCGATAGGCTGCGGGTGCCTCCTACGCATTACCAAGAGGCAGAGCGACAAACCGCGTGGCATCGCCCATCTTCACGCGCATCAAGACTTGATTCTTCCCCTGCGATTTCGCCTCGCTCAGTGCATTTCGCACATCGCCGGCACTAGCAACCGGCTTTCCACCGACCTCGAGGATAACGTTCCCGGCCTGAAAGCCTTGCTCGGCTGCTGGACCATCTGGTTCCACCGCGGTGACCACAACGCCCTTGTCGCCAGCGCCAGACACTTCACCCGCCGGCGCTAGTTTCAGTCCGAGATGCGGCACGCCGCTGGTGGGCTTAGCGCTGTCTCTGCCGGCGCTTGCCTGCTGTTCATTCGGCACCCCCGCCAATGTCACCGTGACGCTCTTTGGCTCGCCGTTTCGAACAATATCGAGTTTGACTGAACTATCAGGCGCCATCATGCCGATGGTGCGAGCGAGCTCGCGGGCATCCTTCACCTGCGTGCCATTGACCGCAGTGATCACGTCGCCGGATTCGATCCCAGCTTTCGCAGCCGGGCTACCGCTTTGCGGCTCAGCAACCATCGCGCCTGCTGCTTTCTTCAAGCCGAGGCTCTCGGCGATCTCGGCAGTCACTGGCTGGATTTGCACGCCGAGCCAGCCGCGCGTGACATGGCCGTTCTCCTTGAGCTGCGCCACGACCGTCTTCGCAGTATCCGCTGGAATGTCGAAGCCAATGCCGACCGAGCCACCCGACGGTGAAAAGATCGCAGTGTTGACGCCGATCACGTTGCCGTTGACGTCAAAGGCTGGTCCGCCCGAATTTCCTTTGTTGATAGGCGCGTCGATCTGTAGATAGTCGCCGTACGATGCTCCACCGATATCGCGGCCGCGCGCTGAGACGATGCCAGCCGTGACTGTGCCGCCGAGCCCGAACGGATTCCCGACTGCGACCACCCAATCGCCCACATGCGGTGCATGCTCGGCGAATTTCACAAAGGCGAAGTCCTTCTTGCCGTCGACCTTAATCAAGGCGAGATCGGTCTTGGGATCAGTGCCGACCACTTTGGCGGCGTAGACTGTGCCGTCGTCGGTAGTGACCTGAACTGATGTGGCGTGATCGACCACGTGGTTGTTCGTCACCGCATAGCCATCTGCAGTGATAAAGAAGCCAGAGCCTTCTCCGGTAACGCCATGTCGCCGCGGCGCCTGAGGCCCGAACTGGCGGCCGAATTGCTGACCGAACTGGTCGCCGAATTGTTGGAAATATCGATCGAGCGGCGCGCCGGGCTGAACCGGATTTTGCTGCTCTTCATCATCGCCCTCGTCCTGCGACAACGCTGGTTTCGCCGAACCGGATACTTTTACCCGCACTGAGATCACTGCGGGCTTCACCTTGGCGACGATGTCGGCAAAACCGGCCGGACGCTGCATGTCGGATTCGGCAGCGTTTGCTCGCAGCGCACCTGTTGCAGGCTGCCAATAACTCGCCGGTCCGGCCAGCAGTACTGTGGCACCAAGCGCGCCAACCGATGCCAGCAGTGTCAGCCGGCGGGCAGTAAGATGCCGAAATTTCCGGCTATCTGAGTCAGTCTGATTCATTACCTTCTCCATCAAGCAATAAGTCCAGCGGACCTTGCGTGACGCACACATGGCGATGGCTCACTTACGAGAACATGGAGAGTGCATTAATTCGCGGAAAGTATTTTGGATGAGGTCTTTTGTTGCCAAGAATTAATCTGGACGCCACGTCCGGGTAATTCTCTTACTTCTATTTGTCGCGGCGCTGTCGCGTTGCGCGATTTATCCAAGCTTAATGTGACAAATTGACACCGAAGCCGCCGCGTTGTCCAAACTGCGCGCAGCCGATGCGACTCGTTCGAAGAGCACTACGGTTTTGCGGCTTACCGGAGCTTTTACGTTTGAATGCCCGACATGTGGGATGTCTCACACCGACGGCGGTCACCACAATGCTACTGGGATTTGACCCAGCTGACTATTCGTTCGTCGTGAAGCGGCGAGGGAATCCGCAGAAGCCGTGGCGGTGGGAAATTTATTGTGCCGGCAAGTCGGCGCCGGTAAAACGCTCGCCGATCCTTTTCGAGAGCATGGCAGAAGCAGCCAAAGAAGGGAAAAAGGCCCTTAGACACTTCCTAGTCAAACAGGCGGCCTGAGATCGTCGGGCGTTTTGGCTTATCCTGCTGACCATCAGAAATGGTTCGTGGGGCACGATCACCCAATATCAAGGACGATATTGCCCAACACTTCGCCGCGCTCACTGAGTTCATGTCCTAGGGCGACGTCACGCAATGGCAAGCGTCGGCCCACCGTGTGGATCAGTCGGTTGCTTTGGAGGACCCCGTTCAGCTCGGCAAGGCAGGCGTCGCGATCGGCAGCACTGAGGTCGTAGACAAGAAAAAGCCGAAGCGTGATCGAGTTGCGCATCAGCCACAGCGTCGGCAACGTCGATTCGTTTGACGACATGCCGTAAACAACCACGGTTGCGTGCGGCCGCAAGATATTTGGATAGTCTTTGCCGTTCGTGGAGAGATCGAGCTCGATTATTGCATCGACCCCGAGTCCATTGGTCAAGGTCTTGACGCGCTGACCGACATTTTCGGTTCGATAATTGATGACCTCGTCAGCGCCCGCCCTAAGGGCATGTGCCGCCTTCTCAGGCCCGCTGACGGTCGTGATCACACGCGCGCCGCGCATCTTCGCGAACTGGATGGCGTAGTGCGCGACTGAACCCGCACCGCCAACGATCACCACAGTTGAGGCTGGGCTGAGCTCGGCAAGGCGGACTGCTTGAACGGCGGTGAGTGCCGGGATGCCGAAACAGGCTCCTTCGGCATAGCCGACGCGTTCGGGCAGCAGCACAGCTTGCGCCGACGGCAACACAATATATTCGGCGGCCGTGCCGTGTGGCCGACGCCATTGCCCATTCCAAATCCAGACCCGCTCGCCAACGCGATTGGCAACGCCCGGCCCGACCCTCTCAATATCGCCCGCACCGTCGCTATGGGGAATGATCAGTGGTGCCGACATCGGCGCCGTGCGGCCGCTGCGAGACTTCCAATCGGAAGGATTCACCGCTGAGGTCTTCAGATGCACACGCACCTCGCCGGGCCCGGGTTCGGGCGTCGGCTGCTCACCAACTTGCAGGACCTCGCGCGCCGATCCCTGCTTCACATAAAACGCAGCCTGCATTTGACTCTCCAAAGTGACTTCCCGCGCAAGGATTTCCCAAATGACCCTCACACCCGATAGTTCGCAGGTATTGGGCTAGACTTGATGCGTGTTTCGGGTCGTCAGAACGTATCTTCGCGCGGCCGCTCGGACCTTCCACCTTCACAATCATACTCACGGGTCGCACATTGCCGCATCGGCCCAGGCCGTGTACCCCAGTTACGGCAACGGACCTCCGCTGTACAATTATGCTGGTCCAGCCATGGCGGCACCGGTCCATGCGGCACCGCATGGGTACCGGCCACTGATTTACACACCACAACTCTACACACCGACTCCTGCCTTCCCAGCACCGCCGGCGGAGCCCGGCTATTACACAGGGCAGTCAGTGGTGGTTTCGCAGCCATTATATGACTACGCACCAGGTTATTGGGGCGCTAAAGACCTACCGGCATTGCCTCAATAAGGCGCGGCATTGAGCTACATCAAAGCCAAGTCGCAAATGCGCTATTACTTAAGAGACCAGGCTAGGCGGCGTCCCCAATTCCCCCAAACCCCCGCTGCCTAGACGCCGGGAGAGCAATTATGGCGCCAAAAACCCCAGATGCTTTTGAATCTGCGAGGCAGACCGCTGAGCAGATGACGGAACGAACTCAGGAGACGATCACAAATTATTTCAGTTGGCTTCAGAACGCCATGCAAACGTCTCCGTGGGGCAACACGGATCTGAATAAAAAACTTATGAGCTACGCAACCGAAACCTTCACCGCGCCCCTCGCGTTCGCTCAGAAGCTCAGCCAAGCCAGGAATTTGGAAGATGTAGTGAAAATCCAAACTGAGTTTGTTAGGGCGCAAACGGATTCATTTAACGAACACGCCAAAGAAATTGGCGAGATATACACCAAGGTGGCGAACTCTGCGACGAAGACGCCAGTCGGTATGTCTACATAACTCGCGCGGACTTCGCGGGCGAAATCGCTAAGCGCGCGGCACGAGGGCCAGCCGCGCGCTATTTGATATCTATGCAATCACATGAATTTTGGGCGGACCAACAACGCCAGCCTCTTGCATGGCACTTCTAATCTCTGGACCATTCAAAGCCTCGCGCGCTTTCGCCGCGTCCGAGGTTTCGCTCCAAATAATTAGCTCCTTTGGATTGTCGGCGTCGCGATAGACACGCACATTCATAACGCCAGCTTTGTCGCGAAGGTGCTTATTTTTGTCGAAAACAGGTCTCCACTTGGCATAGTCGCCGATTGTAATTTGAGCTGCGAGCGTTGGCATTTTGTGTTTCCTCTATTGAGAGCAGACCGATTGTGCCAGCTCACCAAAAACCTGCGCGGTAAGCGACTGTTGGCGTGCAAGACAGGTCAGAACAAGTGTGCGATGCCGACAATTAAAAAGCTGGATGCCGCAAGGAAAAGAATTTGAGGGGTGTCAATTCGCGCAAACATGGGCACTTCTCCGTGCCCCATCCCACTGTGTCCTACTCTGAAAGAGCAATTATGTCTACTAGCAGCAAGCGGGTCACAGAACGCGCGATCCGGTCCAGCGTCAAGCCGCTGCGATCAGGAGGCGATGGTGATTGTCATCGGGCGCCAACCTTGCGGCCTCTAACCTGGGCCCCGACATTATGTCCAACGACGCGGCGTTAGAGCGCCAGGAGGGTGCTTCAATGAACTATGCGCGTACTGCCATCCTGCTCGCCGGCTTGACCGGCCTGTTTATGGCGGTCGGGTATCTGATTGGCGGCGGCAGTGGCGCCCTGATCGCGCTCATCATCGCCGCCGGGACCAATCTGTTCAGTTACTGGAACTCCGACAGACTCGTGCTGTCGATGCACGGCGCCCAGGAGGTCGACGAGCACAGCGCGCCGGAATTTGTGGCGATAGTGCGCGAGCTGGCGCAGCGCGCGGGCCTGCCGATGCCGCGGGTCTATTTAATGGACAGTCCACAACCCAATGCTTTCGCCACCGGACGCAATCCGCAACATGCCGCGGTTTGCGCGACGACGGGGCTACTAAACACGCTGAGCCGCGACGAAATCGCCGGCGTCATCGGTCACGAACTAGGCCATGTGCGTAATCACGACACGCTGACAATGACGATAACCGCCACCATTGCTGGCGCCATTTCCATGCTTGCGCAATTTGCCATGTTCTTCCGAGGCGGCAATCGCGACAGCAATAGCGGTCTCAGCATCGTCGGCTCGGTACTCATGCTTATCCTGGCGCCGCTCGCCGCCATGATTGTTCAAATGGCGATCAGCCGCACGCGCGAGTATGCTGCTGACAATCTTGGCGCGCACATCAGCGGCCGGCCCGACGCACTCGCTTCTGCGCTCGTCAAAATCTCCCGCATAGCGGAAGAAGTCCCAAACGATACCGCTGAGACTCACCCTACGACCGCGCCTCTCTTTATAATCAACCCGCTGTCCGGCCGTGGGATGGACAACTTGTTCTCCACCCATCCATCGACTGAGAATCGGATTGCCGCGCTCGAAGAGTTATCGCGCGAAATGGGCCTCGGCGGTTTCGATGGAGCAGCGCCCGCTCGAGATAAGAAATTGCAGGGCCCGTGGGGCTGAACGAGCTTTGAATCACCATTGAACCAATTTATGCACGTTCGGCCATTCCGGCCGAGCAACGATATTTTGCAACCCCAAGCTCCGAGGAATAGTGCTTAGCCGAATCTAAGGCTTAGCCCGTCGGCTCCGCTCTCGTTGCTTGGCCGCGTCCGACAAATGTCATCGAATGAGGTACCGTGATGCCCGCTTTTGGGGTTATAGCGGACATAATGTGGACGAGCCTCAATGTCCGTTATTGACCCCAAAGCGAACGAAATAAAAAAACATAGAGGATCGCGTCGACCCATAGCGGACATTGAGGGGTCATTCGCGTTTTGGTATGCGAAATCATCAATGGCCACATGTTCGTCGGCGACGTGGGAGAGGTACCATGCGGCTCGAAGGTGGGTGCTATTGCGGTGCTGTGCGGTATATTGCGGAGGGTGAGCCAGTTTTAAGAGCGCAATGCCACTGCCGCGCGTGTCAGTACTTCTCGGGCGGCGCACCTAACTTGTTCATGCTCGTGCCAGCAGAAGGATTCGCATACACGACAGGCGCGCCAAAGACCTATAGGCGGCCCGATAAGGCTGACGCCGTAACGCGAGAGTTCTGCGCGGTATGCGGCACACACATGATCTCGCGGCGGCCTGGCCTGCGACCAGTGGTTCTGAAGATCGGAACGCTGGACAATCCTTTAGTCTATGGCGGCGCGCAAAAGGCGATCTTCACGGCAGAAGGTCAGCCTTTCCATCTCATTGCGGATGGCGTGCCCGCCTTTGAAGGCCTGCCGCCGCGCCAATAGTTCAAACCTTCAAAACCGAACTGATGTCCGCTTTGGACCCATCAACGACATTGGCGGCCGAATTTACTCTAATACACAACGCAAAAACTCATTCAACGATTTGAGCGTAATGCTCACTACGGCGGAAGAGCTATGTTGATCTCCGGTCGTTGCCACTGCGGCAATATCTCATTCGCGCTCGACTGGCGGCCGGAGCCGTCAGAAATTCCGGCTCGCGCATGCACCTGCTCGTTCTGCGCGAAGCATGGCGGTGTTTGGACGTCCTGTCCGACTGGATCCCTCACCGTAAGCGTTAAGGATCGCGCACGGCTATCAAAATACGCCTTCGGCACCAAGACTGCCGAGTTTCACGTGTGCACCGCGTGTGGCGTGGTGCCGGTGGTCACTAGCCGAATTGACGGTCGCCTGTATGCCGTCGTCAGCGTCAACGCATTTGAGAACGTAGAGCCTGCGCTGCTCCGACGCTCGCCATCAACCTTCGAGGGCGAGAATGAACAAGCACGCCTGAGCCGGCGCAAGCGCAACTGGATTGCCGACGTCCAATTTGAACCCACCAGCTAGGCACCTGGACTCACTATCTCGGAATCATTCCTGCTCACCGACGATGCGATCGAATAGTGATGGATTTTGCTGCAGTGCATGAGTCCGCTTTTGGCACAAAACGGACATGCCAATGGGCTCAACCAATGTCCTGCTTTTGGGGGTAAAGCGGACATGGCCCGGAAGCGCTCCAATGTCTGTTTCCAATGTCTGCCAATGACGCAAAACGGACATCGCCGAGCATTCGGCTAACGGGACTGATGAAGCGTCGGCCCAGATTATTCCGGCTTAATGTTCGCAGTCTTG
>Ga0318505_10000177_pt1 | contig 12655 bp, 11 predicted proteins | sample GRESIP084b2f18_FD_203676 | JGI IMG/M metagenome (GOLD analysis project Ga0318505, IMG submission 203676) | Tropical soil microbial communities from Luquillo Experimental Forest, Puerto Rico - GRE.SIPMG.084b2f18 | ecosystem: Environmental > Terrestrial > Soil > Tropical forest > Bulk soil... | reverse complement strand
GGCGACCTGTTCCTGGACGAGGCGCTCGCCCAGTTGAGCCCCGAAGACCGCGCCAAGGTCGAGGATGCCGCGCGGCGCTGGCTCAACGTGAAATGATGCACCTTGACGGCGGCGCGATCGCAAGGCACCCACTTCCCGACCTCTCACCTCCCCGGCGCATTCTTTCTGCCGAAACAGATTTGCCGAGCTGATGCTGCACTCCGCCCTCATCAACGTCATGGTCAAGGCCGCGCGCCGCGCCGGCCGCAGCCTGAAGCACGATCTCGGGGAGATCGAGCATTTGCAGGTTTCGCTGAAGGGGCCGGCCAATTTCGTCTCGCTTGCCGACAAGCGCGCCGAAGAGATGCTCTACGCCGACCTTTCCAAGGCGCGGCCGGGCTACGGTTTCATCGGCGAGGAAGGCGGCACGCGCGAGGGCGCCGACAAATCCCACACCTGGATCGTCGATCCGCTCGACGGCACCACCAATTTTCTGCACGGCATCCCGCAATTTGCCATCTCGATCGCGCTGGCGCGCGAGGGCGTCGTGGTCGCGGGCGTGATCTATAACCCTGCCAATGACGAGCTCTATACCGCCGAACGCGGCAAGGGCGCGTTTCTCAACGATCAGCGGCTGCGCGTCGCCGGCCGCCGCAAGCTCGCCGATTGCGTAATTGCCTGTGGGTTGCCGCATATCGGGCGCGGCGACCACGATCAGTTTCGCCGCGAGATGGGCGAGATCCAGAACAAGGTCGCAGGCCTCCGGCGTTTCGGCGCGGCCTCGCTCGACATGGCCTTCGTCGCCGCGGGGCGGCTCGACGGCTATTGGGAACGCAACCTCTCGCCGTGGGACATCGCGGCCGGCCAGGTCGTGGTGCGCGAGGCCGGCGGCATCTTTACGGGCGCCGATGGCCATGACAATGCGCTGACGACTGGCGATGTCGTCTGCGGCAACGAATTCATTCACGCCGAGCTCGTGACAATTATGAAGGCGGCTGCGAAGTAAATCGCACCCACGCGCCGTCGCGCTAACCGCTTCGCTTCAGCACTCGCGGTCGCAGCGGTTGGCCGATCGGACATTCCAGCGCGTCACGGTCCCAGCCTGCGAGATCGGCCGCCGCCCGATAAGTGCTCTCGAGAAACGCCGTGAGCGTCGATTCCGGGTCGGCCGCTTTGCGCACGACGTCATAAGGCAAAAGGAATTCGCCGAGCTTCTGATCGAAATAGGCGCCGGCGGGTCCAACCGGCGCGTCCGCAAATCCCTTTGGGGTGGGGTAGGCGTAGGAGTAGAACGCCGGAAAATCGGCCCCGCCGCCGCCCGGCCAGAAGCCGGCCGAGGAAACTTCATCGCTATAGGCCTCGCGCGTGACCTCATCGGGCAAATTTGGAATGCCGCCCGGGTGAAGCGGAGCAGGACGCCCGGAGAAGCGGGTCACCGCAAGATCGAAGCTGCCCCAAAAAAGATGGACGGGACTGACTTTTCCGATGAACCCCGTCCGAAACCGATGGAAGACAAGGCTGATCGAAACCAGAGCTTCGAAGAAGCGCGTCACGGCGGCGGCATCATAGGGTCTTCTTTGCCGGTCGTCCCGAAACGGGATCGCATCGGCAATTTCGTTAGGTCGACCGTCGAACTCCGGCGTGCCGCCAAGCCGTTCGACCAGTTCGCGGAACCGGGCGTGAAATTCGGCGACGGACATCGGCCCGAGCGGGATTTCGGCCCGGCGTCCTTCCGCCGTCTCCCCGACGACTGTGTGATTGATGAGATCGAAGATGATCTCAACGCCTGTCCCGTCCGGAATCAAGGACGTCGTCAGGCCACGTGCGTTGACGTAGAAGGTCGCGTGCCACGAATGGTTGACCCACGGCGTCCTTGCGAGTCGGTATTTGCCGACAATCTGGCAATATAAATGAAGCGCGGAACAGGTTTCTTGCCATGCCTTGAACGGAATGTCTGGCCAGATCGCATTCACGGCGGCTCCCTCCTCGTGTGCGGCCATTCCTGAAAGCCGGAGAGAGGCCGCGCCATCGCTTCCACGCTCACTGAAGGTTCCGGTGCGCGAGGATACAATGGTCTGCCGATTGGCGTAAACACTTGTTGGCGCGCAGTGGCCACGGTTGCGGCCTCAGTCGCTATTCCGCAGCGCCATGCATGCGAGCCGCTCGATCGTCGACCACCTCTTTGTTCGCTGCCTTCGGGCGGTCGCCCGCCAGCACCCGTTGCACGCTCACGAAGAACACGGGCACCATCAACAGCGCGAGGATCACGACGGCGATCATGCCGCCCATGACGCCGGTGCCGAGCGCCTGCTGACTGGCGCCGCCCGCACCCTTCGCGATCACCAGCGGCATGCCTTTGGCGCGCAAGTCCTTTGCGAACTCGATGATCAGGATCGCGTCCTTGGCAGCCAATCCGATGATGGTGATGAGCCCCACGGTGAAGTACACGTCGTTCGGCAAGCCGCGCATCATCGCTGCCAGCACCGCGCCGAGAATGCCGAGCGGCACCGTGAGCAGGACCGCAAGCGGAATGGTCCAGCTCTCATAGAGCGCGGCGAGGCAGAGGAACACGACCAGCGCCGACAAGGCGAGCAGGAACGGGGCCTGCGAGCCCGAGAGCATTTCCTGCAGCGACTGCCCGGCCCATTCGTAGCCGAATCCGCGCGGCAGCCTGTCGGCGAGCCGTTCCATCTCGGCGATCGCGTCACCGGACGTGTAGCCCGGCTTTGCCTCGCCGCTGATGCGTATCGCGGGATAATAGTTGAAGCCCGCGATCTGGGTCGGCCCCTTGGCCCAGTCGACCGACGCGAACGCCGAGAACGGCACGAGTTGGCCTTTGCTGTTCTTGACGTTGTAGTTGAGGATATCGTCGGCATTCATGCGGCTCGTGCTGTCGGCTTGCACGATGACGCGCTGCATGCGGCCGCGATTGGGGAAGTCGTTGATGTAGTTCGAGCCGAGATTGGTCGAGGTCGTGTTGTTGATTTCCTCGAAGGTGACGCCAAACGCGCCGGCTTTTTCGCGATCGATGACGAGATTGACCTGCGGCGCGGGCGGCAGGCCCTCGATATAGACCTTTTGCAGGACGGGAAGCTGAAACCCGAGGAGTTGCCGAGATTGTCGATCGGCGGCGGCTGCAACGCAGAGACTCGGGCGTCGCGCACCGACGACAGATCGCGGTTGATATCGGCGACGATCGCAGCCGCGGAATCCTTAGGCCCCCGCTCCGACCAGTCCTTCAGCGTGATGAAGGCCTGCGCCGTATTGATGCCCTGGCCCAGAAAACTGAAACCGGTGAGAAACGTGACATTGTCGATGCCCGGCCGTTCCGCGAGATATTTTTCGACCTTCTCGACCGCAGCCTGGGTGCGCGCGTAGGAAGAATCCGACGGCGTCTGAACGTCGGTGGTGATGAATCCCTGGTCGTCGACCGGCAGGAAGCCGCCGGGCAGATTGATGAAGGCATAAGCGAGCCCGATCAGCAGCGCCGCATAGATCAGCATCAATCTGCCGGCACATTTCAGCGCGCCCTGCACCGTCATCACATAGCGGTTGCGGCTGTTGTCGAGCATCCGGTTGAACCAGCCGAACAGCCCCTTGCGGGCATGGCCGTGGCTCGCCTCTACCGGCTTGAGCAGCGTGGCGCAGAGAGCCGGCGTCAGCGACAGCGCGAGCAGCGCCGAAAAACCGATCGCGGCGACCATGGTGACCGAGAACTGCCGATAGATGATGCCGACCGAGCCCGGGAAGAACGCCATCGGCACGAACACCGCCATCAGGACGAGCGTGATGCCGATGATGGCTCCGGTGATCTGCGACATCGCCTTGCGGGTGGCTTCCTTCGGCGGCAGCCCCTCCTCCGCCATGATGCGCTCGACGTTCTCGACGACGACGATCGCATCATCGACGAGAATGCCGACCGCCAGCACCATGCCGAACAAGGTCAGCATGTTGATGGAATAGCCGGCCAGCATCAGCGTGGCGCAGGCGCCCAGCAAGGCGACGGGAACCACGATGGTCGGAATGATCGTGTAGCGAATGTTTTGCAGGAACAGGAACATCACGACAAACACGAGCACGACGGCTTCGACCAGCGTCGAAAGCACCTTCTCGATCGAGGCTTTGACGACCGGCGTGATGTTGTAGGGAATGTCGTAGGCGATATTGGCCGGGAAGAAGCGCGACAGCTCCTTCATCTTGGCCTCGACTGCGCTGGCGGTCGCGAGCGCATTGCCCGTCGGCGACAGCAGCACCGAAAGACCCGCGGTCGGCTTGCCGTTGAGGCGCGTGTTGAACTGGTAGCTCAGCCCGCCGATCTCGATGCGGGCGACATCGCGCAGCCGCACCGTCGAACCGTCGGGATTTGCGCGCAGGATGATCGACCCGAACTCGTCCGGCGACTCGAGCTGCCCCTTGACCAGCACGAGCGTGGCGGTCCGCTGTTCGGGTGGGCTCGGCTCGGCGCCGACGCTGCCCGAAGCGACCTGCGTGTTCTGGGCGTTGATCGCCCGTGTGACGTCGTCGGCTGTCAGGCCGTAACCCACAAGCTTCGCCGGATCGAGCCAGACTCGCAGGGATCGCTCGGTCGAATACAGCGTGGCGCGGCCGACGCCCGGGATGCGCCGGATCTCGCCGAGGACGTTGCGGATCATGAAATCGCCGAGGCCCACCTCGTCGAGGCTGCCATCCGTCGAACGCAGCGTGATGATCTGCAGCACCGCGCTGGAGGCTTCTTCGACCAGAATGCCCTGCTGGATAACGGCGCGAGGCAGCCTCGCCTCGATGCGCTTGAGGCGATTCTGCACTTCCACAGAGGCTGCGCTGGTCGCGGTGCCCGGCACAAAATTGGCGGTGATTTCGACCTGCCCCAGCGAGTCGCTGGTCGATTCGAAGTTCAGGATGCCGGATGCGCCGTTGAGTTCTTCCTCGATCAGGCGTGTGACGCTGTTGTAGAGGTTCTCGGGCGAGGCGCCGGGATAGCTCGTGCTGATCGAGATCGACGGCGGCGCGATGATCGGATACTGCGCCACCGACAGCAACGGGATCGAGATCGCGCCGACAAGACAAATGAAGAGCGCGACCACCCAGGCGAAAATCGGCCTGTCGATGAAGAAACTCGGCATGAGCGCTTACCGCTGGATCGACGCCGACGATCGCGACGTTGCCGTCGCTTCGGTGGCGGCGCTCGCTTGCGTCCAGGCGTGCGGCGTGACCTTGTCGCCAGCGGCGAATTTTTGGAAGCCTTCGACCACGACGCGGTCGCCCGCTTTCAGGCCCTCGGTCACCAGCCATTGACCATCCTGGATTGCTCCGGTCCGGACCGGCTGCGGCGCCGCGCGGTTGTCGTTGCCGACGACAAAGACCTCGCTACCGCCGCCCGAATTGCGCTGGATCGCCTGTTGCGGGACTGCGATCGCGTCGCTGTCGATGCCCTGATCGACACGAACGCGCACATACATGCCCGGCAGCAGTTCGCGCCTGGGATTGGCGAACTCGCCGCGCAACGTCACTTGCCCCGTGTTGGCATCGACCTTGGCCTCGGAGAACAGCAACCGGCCGGGAAGAGGATAAAGCGTCCCATCCTCCAGCACGAGGCGCACCTTGATGGCGTCGGGGGCGATGCGCTCAAGGTCGCCGGACTCGAACGCGCGCCGCAGCCGCGTGAGTTCGCTGACCGATTGAGTGAAGTCGGCATAGACGGGGTCGAGTTGCTGGATGGTCGCGAGCGCCATGGGATCGTGCTGCACGACGAGCGCGCCTTCGCTCACCTGCGCCGCACCCACGATCCCGCCGATCGGTGCGCGGATGGTGGCGTAATCGAGATTGAGGTTGGCGCGCGCAAGATCGGCCTTGCGGCCTTCGACCTCGGCCGCCGCCTCGCGCTCCGCCGCGATCGCCTTCTCGTTCTCGATTTCCGGGGCCGCGCGCTCCTTTGCGAGATAGCTCATTCGGCGCGCCTGCTGCACCGCTCTGTCATAAACGGCTTCGGCCCGCGCCAGCGCAGCCTTGCTGGCCTGTACCTCCACTTCGAAAGGCTTCGGATCGATCCGGTAGAGCGGATCGCCGGCCTTGACCTCGCTGCCCTGGCTGAACATGCGCTCGACCACGATGCCGGAAACGCGCGGGCGCACCTCGGAGATGCGCGTCGGCGTGATCCGGCCCGGCAATTCACGCACCATCGCGCGCGGTTGCGGCTCGACGATCACGACGCTGACATCGGGCTCTTCGGACTGGCTGCTGGCGGAGGCCACCGCCGAAGGCGGCTCATTGCAGCCGACGAGAAGCGGCGCCACAATAGCGAGCATCAACAAAATGCCTGCCGACGGCGCATGAATTCCAGACATTGGCACAAGTACCCCGGTTTTGTGCTCGGAGGCGGACATGAAATCCGCGCGGCGCAACGGAACTGCGCCTGGCAGGGGGAACATAAAAATGACCCGTGGCGTCGCAATACGGCCCTATGTCACAGCCGTTATGGCTCTGAAACAACAGGTCTTTTGAGGGGATCACCCTATTGTTATGGCGAATTGCGCCTCGTGAATGAATGGAACCCGAATCAACGCGGGACCCGCAGCCGGTAATGGCTGACGCTCCATTTGCTGCCTGCTTTCAGGAGTTCGCGCGCGACGCGTCGCCCAGCGAATCTCGGAAAATGAGGGCGACGAGCGTCTCGATTGCGAAATTCGCATCATTATGTGGGTCCCTCGTTTGCGAACTTCGGAATCGAGGGACACTAGCGACTTGTTGATCTAGTGTGGCTTTGGTTCAGAAGTCTGACTCGCGGCAGGAACGATGCGGACTTCTGAACCGCCACACTGGCAGAATTACCACCCTGGTGCCGTTTTTCGAATTGAAGTCTTTGAGTCGAGCTTGCCGCGAGCCGTGCAGGGACTTCAAATGGCGGCACTAGCTAACGGATATCAGAATGCCTTCAGGCCCCTCTTCCCGCTCCGCGATGGAGATCGAACTGACTAAATTGTCCTCGCCGCGGATTTTCCTGGTGCGGATGCTGGTCTTCCTGGTTTTGTGCGCGCTGGTCATGGTGGTGCTGTATCGGCAGATCATCCAGGCCTTCTTCGCCAATCCGGGCCTCAATGCTCTGATCGGGCTCGTGCTGCTGGTCGGCATCATTCTGTCGTTCCGCCAGGTGATCAGGCTTTATCCCGAAGTGAGCTGGGTCAACAATTTCCGCGTTGCCGATCCCGGGCTCGCCGTCGCTCGTCATCCGACGCTGCTGGCACCCATGGCCGCGATTCTCGGCGGCGAGCGCACCGGGCGGATGACAATCTCGCAGCAAACGATGCGGCATTTGCTCGATTCCATCGCGACCCGGCTCGATGAGGCGCGCGACATCTCGCGCTACATGACCGGCCTTTTGGTGTTCCTGGGACTTCTCGGCACTTTCTGGGGCCTGATCGAGACCGTCGGCTCGGTCGGCGAAGTAATTCACGATCTGAAGGTCGGCGGCGATGCCGGCGCGTTGTTCGATACGCTCAAGCAGGGGCTGGCGCGCCCGCTCGGCGGCATGGGCATCTCCTTTTCGTCCTCGCTGTTCGGTCTTGCCGGATCGCTGATCCTCGGCTTCCTCGACCTGCAGTCGAGCCAGGCGCAGAACCGCTTTTATACCGATCTCGAAGACTGGCTCGCCACCACGGTTCGCGAATATGGCAGCGACGCTGCGCCCGCCGGCGACGTGCAGGCCTCGCTCGAACGGCTGCGCGCGGCGGTCGAGGACGGCGGCGGCCGCACCACGACCACGGCAATGTCCAATCTCGCCGAAGCGATCCAGGGGCTGGTCGCGCATATGCGCACCGAGCAGCAGATGATCCGGGAATGGGCCGACGGCCAGGCCGAGCAGAACGGCGAGATCAAGCGGCTGCTCGAGCGCCTCGCGCGCCAGCATGAGAAGAGCTGAAACCCTGGGAGAAGCCGATGGCCCTCGCCCGCACCCGCCGCAGCGAATCCCCATTCAACTACTGGCCCGGCTTCGTCGACGCCCTGTCGACGCTGGTGCTTTCCATCATCTTCCTGCTGACGGTGTTTCTGGTCGTGCAGTTTTTCCTGTCGCAGGAGGTCACCGGCAAGGACAAGGCGCTCGAGGAACTCAACGCCAAAATCGCGCAATTGAACGACATGCTGTCGCTGGAAAAGCTTGGCAAGATCAGCCTCGACGACCAGGTGGCGCAACTCAAGGCGGGCCTTGCCTCGTCCGAATCCGAGCGCGACCGGGTCAAGGGCCTTTACGAAGGGCTCGCCAGCGCCGGCAATGACGCGGCCGGCCGTACCGCCGAGCTCAACAAGGCGCTGGAATCGGAGAAGTCGGTCACGGCCCGTGCGCTGGCGCAGATCGAGGTCCTGAACCAGCAGATCAGCGCGCTCCGCCGCCAGCTCGCGGCACTCGAGGAAGCGCTCGACGCCTCCGAGAAGCGCGACAAGGAATCGCAAAGCCGGATCGCCGATCTCGGCCAGCGCCTCAACGTGGCATTGGCCCAGCGCGTGCAGGAATTGTCGCGTTACCGGTCGGAATTCTTCGGCCGTCTGCGCGCCATTCTCGGCAACCGGCCCGATATCCGCATCGTCGGCGACCGTTTCGTGTTCCAGTCGGAAGTGTTTTTCGACACCGGTCAGGCCACGCTGTTGCCGGAGGGGCGCGCCGAACTCGACAAGGTCGCAGGCGCACTGCTTGACCTGGACAAGCAGATTCCGAGCGAAATCGCCTGGGTGCTGCGGGTCGACGGCCATACCGACGTCCGGCCGATCAACAGCCCGATCTTCAAGTCGAACTGGGAATTGTCGTCGGCGCGCGCCATTTCGGTGGTGCAATATCTGATCTCGCTCGGCGTGCCCGCGCAGCGGCTGGTCGCCGCCGGCTTTGCCGAGTTTCAGCCGCTCGACACCGGCAATACCGAAGACGCCTACCGGCGCAACCGCCGCATCGAGCTGAAGCTGACCGAACGATAGTGCCTTTTCGCGCGACGACGAATCAAGCGCCTTCGAATTGCAGGCGCGCGAGGCGGGCATAGAGCCCGTTGGCGGCGACCAGCGAGGCATGGGTGCCCTGCTCGACGATGCGGCCCCCGTCCAGCACCAGGATACGGTCGCAGGACAGGACCGTGGCAAGCCGGTGCGCGATCACCAGCGTGGTGCGATGGCGCATCAATTCTTCCAACGCGGTCTGCACCAGCGTCTCGCTTTCGGCGTCGAGCGAGGAGGTCGCCTCGTCCAGCAGCAATAGCGGGGCGTCGCGCAGGATGGCGCGTGCGATCGCGATGCGCTGGCGCTGGCCGCCCGACAGCGTCACGCCGCGTTCGCCGAGCGAGGCCTCGAATCCATTGGGCAGCGCGCGGATGAACTCGGTGGCGTGCGCGAGTTCGGCTGCCCGTTCGACGTCGGCGTCGTCGGCCTCGGGCCGGCCAAATCGGATGTTGTCACGTGCGCTTGCAGCGAACACCACCGATTCCTGCGGCACCAGCGCGATGCGGCTGCGCAACTCGCGCGGATCGGCCGATTTGATCGGCACGCCGTCGAAGGAGATCACCCCCGAGGACGGATCGTAGAACCGCAGCAAAAGGTGGAACAGCGTGCTCTTTCCTGCACCCGAAGGGCCGACGATTGCGACCTTCTCCCCGGCCTTGACCGAGAACGACACCTGATGGATCGCCGGCACCTCGGTGCGCATCGGATAGGAAAAGCTGACACTGTCGAACGTCACGTCACCGCGCGGCGGGCTCGGTAACGCGCGCGGACTGGCGGGTGCGGTGATCTCCGGCTTGACGCGCAGGATCTCGAACAACCGCTCGGCGGCGCCGGAAGCTGCCGAAACCTCGCCCCAGACTTCGCTGAGCTGGCCGAGGCCGGCCGCGGCAAAGGCCGTATAGAGCACGAACTGGCCAAGCCGTCCCGGCGTGATCGCATGCGTCAGGACGTCATGCGATCCGACCCAGAGAATTGCGACCACGCTGGTGAAGACGATGAAGATGATGATCGCGGTCAACACCGCGCGCGCCTGGGTCGAGACCCGCGCAGCCTCATAGGCCTCTTCCACTTCGCCGCCGAAGCGCGCATTGGCGAGGCGTTCGCCGGTATAGGCCTGCACGGTCCTGATTCCGCCGACCAGCTCGGAGGCGTAGGCCGAGGCATCCGCCAGGGTATCCTGAGCGTTGCGCGACAGCCGCCGCACCCAGCGCCCGAACGCCACCAGCGGAAGCACGATCAGCGGGATTGCCAGCAGCACGAAGCCCGAGAGGCGCGGGCTCGTCACCACCATCATGGCGGCGGCGCCAAAAAACAGCATGAGGTTGCGCAGCGCGATCGACACCGACGCGCCGACCGCCGACTTGATCTGTGTGGTATCGGCGGTGAGCCGCGAGATCAATTCGCCGCTTCTTGCGGAATCGAAGAACGCGGGCGACAGAGACATCAGATGGGCGAACACGTCGCGGCGGAGATCGGCGACGATGCGCTCACCGATGGTCATCACGAGGTAGTAACGCGAGGCGCTGGCGAGCGCGAGCACCCCCACCACCGCGATCATGACGGAGAAGTAGCTGTTGATCAGCGCGATGCCCTCCGGCGTGAAGCCGAAGTCGATCATCCGACGCACCGCGATCGGCACCAGGAGCGTGGTCAGCGCAGCGATCGTCAACGCGATCAAGGCAAGGAAAGCGCGGCCGCGGTAGCGTGCGACGTAAGGCGAAAGCGCAAGCAATGGCCGCAGCCGCGCCCGGCCCTTTCCGCGCTCGCTCTCGGCCGCAGCCGCCTCGGTGACGAGGACGCCCGGCGGAGGCGGCGCGCTGCCACCAGCCTGATCCAGCCGTTCCACTGCGCTCATGAGATCCGACCCGCTCTTTCGATATGCACCAGATAGGACGGGCTCCAGGCCGAGGCAAACCCGGAAAAATCCTTATGGAATCGCGGCTTGTTTTGCCGGGGGCCATGCGTTATAGAGCCGCCCAAATCCGTCATTGCTATGTTTGAAAGACAGGCGCAGACCGCGCCCGAGGAAGCCATGAAAGCCGAGATTCACCCAAACTATCATACAATTACGGTCGTGATGACCGACGGCACCGAGTTCCAGACCCGCTCCACCTGGGGCAAGGAAGGCGACAAGCTGCACCTCGACATCGACGCGAAATCGCACCCGGCCTGGATCGGCGGCGCCCAGCAGATCCTCGATCGTGGCGGCCGCGTGTCGCGCTTTCAGAAGAAATTTTCGGGCTTCCTCAAGAAGGAATAGAGTTCCGCCAGGCGGACGGCAAAACGCCCCCGAACGGGGGCGTTTTTGTTTGTGCCGTCATGCTCCTCGCAGCAGCGCGGCTGAGATGTCTCTGACCTTTACCGCTCGAACGCGGCCTTCAGCCGGTTGAGCTGCGGCACCAGCGGATTGCCGATCGGCGCGCGTTCGGCGCTCGGTGCATGCATCGTGACGTCGAGCCGGCGCACCCGCGACTGCAGGTTCATCGAGCGCGCGATCAGGTCCTGCAATTGCTGCGGCAGCCGCTCGAGCACATCGGAAGGGCCGGGATCGGCTGCGGACAGTTTGACCTTGGTTTTCTCGCGGTTGGCCTGGGTCAGCGTCATCTCACCTTCCTTCACCGCGCGGTGCAAGAGAAGCCAGGAGGCGAGTTGCATCAGGCGGGTGGTCAACCGCATGCTTTCGGTTGCATAGGTGAGGCTCGCTGCGCGGTCGAGCGCCTTGGCCTCGGCGCGGCCGGCGCCGTCGAGATAGGCAGCGGTCTCCTCCACCAAGTCCATGCCTTCACGAAACAGATTGCCGAACGCCGCCGAATTGGTGAGCCACTCGTTGAACTGAACCAGAGCGCCATCGCCAAGCGAACGATCGGTCATGGTTAACGCCTTTTCACGCCACAATTACGCTGCCGGCCTCGCGCGCCGGCTTATGATGAACAAATCATTGCGCGTGAGGATCGAAGAGTCCAGCGACAAGACCGTTTATGGTTTCCAAGCAATGGGGCCGTTGCACGACGGCGCGGCTGCAGCGCCCGCGCGAACATCGAAAAGCCGCGCGCGCAAAAAAAGAGCCGCCGTTTCCGGCGGCTTTTGAAGTTGATAACAGGGAGGCGTCAAACAGAGTGGACAGGAGCCACTCGGTGTCCAAACGAGGACAATGACAGTCATAAAGGCGAAAGCTTAATCGATCGTAAACGCGCGAATTTTTTGAGAGATCATTAGCCATGTCGGCCATTGGCCGAGTTTCGGGGTCAAGCAGCCCGCTTTCTTCCCGCGCGCCGTCTACGACTTGAAGACGCTGTTGGCGGCATCGCGCGAGGCGCGCTTTTTGGCGACGACTTCCTTGATCCGTTCGACCTCGGACGACAACAGCGCGATCCGCTCGTTGAGCTCCTCGACCGACAGCAGCGACAGGTCCTGACCGATCTCGTGGCTCACCTTCTTGCGCGGCCGGTCGTCGTCTTCCACGGGCATCGCTTGCCTCCCTCGTTCTGCCGATTGCCAGCGGCGAGCCGGCTGGTTAATCAGGTCCGGCTTCGACGCTGCAATCGAACCAGGACAAATCACCATGGAAAAGCTGCCTGCGCAAATGACCGTCATCGGCATCAGCAAGCCCGGCGGCCCCGAGGTGCTTGTTCCCGAGACGCGGGCGGTCCCGAAGCTGGGCCCGGACGAAATCCTGGTCAAGGTTTTGGCCGCCGGCGTC
>Ga0318505_10000172_pt1 | contig 12766 bp, 10 predicted proteins | sample GRESIP084b2f18_FD_203676 | JGI IMG/M metagenome (GOLD analysis project Ga0318505, IMG submission 203676) | Tropical soil microbial communities from Luquillo Experimental Forest, Puerto Rico - GRE.SIPMG.084b2f18 | ecosystem: Environmental > Terrestrial > Soil > Tropical forest > Bulk soil... | reverse complement strand
TGTCGACGATGCGGCCGAACAGGACCGGTTCCACGAACATCGCCGAGGCGAGCGCCAGATTGGCGACCGCGAGCGCCCAGCCCAAACGGGCCTCGCGCCCGAGCAGCTCGAGCACGCGGATGTACAGACGAATGAATTTCATGCGGCCGACATCGGCAAAGGCAGGACTCTACCTCTCCGGGAACTCTGCGTCCGGCTTACTCTAACGCAATGCCTCCTGCTCGCAACGCGCCCAGGCGCGGCCATGGCGGCTGCGATCGGTATCGCACGCCCTCGCGCGAGGAACTTTCGCAAGCCGATGAAACGCGCTTTGTGCGCAATGATTGTATCGCACCGTGCATGTCTACGATCGATTGATGACACAATATTTGCCGATTTCGAACGTGCTGACAACGTTTATTGCTGCGCTTGACTCAACCGCAATTGAGCACACATTCCCACCCAGTGCGACTATGAGGTCGGCCGCCGGCCCGAATGGGGTCGGCCTTGGCGCGCAACGCGGCGCCCGAACGCGCAAGAACGGCGAGGGGGCATGGTCAATATCCCGACTGAACTTCTGCGGACACTCGTGTTCGTCGTCGATCAGCGCAGCTTTACCAAAGCGGCGCAGTCGCTCGGCGTCACCCAACCGGCGGTCAGCGCGCAGATCAAGCGGCTGCAATTCCTGCTCGGCTACGAGCTCCTCGACAAGAGCGCCCCGGGGGTGAGCCTGACCCCGCGCGGGGAGATGGTCGTCGCTCACGCGCGGCGCATGCTGTCGGTCAACGATCAGATCGCGCAGCTCGGCGGCGGGCAGCCGACCGCGCAGACCGTGCGCGTCGCCATGCCCGGCGACTTCGCTGGCACCAGGATTCCCGCGACCTTGGCGCGGTTCCGCAAGCGCTGGCCGGGCATTCGGTTCGCGGCGAGCGCAACGAGCTTTGAAAACACGTTGCGCGGGTTGCGCCAAGGCGACATCGATCTTGCGGTTGCGATTGCAAGTTCGAAGCCCGCGATCGAAGCGCAGCACTTGTGGATCGACCAGGCGGTGTGGGTGCGCAGCGACGCGACCCAGCTCGACCCGGTCGGGCCGGTGCCGCTCGTGTCCTTCGGCGAAGATTGCGCCTGTCGCTACACGGCGGTGAACGCGCTTCATCGGATCGGGCGCGAGTGCGATTTCGTGTTCACCTCGCGCAGCATCGCGAGCCTGGAGGCCGCGGTGCTCGCCGGGCTCGGCATCATGGTGCTGCCGCGCAGCCGCGTGCAGCAGACGTCGCTCACGATCTGGGAGGACGCGCCGCTTCCCGAGCTACCCCAGCTCTATTGCGGGATTTATTTGCGCCAAGGCGGCAACCGGGCGGCGCTCGAGGAACTCGCCGACGACATCGCGGCGGTGTTGCGTCCGCAGCTGCAGGTGAGAACGGGCGGGGCTGCGAGCGATATCGCTCCCGCGCGGGCAAGCGGATCGGGGCAGTAACGCACGTCGCAACGAGCTCAATGCACCCTGCGCTCGTCGGCGGGCGGCAGGAACGAGGCGTCGAAAATGTCCGCCGCCTTGGGCTTGGCCTTGAAGGTGTAGACCAACCCGATCTGATCGATCGATTCCCCGAGCCGCGCGAGGTCGACGGCGCCGAAGCCGTCGGCCTTCACCTCGGGCGTGACGATGTTGTCGTGGATGGCCATGCGCAGCCGCTCGAGCTCGACCTCCTTTTTCAGGGTCTCGTCGCGCCGCACGACCGCATCGACCGCATCGACCGGTCGTCGGACGATGTCTTTCAGGCCCTTGAGAAAGGCGTGCAGAAACGCTCGCACCGCCTCCGGCTTGTCGGCCGCGAACTTGGGGTTGATGATGATGGCGTTGCCATAGAGCTTGAGCCCGTAATCCGCCATCGGCATCAGGACGATATCGTCGACCGGCACGCCGCGGTCCTTGAGATCGACATAGAGCCGGAACGAGTAGCCGAGCGCGGCGTCGATCTGGCCGGCGGCGAGCATGGGCGCGCGCACCGGTATGCCGATGGTTTCGATCGTCACCTTCGCCACATCGATGTTGTTGAGCTTGGCGAATAGCGGCCACTCGCCAAAGGTGATGCCGGCGGGTGGGGCGCCGAGTTTCTTGTTCTCGAGCTGCTTGGGCTCGGTGATGCCGCGGCTCCTGCGCGCCACGATCGCGAACGGCGGCTTGTTGTAGACCATGAAAACCGCTCGCACCGGTGGCGACGGATGCTGATCGCGATATTTGATGAGGGTATTGATATCGGCGAGGCCCATGTCATAGGCGCCCGATGCAACGCGGGTGATCGGCTCGAGCACGGTCGCCGCCTCGTCGAGCACCACGTCGAGGCCCTCGGTCCTGAAGTAGCCCTTGTCCTGGGGGAGGAAAAAAGTCGCAGCCAGTCCCTCGAGGCGTCCGTCGAGCGAGAACTTGATGCTGGTCTGGGCCGCGGCCGGCCATGCGGCCATCAATGCGATCGCCGCCGCGAAGACATGGGCGGGCCGAACGATCCGCCTGAGGTTGAGGAGGCCCATGGCTGCTCCCTCTACGTCGGCCCCCGCGCCACCCGCCGTGCACCGCGGCTGAGGCAGCCAGATAAAGAACATGAGCGTGCAAAGCGCAAGGCGAGATCGCGGTTCGAGCCCGCCCTTCACAAATTTCAAACACCGCCCCAGCCATTTTGTGCCCGCATGCGAGTTATTCTTCAGCCCGATGGCATGAACGGCTGTTAAGATTAACGCCGCAGGCCCGAGCCGGAGCCAGTCGAGTGCGGACCGGTCATGATCCCAGATACGACGATATCCTTGGCCGCGGATGCAGACACAGCGCCCCTCTTCAGCGCTCCCTATGCGCCGCCCGACGAGACGATCGCGCCCGGACTGCTCCGTGAGGCCGCCCGCGCCAGCGACGCCGAACGGCGAATCGACGCGTATGCACGGCGTCTCATCGAGGGGATCCGGGCCAGGGCCGGGGGGCTCGGCGGCATCGAGGATTTCCTGCACGCCTACTCGCTGTCCACCAAGGAGGGCCTCGCCCTCATGGTGTTGGCGGAGGCGCTGTTGCGCGTGCCCGATGCCGCGACCGCCGACCGGTTGATCGAAGACAAGCTCGCCACCGGCGAGTGGTCGTCGCACCACGTCAAATCGAGCGCGCTGCTCGTTTCGGCCTCGGCCTGGACGCTCGGCGTCACCGCCCGCATCATCCATCCCGGCGAGACCCCGGATACGATTCTCGAAAGTCTCATCAAACGCCTCGGCATTCCTGCCGTGCGCGCCGCCACGCGGCAGGCGATGCGGCTCCTGGGCTCGCATTTCGTGCTCGGACAGACGATCGAGGAAGCGCTCGAGCGTGCCCGCACGCAGCGGGCGCGGCGCTATTCCTTCGACATGCTGGGGGAGGGCGCGCGCACGGGAGCCGACGCCGAACGCTATTTCGCCGCCTATGCCCATGCCATCGACGCCATCGCCGCGAGCGCCGGCGATAGCGCGAACCGCCCCGGCATTTCGGTCAAGCTCTCCGCCCTGCATCCGCGGTTCGAGGCGGTATCGCGCCATCGTGTCCTGACCGAATTGGTGCCGCGGGCGCTCGAGCTTGTGCGCAAGGCGCGCGACCTCGACCTCAATTTCACCGTGGATGCCGAGGAGGCCGACCGGCTCGAGCTCACGCTCGACGTAATCGCGGCGGTGCTCGCCGACGCCTCGCTGCGCGGCTGGGATGGCTTCGGGCTGGCGGTGCAAGCCTATCAGAAGCGCGCGCCGGCGGTGATCGACTGGCTCGACGAAGCCGCCCGCAGGCTGCGCTGCCGTCTGACGGTGCGACTGGTCAAGGGCGCCTACTGGGATACGGAAATCAAGCGCGCCCAGGAGCGCGGTCTCGCCGACTATCCCGTGTTCACCCGCAAGGCCATGACCGACGTCTGCTATGCCGCCTGCACGCGCAAGCTGCTGGCGGCGCGGCCGCGGCTCTATCCGCAATTCGCCACCCACAACGCGCTTACGGTGGCGAGCGTGATCGAGGATGCCGGCGGCGTCGAAGGCTACGAGTTCCAGCGCCTGCACGGCATGGGCGAGGTGCTTTATCAGCTCTTGCTCGCGGACCACCCCGAAGCGGCTTGCCGGATCTACGCCCCGGTCGGCGGCCACCGCGATCTCCTGGCTTATCTCGTGCGGCGTCTCTTGGAAAACGGCGCGAACTCCTCCTTCGTGTCGGTTGCCGCCGACCCTGCGGTGCCGATCGCGTCGATCCTCGAGCGTCCGCAGGAGCGGATCGGCGACGTGCATCACGCGCGCAACCCGAAGATTCCCCTGCCGCGCGACCTTTATGGTCCGGACCGACGCAATTCCTCCGGCGTCGAATTCGGCGACCGGGCCGCGCTCGCTGCGCTGCTCGCCGAGATTCGCGCGGGCGAGCTGTCGGCCGAAGCGTGGCCGCTCATCGACGGCACGCGGCGTCCCGGCAGCGAGCGGCGGGTGCTTTCGCCCATCGACGCCAAGGCGATCGGCCGCGTCGGCGAAGGCAACGATGCGCTTGCGGCGGCGGCCGTGGCAGCGGCGCAAGCGGGCTTTTTGCCATGGGCCGCGGCGGCGCTCGACATGCGAGCCGGCGTCCTCGAACGCGCCGGCGATCTCCTGGAAGCGCGGCGCGGCCGGCTGATCGCGCTGTTGCAGGCAGAGGGCGGCAAGACGCTGGACGACGCGATGGCGGAAGTGCGCGAAGCGGTCGATTTCTGCCGCTATTATGCGCTCGAGGCGCGCCGCACGCTCGCGCCGCTTGCCTTGCCGGGCCCCACCGGCGAAGCAAACGAGCTTCGCTATCGCGGCCGCGGCGTGTTCGCCTGCATCAGCCCATGGAATTTTCCGCTCTCGATCTTTCTCGGTCAGGTCAGCGCCGCGCTCGTTGCCGGCAATACGGTGGTGGCGAAACCCGCCGAGCAGACGCCGCTGATCGCCGCCGAGGTGGTGCGCGCCTTGCATCAAGCGGGCGTTCCGGCGAGCGCGCTTCATCTGCTGCCGGGCGATGGCAAGGTCGGGGCGGCGCTCGTCGCTGACCGGCTCGTCGCCGGCGTCGCCTTCACCGGCTCGACCGAAGTCGCGCGCGCGATCAATCGCGCGCTGGCGGCGAAGGAAGCACCCATCGTGCCGCTGATCGCAGAGACCGGCGGCATCAATCCGATGATCGTCGATGCCACCGCGCTGCCGGAGCAAGTCACCGACGACGTGGTGACGTCGGCGTTCCGTTCCGCTGGCCAGCGCTGCTCGGCGCTGCGCCTGCTCTGCGTGCAGGAGGACGTGGCCGAGCCGATCGTCGAGATGATCGCGGGTGCCGCGCGTGAGCTCAAGCTGGGCGACCCGCGCGAGCCTTCGACCCATGTTGGGCCCGTGATCGATGCCGAGGCCAAGGACAAGCTCGACCGCTGGATCGCCGACCACGAGCGGAAGAACCGCGTGCGCTTCCGCTGGGATTGGTTCAACTCGTTGCCGGCGAGAGGGACCTACGTGCCGCCGGCGATCATCATGCTCGAGCGCGCGGCGGATTTGCGCGAGGAGGTGTTCGGACCGATCCTGCACGTCGTGCGCTGGCGCAGCCGGGAGCTCGACGCGCTGCTCGACGAGATTGCCGCCAACGGCTACGGCCTCACGCTCGGCGTCCATTCCCGCATTGATGCCACCGTCGACCACGTCGTTGCGCGGCTCGCCCACGGCAACGTCTACGTCAATCGCAGCATGATCGGCGCGGTCGTCGGCACGCAGCCGTTCGGCGGTGTCGGGCTCTCCGGCACCGGGCCGAAGGCGGGCGGTCCGAATTACCTGAGGCGCTTTGCCACCGAGCAGGTGGTGACCATCAACACCGCGGCGGCAGGCGGCAATGCCTCGCTGCTCGCCGGCGAAGAGTCGGCTGCCGAGCAGAGCTAAGGTCGTTGTTGCGCTGCACGCGCAACGCGGGATGTCCGCGGCCCTGTGTCAGATGCTCGGCGCGGCTGCCTTGCTTTACCCATATTCGTTAACACATTCAGGTCCGAATTGGCGTTATTGTGCCCGGTATGAGTGATTCGCTCGATCGTCTTCACCAGGCCGTTCTCGCCGCCCAAGGCGCCGATCCGGCGTCCTCGCGGACGGCGCGGCTGTTGCGCGCGGGCCGCAGCAAGATGGCCAAGAAGCTGGCGGAGGAGGCGGTCGAGGTGGCGATCGATACCATGCACGGCGATTGCGATGCTATGGTGCGCGAAAGCGCCGACCTTCTCTACAATCTCGTCGTGCTCTGGGTCGCCTCCGGCATCCATCCCAAGGACGTGTGGATGGAGATGGAGCGCCGCGAACAGCTGTTGGGAATTGCCGAGAAACTTCCCAAGGAGCGCCCTGACGCTCCGCTGCGGGAGCGCCCCGACGCTCCTCCGCGACGCAAGGTGATCGCGCTCGACCGCAGCCGGGTGCGCAAGCGGCGCTGAAGCGCCGCGGACCGCACGGCGCACGAGCGAGCCGGCGCACGCTTTCAATCAAACCCGCGACGTCTGTCGCCGAAGCTCGGCGGATGGACAATCACTGCGCGCGCCGCTAAGCAAGCCCGCCATGCTTCGCCGCCTCTACGATTGGTGCATCGCCGCCGCCGACAAGCCGCACGCGACCTGGCTGATGGGCATCATTTCGTTCGTGGAAAGCTCGTTCTTTCCGATCCCGCCCGACACGATGCTGATTCCGATGGCGCTCGCGCGGCCGGACCGGGCCTGGTTCTACGCGACCGTGTGCACCGTGACGTCGGTCGCCGGCGGCGTGCTCGGCTATTTCATCGGCGCCGTGCTCTACGATTCGATCGGGCTGTGGTTGATCCAGCTCTACGGCTACGGCGACAAGGTCGACGCGTTCCGTGCGGCTTACGTGCAATGGGGCGGCTGGATCATCCTGCTCAAGGGGCTCACCCCGATCCCCTACAAGATCGTGACCATTGCATCGGGCTTCGCCGGCTACAATCTGTTCCTGTTCGTGCTGCTGTCGATCGTCGCGCGCGGCATGCGATTTTATGTCGAGGCGTTCCTGCTCAACCGCTACGGCCCGCAGGCGCGCGCAATCATCGAAGAACGGCTGGGCTTCTGGGCAACGGTCGCCGCGGTGGTGCTGGTCGCCGGCATCATTGCCGCCCTCTATCTGTTCTGAAGTTCCGCCGCTCCTCATTTTCGCCACGTGTCCCGCCCAGCCTGCGCGCGGCTGTGACGTCGACGGGATCGAGATGACCAGCCACCCGGAAACACCTGATGCTCGCTCTTTCGCGTCCATCGCACGCGCGGTGCTCGCCGCGGGCGCGCTTTGCCTGGCCGCGTCCGCGCCCGCGCAAGAGGCCCGGCCCCCGGGTGAGATCCCAAGCCAACAGCCGGGCGCGCCTGCCGCCACTCCGCCGGCGGCCCCGGCGCCGGATTCCGTTTTCCGGCCGGGCTTCGTCGATACGATCGGCCATTGGCTCAACGAGGGCACGACCCGGTTCAAGTCGGATTTGCAGGGCGCGCAGGCGACGTTCGATCAACTCGGCAAGGAGACCCGCGACGCCGCCAAGGATGCGACCGACGCGGTGGTGGGATTGCCGAACGCGCGCATGGTGACCGTGCGCGAGCGCTGCGCGGTGGCGCAGAACGGCGCCCCCGATTGCCAGGCGGCGGCCGCTGCCGCCTGCCGCGGCAAGGGATTCCAGACCGGCAAAAGCCTCGACACCCAGTCGGAGCATAAATGCCCGGCGCAGGTCCTGCTTAAGGGCCGCGCGCCCAACGATGCGGAATGTCCGACCGAGATTTTCGTGACGCGCGCGGTGTGCCAATAAACCCACCCGCGCGTCAGCGACGAACCCAGCAATGGAATGCGGTCTGCGTCTCTCCCAGGGGACCAGCGCATCGACGCCGCCGCGCCATGGTTGCGCTGGACAGCGCGCGGCTCGTCTGCAGTAATGACTGCATGGGTTTGAGTGCTCGGAGCATTCTGTGAATCTCCACGCCATGCTGCTCGAACGGCAGGCCGCGGGCCGTCCGGTCACCGTCGGCCTCATCGGGGCGGGCAAGTTCGGCACCATGTTTCTCGCCCAGGCGCGCTGCACGGACGGGATGCATCTCGTTGCCGTGGCCGATCTCGACGTCTCCCGCGCGCGCCGCCAGCTTCGCACCGCCGGGTGGACCGATGAGGCGATTTCCGCGCCCTCGCTGGAGAACGCGCTCGCGCGCGGCAGCACGTATGTGACGGAGGACGCGGAAGCGCTGATCGCTTGCCCCGAGATCGAAGTGATCGTCGAGGCGACCGGCGTGCCGGCCGCCGGCATCCACCACGCCTTGAGCGCGATCGCCCATGGCAAGCACATCGTGATGGTCAACGTCGAGGCGGATGCCCTCGCCGGTCCCCTGCTCGCGCGCAAGGCGAAGGCTGCCGGCGTGGTCTACAGCCTCGCTTGGGGCGACCAACCCGCGCTCATTTGCGAGCACGTCGACTGGGCGCGCGCCTGCGGCTTCAAGGTGGTCGCCGCCGGCAAGGGCACGCGCTACGAGCCGCACTATCACCGCTCCACGCCCGACACCGTCTGGGACATTCTCGACAAATATCTGTCGATCACCGACCGCAATTCGATCAATCCGAAAATGTTCAACAGCTTCGTCGACGGCACCAAATCGGCCATCGAAATGACCGCGGTTTGCAACGCCACCGGGCTCCTCCCGCAGAGCCAAGGATTGGGTTTTCCGCCAGCGACGCGCTTCGAGCTTGCCGACGTGTGCAGGCCGAAGGCGGACGGCGGCACGCTGGAGAAGGCCGGCGTCACCGAAGTGACCTCGTCGGTTTACCGCGACGGGCGCGACGTGCCGCATCATCTCGCGCTCGGGACTTACGTGGTATTCGAGGGCGACAGCGACTACGCCCGGCGCTGTTTCAAGGAATACGCGATGCTGCCGGACAAGAGCGGGCGCTACGCCGCGCTCTACCGTCCGATTCACATGATCGGGCTCGAGCTCGGCGTGTCGGTCGCCAGCGTCGCGCTGCGCAAGGAGCCGACCGGCGCGCCGACCGGCTTTCGCTCCGACGTCGCCGCAACCGCCAAACGCGCCCTCAAGAAAGGCGAGGTGCTTGACGGCGAGGGTGGGTTTTGCGTCTGGGGCAAGCAGGTTCCGGCCCGGCGCTCACTCGACGACGGCTTGCTGCCGCTCGGGCTCGCCCACGGGGTCAGGCTCAAGCGCGACGTCGCGGAGGGCCAATGCTTGCGCTGGGACGACGTCGCCTACGACGAAAACGATCTTGCCGTGAAGGTGCGCGGCGAGATGGAGGCGGCGTTCGCCCTGCCGAATGTTGCGGCCGGCGCGCCGCCCGGCTGACCCGCCCGTGGCCTGATCGCAGCCGCTGCCCGCGCGGCCGTCTCGGCCCCGCCGCATGGCCGCAACGCCCGCCGTTGACTGCAACGAATTTTGTTGCAAGCATTTCGCAGCCCGCGCTGCTCCCGGCGCGCGCGCCGGGACATTTAGGCCGCAAAAACGACGCGTGTTATGGCGATCGCCAAAGCCGAGCCCAAGGCCTCTCCCGACGCCGTCGGCGGCAGCGACGTCATCGAGGAGCTGCGCCGGCGCTATGACCGGCTCACGCACTCGCAAAAGCGTATCGCCGAGTACATCATCGCGCACTCGCACGCGGTGGCGTTCTCCACCGTCGATCAGATGGCCGCGCGGCTCAACGTCAATCCCTCGACCATCGTGCGCTTCACCTATCGTCTTGGGCTCGACGGCTTCCCGGATCTGCAGGAGCGAATGCGGGAAATCCTTCGCGGCCAGCTCGCCCGCACCAGCGATCCGATCAATGAACGCCAGGTCGGCAGCCACTTGGACGGCACGAGTTTCGGCGCGTCGCTCAGCCGCGACTGGCAAAACCTGCATCACACGATCGCGGGTCTCGACACCGCCGCCGTCGCTCGCGCGGTGAATATCCTGGCGCGCGCGCGCCGCGTCTACGTGGTGGCCGGATTCTCGACCTTCCCGGTCGCGCATTACTTCGCGATCATCCTCGATCGGCTGCGCAGCGAGATTTCGCTGCTCGCCTCCAACGATGTGTTCGCCACGCCGCGGCTCGTCGAAATGAAGGCCGAGGATTGCTTGGTGGCGTTCACCTTTCCGCGTTATGCGGCCGCGACGCATCGCATCGCCATGTGGGCGAAGGAGAACAAAGCCAAGGTCGTTGCCGTGACGGACTCTCCGATCTCGGCGGTTGGTCAGATCGCCGACGTGGTTCTGCTCGCGGCCTCGGCCGGAGTCGGACTGCAGAATTCGCTGGTCGCGCCGTTGGCCCTCGCCAATGCGCTGCTCAACGGCGTGGCCGCGGCCAAGGGCACAAGTGCGCTGGAGCGTTACGGCCGCCACGATCATTTGATGAAACGATGGGACGCGTTCCTGCTCAAATTGGGCGAGCGGTGAGCGGGCGCGGAAGCGCTTTTCTCTGACACACGGAATGGGAGAGAGGGCGCGCATCGCGCGCGGCGATGCCATGGCGCCTCCATCGCTTCGGGCGCTTATGCCGTTGCCGTCGGCGACACCCCCTCGTCGAGACGAAGGCGCCATTGCTTGAGCAGCGCACGCGCGTGCGTCGACGAGGGGGTAGCGAGGAATTCGGCCACGTCGTCGGGCGTGTCGATATCGAGCGCGATGCGCGGCAGGCGCACCACCGTCGGCTCGATGGCGCAGCGCTTGGCCGCGGAGAGATGCGGGACGAAGCTGTCGGCGCCGAAGCGCAGCGGCACGGCGCCGGCCGGGGAGCAGAGAATGGCGTTGGAGCCGCGCTCATCCCGCGCCGGCACGATGGTGAAGGCGCGCGCGCCGCGGGTGCTGTTGCGGTGAACGTGGATGAGTTCTCGGATGTCGTCGCCTTCGACCAGCGGAATGTCGGCTGGGACCGTGAGCATGCCCTCCCTCGCGAGCTCTCGCGCCGCGGCCGCGACCGCGCCGGTATGCCCTTCGCGCGCGCCGGCGCTTGACACGTGCGCGCCGTAGCGCGCCGCCATGGCCGCGGCCGCGGGATCGACCGTCACCACGACAATGCCGGCGAGCTCGCGAACGCCGGCCAGCGTGGCCAGCACGTCCTCGCACATGGCGAGCGCCAATTGCTGCCGCCGCGTGCCGTTGAGCACGCCGGCGAGACGCCGCTTGGCGTCGCTCGTGTCCTTGACCGGGACCACGGCGTAGATGTTTCGGCGAGTATTCATGCGGTGGTCTTTGCCGCTGCGTCGGCGCTAGCGAGCACGCGACGCGCCAGCTCCTCGCGATCCGCAAGCGTCGCCATCAGGATATGCGCCAGCGTGACCGGAATGCCAAGCGCAACCACCTCGGCGGCATCGGCGCGATCGACCACATAGGCATCGAGCAGATCTTGGTAGCGCCGCGCCACCGCCATGGCGCTCACCTCGACGCCGAGCTCGGACATCATCTTGGCGGTCGGCCCTTTGACCGCGCGCCCGGCGATGATGGGTGACACCGCCACCACCGGAGCGGCGGCTCCGGCGATCGCCGCGCGCAGGCCGGGAACCGCGAGGATCGGCTCGATGCTCAGGAACGGATTGGACGGGCAGATCACGACCGCGCGCAGGCGGGGATCGCGCAGCGCCGCGAGCACGTCGGGATGCGCGCGCGCCGTCGCGGCGCCGTCATAGGCGAGCGCCAGGACCGCCGGCGCGCAGCGCCGCCGCACGAAATAATCCTGGAAGTCGAGCCAGCCCATATCGGTGCGCAGGCGCGTGCGCACGGTATCGTCGGTCATCGGCACGAGGCGCGTCGCAATTTTGAGCCGCCGGCAGAAATCGGCGGTGATGGCGGACAAGGCTTCGCCCGCCGCGCGCCGACGCGTTCGCTCCACATGGGTGGCCAGGTCGCCGTCGCCGAGCGCAAACCAGGTTTCGCCGCCGAGCGCCGCGAGCGCGGCCATGAAGGTCCAGGTCTCGTCGCGCCGGCCCCAGCCGCGTCGCGGGTCGTCGAGGCCGGCGAGCGTGTACATGACGGTGTCGAGATCGGGCGAGATGTCGAGGCCGAGATGCCCGAAGTCGTCGCCGGTATTGGCGACCACCATGAGATCGGCGCCCGGCACGACGCGGCTCAGCCCCAGCACGAGCTTGGCGCCGCCGATGCCGCCGCACAGCGCGACGACGAGAGTCTTGGACGGCCGGCCGGCGGCGCTCACCGGAACAGGTCCTCTTCGGCCGAGCGGATCAGCGCGGCGGCGGGCGAGGGCGGTCCCGACCAGTTGAGGCCGCGCACCAGCACCATCGGGCGCGCCTCGTCCGCTTGCCCCATGATGAGCGACGCGGCGCTGGCGATCTCGTCGGCGAATCCGGTTTGGGTGACGCGCAACGCCTGCCCGAACAGATCGGGGCGACCGCGCATGTCCATCAGCGCCGGCAGTCCGGCGACGCCGAGCGCGACGCCGACGGTGCCGCGCCGCCACGCGCGCCCCCAGCTGTCGGTGACGATGACGCCCGGCCGGGTGCGAAAGTGCGCGGCGAGCCGCGCACGCAATCCCGCGGCGGAGGCATCCGGATCGCTCGGCAACAGCAGCACGGGCTCGGCGGCGACGTCCGGGTCGATATTGGATCGATCGACGCCGGCATTCGCCATGATGAAGCCGAGCCGGTGCTCGACGATCAGCACGCCCGGCCGCTGCCGCACCACGCGCCGTGATTCCGCGAGAATGACTTCGACCAGACGCGGGTCCTTGCTCACCTCGGCGGCGAGACGGACGGCGCGCGGCGAGGGTTGAATCTTTGCGAGATCGACGTAGCGCCCTTCCGCCTTGGACACGATTT
>Ga0318505_10000163_pt1 | contig 12972 bp, 10 predicted proteins | sample GRESIP084b2f18_FD_203676 | JGI IMG/M metagenome (GOLD analysis project Ga0318505, IMG submission 203676) | Tropical soil microbial communities from Luquillo Experimental Forest, Puerto Rico - GRE.SIPMG.084b2f18 | ecosystem: Environmental > Terrestrial > Soil > Tropical forest > Bulk soil... | reverse complement strand
TCTCGAAGCCGAGCATTTCGCGCTCGGCCGCACCGTCTGCCGGCTGCACCAGGACGAGATTTTCGATGCGGATACCGTAGGCGCCGGTCTTGTAGTAGCCGGGCTCGTTCGAGACGATCATGCCGGGTAGCAATGGCTGGGCATTCGGCGCCTTGGAGATGCGCTGCGGCCCTTCGTGCACGCCGAGATAGCTGCCGACGCCGTGTCCGGTGCCGTGATCGTAGTCGAGCCCCTTCTGCCACAATGCGCGCCGCGCAAAGGCATCGAGCTGCGTGCCCGTTGTACCCTTTGGAAAATGCGCCAGAGCGAGCGCAATATGGCCCTTGAGCACGCGCGTGAAGCGGTCGCGCATCTCGGCCGACGGCTCGCCGATCGCGATCGTCCGCGTTACGTCGGTGGTGCCATCGAGATATTGTGCGCCTGAGTCGAGCAGGTAGAGGCTGCCGGGCTCCAGCCGCTTTTCGGTCGCCGGGGTCGCGCGGTAATGCACGATAGCGCCATTCGAGCCGGCCCCCGAGATTGTCGGGAAGCTCAGATCACGGAAGTGCTCGCCTTCGCGGCGGAAGCCTTCGAGCTTGTCGCTGGCGGCAATCTCCGACAACGCGCTCTTCGGCGCCTCGCGCGTCAGCCACGCAAGAAACCGCGTTAGCGCCGCGCCGTCGCGGCGATGGGCCGCCCGAGTGCCGTCGATCTCGGTCGCATTCTTGCACGCCTTAGGCAAAAGGCACGGATCGGCTGCGCGATAGATCTTTGCGCCCGCAGCTTGGAGCCGGTCAAAAATCCAGGAAGCCGTGGTGGCCGGATCGACCTGCACACGGCCGCCCTCCGCGGCGAGCGCGTCAATCGCGGGTCCCAGTCGCTCGGGCGGCTCAATGGTCACCTCGTTGCCGAGATGCCGCTCAATGCCGAAGACGAGTTTTCGCCGGTCGATGAATAAGGCGACCGCACCGTCCTGACGGAGGATCGCGAAAGACAGCGGCAGCGGCGTGTGCGGCACGTCGCTGCCGCGAATATTGAGGAGCCAGGCGATCGATTCCGGCATCGTCAACACGACCGCCGCCACGCCTTCCTCTTGGAGGGCGGAGCCCAGCCGGGCGCGTTTCGACTGCGCGCTTTCGCCGGCGAAAAGCTCGGGATGCGGCATTACCGGCGCAATTGGCGGGGCCGGCTGGTCGCGCCAAGCCTGGTCGAGCGGGTTGTCCGGAGCGGCGCGAAGCACCGCCCCCGCCCTATCCGTCGCTGCGCGAAACCGCTCCACCTCGTGCGGCGTGTGCAGCCAAGGGTCGTACGCAAGTACCGCCCCGGGGCGCAGCGCCGTTGCGGCCCACTCCGCCGGCGGCTCCTCGATCAGGTGATGGATCTCGAAGACGCCGGTATCGACTTGCGCGCCTGCCTGTAGGGTGTAGCGGCCGTCGACAAACAGCGCCGCGCGATCACGTAACACGATCGCGACGCCCGCCGATCCGGTAAAGCCGGTCAGCCAAGCGAGCCGCTGCCCACGAGGCGGGACATACTCCCCCTGATGCTCGTCGGCGCGCGGCACGATGAAGCCGTCGAGCCCACGCTCCGCGAGCTCCTCCCGCAGCCGCTCAAGACGCATTGGGCGTGAGAGCGGATCGAAGTCGGCAGGGGCGAGGCCATCCTGATAGTGCGCTGCCATCGCGGTCTTCAACTTTTCGAGCTGCCGTGCCAGCTCCGGGGTCATAGGGTCGGCCACGAGGGTGTGCCAACTCACTCCAATCTCGGCCGGGGCAGCCAGTACACCCTTGATCAGAGCCTCGACAGCTTCGGGGTCGTAAATCGACCCCGCTTCCTTCAACAAGCGCACGAGCTCGCCCCGGTCCGGTTCGGATATACCTGACCTCATTTACTGCTCCTCTTTCCCGCTTCCCGCGCGTTTTCCAGTTTCATTGCATGACTGGATTGCAGCAATGGAGTTGGAGTTTCCGCAGCGCAGCACCATATTTTGTGCGGTGCAGCAAAAGCGCGCACAGGAGTATAAGCCATGTCTATGATAAACCTGATCATTTCAATCTGGAGAGCCTTTTCAGACTGGCAGCGCCGGGAACGGGCTTATGACGAGCTCATGACGCTCGACGATCACGCGCTTGCAGATATCGGAATTCACCGTTCGCAAATCGGTGCCTTTGTCCAGGGTTTCGACGCGTCCGGTCCTCTCGCGCCGGCTCTCCCGTTCCCCATCCGGGAGAAATTTGCCAGGCGGAACGAAGCCTCGGCGGTCTAACGCCCGGATCGAATTTAAAGATGGGGGCTTCGGCCCCCATCTTCACGTCCGGCTCAGCGACGCCGTCGCATGACCAGCGTCGACCAGCCGTCGATCACGAGCCGATGATCAAGGAAGATGCCGCAGCTGCGGTGGGGAGCGAACACGATCGGCTCTTGCCGTCGCAGCAATCCCGATAGGACTGCACGCCCGCCGGGGGCGAGCGTGCAGGCGAGGTCGCGGGCCATTTCCGCAAGCGGGCGGGCCAGGATGTTCGCGAAAATCAGGTCGTGACGTGCCTTGCGCAGTGCGCGGTGGCGATAACCAGACGCCCTGCAGATCTGCACCGAGCTCGCAACACCATTTCGCGCGACATTATGCCTGGCCACCCGGACCGCCCTGGGATCGATGTCGGCAGCGAGGACGTTGCGATGCAGCAATTTCGCCGCGGCAATCGAGAGAATGCCGGTGCCGGTACCGATATCGAGCGGTTTACGAAATCGCCGACGTCGTGCCAGCCGGTCGACGGCCAAGAGGCAAGCGCGGGTCGATGGGTGCTCGCCGGTGCCGAACGCGGTGGCGGCATCGACCGCAATCCCGATCGTGCCGGCCGGCACTAAGCCGCGGTAGTGTGAACCATAGATGAAGAACCGGCCGGCGCGGAGCGGCGGGAACGCCAACTGGTTCTCCGCGAGCCAGTCACGGTCCGGCAACCTGTCCTCGACCATTTCGAGAACCGCGCCGCCCGCAGCGGCGGCGGCAAGTGCCAGCTGCGCCCGCAGCTCCGGGCTCAGCAGAGGCGATCGCGGATAGGCCTCGAGCCGCCACTCCTCCGGCGCGGTCTCGAAAGCCGACACCGCGCCGGCCATCTCGTCGAGAAGCGAGAACACGACGTCGACCGCATCCACACCGCGGACCCGCGCGCGGAGGCGCCACGTGCCAGGCGCCATCACGCGCGTTCGACGAAGGCGTCCATGACTTTCTTGTCGCCGGCCGCGTCGAAGTGGATCGAGAGCTTATTGTCTTCGACCTCGGTGATCGTGCCGTAACCGAATTTCTGGTGAAAGACGCGGGCGCCGACAGCAAAGCCGCCGACCCTCTGTACTTCCTCCCCGCGCCGCGGAACCGGAGCACTGTTGACTAACACCGGGCGCCGGCGCGGATTTGCCGGTTGCCAAGGCGTCGAGGCCACCTCGGTCGCGCTTGGCCAAGCGGAGTCCCAGGACGCACCAGGCTGCAATCCGAGTTCTGCGACGATCTCGACATGGTCGAGCGGCAGCTCGTCGACAAAGCGCGAACGGATCGTACTCTGCCACTGCCCGTGGATGCGCCGGTTGGCGGCGAAACACACGTAGGCGCGGTGCCGGGCTCGAGTCAGCCCGACATAGGCGAGCCGGCGCTCTTCCTCGAGCGCCGCGAGCCCGTTTTCCTCCATCGCCCGCTGGTTCGGGAACAACCCTTCCTCCCAGCCAGGCAAGAACACCGTGTCGAATTCGAGCCCCTTGGCGCTGTGCAACGTCATCAGATTGACCATGTCGCCGCCAGCCTCCGCGGCATTGTCCATGACCAGACTGACATGCTCGAGAAAGCCGCCGAGGTTCTCGAACTCGGCCATCGCGACGACAAGTTCCTTGAGATTCTCGAGCCGACCCGCGGCATCGGCCGAGCGGTCCGACTGCCACATCGCGGTGTAGCCGGATTCGTCCAGCACTACCTGCACGAGGTCGGTATGAGATACGCGTTCGGCTCGGGCACGCCACCTGTCGAGAGCGATTATGAACGCTGCGAGCGCATTACGCGCCGCCGGTCTCAGCCGATCGCCGGTGATCAGCACCCGCGCCGTTTCGACGAGCGGCAGCTGCTCGGTTCGCGCGAGGGCGTGCAGCTCCTGGACGGTGGCGCTGCCAATGCCACGCCGGGGCGTGTTCAGAATGCGCTCAAACGCGAGATCGTCCGCGGGCTGGTTTATCAGGCGCAGATAGGCAAGGGCGTCGCGGATTTCCTGGCGTTCGTAAAATCGCGGCCCGCCGATCACGCGGTAAGGCAGCGCCAGTGAGATGAACCGCTCTTCGAACTCTCGGGTCTGAAAACTTGCGCGCACCAGGATCGCGATTTCGCTGAGCGCGTGACCCTTGCGCTGCAAGATCTCGATCTCGTCGCCGACCCAGCGCGCTTCGTCCTCAGCATCCCATACCGCGCCTACGCAGACCTTGTCACCGCCGCTGGCGGCGGTCCACAGGGTCTTGCCGAGCCGACCGCGGTTCTGCGCAATCATCCCGTTGGCCGCGCCAAGGATATGTGAGGTCGAGCGATAGTTTTGCTCGAGCCGTACAATCGTGGCGCCGGGGAAATCCCTCTCGAACCGCAGGATGTTGCCGATCTCAGCTCCTCGCCAGCTGTAGATCGACTGGTCGTCATCTCCGACACAGCACAAATTACGTCGCTTCTGAGCTAAGAGGCGGAGCCACAGGTATTGCGCGACGTTACTGTCTTGGTATTCGTCGACGAGCAGATACCGGAAGCGCCTCTGGTAGTCGGCCAGGATGTCGGGGTTGCCGGTAAAGAGGTTCAGGTTGTGCAGCAACAGGTCGCCAAAATCGACCGCATTTACCGTGACCAGGCGTTCCTGATACTGGCGGTAGAGATCGATCACCCGGCCGTTGGCGAAGCCACCAGCATCAGCCGGCGAGATTTTTTCCGGGCCCAGGCCGCGGTCCTTCCAACGCTGGATCTGCGCGAGCAACAGGCGGGCGGGCCAGCGCCGCTCGTCGATGTTCTCCACCTGCAGGATCTGCTTCAAGAGCCGGATCTGGTCGTCGGTGTCGAGGATCGTGAAACTTGACTTGAGCCCCACTGCCTCGGCGTGGCGGCGCAGGATGCGCGAGGCAATCGCGTGGAAGGTGCCGAGCCACACGCCCTCGGCGGCCCGTCCGATCATGCCCTCCAAGCGCTCGCGCATTTCGCGCGCCGCTTTGTTGGTGAACGTGACGGCGAGAAGCTCTCCGGGGAGAGCGCGGCCGGTCGCGATCACATGGGCCAGTCGCGTGGTCAGCACACGAGTCTTGCCGGTCCCGGCCCCCGCAAGCACCAAGACGGGTCCATCAATCGCTTCGACGGCGCGACGTTGCGCCTCATCGAGGCCGGCGAGGTCAAAGGTCCCGGTATTCGGTACCCGGCCGAGGGCAACGGCATCGGACATGGCTTGCATGATATAGCAGCAAGTTGGAGAAGGTGCAGGTACCGCGACCGCCACGTGCCACCCATTCCCACGAGAGCAATCGTTACCCCCAATGCACGCCGCGATCGTTCTTCTGATTCTGATCTTTACCTATATCGGCATGGCGGCGGGGCGGATCGCGTGGCTTCAGGTCGACCGCACCGGGATCGCGTTGCTCGCCGTCATCGCGCTGCTCGCCAGCGGGCAGATGACGCTCGACGATTTCGGCAGCGCAGTCGATCTACCGACCCTGGCCTTTCTGTTCGCTATGATGATCATCTCGGCCCAATTCGCCGAATCGGGGTTCATTGATCTCTGCGCCCGCACCATCACCGAGAGCCGGCGAGGTGTCGCGACCCTGCTGGCATTGACGGTTGCGATCGGCGGTGGGCTCTCGGCCATTCTCGCAACCGACATCCTGATTATCGCAATCTTGCCGCTTCTTATTGCCGGAGCACAAAGCCGCGGCCTGGACCCGCGCCCGCTGGTCATTGCGCTGGCCGCCGCGACCAACGCAGGCTCGGCCGGCACACTGATCGGCAATCCGCAAAACATCTTGATCGGGGCGCTCGGCCGTCTCGATTTTTGGACCTTTCTGGCGATCTGCGCCGTGCCGGCAATGTTCACTTTGGTCGTCGTGTTTGTTGTCGTCTGGCTGCAATGGCACAAGCGCATCACCCGGAGCGTGCTCGCCGCAACGCTCGATCCGACGCTAGTCGCCGTTCACCCGCTCGATCGCAATCAGACGATCAAGGGTGCGGTGGCGCTGCTGGCGCTCCTCATACTGTTCGCCACTCCGCTGCCGCGCGAGATCGGCGCCCTGATTATCGCGGCCTTGTTGCTGGCGAGCCGCAAAATTACCAGCCGCCGAATGATCGCGGCCGTGGATTGGCCGCTGCTGCTGCTCGTGGCGTGCCTGTTCGGCATTACCGGCGCACTCAACCACGTCGGGATTGCGGCCCAGACACTTGATTTCCTGACCGCGCACGGAGTGTTGCCCGACAGCTTGGCGCTCCTGACGCCATACGCCCTGGTCGCGAGCAATGCGATCGGCGGGGTGCCGAGCGCGATGCTTTTTCTGGAGCTATGGCCGACAGCGCCGCCGGGCGTGCTTTATGGCTTGGCACTATTGTCGAGCCTCGCGGGTAATCTGCTGTTGACCGGGAGCCTGACAAACGTGCTGATTGCGGAGCGTGCCGATCAGATGGGAACAGGGCTAACCTTCCTCGAACATGCCCGCGCCGGAGTCCCGATCGCAATCCTGTCGATTGGCTTCGCGGTATTCTGGCTGGCGCTGATGCGTACTCTGCCGCCCGTACCCCCAGCGTAGTAGCCCGGGCAAGGAGGTCCCCGTGTCGATTCACCCGCTGCGCATCGGTACCCGTGGCAGCCCGATGGCACTGCGTCAGACCATGCTTATTCGCGACCGGCTCGCCGCGGCGCGCCCTGATCTTGCTGCACCTGGAGCGGTCGAGATCGTTACCATTCGAACGAGTGGCGACCGCGTTCAGGATCGTGTGCTCGCCGAGATCGGGGGCAAGGGCCTCTTCGCCAAGGAGATCGAGGAGGCGCTGGGTGCCGGCCGGATTGACCTGGCGGTGCATTCGCTGAAGGATTTGGAGACTTGGCTCCCGGACGGACTCGCGATCACCTGTGTGCTGCCGCGCGACGATCCGCGCGACGTGTTGGTGTCGGCGACTGGTGCGAGTCTTGCCGCATTACCCAGAAGCGCAAGGGTCGGCACGGCTTCGCTGCGCCGCCAAGCGCAGTTGCTGCGACATCGCTCCGACCTCCTGGTCGTGCCGATCCGCGGCAATGTGGACACGCGGTTGCGCAAGTTAGAGGCCTGCGAGGCCGATGCGATCGTCCTGGCACTGTGCGGCCTCGAGCGCCTAGATCTGACGGGGCGCGCGACCGAGATCCTGCCACGCGAGGTTATGCTCCCGGCAGTCGGCCAGGGTGCGCTCGCGATCGAATGCCGCGCCGACAATGAGACGGTTCGCCAATTACTCGGACCGCTGCATGATCCGATCAGTGCCGCCTGTGTCGGTGCGGAGCGGGCGATGCTAGCGGCGCTGGACGGTTCCTGCCGGACCCCGATCGCCGGACTTGCCGAGGCCGCGGATGGCCGGCTGATGATCGAAGCGCGGCTGCTGAAACCGGACGGCAGCGACGAGATCCGCGGCCGGCGCCAGGGCGCGATTGTCGATGCGGAGGCACTCGGCACTGAACTGGGCCGGGAATTACGGCGCCGCGCCGGCGCTGGCTTCGGGCTCAGCTAACTTGGCACTGCCTTCGGGCCGAGCTTTCCGCCCCCCTCGCAGGCTTGCGCCCGCAGCCAGTCTTCTGCCGAGAGCCGGCCTTGATAAACCTCCGAATACAATCCGACCGGCCACGTCAATACGAATACAACATTGTTGATGATATCCGTGTTGCGGTTTGGGCACGGGCCCGGGAGCAGAAAACCAACTGCCAGCAGCGCGATGCCGATCGCGAAATATAGGCCGACAATCGCGCGCATAATCCGCCGCGCTACGACGTAGAAGGCTGGCAGCGCGACGGATCCCCTCTTGTGTGGCTCACTCGGCGGCTTGCGCGAGCGGGCGGATCGCAGCGCGCATCTGCATCTCATAGGCGTCGCGCCAGGCGATCTTGGCGTCGGTCACAAAGTCACCGCTGCGCACTTGGGTGTAGATCCCCGGCTCGTCGACACCGGGCGGGATCTTGCCGTCTTTGGCGAAGACGCGTGCCGCGCGCAACAGGCGTCGGCGGGTGCGGGCGATCATGATGTCGCTCGGCCCGAGATTCTCAAAATCGTGATCGGTGATCGGTCCCATGCTTTCGGTCACCGCCTGGTCTTGGCCGTGGATGCTGGCGATGCCGGTAAAGCTCTCGGTCTTCTGCGCGACGCGGTCGATCATCCAGTCGTTTGACGGGTTCTGCGTCAGCCGCCAGCGGCCGTACCAGTCGGTGGTGTTTGGCAGGTAGTCAAAGCCGAGCCGCGAGCCCGGCACCATCTGTCCGCTCTTCAACGGGCGCATCGACGTCGGCGAGCCACGCCAACTCAAGCTCACGAACATCGTGTGAGTGTCGTCCATCGGAACCCAGGCGCGGGTGTTGACGCGGTCGAACGGGCCTTGCGGCGTCTGCGTCCAGAATGGAAACAGGAAATTGGCAAAGCGCCAATAGGTCTGCCCCGGCTCGGCCGGACGGTAGGCGCAATACATCGTACCGTAGTCGGTGTCGGTGATGTGATATTCCGGCGCCCGATTGGTCACCGTCCAGCGCATCAGGCTGTCCGGCGGCACGTCATCGGGCTGGACACTGCCGGTGTGCAGAAAGCCGAAATGCGAAGTATCGATGTCGCCCTCCAGCGCCTGCAGCCAGTTGCACTCGCGCTGCACGAAATTGATCTGCAGATCGGCCGAAGGCATCAGCGAGGCCTCGATCGCCGGCAATGGCGGCGCCTCCTTGCGCGCACCCATATAGACCCAGACGAGGCCATTGCGTTCCTCCACCTTATAGGCCTTGGCCCTGACCTTGTCCTTGAAGTCCTGATGCGGCGGCGCATTGGGCATGTCGACGCAATTGCCTTCGGCGTCATATTTCCAGCCGTGGTAGACGCAGCGGATGCCGTTCTCCTCGTTGCGACCGAGGAACAGCGACGCGCAGCGGTGCGGGCAGCGATGGTCCATGACGCCGACCCGGCCCGCGCTGTCGCGGAACGCGATCAGCTTTTCGCCGAGCAGCATCAACCGCAGCGTTGCGCCGTCGCGCTCGAGTTCGGACGACATGATGGCCGGGATCCAATACTGCCGCATCATCTCGCCCATCGGCGTGCCGGCGCCGACGAGGAGAAGATCGTCGCGGTCCCTCTGCTTGCTCATCCTGAACCTCCCTTATGTGCGACCGGCCTTGCCCACGGAGATCGAAGTCTTACCCGTCACCCCCGTGAAGGCGGGGGTCCACGGCAGACGTCGAAGCGTGGGGCTCTAGATTCCTGCTTCCGCGGGAATGACGTGGCCGGGTCAAGACCAGTAGGCAAAGCCGAGCCCAGTGCCCGAGCCGGCGGGGGTGCGGTAGCCGGGGACATAATGCGACCAGGCCATGTCGAGATGCTCGACTGCACCGCCGATGCTGATCCACATACGGATCTCCGAGCTGCCGGAATTGAGTTTTTTGCGCGGCAGCGATTGCAACGCTTCGCCGTCCTTGCGGGCTAATGCGTCGATGACACCGCGGTCGAGCTCCTCGTCGACGACGAAGTGACTGAGCCCGCCCGAACCGACAATGCCCACGCGCGCGTCGCCGGGCCAGCTCTCGACCGCCTCGCGGATCGCCTGGCCGAGCTTCCAGCAGCGCCGCGGCGTCGGCTGGTTCGGCGGGTAATAGGTGTTGAGGAACACCGGCACGACCGGGAGATCCGGATCCTCCATCAGCCGCTTGCGCACAAAGGCGTGGGCGTGACCTTCGCCGTGCCCAGGCGCCAGACCATTTGATGAGGCGACGTCGAACTCGCGATCGACCAGCTCACCGATCAGGTGCAGCGCCAGCGGCGCGTCGACCGGATAATCGCGCAGCTCCTTCTCCTCGTAATAGCGCGCGGTGGCGAGCCGCGACCATTCCGGGCCCTTGAAGCTGGGCGAGAGCGGCACGTTGCGGATCGTGTCGCCGTAATAGACGAGGATCGACGGTAGGTGATCCTCGTGGAACAGCTCCTTCTGGTCGTCGCCGATGATGATCAGCGCGTCGAGCTCGGCGCGGCGCACGCTTTGCTTCAAGCGATCCACCGCCGCCATGGCCTCGTCGTGGCGCACTGCAAAACGCTCCGGCGTCAATTCCGGCGCCGCTCTCGGGTCGGCGCGGGTCAGCAGTTCCTCGTAGGTGGCGGGGTCGCCTTCCTTGTCGAGAAACTCGCGCACCCCGTCGCGGTCGATAAAGCTCGGCCAGTCCTTGGCCGGAGCATTCAGCATCGGGGTGTGCGATGTAGCAACTCCGAGGACGATCTTGGCCATGACGCTTGCTCTCCGGTGCATTTGCCGCCGTGGCGGCGCGGCAAAATGGTATGGTCGACCGCCGAGCGCGTCAACTTCCGTGGGAGTTGCACATGTTGGATGTCGCCAGAACCAAAAAATTTGTCGATCAGTGCTGGGGCGACGAGGTCGTCCCGACCTTGGTCGAATACATCAAGATCCCAAACAAATCGCCGTCCTTCGACCCGGATTGGGTGGCGCGCGGCTACATGGATGAGGCGGTGGCGCTGTTCGAGCGCTGGGCCAGGGCAAGGCTTCCGTTACTCCGGGGCGCCACGCTCGACGTCCTCAGGCTGCCCGGGCGCACGCCGGTCATCCTCATGGACGTCCCTGGCGACGTGGGGACACCGTGCTGCTCTACGGCCATCTCGACAAGCAGCCGGAGATGGTCGGCTGGGCCGCGGGCTACGGACCGTGGATCCCGCTGCTTGAAGGCGACAAGCTCTACGGCCGAGGCGGCGCCGATGACGGCTATGCGATGTTCGGCGCGCTGAGCGCGCTCTTGGCATTGCGCGAGCAAGGCGCGCCGCACGCCCATTGCGTGGTGCTGATCGAAGCCTGCGAGGAATCCGGCAGCTACGACCTGCCCTATTACATCGATCACCTCGCTCAAAGGATCGGCAGCCCGGCGCTGGTGGTGTGCCTCGATTCCGGATGCGGCAATTACGATCAACTGTGGATGACCACGTCGTTGCGCGGTATCGCATCGGGCACTTTGGCCGTCCAGGTGCTCGACGAAGGGGTTCATTCGGGTGACGCCTCCGGTGTCGTTCCGTCGAGCTTTCGCATCCTGCGACAGCTCTTGTCGCGGCTCGAGGACGCGGAGACCGGGACGGTTCGTCCGGCGGAGCTCTATGCGCAGGTGCCGTCCGAGCGGGTGGCGCAAGCCCGACGGGCCGCGGCAGCGCTGGGCGACACGGTCTACACGAAGTTTCCGTTGATGCCCGGAATGTCGCCGATGAGCGAGGATCTGACCGACCTCGTGCTCAACCGCACTTGGCGCCCGCAACTGGCTGTCATCGGCATCGACGGACTGCCCGATCCGCTCAACGCCGGCAATGTGCTGCTGCCTCGACTGTCGCCAAGCTCAGCCTGCGGCTGCCGCCGACTCTGGATCCGGAGAAGGTGGGCGATAGCGTTCGCAGGCTGTTGGAGAAGGACCCGCCCTATGGGGCGCGGATCGACTATGAGCCCGGACCGGGTGCCGCTGGGTGGAACGCCCCGGCGTTGTCGCCCTGGCTCGAGCGGTCATTGCAGCACGCTTCCGAAGCCGCCTTTGGCGCGCCGCCGGCTTATATGGGCGAGGGTGGCAGCATTCCGTTCATGGCGATGCTCGGCGAGAAATTCCCGCAGGCGCAGTTTGTCGTGACCGGGGTGCTCGGTCCGCATTCGGACGCGCACGGCCCCAATGAATTCCTGCACATCCCGACCGGCAAGCGCATCTCGGTCGTGATCGCGCAGGTGTTGGCCGACCACCACGCGCGATTGGTGCCAAGCTAGCTCGCGAGGTTTGCCCGATGACCACGACCCCGGTCACCGTCGTGACCGGATTCCTCGGCAGCGGCAAGACGACATTGATCAGCCGCCTTCTGCGCGACCCGCGGCTCGTAAATACGGCGGTGATCGTCAACGAGTTCGGCGAGGTGGGGCTCGATCACGCGCTGGTCGAGCCGATCCGGGGAGAAGTCGTGCTGCTGGCCCAGGGCTGCCTGTGCTGCGCACTGAACGGCGATCTCTCGGCCACCCTCGAAGGGCTCGACACCAAGCGCGCCGCCGGAGCAGTGCCGGATTTTGATCGCGTCATCGTCGAGACCACAGGTCTCGCCGACCCCGCACCCGTCCTTCAGACGATCCTCGATCGACCCATGCTGCTGCGCGGATATCGCCTCGGCCATGTCGTGACGACCGTCGATGCGGTGACCGGCGCAGCAACGCTCGACCATCACGGGGAAGCCGTGCGCCAGGTGGCAATTGCCGACCGCCTGCTCCTGACAAAGCCCGATCTCGTCGAGAAAGAGCGGTCGGATGCGCTGCGCCGGCGCGTGCGCGACCTCAATTCACGAGCGCCGATTTGGTTCGTGAGCCACGGCGAGGTCGATCCGCAGCCGATTCTCGCCGAGGAGGAGGCACTCGTCGGCATTGAGCCACCCGCGGTGTCGCAGGATCGTGCGTCTCTCGGACCCGCGCAGCGGATCGCCACGATCTCGTTGGAGTTCCCGCAACCGCTGCCCTACGCCGGGTTGCGGGAATGGCTCGGCGATCTGGTCGGCGCGCACGGCGAACAGCTGTTGCGGGTCAAAGGGATCGTAGCGGTCCAAGGACAGGACCGGCCGATCGTCGTTCACGGGGTGCAGCACCTGTTCCATCCGCCCCGGCAGCTCGCGAGCTGGCCGGCCGGCCTTGCCCGATCGACCCTCGTCTTCATCCTCGACGGACTGGATCCTTCGGCTATTGTCGACAGCGCCGTCTCCGCGGGCCTGCTGCCGAACAAAACAATA
>Ga0318505_10000162_pt1 | contig 12985 bp, 15 predicted proteins | sample GRESIP084b2f18_FD_203676 | JGI IMG/M metagenome (GOLD analysis project Ga0318505, IMG submission 203676) | Tropical soil microbial communities from Luquillo Experimental Forest, Puerto Rico - GRE.SIPMG.084b2f18 | ecosystem: Environmental > Terrestrial > Soil > Tropical forest > Bulk soil... | reverse complement strand
GGGCTTGAGCGGCTGCGCGTGGTCGACGCCTCGGTCATGCCGACGATCACGTCGGGCAACACCAACGCGCCGACCATGATGATCGCGGAGAAGGGCGCCGCCATGATCCGCGCGGACCGCGGCGCGTGAGCGACCGCACGTCAAGTGGCCGCCCACAACGGAGCGGGCCACACGCTTTGCAGGTGCTGGGCGCGCGCGGCGGCGTCGCGCATGATGCCGGACAGCAATCGGTAGGCTTCCGTCCACGCCGCCGCCACCGCGGGTGTCCACGCGTGACCGAGATCCCGTTCCAGGGTCCACAACAGCGCGGCGCCCACGGAATGGTAGTGCGCGTCGGTGACGCCATAGCCGGCGTGACGGCGCCCGAGATCCTCGACCTTCGATACCAGCACGCCGAGATTGTCCAGGCCACCGACGGCGAAGGCCAACGTCTGCAACAGCTTCTTGCGTTGCGCGGCCATGTCGGTCGCATGGAATAGCGCGCGCGTGGTGGGGTCGATTTCGAACAGCCGACGGTAGAACATGTCGGCCGCCGCATCGGCGATGGGAGCCACCTGTTTCCAGGTGTCCCGCACGAGTCGCTTCTGTTCGGGGGTCATCGCGTTGCTCATGCTTGCGCCGATGCGGCCTTGCGTCGCCGCGGCCTCAGTAGACCGTCATAAGGTCCTGGATCTGCTGGCCGGGCAGATCGGTGGCCTGCTGCATCAGTTCGAACGCGTTGATCGACACCGACGCCGCGGGTTGCTCGGCTTGCGTGCGCCAGGCAGCGACCAGCGGCATCGCCGCCAGCAGGCTCAAGGTGACCGCGGCAAGCGCCGCGGTGACGATACGAGTGACGTTCTGCATAGGAACCTCCATCAAGCTGCCGGCAAGGGGCCGGGAGCATTTGGAGGATGCTTAGCCGCAGAGGCGATGAGAGACTTGAGGCGGAGCTGAATTTGATGCTGAATCTGCTTGAAGATTTTCTGGAGATTTTCTGAAGATGGTATAATGGCCCTCCCGGGGCCGCCGCTCGGCGGTCCCGAAGGTGAAGCTCCGGGCGACGTCAAGGGAGGGCGTGCGCCGCTTTCGGGGAGCCGCGCCCAACATCGCAAACCCAGGTCGTCACGCGATCCCCCATGCACCGACGATGACGACCGCGCGCAGGGCATGATCCGCAAAGACTGGCGCGCGTAGGCGCGCCGCTTGGAGGTCCCACATGTGGGCAAATTACCTCATGAAGCTCGTCAATCGGGTGAAGGCCATCCTGCTGACGCCGCAGGCGGAATGGAAGGTGATCGAGCGGGAGCAGGACAAGCTCTTCGATCTGTTGATCAGCTACGTCGCGATCCTCGCCGCCATCCCGGAGATCGCCCACTTCATCGGCCAATCGCTCATCGGCGGCTACGCGCCGATCGTTCCGAGTCTCGTGCGCGCGGTCGTCGTCTACCTCGTGGCCTTCGCCATGGTCTACATCATCGCGGGGGTGATCGATCTGCTCGCGCCGCGATTCGGCGCCGAGAAGAATTTTCCCAACGCCGTGAAGCTCTCGGCCTATTCCCACACGCCGCTCTGGCTCGCCGGCATTTTTCTGCTCATTCCGGGTCTGAACTTCTTGTTGATCCTGGGCCTTTACGGGTTCTACCTGCTGTGGGTCGGGTTGCCCATGCTGATGAAGGTTCCCAACGACAAAGCGCTGCCCTACGCGGCGATCGTCACTGCTTGCGCGCTCATCCCCGCGATCGTGCTGACGATGATCTAGCGGGCGCAGCGAGCGCACGGCTGCGGTCACCTTGGCCTTTCGCCTGGCCGGTCACCTGGCCTTTTCGATCTTCGTGACGGTGATCTGCCCGTTGACGCGGTCGGCGTCGAACCTGACCTTGTCGCCGACCTTCACCTGCTTGAGCATGGCCAGATCCTGAACGCGAAAGACCATCGTCATCCCCTCGTTCATGTCCAGCTTCTTGATCGGCCCGTGCTTGAGGGTGATTTTGCCCGCGGACTCGTCGATTTTGGTCACCTGGCCGTTGACCATCGCAGACTGCGCCACGGCCACCCTCGGCAGCACCGCGCCCGAGAGAACGAGAATGCTTGCCGCAACAAGGGCTATCTTGCGCATGGATTGCCTCCTTTTTGGTTTTGCTCGTGCGCCTCACTTCACGATGATCTTGCCGAACATGCCCTTTTCGTAGTGGCCCGGGATGAGACAGGCGAATTCGAATTCACCGCGCTTGGTGAATTTCCAAACGAGCTCGCCGCCCCCGTAAGGGAGGATACGCTTCCCGTTCGGGTCGTCATGCTCCATCTCGGGATGTTTTTTCATGACCTCTGCGTGCTTGCGATTTTCGGCAACCGTCGCGAGGATGAATTCGTGATCCTCCTCGCCACCGTTGTGCAGAACGAAACGGATTTGTTCTCCTCGGCGCACTTCGATTCGCGCGGGCTCGAAGCCCATTTTTCCGCCGCCCTCGAACATCCTGACCTCGACGACGCGCGCCGGCTTGTTCGGGTCGCCGGGCTCGCCGGCGGAGAAGCGTCCATGATCCTCATGGGCGGACGCCGGAAGGGGCATTGCGACACCCGTCGTCAGGATTGCGGCGCTTGCCGTCAACAAAACGCCGAGGGCGGTGAAGGAGCGCGTATATTTCAGCATGCTGACTTGGCTCCTTCAGTGTGCCTTGTGGTTGTTTTCAGGCCTGACCGCCTTGGGGCCGCCTTTCGGCTGGCTGGTGGGGCCGTTTCGCTGCGGCGTCGGCGCGGATGAACTTGCGACCTCGTATGCGACCGTGCCCTGCGGGTGCTTGTAGTCGCCCGGATCCTTGTAATCGTTGGCCGCAAGGCCTTCGCGGATCTTCATCAGCGTGAACATGCCGCCCATCTCGATCGGCCCGAATTGGCCGAAGCCCGTCATCATCGGCAGCGTGTTCTCGGGCAGCGGCATTTCCATTGCGCCCATATCGGCCATGCCCGAGCTTCCCATGGGCATGTAGTCGGGGACGAGCTTGCGGACCTGGCGCGCCAGATCGCGCTTGTCGACGCCGATAAAGTTGCGGATGTCGTGCCCCATCGCGTTCATGGCGTGATGGGTCTTGTGACAGTGGAACGGCCAGTCGCCCGGGTTGTCGGCGACCATATCGAAGGCTCGGATCGTGCCGACCGGGACGTCGATGGTGCTCTCCGGCCATTGCGCGCGCTCGGGTACCCAGCCGCCGTCCGTGCAGCTCACCGCGAAATGGTGGCCGTGCAGATGGATCGGGTGGTTGGTCATGGTGAGATTGCCCATGCGCACGCGCACGCGGTCGCCGAGCCGCACCGGCATCGGATCGATACCGGGAAACACGCGGCTGTTCCAGGTCCACATGTTGAAGTCGGTCATCTCCGCGACCTTCGGCAGAGAAGTCCCGGGGTCGATCAGGTAGGCGCTCATGATGAACACGAAGTCGCGATCGACGCGGCGGAATTTCGGATCGCGCGGGTGCACGACGAACATGCCCATCATGCCCATCGCCATCTGCACCATCTCGTCCGAGTGCGGGTGGTACATGAACGTCCCGCTCGTTTTCATCTCGAGCTCGTAAACGAAGGTCTGTCCCGGCTCGATATGCGGCTGCGTCACGCCGCCCACCCCGTCCATTCCGTTCGGCAGCAGCATGCCGTGCCAGTGAACCGTGGTGTGCTCGGGCAGCTTGTTGGTGACGAAGATGCGGACCTTGTCGCCCTCGACGGCTTCGATCGTCGGCCCCGGTGCCTGACCGTTGTAGCCCCACAAATTCACCTTCATGCCCGGCGCGAACTCGCGTACCACCGGCTCGGCAACGAGGTGGAACTCCTTCCAGTCGCCGTTCATGCGCCACGGCAAAGTCCAGCCGTTGAGCGTGACGACCGGCTGATAGTCGGGGCCGCTCACCGGAAAGATCGGCGGCTGCATGGTGGTGGTCTTGGTGCTCGCCGCTTCGGGGATGCTTGCCGCCTGCACGCGCCCGCTGACCGCGGTTGCGCTTGCCAGCACCGCGGCGGTGCCGAGAAAGCCTCTGCGCGAAATCATGGTCTTCTCCTTGTTCAACGTGCGCCGGCGTCGCCGGCAGATACCGCCATGGGATTTGCTCGTTCGCGTTTGTTGTCCGATCTGCCACCACCGGCGATCGCCGCCTTGAGGTCGACCGTTGCCAGCCAGAAGTCGCGCTTCGCCTCGATGGCCGTAATCGTCGCCGCAATGCGCTGGCGCGCCTCTGCAAGCAGCGAAAACACGTCGATCAGCATCGCGTTGTAGCGAAGCAGCGTTTCGTCAGAGATGATCTTGCGCAGCGGCAGGACCTCGCGCTGGTAATGGCCCGCGATGTCGTACGTAGAGCGGTAGGCGCGGTAGGCGTCGCGCGCCTCGGAGCGCGCATTGACCGCCAGTGCGAGCAGACGATTGACGGCCTGCATGTAGGTGGCTTCGGCCTGGCGCACGCGGACCTCGCCGAAGTCGAATATGGGGATTTGTAATCGGATATCGAAGCCGCGCATGAGAAAGCGTTCGTCGGGTCGTTTTTCCAGCTTATCGGCGTAGCCACCGTCGAAAATGTTGATGAAGCGGCTGGCTTGGGTGAGTCCGTAGGATTTCGCGAGCACGTCGAGCTCGACACGCGCTATTTGGAGATCCACGCGCCGGGCGACCGTGGCGCGTACTGGTCAGGTGTCTACGATCACTTCACCTGGAAGACCTTGTCGCCGCAGTGACACAAACGCCTGCTCGTCCGCGGTCCAAATCGGACGCCGTTCGGCCTCATGAACTTTGTGACTCGCGAGTCACTCACTCCTGAAGCACGTAGCTTCCCGGTGCTTCGCCCAGGGGCACGACGACTCCACCGATATTGGGTGGAACGATGGGCTCGCCGGAGCGCGCATTGAGCCATGCGGTCCACTCCGGCCACCACGAGCCCTGCTTCTGCGCTGCCTGGACCAACCAGGTCGCCGGATCGACATAGCGGTCGCTGGCGTTCTTGGTCATCACTCGGAAGCTGCGAGCGCGACCGTTCGGCTCGGACACGATGCCGACATTGTGGCCGCCGGTCGTGAGCAGATATGTCACTTCGGTGTCGGTTAGGAGGTGGATCTTGTAAGTCGAGCGCCACGGCGCGACGTGATCCCGCTCCGTGCCCACGGCGAAAATCGGCACGCGGACGTCGGTCAGCGCCACCGGCTTGTCGCCGGCCTCGAAGCGTCCTTCGGCGAGATCATTGTCGAGAAAGAGACGGCGTAGGTACTCGGAATGCATTCGGTAGGGCATGCGCGTGGCATCGGCGTTCCACGCCATCAGGTCGGTCATGGGCTGGCGTTCGCCCATCAGGTATTCGCGCACAATCCGCGACCAAACGAGATCGTTCGAGCGCAGCATCTGAAACGCACCGGCCATTTGCCGGCTGTCGAGGAATCCCTGCTCCCACATCATGTCTTCCAGGAAGGCGAGCTGGCCTTCGTTGATGAACAGCATCAGTTCGCCCGCTTCCGTGAAGTCCGTCTGGGCGGCGAACATCGTCAATGATTTGAGCCTGTCGTCGCCGTCGCGCGCCATCGCTGCCGCGGTGATCGCCAGCAGCGTGCCGCCGAGACAGTAGCCGACGGCATGAACTTTTCGATCCGGGACCACGGCCCCCAAAGCGTCGAGCGCGGCCATCGGGCCGAGCGTCCGATAGTCGTTCATGCCGAGATCGCGATCGTCCGGGCCCGGATTCTTCCACGAGATCATGAACACGGTAAAACCCTGCTGGGTGAGATACTTCACCAGTGAATTCTGCGGCGAGAGATCGAGGATGTAATACTTCATGATCCAGGCTGGCACGATCAGCACCGGCTCCGGCCGCACCCTGTCGGTGGCGGGCGCGTATTGGATCAGCTCGATCAGCCGATTGCGATAGATCACCTTTCCGGGAGTGACCGCTAGGTCGCGGCCGACCACGAAATTCTCGGTACCGACGGGTTTTTTACCGCTGATGCTGCGCTCCCAGTCTTCAACCAGATTCTGGAGGCCGCGCACCAGATTCATGCCGCCGTTTTTGAAAGTGTGCTGCAGAACTTCCGGATTGGTCAGGATGAAGTTCGATGGCGAGAACGTGTCGAGTATTTGCCGCGATGTGAACTCGACCATGCTCTCGTGCTGCTTGGTGACTCCGCGAATGCCGGTGGTCGCATTGTGCCACCATTGTTGATGGAGCAGGAAGGCTTGGTGGACGAGATTGTATGGCCATTTGTGCCAGCCTTCCCCGGCGAAGCGCTTGTCTTGCGGCAGCGGTTCGATGCAGCACGGTGCCTCGTGACCTGCCACGGCGCAGCGGGATGCGTAATTCGCGAATCGAACCGCCTTCCTCGTCGCCTTATCCACGAGCTGTACTCGCTTGCCCGGCGCGTAGGTGAGATGGGTAACCCAATCCAAATAGGCGTGGGCGAGCGCCGCCGGGGACAATCCGGCGGTAAAACGCGCCCCCGCGGCGTGCAGCGAGCGGTCGATGATGTCGGCGAGCGCGGTTACGGCAAAGGAGTCGCGGGCATCGATCTGGCTTGCGGGACTCTCCTGCGCCGACGGAATACGATCGGCAGGCACCTCGGCGGCTGCGGGAAAGGGCCGCAAGACCGTTCCTGCAGGCCCGCGTACATTGTCGGGTGCTGGCTTCGATGAAATCGCGGCTGCGGTGTCGGTCGCTCGGCCTGCGGCCATGAGGTCAACTCCCTCGCTACGGCCCCTCAAGGTCAATTATTTTCGATCACGTGCCGGGCAACATGATCTAAATCAAAGTGTACGGTGTGCCTTCGGGCAGCGGGCTGACGTCCACGGCTCGTTCGCCGACCATGCCGACCAGATTCTCGCGCGCGCCGGCGCCCGCGTGGTCACGTCAAACAGCATCCCCCACGCAACCAACGGCATTGACGTGGCGCACGCCCCGGCGAACTCAATCCGGGAGCTTTGTAAGCTCGCTCCCTCAAGCGACGGGAATGGCGTTACTTGAAGTGGGCCTGCACCTTAGCGCTCGGCGCGGCTCACGACCGCCATCAGCTCTTCGATCTTTCGGCGCTGATCGGCCTTGTTGCCGGAGACAATCGCATGCTCCACGCAATGGGCGACGTGGTCGCGCAGGATTTCCTCCTCCAGGCGTCTGAGCGCGGCGCGCACCGCCGCAACCTGCGTCACGATGTCGATGCAATAGCGATCCTCGTCGACCATGCGCGCGATGCCGCGCACCTGGCCCTCGATCCGGCTCAAGCGCTTGGCGCAGGACGCCTTGATGTCTTTGCGCATGCGCGCTATATACCCCTATAGGGTATCAGTTGCAACCCCTGAGGAAAGGGTCATGGCGCGCGCGAGCGGCTCGACGCAAACTGGCTGCTGCTCGGCCACCGACCATCCGGCTGCGGCGGCGGACGATGCCTTGATGCACGACCATTCCCATCACGCTGGCGCCGCGCGATCGCCGGGGAAGTCGCCGTCCGCGCCCGACGGCACGATCTATACCTGCCCCATGCATCCGCAGATCCGGCAGGTCGGCCCCGGTTTCTGCCCGATCTGCGGCATGGCGCTGGAGGCGGAGGTGGTCAGCGCCGAAGCGGCGCCGAACCCCGAGCTGGCGGACATGACGCGCCGGTTTTGGATCGGCCTCGTGCTCACGCTTCCCGTTCTCGCACTCGAGATGGGCGGCCACCTCACCAACCTCCACGTCCTGCTCGGCCAGACCTGGTCGGACTGGCTGCAATTCGTGCTCGCCACTCCGGTGGTGCTGTGGGGAGGCTGGCCGTTCTTCGTACGCGGCTGGCAATCCCTCGTCACCCGCAATCTCAACATGTTCACGCTGATCGCCATGGGCATCGGCGTGGCCTGGCTCTACAGCGTGGTCGCGATCCTGCTGCCCGGCCTGTTCCCGCCGGCGTTTCGCAGCCCGGACGGCGCGGTCGCGGTCTATTTCGAAGCCGCCGCCGTCATCACCGTGCTTGTGCTGCTCGGCCAGGTGCTCGAGCTGCGCGCGCGCGAACAAACGTCGGGCGCGATCCGAGCCCTGCTCGATCTCGCCCCCAAGACCGCGCGGCGCCTGAACGCGGACGGAGGCGAGGCGGAGGTGTCCCTCGACGCCATCGTGGTGGGGGATCGGCTGCGCGTTCGTCCGGGGGAGAAGGTTCCCGTCGATGGCGAGCTGATCGAAGGACGCTCGGCGGTCGACGAGTCGATGGTGACGGGAGAATCCATGCCGGTGACCAAGGAGGTAAGCGCCAAGGTCATCGCCGGCACGCTCAACACCACCGGCAGCTTCATCATGCGGGCGGAAAAGGTCGGCCGCGACACCATGCTGTCCCGCATCGTACAAATGGTCGCGGCGGCCCAGCGCTCGCGGGCGCCGATCCAGCGATTGGCCGACCAGGTGTCGGGCTGGTTCGTGCCCACGGTGATCGTGGTCGCACTGGTGGCATTCGCTGCGTGGAGCATCTACGGGCCGGAGCCGCGTTTCGCGTTCGGGCTGGTCGCCGCGGTCACGGTCTTGATCATCGCGTGCCCCTGCGCGCTCGGTTTGGCGACGCCGATGTCGATCATGGTGGGCGTCGGGCGCGGCGCCCAGGTCGGCGTGTTGATCAAGAACGCCGAAGCGCTGGAACGGATGGAGAAGATCGACACCATCGTCGTCGACAAGACCGGAACGCTCACCGAAGGCAAGCCGAAGGTGGTGGCCATCGTCGCGGCCAACGGGTTTGCTGAAAACGACGCGCTGCGATGGGCTGCGAGCGTGGAAACGGCGAGCGAGCATCCGCTCGCGCTTGCGATCGTCGCCGCCGCGCAGGAGCGCAAGCTCGACCTCTCGGCCGTCGCCGAATTCGATTCGCCGACCGGCAAAGGTGTGGTCGGCGTCGTCGAGGGGCGGCGGCTCGCGCTCGGCAATGCCAGGTTCCTGCGCGAACTCGGTGTTCAAACCAACGCGCTGGAGCAAGACGCCGAACGGCTTCGACACGAGGGGGCGACGGCGATCTTCCTCGCCGTCGATGGCAAGGTTGCCGCGGTGATTGCCATCGCCGATCCCGTGAAGCGCACCACCCCCGATGCGCTCAACGCGCTGTCGCAAGAAGGCGTCCGGGTGGTGATGCTCACCGGCGACAACAAGACCACGGCGGACGCCGTCGCGCGGCGTCTCGGCATCACCGAGGTGGAAGCCGAGGTGCTGCCGGACCAGAAGAGCGCCGTCGTTGCGAAGCTGCAAAAGGAGGGGCGCGCGGTCGCCATGGCCGGCGACGGCGTCAACGACGCGCCGGCGCTGGCGGCGGCCGAAGTCGGCATCGCCATGGGCACCGGGACCGATGTCGCCATCGAAAGCGCAGGCGTCACCTTGCTCAAGGGCGACCTGACCGGAATCGTGCGCGCGCGCCGGCTCTCCCAGGCGACGATGCGCAACATCCGCCAGAACTTGTTCTTCGCCTTCGTCTACAACGCGGCCGGGGTGCCGATCGCCGCCGGGGTGCTCTATCCGTTGTTCGGCATCCTGCTCTCGCCAATCATCGCCGCGGCGGCGATGGCGCTCTCGTCGGTCAGCGTGGTGGGAAATTCGCTCCGGTTGCGGCGCGTGTCGTTGTGAACTCCGCGGGGCTCGTAATCCGCTAACCTGCGGTGGCGTTTTCCACTCGGCCTCACCTCGGCCGGTCGAATTGCTGCCCGCATTGCCCCGCTTGGACGGGCGGGCACGGCACCGAGCCGTATGAACAAAACACGCAGCAATCCCCTGGCCGCGGCTTGAGTCGTTGTCCGCAACCTTTGCAGTCGTAAAAGAACAGGCAGGCGTCCTGCGGCATTCGTTCGGTCGCCTGATGCCCGCACTGGGGGCAGGTGATGGTCGAATCGGTGATCAGCTAAGTTGGCTCCGGGGTCTTGGCGGCGCAGCTCCGCCGCCGGCGCACAAGCGCAAAGATCACAAGCGCGACGGACGCTACGAACACGGGGATAAGCACGTAATCGAGCTTCGCAACGAAGGCGGTCAAGCCGAGCGCGCCGAGCAAGACTGCAAGCACCGGTGTTACGCAGCACAGCATCGACAGCGCTGCGCCCGCGGCACCCGTCCACATGAGCTTGGTATTCTGGTCCAATGGTCAGTTCGTCCGCGCGGTTGTCCCGGGTCGCTCGAAGGCGGCGAGGATCGCGCATGCCTCGACCGGCCGTGTTTCATCGACGCAGCCGGCGATGAGGCGATCGAGCGCTTTGCACATCGCGCGCATCGAGCGGATCTTGCCTTCGAGCTGCCGCTTCTTCTCGATCGCGCGTTTGCGGACGTCCCCGCAACGGGCGGCATCGCGACCGCGCAAGACGAGGAGCTCGCGGATCTCCGCGAGCGTAAAGCCGCACTGCTGGGCCTGTCTGATGAAGCGCAGCCGCCGCGCGGAATCCTGGTCGTAAAGCCGGTACCCGGCCGGGCTCTTGCCGGCAGGCGCGATCAAACCCTCGCGCTCGTAATAACGCAGCGTGTCGCTCCGGACGCCCGCGGCGGCAGCGAGCTTGCCGATGGTGAGCATGGGACGCCTCCACGGTCAGCTTGAACCTTGGAGGTAAGACCAAGGTCAAGCCCGGGCAAGCGGGTGCGCCCATGCTTGCGGCTACGCCGGGCGTCCCAGTCCGGCGGCCCGCAGGGTGGCCTCATCGACGCCGCGACCGGCACAACATGCGGCGAGCTTGCCCTCGATGACCACCGCGGGAACCGAACGGATGCCGAGCCGTTTGGCACGCTCGGCCACCTCGACGTCTCGCATGTCGTGAACGATCACCTCGCACGAGGGGCAGGCAGCGCGCCTGATGAGCTCGATTGCTTCATGGCAGGCCGGGCATCCGGCGCTGAACACTTCGATCTTTCGAGTAGCGGCCATCTCCTTGGTCCCATCTATATTGGCTCTGCCGCGGCTGAACGGTCGCCGATGGCAGCACGATAGCAGACGCTACCTCTTGGAGGTACCTCCGAGGTCAAGCGGGCAGTTCGTGAATCTTCTGTGCTCGAGCGACGATACCCCAAGCTCGGGATATGATCGTAATCATATTCAGGCACCGGTCCCGAGCGCATAATCGCGCCTTCAACTGCTGGAGGCGACTATGATTCGCATGGCCCTCTTCGCGTTGCTCGCCATCGTGGCGACGACAGCGACAGGAATCGCTCAAACCACGTCACCCTATGCCGGCCAGGAACAGCGTGCCATCAAAGCGCTTTCGGACGAAGAGATCAGAGACCTGCTGGAGGCGCGCGGCATGGGCTTGGCCAAAGCCGCGGAGCTCAACTCCTACCCGGGACCGCTGCACGTGCTGCAGCTCGCCAACGAGCTTGGACTGTCCGACGCGCAGCGCAAGGGAACCGATTCGCTTTATGCAAACATGCGGCAACAGGCTCTATCCATTGGCCGGCAGATCGTCGAGGCAGAGCGGACCCTCGATCGCGCCTTTGCGAATGGCGCAATCGAGCCGGCGACGCTTCGGTCTCAAGTCCATGCGATCGCGACCCTGCAGGGCGAGCTTCGGGCCGTTCACTTGGAGGCCCACATAGCTCAGCACGCACTGCTGACGCCGGAACAAATTGCCCAGTACGACGTGCTTCGCGGATATCGAGGCGGCGCCGCGCCGCACGACACCCGTCGTCATGGGGGCTAGACTAGAGCGTGTACTCATTAAGACGCGCAGATCGGATGCACGGAAACATCATTCGGCGATCGACTATCTCTGCTATTTGGCCTATAGGAGATTGGTGCAAAGACGTCCCAAGACTCTTGCCAGCGCTCTTTGCTGAAGTCGCGTAAGTCTCCATGGTGAGTTTCGCCCAAATGAATGGAGAATACACATGGCTCAGCTCTCTGAACAATCTGCCGGCCTGTTTGCAGCGGACTCGGTGTGCTGACTGGGGCGTGCTGAATATGCATGTGGCAATATTTGTAACGGTTGTCGCAATTGTGGTTGGTTTCGCGGCGCCGACCTGTGCGAATGATCGCCCGAGTGATCCATTCGGAAATGACACGATTGAGCTAAATAAAGAAACTCCTCTCGTTGAAATGTGGGAATCCCTTAGAGACCAAGTGCTGCTCGACCGGGCCCACTTTCACTCTTGCATTGAATCTAACAACCAATCTAACGACACCGATTGTGCGGCAGTATCCACGCTCATGAAAATCGTCGAGGAGGCTCGCCAAAATCAGGGCAAAGCTCTGCTGGGGCACCTCAACAGATCGATTAATCTTCTGATCAACGCCGCGCCTGGCTACTTGACCGGTCCGCTCGAAGTGATCACGGTGAGAAATGGCGATTGCAAGTCTCATTCCATCGCTAAGTATGGGGCGGCTCGAGCGGCGGGATTCTCCGCAGACCACGTTAGGCTCGTGACCGTACACGATCGACGCCACAATTTTGACCATATGGTCGCCGTGGTCTTTTATAACGGAGAGTGGCTCATTCTCGACAATTTGACCAATCTGCTGGTGCGAGATACTGAGAAAAGAGATTACGCGCCGCTGGCTGTTTTGGACTACAAGGGTGTCCGTCGCTATCGTTCGCCGTACTGGATGATCGACTAAAGGCGCCATTTTTGATGCGATGAATCGCTTGATGCCACGACGACGTGGTCATCGGCACTTTGCCTGGCAGGATCGCGGTTGAACTTGTGCCCAGTCCTATCGCGACCGGCGCCGATATCGAGCGCGCCATCGATTGTTTTGCGCGCGGCCCGAATGGCGGCCTGGTCCTGCCGCCGGATAAACGGCCACCCACCGCGATTGGCTACAATCACCATTTATGAGTATACGGCCTTCTGTAATGGGCCCCGGTGATGTCAAGTCTCCCCGAGTGATCGTCACGCCGCCGAGCTCACGCTTCTGTCCGTGGTCGGCGCCGAGGCCGCCACACTATGCTGTCGCCCGTGAAGAACTTCTAACCCACTGAGCGAGAGTCGTTTTTTGCCGGCTTTGGTGACTTGAGATTGCAAGGTTTCCGTGTCTGAGGCCCTGGAAGCTTGCAATTTCGTTTTTCGCGATTCCC
>Ga0318505_10000161_pt1 | contig 13033 bp, 10 predicted proteins | sample GRESIP084b2f18_FD_203676 | JGI IMG/M metagenome (GOLD analysis project Ga0318505, IMG submission 203676) | Tropical soil microbial communities from Luquillo Experimental Forest, Puerto Rico - GRE.SIPMG.084b2f18 | ecosystem: Environmental > Terrestrial > Soil > Tropical forest > Bulk soil... | reverse complement strand
CCCTCCAATGTACCGCCTCGCGACGCCCCTTTATCGTGATCGTGAACCGATACGCCCTTTTTCTTTAAGCTCGCCATCGTGAGCGGCCATTGATTTAAGTCAATATGGATCGCGGCTCAGACGCTGTGGCCATCAACACCGCCATAGGATTGCCCGCACGAGGCTCGGGTTGGAGGAGAGTGGCGGCGTCTTACCCAAAACGGCGGCTTGTGCTTTACCCCCGGACCTGCCGCGACTTCCCCACTGATGCTCTCGGGCCAATACAGTCGAAAATTGCTAGCAACAATACCGGGCAATAAATCGGATATGCCCTTCATCTCGCCGAACTATCTCAATTTCGTATCCGGTTCAGGCTGCATCCGCCAAACTGTGATAGATTTCGTCTTCCTGGGCAAAGTGTAGCCCAGGACTGCATCAAGGCCGTAAAGGACTCGCTGCAGTTCTGCGACAGTTGCAGTGTCGGGGCCCTCCGGCGGCAAATCGCCCTCGATCCGGCTGAGGAGGCGAGCGAGATTCTGGATTTCCCGGTGCGTCCTGCTCATCGCGGCCATCGGGTAGTCGCCTCCGATCAGCCGTGCTACAACGGGATACATTTGGGCGTCATCCCTCCGTTCGTGGGGGATCAGCTTCTCTCGCAGCATTTCATTGAGATCCGCCAATTCGCCGGCAACTTCATCTGCCGGGATCATTCCCAGGCGGTCGGCCGCGGAACGCACCCGCTCCAGTATCGGGCTGAGCTCATCGTGCTCGGTTTTAAGGGCGTCCAGCTCCGCTGTCGGGAGGGCCGGCCGTCCCTCTCGGGGCCCGTGAACGTGAAGGGCTCGCAGGGCGTTCAATAATACCGCCACATCGATCGCTTCTTGGAGAATGGCCCCGGCCAACGGAGGCAGATAACCGAGCGCCGCGGCCCCCATCGCGGCAATCGACAGACCCATACCTGCAACAACGCTCTCAATGGCGATGGTGCGCGAGCGGTGGGCGATCCGTACCGCTTCCGCAAGGCGATCGAGCCGATCGATCAACAATACGATCCCGGCAGCCTCGGACGAGGCCGCCGTGCCGCGCTCGCCCATCGCGACGCCGACATCGGCTGCGGCCAAAGCGGGCGCGTCATTCACGCCATCCCCAACCATGATCGTCGAGCCGGGGGAGCGCGAGGCCTTGATCGCGGCCAATTTATCTTGAGGTTGCTGTTCGGCGAGTACTTGATCGACGCCTAGCAGTGCGCCGATGGTCTCGGCCACATCGCGACGATCGCCGGTCAGCATGACGATGCGCTCTACTCCCGCCTTGCGCAGCAGCCGTAGCGCGCGGGGCGTCTCCAGTCGGATCTCATCAAGCAGGAGCAATGCCCCCGCTACGGCACCGTCGATTGCGACGAATACGCCGGTTGCACCGTCGTAACCCATGCGCCGAAGAAACCGGCGGCTCCAATCCGCGGGAGCCGCGGGAGCCGCCGCAAAGGCATAGCTGCCAACGGCCACCCGCCGGTCGTCGACGACGCCCGTCAGTCCCGCACCGGGTTGTTCCTCGACAGCCGACGGCATCGACAGCCTCAAGCCGCGATCGCGCGCCGCGTAAACAATGGCTCGCGCCACCGGATGCTGCGACACCTGGTCGAGCGAGGCGGCAATCCGCAAGAGCTCCGTAGCGCCGAGCTGCGGATCGGCCTCGATAGCGACGAGACGGACGCGGCCACCTGTCAACGTCCCCGTCTTGTCGAAAAACAGCGTCGTAGCCTGGGCGAGCTTCTCGAGCATGCCGCCGCCCTTTACCAACACCCCGCGCTTGGCGCAGCGGGACATACCAGCGACGATGGCCACCGGAACCGCCAAAATCAGCGGGCATGGTGTCGCGACGACCAGCACCGCCAATGCCCGTAACGGATCGCCCGTTGCCAACCATGCCCCGGCTGCGACAGCGAGCGACAGCGGTATGAATAGCAGCGCATATTGGTCGGCGAGCCTCGCGGCGGGCGCCTTGGCCCGCTGGGCCGCTTCGACAAGCCGGACAATGCCAGCAAAGGTGCTGTCGGCGGCGGGCGTCGTGGCGATCACCTCGAATGGCGTCGCGGCGTTGACGGCGTCGCTCCGCACCACCTCACCGGATGCTCTCCGGACTGGCAACGGTTCACCGGTGAGGGCCGACTCATCGAGCACGGCGGCAGCACCTGACACTGTTCCATCGGTCGGGACGGCCTCGCCCGGGCGGACGAGCAGTCGGTCTCCCGGCGTGATCCTGTCGAGCGGGACTTGGACTAGTTCCCCGCCTTCATAGCGGTTCGCTGTGCGAGGGGTCCGGCTGAGCAATGCCGACATTTCGCGGCGGGCCCGGACCTCCGCGAAATCCTCGAGGCTGCGCCCGCTCGCGAGCATCAGGCCGATGACGGCGCCTATCAGATATTCGCCCAGAGTCATTGCTCCAGTCATCGACAGCAATGCGATCAGGTCGACTCCGGCTTCGCGCCGAAGAACGGCTCGGGCGATGCCAACCAGGACAACCAGAAGCACCGGAGCGGAGCCGACCAGCCAGACCCAATCCACCCACTGGGGCTCACCGATCAGACGGGCGCTTAGGCCCGTCGCCAGCGCAGCAGCTGAAATGGCGAGCAGCAAAAGATTCGTGGTGCGCCGGCGGTTCATGAAGCCAGGCCTAGCCTCACGAGGGGGCTGCTTTAATGCACGCAAATCCAGAGTACCTTGCGAACTTTGCAACGGTCTTCCGCGTCATCTCGCTTGGACCAGTACCAGAGGTGAAACCGCATCACGCCATCTGCGAATGGCCGACGTGTCTGTCCATCCATTCCGCGGCCCATCTCTGCAACGGTGCCCAATTTGAACTACTCGAGCACGCGATATTGCGAGTGAATTCCATTCCACAGCACTCCAGCAACAAGACCGATGCCATATCCGATAGCTGCGGTAGTTATGATTAGAATAAGTGCAATGCCGGCGTTGAATGGCCCGATGACGTATACTGGCTTAATAAAATGGATCCAAAATATAAAATCGATAACAGACTGCGCCCACCCGATCAATACCAACGCGGACCATAGCAGATGCCATGCCCCTGCAAGAGATCCAAGGACCAATCCCGCCTTGTTTGGACTAATCGGCTGCATAACGGTGGTAATCGGTGCATTCTCTCTGGGCTGAGTGATCGTTGTCGACATTTTCCCCTCCACGGCATCCATGGTCTTGCATCGGTGAGAGCTGCTCAGGTCGATTCCATCCGTCCCGATGCCGCTCAGCAGCGCTGACGAAAAGCCAAAAACACCGGCAAAGCTTTGATTTAGGTCAACGTTCGAAGACGGCGGATAACAAGCAACCACGATCGGACCGCGCAGTCTGGCGACGCACCAGACCACCTGGAATGCGAGCAAGGTTTCACGTGCTCGACTCTTCCGGTTTGCTGGGAGCTGCGATTCTTTGAGAGCCGCCGGCCGGTGCTATCGGCCGGAATGCGCTGCGATGATGGCATCGGCGACCACCTTGGACGAGTCGAGATGAACAATGCTCTGCGACAGCCGTCCCTCTGCTGCGGCGACCGAACGGACCGTGTCGGTGACGGCGATACCCTCAAACACCGGATCGGCGAGGATGGCGGGCGCCCGTCCAATGAAGAGGCCGTGCGTCGCCGCGGCGAAAATTCTAATCGCCCCAGCCTGGCGGCAGCTCCGCGCGGCGCGCTGCAAGGTGGTGCCGGTGCTGATCAGATCGTCGAAGATGATCGTCGCGCGATCGCGTACTTCGCCGACCAACAGCTCACCGGTGACGACACCGCCGCTGCGCCGCTTCTCGACGAAGGCGGCCGAGGGCTCCGCATGGAGTTCGGCCGCGAGCGCGCGGCGGAACTGCTCGGCCCGCTTGGCGCCGCCGATATCAGGCGAAACGACAGCGATTTTTTCATGTCGGAGCAACCGGGCGAAGTGGTCGACAAAGAGCGGTATCGCCTCGAGATTTGTCGATTGGCAGCGGAAAGCGTTCTCGAAAGCGGCTACGTTGTGGACATCGAGGGTGATCACCGCATCCGCCCCGCAAGCCTCGAAGAGCCGCGCCACGTATTTTGTCGTGATCGGGTCGTGCGGTTGCGTGCGTCGGTCCTTGCGGGCGTAGCAAAGATAGGGAACCACGGCGGTGACCCGCTCGGCACCCGCGTCCTTCAGCGCCCCGATGAAGAATAGCAGGCGGCAGAGCTTGTCGTTCGGGCTCTGCTCGGCATCGCCATATAGCGAATGGATCACGAACACATCGTGGCGGCGCACGCTGGTAAGCGGTCGGATCTTGTGCTCGCCGTCCTCAAAGCCGCGTTCCTCGTGCTCGCTCAGGAGCAGATCGAGATGCTCTGCTAAGCGCAAGCCATAATCGCGCGTGCCCCCGACTGCAAACAAGCTAAGCTCCACATCCACCAACATGCTACCCTCCATCGAACATTTTAGATCGCTGCAGCAGGCGGCGTATGCGCCTTGAGCCCGTGCCGTAGCATCGCCTCCCAGCCCTCCTCAGGGTCGTCCGCAAACGCAAACAGCGCCAGGTCCTCGGCAGCGATCATGCCCTCTTCGACGAGGCCGTCGAAATCGATCATACGCCGCCAGTAGTCGCGGCCGAACAGCACGATCGGCATTGGCGGAGCCTTGCGGGTCTGCTGCAGTGTCAGGAGCTCGAACAGCTCGTCGATCGTCCCGAAGCCGCCCGGGAAGGCAGCGAGCGCATTGGCCCGCATCGCCAGATGCATCTTGCGCATTGCAAAATAGTGGAAGCGGAAGGTCAATTCCGGCGTCGAATAAGGGTTAGGCTCCTGCTCGGCCGGCAGGCTGATATTGAAGCCGATGCTGGGTGCACCGGCGTCGCTAGCGCCGCGATTGGCCGCTTCCATGATGCCGGGCCCGCCGCCCGTGGCAATAACATTATCACGCAGCCGGCCGGCCGGCGATAGCGCGCCGCCGCGTTCGGAGACCAGCCGGGCAAACTCGCGCGCCAGCTCGTACCACGGCGTTTGCCGGGCACGCCGCCTCACTCTCTCCAATGCCGGCGTGCCCTCCGCCGCCGTCAGCAGGCTCTGGGCCTGTTCCGGAGAGGGGAATTGCGCACTGCGGAACACAATGATTGTCGAGCGGACTCCCCAGTCGCGCAGCGACAACTCAGCCTTCGCGTATTCCAGCGCGAAGCGCACCGCCCGCATCTCGTCCCGCAGCAGAAGCTCCGTATCCTCGACCGGCAGCCGATAGCTCTTTGATCGTCTCTGAGCGTTGTTGTCAGTCATCGAGTACTCTCGAGTCGCGGGGTCGCCGACCTAGCCCCAAGGGCGCATGCCCTGGCATTGGTAGCAGTGGTCCATCAGATCATCGGCCGGGGCCTCCGCGTCGCGTGGCTGTGGCATGTCCAACAGAGCTTGAATGCGCTCCTCGGTTGCCGGGTGATCACGCAACAGCGACGGCACCCGGACCGAGGTCGCCGTGCGAAACCGGCCGCGCAGCAGCATCTGCTCCTGACGGCGCATCTTGACGAGAGCGGATGCCAGGCCATGCGGATCCCTGGTCAGCTCGGCCGCTTCGAGATCGGCTTCGCCTTCGCGCGTCCGCGAGAGGGCGAGCTGCAGCAGGCCCACACCGAGTGGTGCAACGGCCAACACCAGCAGCGGGACGATTGGGAAGCTCGGTGCTGAAACAGTGCGCATGAAGAGGCTGAAAAACACGAGCAGAAATGCAATCTGCGACAGCGTGCGCGTAAGCTGCCCGACCACCATCGCGAGCTGCATCAAAGCGATGTCGCCATTGCGCACATGGGCGATCTCGTGCGCGAGGATCCCGCGGATTTCGCGGCCAGTCATCCCGTGGACCAACCCCTCCGACAATGCAATCGTGATTGCCTCGCCACCTCCAATCGTAAAGGCGACGGGAAACCGCTCACCGACCCAGCAGAGATGCGGGACGCGATCGAGACCGGCGCGGCGGCAGAGCCCATCAAGCATTTCATAGAGTACAGGGGCCTGCCGCCGTGCCACCGGGCGGGCGCCGATTGCCCGGAGCACGAGCCCCGGTGGCACCCGCCGGGCGAGCACGAGCATCATAGCGCCGCCCAGCAGGCTCCACAGAATTCCGTTCCACTCGGCGACGATCCAGCCGCAATAAGAGAGAAGCGCTGCCATTGCGATCAGAAGCAAGGCCGAATGCTGCCGGCTATGGCGCCGGCGCCGCTCGCTGTCCGCGCTTACCACGCGCCTCCTCCAACGGTCGAAACCGCTGATGAATGGCTCAGAGCCAACCGCTTCTGCATAACGATCCCTCGGCACAGCGAAGCTGAGCAATATTCGCCGGCACCTGCGGGACCGACCTTGATCCAGGTCAATTGCGGTCGTGGTGTTCGAGTCAAAGATAGAGTCTGCCGCTGATCCCGGTTCGGCGAGGCGTGGCACGAGGAATGCGGATGGGAAGCCAGCACCTGTTTTTTCGATAGCACGACACGGGGTGGATCATGGCGAAGAGCCACAGCACGCTGCTCACCGACCTTTATCAGCTAAACATGATGGCGGCCTATCTCGAGCACGGCCTCACCGGGACCGCCGTGTTCGAACTGTTCGTCCGCAAACTTCCATCACGCCGCAGCTTCCTTATGGCGGCGGGGCTCGAGCAGGCCCTGCAATTTCTCGAAACCGTTTCCTTCACACCACGAGATCTCGACGAGATCCGCGGTTTGGGACAGTTTTCCGAGAGCTTCCTCGCCTATCTCCGGTCTTTCCGCTTCAGCGGCGACGTCGACGCGATGCGTGAGGGGACCGTGTTTTTTCCCGACGAGCCGATCCTGCGGGTGACGGCGCCGCTGCCCGAGGCGCAGTTCGTCGAAACCCGCCTCGTCAACCTGCTGCATTTTCAGACGGTTGTCGCCTCGAAAGCGGCGCGCATGGTGCTCGCTGCACCTGGAAAGCCGCTGATCGATTACGGGTTCAGGCGCGCGCACGGCGACGAGGCCGGGCTGCTCGCGGCGCGCGCCAGCTACATCGCCGGGTTTAGCGGCACCGCGACGGTAGCGGCCGGGATTGAATTCGGCATCCCCGTCTACGGCACGATGGCGCATTCCTTTATCCAGGCGCATGACAACGAGACCCGCGCCTTCGAGCATTTCGCCCATTCGCATCCGCGAGGCCTCGTTCTGCTGATCGACACCTACGATACCGAACGCGCCGCAGGCCGGGTGGTGGCGCTGGCGCCGCGCCTGGCGGCACAGGGCATCACCATCGCCGGTGTCCGTATCGACAGCGGCGACCTCGGCGAGCACGCGCGACGTGTTCGCCGGATCCTCGACGATGGCGGACTCCCGGCCGTCAAGATCGTCGCGAGCGGCGGGCTTGACGAGGACGCACTGCTGGCCCTGTCGCGAGCCGGCGCCCCGATCGACTCCTACGGGGTCGGTACGAGCCTGACCACCGCGTCGGACGCCCCGGCACTCGACTGCGCCTATAAGCTGCAAGAATATGCCGGTACGGCCCGGCGCAAGCGCTCGGAAGGCAAGGCGACCTGGCCCGGCCGCAAGCAGGTTTGGCGACGCTACGACGAGGGCGGCAGGCTGGGGCGCGACCTCGTGTCGCTCGCCAAAGACCGGCAGGAAGGGGAAGCGTTGCTCTGCCCGGCAATGCGCGGCGGCCAGTTCCTCTCCGATAATCCGGACCTGGCTGCCGCCCGCAACCACGCAAAAGATCAACTGGCGCGGCTGCCCGAGCCGCTCGCGCGGCTCGAACCTTATACCTACCCGGTCGAAATCGGCGCGTCGTTGCGCGAACTGGCGGCGGAGCTCGACCGCCGGGCGGGGATCGACGGTACGCCAGCGTGATTGGCGAATGAGCGCGGCGAAAGCCGGCACGTCTGAGTGGCGCGGACCGGCACCGCAAAACGTTGATATCAGCCGCAAGGTGGCGTTCCTCGCAACACCACGGGTCTATGCGGAGCAACCGACCGGGGTCGAAATTGTCGAGACGCACTTCTCGTGGGTATTTCTGACCGATCGGTACGTCTACAAGCTCAAGAAGCCCCTGCGCGGCGACGGCTTTGATTTCTCGACTGCCCAAGCCCGGCGAAGCAATGCCGAAGCAGAGGTGCGCCTCAATCGCCGGCTGGCCGCCGACATCTATCTCGGGGTCGTGCCGCTGACCCTGGCTGGCGGCGACCGCCTGGCGATCGACGGCAAGGGCGTCGTCGTCGACTGGCTGGTCAAGATGGTCCGCCTCTCCGCCGAGCGGATGCTCGACCGCCGCCTCGCCGGCGGGGACTGGCACGATGCCGATATCCACGCGCTCGCCGATGGCCTCGCCAGGTTCTTCGCGACAGCCCGGCGCGCCCCCATCCAGCCGATGGCCTATCTCGACCGCTTCCGTGCTGAATGCCGCGCGAGCCGCCGTGCTTTTCATTCCAGCGGCAATCCCGCGCTGCGATATGCCGTCAACGCCGTCGTGCGTTACATCGAGGCCTTTATCGGCCGCTGTCCCGGTGTGTTGTTGCAACGCCTCGAGGCTCGCCGGGTCGTAGAGGGACATGGCGATCTCCGTCCCGAGCACATCTGTCTGGGATCGACACCGCGGATCATCGATTGCCTCGAATTCCGACCCGATTTGCGCTGTCTCGACCCGGTGGACGAGCTCGCGTTTCTGGCGATGGAGTGCGAGAGGCTGGGCGCCCGCAGCATCGGGCGAGTGTTGTTCCATCATTATTGCCGGCGCGCGGGCGATTACCCGCCGCCCGTGCTGATCGCTTTTTACAAGGCCATCGGTGCCCTGATACGTGCCCGCATCGCGATACTACACCTGCAGGAGACGCCGGTGCGAGATCCTGCGAAATGGCCGAAGCGAGCTGCGGAGTATCTCGCAATCGCGCGCCGCGAATGCCGGCATCTTGTTCGCTGATCACCGTCCGAGAGCTCGCCGCGCTCTCCCTGGTTTAGCCCGGCCGCGCAGCCTTAACTGCGGAGAGGCCGATGAACGCTGCGCTGACGGTTGTCAGCCGGCCCAGCACTTGGTCCCAGGGAGCGCACAGACGAGCGGCAAAGCGCGACCGCGGGTAATAGATCCCGCCTCGAACTGTTTCGACGGTAAGGCCCGCCCGTTCGGCGAGGCTCTTGAGCTCGCGCTGCGAGCGGAACCTCGCTCGACGCCACAGCGCCGACCCGCACCACGCGCGAACGCGGCGCGACGCCGCCCAGGAGCTCCATCTGCCGAGCTCGCCGATGACGAGCCGGCCGCCGGGCCGCAGCACGCGCGCCATCTCCCGGAACACGGGCCCCGGATCTTCGACAAAGCAGAGAATGGTGACCGCAACGACGGTATCGAAGTGTTCCGACGCAAACGGCAGGTGCTCAGCGGCCGCGACCTCGAACGCGATCGCCGCCTTCTGATTTTTCGCTCGCATGCGGGCGGCGTCGATCATCTCCTGCGAGGCGTCGATACCAGTGACCTGGGCACGCCGCTCCCAGAGCTCCAATGCGAGGTCTCCGTCCCCGCAGCCGACATCGAGGACGCTCGTACCCGCCACATTGCCCGCCAGCTCAAGGATCAGCGCCCGTTCGAGGCGATCGGTGATGACCCCGATATCGGCGGCCCGCCATTCGGCATAAAGCCCCGGTCCTAGCCCCGGAAAGGCGCGATTCGCCCGAACTTCGTTCATCGATTGCTCCCGATAGGGCACTCAACGTCTACGCTATCAGCGTGTTCGGCGGATTGATCCAGATCAAGGCTGGATCCGGCCAGCCTGAGCTCAATGCCCCTTGCCGGGACGCAAGCGCCGCTCGCGTCGAGATCGGGAATGCGGAAGGGGTGAGTGGGGATGAGTGATTTCGGTCGGATGCTCGGACAGGAAATCCCTCGGCTGCGGCGCTACGCACTTTCGCTCACCCGGGATTCGGTGCGGGCCGATGATCTTGTGCAAAGCACCCTCGTGCGCGCCCTCGCCAAAAGCCATCTCTGGCAGCCCGGCACCAATCTGCGCCGTTGGCTGTTCACTATACTGCACAATCAGCGAGTGAGCGAGGTGCGCCAGATGATCCGAGAGCAACGGGCCCTCGCAGATGAGCGCGTTGCTGCGCTCTCGCCCGTCTCCTCAGATCCCACGACCCGGATCGCCTTGCTGGAGCTCGATCGCGCTATCGCAGTCCTGCCGGAAGCTCGGCGCCAGGTCGTGTTGCTGATCGGCCTCGAAGAAATGTCTTACGGCGAGGTCGGGGACATCCTCGGGGTCCCGGTCGGTACAGTCCGATCCCGGCTAGCACGCGCGCGCGAGACCCTACGCAGGACCTTCCTTACCGAAGCGCAGATTGAGAAGCCCGTCTCGCGGAACGATGGTGCGCGGTATGAGCGCATTGCCGCGTAGCTCCGGGGGTTGACCCAGGCCGGCAATGTCTCGCGGGAGTATCCATGAGCAAGCAAACTCCATTCGCGTCGGCTTCGCCGTGGCATTTTTTGTCGTGCTGGCGCCTGCCGCCAGCAGCGCGGCCGACCTTGCTGCCGGCGAGTTGCTGGCCGACAAGTGGTGCGCCGAATGTCACGGCGTTCGTGGTGGCCGGCTGGGACCGAATCTAGCGGCACCGACATTTCCGGAATTGGCGGCGGAACCTTCGATCACCGCGTATTCACTTCGCGCGCTGTTGCGGGCCCCGCACGAGACGATGCCCCAGATCACCTTCACGCCCGACGAAATGGAGGACATTGTCGGTTACATCATCTCGTTAAAACTCCACCACTGAGGCGCACCGTGGATTTGCGCAGCTTGCGATCGCTGTACTGACAAAACCGGCGCTTAAGGTATCTTTGCATAGGAGCCCGATCCGACCGAAGTCCTTGCAACCGATTTGGGAAACTCAGCGATTGGGAATCGAATTCTGCCGGCGAGCGCCGCCCAATGTAGCCGACACAGATTCGACGCTGATTTTCGAGGAAATCTGTGTCAACGTGTCGAGCGTTTCGCACACAAGAACCCTATCGACCCGGCTGTTTTGCCGGTTTGCTGGCTTGTTGCCAGAGCTCGAAAATTTGCCAATCGCGGGATCATGCGTGAAGCCAAGTTTGTGCGAGCTATCATCGAGCCCAAGACCTTGCGCCGGATGTCGATGATCTCGCGGGTCGGCTACTCCTCGTAGTCGTTGCCGCCGTCTCGTGCCGGCAGACGTCTGCTTGGAGCAGGCAGACCGTCCTACAAAGTCTCGGTTTCTGGCTGTCCAAGGTTTGCCTATGGGTGGCTATTTCCGTCGGCGCTGGCGGGACCTCCGCAGGATGGTCAGCAGCTCAACCGGCTCCAGTCTTTCGGTGTTTTGGAACTGATATCGCTTCGTCCGAATAAAGAGAAAGATCAGGCCACTGACGGACATAGCTTTGCACTCTTTATCTTTACAGTCCTACAACTCCATTTACTAGCTTGCGCGTTGCCGCCACTTATTGGGCTCATTTCACTTACGCGGTTCTAGGCTTTATCAGCGGGTTCAGCCTACGGTTCTCTTGAAGGGGTGACAACTCATCGTTCTTCGCTGCCGGAGCGGACCTTCGTCCGTGTGTAAGACGCTCCTTTCAGACAGGGGGCGCGGATATGAGGCATGCTTATGGCGATTGATACAGGTCAATGCAGCAGGTTCGGTAGTGAGGTGTCCTCTCGCTTGTTGTTGAGGAGAAAAGGGTGACCTGGGACATCATCACCAAGCAAGCGGGACGGGACAGCCCAGGACCCAATCTGCGCGACTACGCCGCGGTGCGCGCTGCGTTCACCTGGGACGCGGTGCGCGCAGAGCTGGCGATGCCGAACGGGCTCAACATCGCCTATTGGGCACTCGACCGTCACGTCGTCGAAGGCCGCGGTGACAAGCTGGCGCTGCGCTGGCTCGGCAAGAATGACGAGAGACGGGACCTCACTTATCGCGAACTCTTGGCGCTCAGTAACCGCTTCGCCAATCTGCTGCGGGATCTGGGTATCGGCAGAGGCGAGCGAGTCTTCAGTCTGCTTGGGCGGATCCCCGAGCTCTATGTCGCCGCGCTCGGGACTTTGCGCAACGGCAGTGTCTTTTGCCCACTGTTTTCCGCATTCGGCCCCGAGCCGGTGCGCACCCGGATGGCGATCGGCGAGGCAAAAGTGCTGGTCACGACTGCCGCGCTCTACCGGCGCAAAGTCGCCGATTGGCGCAATGAGCTCCCTGGACTGCAACATGTGCTGCTGATAGATCGCAGTGACACCCCGGCCTTCGCCGGGACGACCGATTTCGACACGGCGATGGCGAAGGCCAGTGCCGAACCGCGCCTCGCAGCCACCCGGCCGGAAGACCTCGCGTTATTGCACTTTACCAGCGGCACAACGGGCCGGCCAAAGGGCGCGATGCATGTCCACGAGGCGGTCCTCGCGCATCACATCACCGGCCGTTACGCGCTCGATCTGCATCCCGACGATACCTTCTGGTGCACCGCTGATCCCGGCTGGGTGACGGGCACCTCCTACGGGATCATCGCCCCACTGACTAACGGCGTCACGATGATCGTCGACGAGGCCGAGTTCGACGCAGAGCGCTGGTACCGCATTTTGCAGGATGAGCGAGTCACGGTCTGGTACACCGCGCCGACCGCGATCCGCATGCTGATGAAGACCGGGCCAGAGGTTGCGTGGAAATACGATCTCTCGCGTTTGCGCTTTTTAGCCAGCGTCGGCGAGCCGCTCAACCCAGAAGCAGTGGTGTGGAGCCACCGCGTGTATTTTCGGCCGTTCCATGACAATTGGTGGCAGACTGAGACCGGCGGCATCATGATCGCCAATTTCGCCTCAGTTGATATCAAGCCGGGGTCGATGGGGCGCGAGCTCCCGGGCATCAATGCGGCGATTGTCGCGCGCCGACCCGACGGCACCATACACCGGATCGAGGAGCCAATGACGGCTGGCGAACTCGCCTTGCGCGCCGGTTGGCCGTCGATGTTCCGCGGCTATGTCAATGAACCCGAGCGCTACCGGAAATGCTTTGCTGATGGCTGGTATCTGACCGGCGATCTTGCGATGCGCGATACCGACGGCTACTTCTGGTTC
>Ga0318505_10000151_pt1 | contig 13250 bp, 14 predicted proteins | sample GRESIP084b2f18_FD_203676 | JGI IMG/M metagenome (GOLD analysis project Ga0318505, IMG submission 203676) | Tropical soil microbial communities from Luquillo Experimental Forest, Puerto Rico - GRE.SIPMG.084b2f18 | ecosystem: Environmental > Terrestrial > Soil > Tropical forest > Bulk soil... | reverse complement strand
GAAAAGGTCGGCCGCGACCATTTGCACGATGCGGGACAGCATGGTGTCGCGGCCGACCTTTTCCGCCCGCATGACGAAGCCGCCGGTAGTGTTGAGCGTGCCGGCGATGACCTTGGCGCTCAACTCCTTGGTCACCGGCATCGATTCTCCCGTCACCATCGACTCGTCGACCGCTGAGCGTCCTTCGATCAGCTCGCCATCGACCGGAATCTTTTCGCCCGGACGAACGCGCAGCCGATCGCCGACCGCGATCGCGTCGAGGGACACCTCCGCCTCGCTTGCGTCCGCGTTCAAGCGCCGCGCCGTCTTGGGGGCGAGATCGAGCAAGGCCCGAATCGCGCCCGAGGTCTGCTCGCGCGCGCGAAGTTCGAGCACCTGGCCGAGCAGCACAAGGACGGTGATCACGGCCGCGGCTTCGAAATAGACTGCGACCGCGCCGTCCGGGCTGCGAAACGCGGGCGGGAACAGGCCGGGCAGCAGGATCGCAACCACGCTGTAGAGCCACGCCACGCCGATGCCCATGGCGATCAGCGTGAACATGTTGAGATTGCGCGTGACGAGGGATTGCCAGCCGCGAACGAAGAACGGGGAGCCTCCCCACAGCACGACCGGCGTGGCGAGAATAAATTGCAGCCAGTTCGACCAGGTCTGGCCGAGAAGCATGTGGAGGTTGGTGAGGTGGCCGCCCATCTCGAGCGCGAGAACCGGCAGCGTGAGCACGAGGCCGATCCAGAACCGGCGCGTCATGTCCGCGAGTTCCGGATTGGGCGCCGCTTCGGCGGCGACCAACTCCGGCTCCAGCGCCATGCCGCAGATCGGGCAGAAACCGGGGCCGACCTGCCGGATCTGCGGATGCATCGGGCAGGTATAGATCGTGCCCTCCGGCGCGGTCGGTGGCTTTGTTGGCGATCGCGCGTCGGCGGGGCGATGACAATGGTCGTGCGTCAAGACAGGTCCCGCCGACGAATCGCGGTTGCCGAGCAGCCGCCGGTCTGCATCAAGCCGCTCGCCCGCGCCATGAGCCGTTCCTCAGGGTTGCAACTTATACCCTATGGGGGTATATAGCGCGCATGCGCAAAGACATCAAGGCGTCCTGCGCCAAGCGCTTGAACCGGATCGAGGGCCAGGTGCGCGGCATCGCGCGCATGGTCGACGAGGACCGCTATTGCATCGACATCGTGACGCAGGTGTCGGCGGTGCGCGCCGCGCTCAAACGCTTGGAAGAGGAGATCCTGCGCGATCACGTCGCCCATTGCGTGGAGCATGCGATTGCCTCCGGCAACAAGGCCGATCAGCGCCGAAAAATCGAAGAGCTGATGAACGTCGTGGGCCGCGCCGAGCGCTAGGCTGCCGGGCCAAAATTCAAGTAACGCCACCCATCCGGCGTTGAGTTAAAGCCACATAGTCGCCAAAGAAGCGTTGCAAACAGAGGTTGATGTTCTATCCTTGGAGGGGATGGATTTTCCCGCCGATTGAGCAATTGCGACGCAAGATGCTATCGGTCTTTGCCAAAGCTATTCGCGTCAAAGGGGCGATCGTCCTTGCCGCACTCTACACGCTTTGCATTCTCGCGCCCTCGGCCGCCTTTGCTTTCTCCGCCAGCCCCGGCGTCGCGCATTGCCTGACCGAAGGTCACGTTGGCATCCACGATCACGGTGGCAAAGTTCACGTCCACGCGGACGGCACCGCCCATCACCACGACCATGACGGCGCGGCGGCGCCGTCTGGCGACGGTGACAAATCCCGCGTGGCGAGCTGCTGCAGCCTGTTCTCGGTCGTGGCACTCCCGGGCGAGCCGGGCCCGAGCCTGGGACTTTACAGTCCAGGTTCAATCGTGTTGCCGGTTCTGGCCGACGCGCTGAGCGGGCGCGGTCCTGAACGCATCAATCGACCTCCCATCGCCTGACTGTCGCTCTGGAAGTCGGCGTGCGGCGCGAAAGCGCTTGCGCGCGGCATCAATCGTCGGTCGCGGGAGGTCTCATGTTTACGCAGATGGCGTGGCGCATCGCCGCCGCTCGACGGCGTAAGCTTCGTTCGCTCGCCTTGGCGTTTCAGTCGCGCGTGCCGCGCCGGTTTTTTGGCGCGAAGTCTGGCCTGGCCTCGGCGATGCTGCTTTCCGGTTGCACCTGGTTTGCGCCGGACGCGGGCATGGGCGTCGTCGCGACGATCGCGCAACAGGAGCTCAACAAGGACGCGGCTGCGATCCGCTCGCCCGAGGAGGCTGAAGCCGCGGGCGCCAGGGTCCGCCGCCTTCTCGCGCGCCCGCTCACAGCTGACGCCGCGGTCCAGATCGCGCTGCTCAATAACCGCGGTCTACAGGCGGCATACGACGAGCTCGCCATCGCCGACGCCGAACGGGTCGGACAAAGTCTTCCGCCCAATCCAACGTTTTCCTGGCGCCGCATCCAAGCGGGCCCGGCGCTCGAGAGTGAGATGCAACTCGTCACCAACATCATCGCGCTGGCAACCCTGCCGGCGCGGTCCGAGATTGCCGCGGAACGTTTCCATCAAGCTCAGCTTCGCGCTGCCGAAGAGACGCTCCGGGTCGCTCACGAGGCACGGCGTGCTTACTATCGCACTGTTGCTACGCGTGAACTCATTCACTTTCTCACGGAATCGCAGTCGGCGGCCGAAGCCGCGACCAAGTTGGCGGCACACCTGCGCGAAACCGGGGCGATGAACAAGCTCGATCAGGCACGCGAGCAGGTCTTTTATGCCGATTTGACCGCGCAACTGGCCACCGCGCGCCAGCGCGAGGCAAGCGAGCGCGAGGCGCTCATTCGCGCGATGGGCCTCTCGGACGCAAATCTCGACTTCAAGCTTCCCAATGCGCTGCCGGCCGTGCCGCGCCGTGTTCAGACGTTGGGGGGCGTCGAGGTGGACGCGGTCGCCCGGCGCGTGGATCTCCAAATAGCGCGTGTCGAGCTCGACGTGCTCGCGAAATCCTACGGACTCACCCAAGCCAGCCGCTTCATCAACATTCTCGACGCCGGCTACGCCGACAAGCTGGAAAAGCGACCCGACGAACGCTTTCTCATGCGCGGATTCGATATCCGATTGCAAATCCCGATCTTCGACTTCGGCGAGGTTCGCGTGCGCCAGGCCGAAGCCACCTACATGCAGTCGGTCAATCGACTTCTCGAAATGGCGGTCAATGCGCGCTCCGAAGCGCGCGATGCCTACCGCGTCTACCGCTCGACCTACGACATCGCGGGCCATTATCAGCGCGAGGTCTTGCCGCTGCGCAAGGTTATCTCGGAGGAAACACTGCTTCGCTATAACGCGATGCTGATCGACGTGTTCTCGCTGCTGGCGGAGGCGCGCCAGCGCATTGCGGCGACCATCACGGCGATCGAAGCGAAGCGCGACTTCTGGCTGGCAACCGTGGACCTCAAGGCGGCGATCGCCGGCGGCGGCAGGTCAAGCAATAAGCAGGAACGAGCAAATCCCATGGCGGTGTCCGGCGGCGACGCCGGCGCGCGTTGATTAAGAGGAGAAGACCATGATTTCGCGCAGAGGCTTTCTCGGCACCGCCGCGGTACTGGCAAGCGCAACCGCGGTCAGCGGGCGCGTGCAGGCGGCAAGCATCCCGGAAGCGCCGAGCACCAAGACCACCACCATGCAGCCGCCGATCTTTCCGACGAGCGGGCCGGACTATCAACCAGTCGTCACCCTCAACGGCTGGACCTTGCCGTGGCGCATGAACGGCGACTGGAAGGAGTTCCACCTCGTCGCCGAGCCGGTGGTGCGCGAATTCGCGCCGGGCATGAAGGTGAACTTGTGGGGCTACAACGGCCAGGCGCCGGGGCCGACGATCGAGGCGGTCGAAGGCGACAAGGTGCGCATCTTCGTCACCAACAAACTGCCGGAGCACACGACGGTCCATTGGCACGGCATGCTGCTGCCGAACGGAATGGACGGGGTTGGCGGCGTGACGCAGCCGCACATCGAGCCGGGACAGACCTTCGTCTACGAGTTCGAGATCAAGCACAGCGGGACGTTCATGTATCACCCCCATTCCGACGAGATGGTGCAGATGGCGATGGGCATGATGGGCATGTTCGTCGTGCATCCGCGCGATCCGAAGTTTCGCCGCGTCGACCGCGACTTCGCCTTCATCATGAGCGCCTATCTGATCGATCCCGGCACCTCTTTGCCCAAGGTCGCCGAGATGACCGACTTCAACATGTGGACGTGGAACAGCCGCGTGTTTCCCGGCATCGATCCCATGCCGGTGCGGCTCGGCGACCGCGTGCGCGTGCGCATGGGCAACCTCACCATGACCAACCATCCGATCCATCTGCACGGCCACCATTTTGCGGTGAGTTGCACGGACGGCGGTTGGGTGCCCGAGAGTGCGCAATGGCCGGAGAGCACCATCGACGTCCCGGTCGGCATGATCAGGGCCTTCGACATGGTTGCCAATAATCCGGGCGACTGGCCGTTCCACTGCCACAAGACCCATCACGCCATGAACGCGATGGGGCACGACATCAAGAACTTCATCGGCGTCGACAAGCGCGATTTGGCCCGGCAGGTCCGCAAGCTCGTGCCCGACTACATGCCGATGGGGAGCACCGGCATGGCTGATATGGGCGCAATGGAAATGCCGCTGCCCGACAACACCCTGCCGATGATGACGGGCTTCGGCCAATTCGGGCCGATCGAGATGGGCGGCATGTTCACGCTGATGAAGATACGCGAAGGCCTTGCGGCCAACGATTACAAGGACCCGGGCGACTACAAGCACCCGCAGGGCACGGTCGCATACGAAGTCGCGAACTCGTCCGCGCCCGCGCCTCAGCGAAACGGCCCCGCCGGTCAGCCCAATGCCGGCCCCAAGGCGGTGAAACCTGGAAGCAACCACAAGGGACATTGAAAGGAGCTAAGCCACTATGCCGAAGCGTACCCGCATCGCTATCGCCGTCGGGGCCTTACTGACATCCACTGCGGCAATGCTGGCGATGCACATCGCAATGCCCAGTTTGGCGTCTGCCCATGAGGACCACGGACATTTCTCAGCCGGCCAGCCGGGTGATCCAAAAAAGCCCGCCCGCGTCATCAACATCAAGATGTTCGAGGGAAGCGGGAAGATGGGTTACGAGCCCGCGCGCATTGAGGTGCGGCGGGGGGAACAAGTCCGTTTCGTTCTGCGCAACGATGGCGAGGAGGATCACGAATTTATCCTGGCGACGGTCCCCGAAAATCGTAAACACGCGGAAATCATGAAAAAGAATCCCGACATGGAGCACGACGATCCAAACGGGAAACGCGTTCTACCGCACGGAAACGGCGAGATCGTTTGGAAGTTCACCAAGCGCGGTGAATTCGAATTCGCCTGTCTCATTCCCGGCCACTATGAGAAGGGCATGTTCGGAAGGATCACCGTGAAATAACGCGCGTGAGCGAAAAAAGAAGGAGAGGAACCATGCGCAAGATAGCTCTGGCTGCGGTAGGCACCCTCGTTCTTTCGGTCATGTTCGCGAGCGTGACCTTGGCCCAAGCTCCCATGGTCAACGGTCAGGTGACCAAGATCGACGAAGCCGCCGGCAAAATCACGCTTAAGCACGGCCCGATCAAAAAGCTCGAGATGAACGAAGGGATGACGATGGTCTTTCGCGTGCAGGATCCGGCGATGCTCAAGCAGGTCAAAGTCGGCGACAAGGTCAGGTTCGACGCCGATCGCGTCAACGGGCAGATCACCGTCACGAAAATCGAAAAGGCCAAGTGATTGGAGGCACGCGCTCCATGCGGTGCCGCGCCGCGGCACCATCCGTCGCTAAATCATCGTCAGCACGATCGCGGGGATGAGCGCGCAGGCGGTGACGATCGCCGCGTAGGGCAGCGCCTTGTCGTTGGGCACCTTCATCAGCATGGGCAGCCCCACCCGCAGCAGGTAGAACCCGTAAAGACCGAGGATCAGCAGGAAGTTCAGGCCCGGGATGAGCAGAAAAATCCCGGCGAGCCAGAGCGGCGTGTGGGAATAGGCCGAGAGCTTCACGGCGCTGGGAAAATTCTTCTCGGCGCCGAATCGCGGCGCGAGCAGATCGATCACCCCCGCGATGATGTAGACCATGGCGAAGGCGACGGCGTAGACGACGACCGCGCGCACGAGATTTGGCACGACCGGCGCCGAGCCGGCGACGAGCGACTGGCCGATGAAGTGGGCGAGCTCCGGGATCGCGGCGAGGATCGCGACGTATTTGATCAACAGATCGGAGAGCGTGTCCCGCTCCCGCGCGATCACCTTCCATTCCGCCTGGGGCGTCAGCAGGATCGCCTTCACCCGATTGAGAAGCTTCAGCAGATAATTTGCCCACATGTGGTCCTCCAAGCGGTGCCCGCGCGCGTCCATCCCTCCGCATCATGTCTTGTGCGCGATCTTCATCGTCGGTGGATAAGGGATTGCCGGACGACCCATGGCTGCGCCGACCGTCGCCCGTGCTTTTTCCTGGCGATTCGTACCGGAACTTCCGTTAGGTGCGGCTCCTCGAAAACGGTGCGCGGCGTGCGTTAGCGTCGCCCGGAGTTTTACCTTCAAAACCGCCGAGCGGTAGCTCGCCCGGGAGGACCATTATACCATCTTCAGAGAATCTCCAGAAAATCTCCAAGCAGATTCAGCATCAACTTCAACTCCACTTCAAGCCTCGCCTCGCGCTTGCGGCTAAGCATCCGCCAACGCTTCCGGCACCTGTCGGCAGTTTGATGGAGATTCCCGATGCACAATGTCACCCGTTTCGTCACCGCCGCGCTGGCGGCAGCCGTCCTGACCCTGCTGGCGGCGATGCCGCTCGTCGCCGCCTGGCGCACGCCCGCCGAGCAACCCGCAGCGCCGGCGTCGATCAGCCCGATCGAGCTCCTGCAGCAGGACAGCGATTTGCCGGGCCAGCTGCTCCAGAGCCTTCCGATGGTCTACTGAGGCGGCGACGGCGCAACGCGATGACCCCCGAACAGAAGCGACTCGTGCGGGACACCTGGAAACAGCTGGCTCCCGTCGCCGACGCGGCGGCCGCCATGTTCTACCATCGGCTGTTCGAAATCGACCCCACCACGCGCAAACTATTCCGCGCAACCGATATGGTCGCGCAACGCAAAAAACTGCTGCAGACGTTGGCCTTCGCCATCGGTGGCCTGGACAACCTCGACCCGCTGGTAGCGAAGGTCGAAGATCTCGGCCGCCGTCACGCCGGCTATGGCGTCACCGACGCGCACTACGATTCCGTTGGCGCTGCGTTGTTATGGACGCTGGAACAGGGCCTCGGTCACGCCTGGACGCCGCCCGTGGCGGCGGCGTGGACCGAAGTCTATCGCCTGCTGTCGGGCATCATGCGCAACGCCGCGGCACGCGCCCAGCGGCTACAAAGCGTGTGGCCCGCTCCGTTCGAGGCGGCCGTTTGAGCGCAGGGCATCCGCCCGCGTTTTCCGCCGCCAGCGGTTCTCCGCCGGATTTCGCATAGACGCTGGTGCGTCCGCTAGGCGCGGCGATCCGCCTGGATCATCGCGGCGCCCTTCTCCGCGATCATCATGGTCGGCGCGTTGGTGTTGCCCGACGTGATCGTCGGCATCACCGAGGCGTCGACCACGCGCAGCCGCTCGAGCCCGATCACGCGCAGACGCTCGTCGACGACCGCCATGGGATCGCTCGCGCGCCCCATCTTGGCGGTGCCGACGGGGTGAAAGATCGTGGTGCCGATGTCGCCGGCCGCCTTGATCAGCGCCGCGTCGTCGTCGCCGACGGCGCTGCCGGGAAGATACTCGACCGGCTGGTAGCGCGCGAGGGCGGGCTGCGCCACGATCCTGCGCGTGACGCGGATGGAATCGATCGCCACGCGGCGATCTTCGTGGGTGGAGAGATAGTTCGGCTTGATCACCGGCTTGTCGGCGGCGTCCGCCGAGCGCAGCCGCACGAAGCCGCGGCTCGTCGGCTGCAGGTTGCACACGCTCGCGGTCAGCGCGGGGAATTCGTGCAGCGGGTCGCCGAATTTGTCGAGGGAAAGCGGCTGCACGTGGTACTGGAGATTGGCGCGCTCGCGTCCGGGGTCCGAGCGCGTGAACAGCCCGAGCTGCGAGGGCGCCATGGCGAGCGGACCGCGGCGAAAGAGCGCGTAGTCGAGCCCCATGCGCGCGCGGCTGATGAGCGAGCGATGGGTCTCGTTGAGGGTCTTGGCGCCGGTGACCTTGTAGATGAGCCGAAGCTGGAGATGATCCTGTAGGTTGTTGCCGACGCCTCCCTTGTCGAGCACGACCGCAATGCCGAGGCGCTTGAGCTCGTCGGCACCGCCCACGCCGGAGAGCTTGAGAACCTGGATCGAGCCGATCGCGCCAGCCGCGAGGATCACCTCGCCGCGAGCGCGCGCGGATCGCGCCACGCCGTTCTGCCGCCAGCGCACGCCCGCCGCGCGCGCGCCGTCGAACGCGATCTTTTCCACCAGGCAGTGGGTTTCGAGCCGCAGGTTGGCGCGGCCGAGCGCCGGCTTGAGAAAGGCGCGCGCCGCCGACCAGCGCCGCCCGCGCTTCTGGTTGACGTGGAAGACGCAACTGCCCTCGTTGTCGCCGGTGTTGAAATCGGGAATGCGCTTGATGCCGGCCTGCTCCGCCGCCGCGCAGAACGCATCGAGGATGTCCCAGCGCACGCGCGGGGCCTCGATGCGCAATTCGCCGCCGACCGCGTGCGCCTCGCTGGCGCCGAGGAAGTGGTCCTCATGCCGGCGGAAGAACGGCAGCACGTCGTCGGAGCCCCAGCCGGCGAGCCCAAGCTGACGCCAGTGATCGTAATCGGCGGCTTGGCCGCGCATGTAGATCATGGCGTTGATGGACGAGGAGCCGCCGATCACCTTGCCGCGCGGATAGTTGACGCTGCGGCCGTTGAGCCCCGCCTCCGGCTCGGTCTTGAACATCCAGTCCGAGCGCGGATTGCTGATAGTGAAGAGATAGCCCACGGGGATGTGGAACCAGATCCAATTGTCCTTGCCGCCGGCTTCGAGCAGCAGCACGCGCGTTGCCGGATCGGCGGAGAGGCGGTTCGCCAGCACGCAGCCGGCCGAGCCCGCGCCGATGATGATGTAGTCGTACTCGCCTTCGAGTGGTGCTGTGTTGGTCATGGTACCAGTTGGTTCAGGCATCTCGTGGTCTCTCTCAGGGGGTGCAACATACGCAACTTGTGGCGAGCTCTTGCGGGGTAAACGAGTTGCGGACAGCGCACAGAACTCCTCCACTCATTCCCGCGCATAGCGCGTCGGAAGACGCGCGTAAACGCGCTTGTGCTGGGAATCCAGAGCCAAAGACTGGGTCCCCGCAACGGGGTCCCCGCGACGCATAGCGCGTCACAGACGCGCGTAAACGCGCTTTTGCTGTCGCGGGGTGCCCCTCGCGGGGACGAGCGGACTGTGTCGCGGGGCGCGCAGTGATAGCGAGCCCCGCCTTTGCCTTCGCCCGCAATGCTGCTAGGGTTGCGCCGCGGCCCATGGCGCGCCGTAAGCGCGCCGCTGCCCCGGAACGGCGCTTCTGGATTGGTCGCCTCCTGACAAACCTGTGGCCGGACCAATTGCCGGAGCGCGGCGCGGTATCGCGCGCTCGCGCCGGCAGCTTCAAGGAGCGCCAGCATGCGCAATCGCACCCTCAAGTTTCTCGCCGCCGTCGCGCTCGGCATGGGACTGGCGAGCCCGCTGACCGCTGCGCTTGCGCAGGACAAAACCATCACGGTCTTCGCCGCCGCCTCGATGAAGAACGCCCTCGACGACGTCGATACCGCCTTCACCAAGAACACGGGGATCAAGGTGGTGGCGAGCTATGCGGCAAGCTCGGCGCTGATCAAGCAGATCGAGAACGGCGCCCCCGCCGACGTCTTCGTCTCCGCCGACCTCGACTGGATGGACTACGGCGCGCAGCACAAGCTCATCAAGGACGACACCCGCGTCAATCTTCTCAGCAACCGGCTGGTGCTGATCGCGCCCAAGGATTCCAAGATCGGCAACGTCACCATCGCGCCCGGCTTCGACCTGGCGAAACTCGCGGGCGATGGCCGCATCGTCACCGCTGACGTGCGCGCCGTGCCGGTCGGCAAATACGCCAAGGCCGCGCTGGAGAAGCTCGGCGCGTGGGCCGCGGCCGAACCGAAATTCGCCATGACCGAGAACGTGCGCGCGGCGCTAACGCTGGTCGCGCGCGGGGAAGCGCCGCTCGGGATCGTCTACGAGACCGACGCCAAGGTCGAGCCGAACGTGAAGATCGTCGGCGCCTTTCCCGCCGACTCGCATCCCCCGATCGTCTATCCCGCGGCATTGACGGTGAACGCCAAGCCCGATGCCGCGCGCTACCTCGCCTTCTTGCGCTCGCAGGCGGCGAAGGCGGTGTTCGAGACTTACGGTTTTACGTTCCTGGTGCGGCCGACGTCGTGAACGCCTCCAATTCGTTTGCTCCCGCGCCGCGCCGTCACGCGCTGTTCTGATGCTCGACCTTTCCCCCGACGAATGGATCGCGATCCGGCTGTCGCTCAAGATTGCGCTGGTGGCGACGGTGGTGGCGCTGCCGCTCGGCATCGCCGTCGCCTGGCTGCTGGCGCGCAAGAATTTCTGGGGCAAGGCGCTGCTCGACGGCCTGGTGCACATGCCGCTGGTGCTGCCGCCGGTCGTCACTGGCTATCTGCTGTTGATCTCCTTCGGCCGCCGCGGGCCGATCGGCGCGTTTCTCGCCGATCATTTCGGCATCGTGTTCTCGTTCCGCTGGACCGGCGCGGCGCTCTCCTGCGGCGTCATGGGCTTTCCACTGCTGGTGCGTCCGATCAGGCTCGCGATCGAAGCGATCGACCGCAAGCTCGAAGATGCCGCCGCGACGCTCGGCGCCGATCGCCTCTGGATATTTCTCACCGTCACCTTGCCGCTGGCGATGCCCGGGCTGATCGCGGGCATGGTGCTGTGCTTCGCCAAGGCGCTGGGCGAGTTCGGCGCGACCATCACCTTCGTCTCCAACATTCCGGGCGAGACGCAGACGATTTCGGCGGCGATCTACACCCTCACCCAGGTCCCCGGCGGCGACGCGGCCGCCGGCCGGCTCGTCCTGGTCGCGATCGCGATCTCGCTGGCGGCGCTGGTGGTGGCCGAATGGCTCGCACGCCGCGCCGGCACGCGCTTTCACGGGGAATGAGCATGCTCGCGGTCGAGGTGGAGAAACGGCTGGGCGATTTCTTGCTCGCGGCGCGCTTCGAGACCGCAGGCGGCGTCACCGCGTTGTTCGGCGCCTCGGGCGCGGGCAAGACCACGCTCGTCAACATGATCGCCGGGCTGCTTGCGCCGGATCGGGGACGCATCCGCCTCGACGACACCGTGCTGTTCGATTCCGCCGCGCGCATCGACGTGCCCGCGCACCGCCGCCGCATCGGTTACGTCTTTCAGGAAGGCCGTTTGTTCCCGCATCTGAGCGTTGCGGCGAACCTCGACTACGGTCGCCGCATGCGCGGGCTTGCGCGCGACAGCGCCGAAACGGCGCGCATCGTGAATTTGCTCGACATCGGGCACTTGCTCGATCGGCGGCCGGGGAAGCTCTCAGGCGGGGAGCGCCAGCGCGTCGCCTTCGGCCGCGCGCTGCTGATGCGCCCCCAGCTCCTCCTCCTCGACGAGCCGCTCGCCTCGCTCGACGCGGCGAGGAAGCGCGAGATTTTGCCCTATCTGCAGAAGCTGCGCGACGAGGCGCATGTGCCCATGGTCTACGTCAGTCACCACGCGGGAGAGCTCAAACGCATTGCGACCTCGGTGGTGCTGCTCGAGGGCGGGCGCGTTGCCGCCGCCGGCGGCCTCGACGTGCTCGACGCGGCAACGGCGGAATTGATGGCGTAACACTACTGCGTCACATGCGGTGCATGAGCGTGCGGTAAACTCGGTGCGCTCCCTCTCCCCATTTGGGGAGAGGGTTGGGGTGAGGGGGTTACCGTCGGTACGGATGGATCCGAACCCCCTCACCCATTCCTTCACGTTGCAAAGGCAAGCAGCCCTCTCCCCAGCGGGGAGAGAGCACGAGCGGCGACAATGCCCTCGCGGCATGCGACGCAATAGAACCAGTGGTCGACCGCGGCAAACCCAACGGTGGCCCGCTTCAGCTCGGGGCCATGCCCTTGTCCGTGAGTTCCTTGATCGCGCTCTTGTTCTTCGACAGATGCGCGAGCCCCATGCCGCGCAGCACGTTCGGCGCCTTGGTGAACTGGATGTTGTCGTAGCCGACGATCTCTATCCGGTTACCCCAGGGGTCGCGGAAATCGAGGAACCGGCCGGGCAGCGGCTTGATGCCCGCCGCCGCCAGCGCGCGGCGCACCGCGTCCTTGTCGTCGACCACGAGACCGAAATGACGGCCGTCGTCGGCGGCCTGGGTGCGGCCCTTCTGCAGCGCGAGGAACTGATCGCCCAAATCGATGAACGCCGAGGTCTTGCTCTTGCCGCGCAGTTCGAACTCGAACAGGCGGCCGTAGAACGCCAGCGCCTCCTCGATATCGCCGACCTCGAGGGCGACATGGTTGAAACCGACGGCGCGCGCTTTCTTTGCTTCCGGCATGGGGTTTCTCCGACGACCAAGGCAGTCATCATGTGGTGATATGGCCGGCATAAGCCAATATGGCCCGCCGCCTTGCCCACGTGGTCCGAGAGGTGCACGCTCGGGGAGCGGGCCGTCCGCGGCGTGACCGCCGCAACGAACTGCGGGAGGAGCATGTGTCAGCACGTCCCATTCGTTACCTCGCGGCCGTTGCGCTTTTGACGCTTCCAAATCACGCCGGCGCGCAAAGCCCTGCGACAACGGCGCCCGAAGTGCTGCGCGTCACGCGCAGCGCCGATGACGGCGGCGAAGGCTCGCTGCGCTGGGCGATCGAGCGCAACAACGCGGCGCCCGGACGCTCGCGCATCGAGCTCGATCCCGCGGGTCAGCCGCCACACGTGATCAAGCTCGCTTCGCCGCTGCCGGCGATCAAAGGCCCGGTGGCGATCGAGGGCGCGCCGTGGAAGCGCAGCGGCGAGTTCGTCGTCCTCGACGGCTCCGGCTACATCGAGGACAAAGGCCCGCAAACCTGCCCCGGCGCCGTCGCCGGCCAATACGGCGCGAACGTGCGCACGACCAGCTATCCCGGCCTTGCTTTGGTCGACACCCAGGGCGTCGAGATCAGCGGCTTGGACATTCGCAACTTCTGCATCGGCGTGCTGATCCACCGCGCCAGCGGCAACTCGATTCACGACAGCCGCATCGTCGGCAATCGCGGCGGCGCCGGCGTG
>Ga0318505_10000097_pt1 | contig 14706 bp, 10 predicted proteins | sample GRESIP084b2f18_FD_203676 | JGI IMG/M metagenome (GOLD analysis project Ga0318505, IMG submission 203676) | Tropical soil microbial communities from Luquillo Experimental Forest, Puerto Rico - GRE.SIPMG.084b2f18 | ecosystem: Environmental > Terrestrial > Soil > Tropical forest > Bulk soil... | reverse complement strand
GGCTTTTGGGAAGATTCTAGCACCAGGAAATGGTCAGAGCGCCAGGACGCTGCGCGTAGAGAGGCTAAAGATGAAACACCAGTTCATCGGAACCCGGCGCACTCGGTTCCACAAACAGATTGTCAAGCAGTCGCGTTTTGCCGATGAACACGGCGAGCAGAACATAGCAGGCGCGGCTGACCCGCACCACCGGCTCGAAGAACTCGGCATCCACGACTTCCGCATAATCGACCGCCGCGAGCGGCTCGGAATCGAGTTTGCGGCGCAGTGCTGAGTGCAGGTGAGGCGCGTCCCGGTGCCCGGCCTCGAGTTCCTGTTTCGCGGCTTGCAAGGCGCCGACCAAAACCGTCGCGGCCTTGCGCTCCTCGGGATTCAGATAAACGTTGCGGGAGGAAAGGGCCAGGCCGTCCGGTTCGCGGACGATCGGGCAAACTACAATTTCCGAATCGAGATTCAGGTCGCGCGCCATCTGCGTGATGAGGCGCGCCTGTTGCGCATCTTTTCTCCCGAAATAGGCGCGATGCGGCTGGACGATTTCGAGCAGCTTCAGCACTACGGTCGAGACGCCGCGAAAGTGCCCGGGTCGCGACCGTCCTTCGAGCTTTTCGCTGAGCCCCTCGACGTGGACATAGGTCGAAAAGCCCTTGGGATAGATCTCCGCGGCTTCCGGCGCGAGCAGCGCATCGACACCGGCTTGCCTCAGTTTTTCGCAATCGCTGTCGAAGGTCCGGGGGTATTTTGCAAAATCCTCGTTGGGGCCGAATTGTTTCGGGTTTACGAAAATCGAGGCGATGACCGGAGAACACTCCCGCCTGGCCCTGGCGATCAGGGAAGCGTGACCATCATGCAGCGCTCCCATCGTCGGAACCAGCCCGATGATGGAGTTCTCCGAGCGCGCCTGCCGCGCCTTCTCCTTCATCCACGCAATCGTTCGAATGATTTCCACGAAAAAGGGATTTCGAAACTAGGCACCGGCCGCTACCGCGCGCTCGCGGTAGAAGTGCATAAGGTCGGTCAGGATCGGCTCCCCGCCGAGTTGACGCAAAAGCGTGGTTACCTGGCCCCGATGATACGTTCCATGATTGACCAGGTGCTGCATCGATTGCCACAGCGGATTCTTGTACACCCCGAATTTCAGCGTTTTATATTCCATCACCCGATCAAGATCCGTTTGCGCGAGACCGCGCACAAAGCCCAGCAGCCGCGGCTCAAATTCCCTCCAGCGCTCCTCCAAGCTTTGCACATCTTGGAATTGCGTGACATCCGGCAGCGAAGATGGCGAGCGGCCCTGGAAACGCTCGAGCCACAGCCATTCTCCTCCGTAGATGTGCGCCAGCGTGTCGCGAACTGAGCCGAAGCTTGAACCCATCGGCTTCAAGAACTCGTCGGTCGTGAGCTTGGAAACGGCTTGCAACTGACGGCGGTTCGCCCAGGCGTTGTAATCGTAGAGTACGCGCATCTCTTCCGGGGTCATAACGGTCTCCTCCGAGCGAGCTCGAACAGAACAGGTAGTTGAAGTGGTTGCCAAAGCGCTGGTTGCGCCACGGTCGGGTGCCGAAGACCTGCTTCTTCCCGCTTTATCAAATGCGTTGTAAGGCTCCGTTCTTGAGAACGGGGATGTCGGGCGCTTATGGCGTATGGTTCTTTAGTCGCAAGACCCAGGGCCGGGCAGGCCCGACGTGAAGCCTCGGGAGATGCGGCGCGGCAGGGCCGATCGACAAAACAGGAACCCGCCGAAAGTGCTCTGGCTAAGACCAAGCCGGACCTCCGTAGGAATCCTCGCCCTTTCTAAGGGGAGGGAGGATGTCACCAGTCGCCGTCCATATTGACCGGCGCTTCTTTCTCTTCCTTCGCCCGCGGCGCGTGGTAGGACTCCGCATCGGAAGGAAATCCGCCGGAGCGCACGTCCCGGCAATACTGGCGCACCGCGCCGGAAATGATTTCTCCCAGCTGGGCGTACCTTCGGGCGAATTTCGGCAGCGGGGTAAAGGCCAACCCCAGGATGTCGTGCAATACCAGCACTTGGCCGTCACAATCCGGGCCGGCTCCGATGCCAATGGTAGGGATGCGCAATTCGCGCGTAATCTCGGCCGCCAGTTCGCGCGGGACAGCCTCGAGCACGACAGCAAACGCGCCCGCGGCTTCGACAGCGCGCGCATCACGAATCAAATGCTCGGCCGCCTCACGCGTTTTTCCCTGCACGCGGTAGCCCCCGAGAGCGTTCAACGACTGCGGCGTCAAGCCGACGTGGCCCATCACCGGGATTTCCGCTTCGGTGAGCCGCGCGATCAGCTCCAAGCGCCGCTCGCCGCCCTCCACTTTGACCGCTTCCGCTCCCGCTTCCTTCACGAAACGCACCGCGTTGCGAAGCGACTCCGCCGTGTCGGTGTGGTAGCTGCCAAAAGGCATGTCGGCCACCAGCAAGGCGCGCTTGGTGCCACGCCTTACCGCACGCGTGTGATCGAGCATGTCCTCGAGAGTCACCGGCAGCGTGCTTTCGTACCCAAGCGCCACCATGCCTAGCGAATCGCCAACGAGGATCACGTCCACGCCGGCTTCGTCGAGCAGCCGCGCGGTCGGATAGTCATAGGCGGTCAAGCAAGTGATTTTGTCCGGCTTGGAGTAGAAACGCGCACCCCCGGTTTTGCGCTCGAGGAGGTCGGGAACAGTGATTTTGCCGTTCCCGGGATTAGAAACGACACTCATATCGGCCTCCGGTGCCGCTCCTTTACTTCAGGATGCGGCCCTGTACCGTCTGCTAGACCAAGAATAACAAACTCGGATGCGAAGCGCCAAGCCGCAAGGTGCCCGGCCCTCAGCCCGCCAAGGGCCGGGAAGGGATTCCGCTTGACACGTTCCGCTGCTTTATAATACAAAGTACTTCATGGAGGTCGGCATGAATCCATCCATGCGTCCCGCGAAGCTTTTGGCCCTGGCCGTCTCGGAATGGCTGCTCGTTTTGCCCGCGGCGGTGCTTCTTCTAGCAGCTGCGCTGCGTCTCGTCCAGCCCCGCGAATACGAACCTGCGCGCTCGAGCTGGGCGATCTTCGAGTGGGCCGTGGCGCACATCTCGCACGCGGGAGCCGGCCTGCTCTTCATCGCCTTGCCAGGTGTCGCCGCTTTCCTAGGCTGCGTAGCGCTCTCACTCGTGTGGCGCCGAAATGACCTTTTGCGTCAGGACGTAGGCGCCGCACTGGGCGGCCTTCGGCGGCATTTCGCCGTGCTGTTTCTGGGAACGGGAACCCTTGTCGCCGGGGTGATCCTGGCCGCGGTGGTCGCTCACCTCATAACGGACTGACCCGTGCAAAGGACCCGTTCGCTTCTTGGTCGCCGTGGTTTTGCCGGCCTGACGCTGTTCAATGTCTCTGCGGCGCTTGTGCGCGGCCCTTCCACTGGCCGCCTCGGCCGAGCCAGTAACGCACGGCGGAAAGACACGTCGCGTAGGCGTAGAAGAGCGCCGCGGCGGGAAGCGTGAGCGCCCAGACCCAGGAAAGCCCGTAGAATTTCACTGTCCCCACAAAAGAAGCCGCCATTAAAGCGGCGGTTGTGTCTACGAGCAGCCAGGCTTCGCCTGGGTAGGCAAAAAAGATCACCCAGGGGAGCAGGTAGACGACGAACAGACCGGCCAAGGTGCCGAGCAGCAAGAAGACCGAATAGCGGAGCTCGGTGAACGCGACGCGCGCAATCAAATCGCGAATTTCCCTGAAACGAGTATAACGGCGCAAGCTTACGCTCGCTCGAGTCAGTCCCAGCCAGATTTTTCCTCCGCTCCTCTTCACTGCGGCCGCGAGAGCGCAATCTTCAATGACTTCGCTGCGGACCGCGGGCATACCGCCAATGCGCTCGAGGGCTTCCCGCCGCAACAGAATCGAGCCTCCCGCCGCCGCGGCGGTGCGCGCCCGGGGGTCCGCCACCCACCTGGGGGGATAGAGCATCAGGAAAAAATAGAGATACGGAGGGACCAGCAACCTCTCCGGAAGAGCCTTCGCCGGCAGGAAGGCCATAAAGGACGCCAGGTCGAGCGAATCATTTTCTGCGCGGCAGACGAGGCGTCTGAGCGCGTCCGGCGCCTGCTCGATGTCCGCGTCCGCAAGCCAGAAATATTCAGGCGACCTGTCGGCGACTGCGGCAATGCCTTGGTTCGTGGCCCACACTTTTCCGGTCCAGCCGCGAGGAAGCTCGCTCGAGGAACGAATCGTAACTCTTCGCATGGCGGCGGATTCGTCGGCGGCTTTCCGCGCAAGCTCGGCGGTTCCGTCGCTGCTGTGATCATCTACGACCACGACGGAAAACTCGCCGGGATAGTTTTGCTTTGCCAAGGAAGCAACCGAGCGCGAGATGGTTTCCGCTTCGTCGCGAGCCGGAACGATCCCGACCACTCGGGGCCACCGTTTGGGGGACTTCAGTTCGGCCGTGTCCTCATGTACCTGCCAGAAATTCCCCCGAGCGATGAAAAGATACAACCAGATGGCAAAAGGGACGGCGGCGAGCAGAGTCGGGGTCAGAGGCACGCGCTATTGTGCAACAAAAAAGATCGGGAATCCTCCGTTTTCGAAACAAGAAGAGCGCCCCTCGGGTGAGGCCGCTTTTCCTGTTTTTGGTTTCGTGCTCGGGCGGAGACCGGAGGGTGAGTCGAGACCCTAAGCCAAGTCTTCGTTGTGGATCGGCAAACGGCGCAGGCGCTTGCCAGTGGCCCTGAAAATGGCGTTACAGATGGCGGGCGCAATCACTGGAACGGTGGGTTCGCCGATCCCGGTTGGCGCTTCCGCGCTGGGCACGAGATAAACCTCAATCGGCGGGGCCTCGTTCATGCGGATCATCGCATAATCGTTGAAATTGGCTTCGACGACCCGGCCGCGATCCACGCTAATCGAATCTTTGACCGTAGCGGTGAGCGCATAAATGGCGGCGCTTTCCACTTGGGCGCGCACGCCGTTGGGATTGACGGCACGGCCACAATCCACGGCGCAAACGATGCGGTTTACCTTGAAGGCCGAGCTCGAAGCGGAGACTTCCGCAACGGCCGCTACATAACTCCTGAAAGAGTAGAAGCCGGCAATGCCGCGGCCCTGCCCTTTGGGAAGAGGCTTGTCCCAGCCGGTTTTTTCCGCAGCCAGCCGCAAAACGCCCTTCAATCGCGAGGTATCGAGTGGATGATTGTCCTCCCGGCCTTCTCCAAACTGGGGGATTTTCCGCGAATCGCCGATGAGCTTCAGTCGGAACTCGAGGGGATCCTGCCCCGCGGCATGCGCCAGCTCATCGACAAAACTCTCGACGACGAAACCGCTGCTGCTGTGCTCGACCGACCGCCACCACGCGCGCGGCGCGCTCGAATGCGCGAGCGTATACTCGATGCGCACATTCGGCGTCGCGTAGGGAATGGTTGCGCCGGTGCCGAATTCACCGAGCCCCGGATCGTCAGCCCCCTTCTGACTCCACTTGGCGGCAATCGAAGTGGATGTCTGGAAATGCTTCCAGGCCGCAAGCTTGCCTTCGCCATCGAGCGCGCCCTCTAAGCGGTGATAGGAAGCAGGGCGATAAAAATCGTGCTGCATGTCGTCTTCGCGGGTCCACAACACCATCACCGGCTTGCCTGAGATTTTGGCAACCTGGGCTGCCTCCATCACGAAATCCGCCTGATAGCGCCGGCCAAAGCCGCCGCCCATCAGCGTAGTGTGCACCGTGACTTTTTCAGGAGGAAGCTTGGCGGCTTCCGCGATCACCGCCTGGGCCCACTGCGGCCCCTGCGAAGGCACCCAGGCTTCCGCGCTATCCGGCCTGATGTGGACGGTCGCGTTCATGGGCTCCATGCAGACGTGCGCGGCAAACGGCAGTTCGTAGATGGCTTCCCATTTCTTGGAGGCGGCCCGGAGCATGGCGTCGGCGTCGCCCTCGTTGCGAAGGACGCCTCCGGGTTTGCTCGCGTTGGCCAAAAACTGCTTGCGCAGTTCCTCGCTGGATTCGTTGGCCGCCGTGCCTTCGTCCCACTTCACTTCGAGCGCCTTGCGGCCCTCGATCGCGGCCCAAGAATTGTCGGCCAGGACCGCAACGCCGCCGGTCGTGGAAGCGCCGCGGCCGCTGGTCTTGATCTCGAAAACGTCGCGCACCCCGGTCACCGCCTTGGCTTTGCTCGCGTCAAAGGAAGCCACTTTGCCTTCGAAGACCGGGCAGCGCGCAATCACGGCATAGAGCATGCCCGGAACGCGCGAGTCGATGCCGAATTGGGCCTTGCCGCTGGATTTCGCAGCCGTATCAAGCCGATGCGTGTCGCGGCCAACAATGGTGAAGTCGTCGGCATTCTTCAGCGGAACTTTGTTCAGATTGGGGACGGGCAGCTTTGAGGCATCGACGACCAGCTCGCCGAAGCGGTAGGAGCGCTCCGGATGACCGTGGACGACGAAGCCGTTCTTCGCTTTGCAAGTATCGGTACCGACTTCCCACCTCTTGGCGGCAGCCGCGATCAGCATTTCGCGCGCGGCGGCGCCAGCCTGGCGCAAAGGCAGCCACGAACCAGCCACGCTGCCGCTGCCGCCCGTGCCTAGGTCATAGATTTTGGGATTCGTCGGGGCCTGCTCCACGTGCACCTGCTTCCAATCGACCGAAAGCTCTTCCGCAAGAATCATCGGCAGAGCCGTCCAGACGCCCTGGCCCATCTCTGACTTTCCGAGCACCAGCGTGACGCGATCGTCCGGCGTGATGCGTACCCACGCGTCAAACGGATTCGGAGTCTTTTCCTCCTGATCCTTGGCCTGATCGGCGAACGCGCGGGGAGACAAGTGGAACCCGACCACTAGCGCCGTGCCACCGGCCGCAGTTTTCTTCAGGAAGTCACGGCGATTTACCAGCGGAGCAGTTGCCATCGGACACCTCGGAACGGACTGTGGGAGAGACCCTCAGAATTAAGCCGCGGAATGTTTGCCGGCCATTTCGGACGCGGCGCGGTGAATGGCTTTGCGGATGCGCTGGTAGGTGCCGCAGCGGCAGATGTTGCCGCTCATGGCATCATCGATGTCGGCATCAGTGGGGTTCGGCTTCTTCGTGAGCAAGGCCACGGCGGACATGATTTGCCCGGACTGGCAGTAGCCGCACTGCGGAACGTCTTCTTCGATCCATGCTCTCTGCACGGGATGGCTGCCATCGGCGGAAAGCCCTTCAATCGTGGTGACTTTCTTGCCCACCACGCTCGAGATCGGCGTGATGCAGGAGCGCGTGGCCACGCCATTGATATGCACCGTACAGGCTCCGCACAGCGCCATACCGCAGCCGAACTTGGTCCCGGTCATCTGGAGCGTGTCGCGCAGCACCCAGAGCAGGGGCATGTCGGGGCTGACGTCGACCGACTGGGACTTGCCATTCAACGTGAAACTGATCGCCATGGGGACCTCCCTTCAGAAGGTGGATATCGTACAACAATTTCAATCGGAAATGGGCAATGATCGCTGACTCGAGGGCGTGCCTGTTTTGCCGGCTGCTAATTGCTCCTTGGCCCAGTTCAGGATAATGGTGACCATTTCGGCTTGAAACTTCTTTTCCACAGTAAGGCCGTGGGTCATGCCTTGCACTTCGAGGTAGCGAGCCCTCCCCGGGTGCGCGCGGTTCACCGTTTCTGCGATCGCGGAGCTGTCGGCGCGGCTCATGACCGTGTCCTTCGAGCCGCGAATGACCAGCACCGGTCGATCGACGTTTTGCCAGACTTCCCCCAGGTTTAGCGCTTGCAACTGCTGATAAAACGCCGCCGGGCGTCCGTACTGCCCGCCGGGCGCGTCGTACCACAGATTCCTCCATTGCGCGTGTTGACTAAGGATTTGTCCCGGCGTTTGACCCTGGATGAGGTAGAGGTCATAGAACTCGGCGAACGCTTTCATGGCGTCATTCACTTCGGCAGCGGACTTGCCCGCGTTGGTCAATCGCACGCGCTCGTTTTCGAGCATGTGTTCGTACCAGGTGCGCCCCCAGGCGCCTGCCGCCACAAATCCGCGCACGGCATGAGGCGGCGCGACCAGAGGAGCGAAACCGCCTCCGTTGCTGAGGCCGATCACGATGGCGCGGTCCGCGTCCAGAAATGCGTACTTGCTCATGGACCGGAACGCCGCCTGGTAGCCTTCGAGCTCGGCTGCGAAGTCGGCTTGGTCGCAGGGTGTTCCCTGGCTTTCGCCGACTCCGGGTTTTTCTGTCCGCACCGTGGCATAACCGGACTGGTCGATCAAACGCAGCACGAGCGCGCTAAAGCCATCGGTTTCGCCCTCGGGAGATTCGATGCTGTCGCAACTCAGCCAGCCCACAAAGAACAGCACCGGCACCTTGCCGCTAGCGTTCCGAGGATGGGAGATGAACGTGCGGAGCTCATCGCCACGGGAGTTGGGTACCCAGTCGTAAACGACGTCGGCGTTTTGAAAATGTTCCCGGGGACGCGTCTGCTGCGCGTGGGTCGACGAGGCGACCAGCAACGCAAAGCAGGAAAAGATAGCCGTGGCTCGGGAAGGCACGGGCAAACTCCTTGCCCCAGAAGTGCTATTGGCTTCAGACGTCAGCGTTCCCGGGATGTGAGCAGGCTAGTTCCCGGCCACCGCGGCAGGTTTGGGTGGAGCGTTGGGAGCTTGCGGTCGGAGCGGCGGCTCGGGCTCGACGCCTCGCCACCCCACGGGGCGGCCGCGAACGGCTTCCTTGACCGAGCGGAACAGCACCACGTACATTAACTGGCGGTAATAGAAGCGCTGCAGGAGCACGGGAACGAGCAAGGTCCAGTCTTCCTTGCGCTCCAGCGCGAACGCGAGAACACAGGTAAGCACATCAATCAGCAGGAAACCGATGAAGAAGAATACGGAGCGCATCAGATCGCCGGTGGTCGCGTGAATCGTCGGGAGCCAGGAGAGTTGCAGCTTTTCGAGCGCCCAGAGCCCCACCGACCACAGGAACAGTAAATCGATCAGCGGAGAGATGAGCGGGAGCACTAGCTGAAAAACGAAGACATTCGGCAGCGCGACCCAGCCAAGCGTTCCGTACTTCCACCGGAACAGCGTGCTGCTGTGCTTCCAGAAGGACTGCAGCGTGCCAAACGTCCAGCGAAAGCGCTGGCGGATGAGCTGGCCGGGCGTTTCGGGAGCTTCCGTCCAAGCGACGGCCTCTTCGTCGTAGCCAATACGCCAGCCAACGCGGCGAATGGCGATGGTGAGGTCGGCGTCTTCGGCCACGGTGTCCGCGGTGATCCCGCCGGCGGCTTCGATGGCCTGCTTGCGCCACCCACCGAGAGCGCCGGGAACTACGGTGATGCAATTGAGAAGATCAAAGGCGCGTTTTTCCATGTTTTGGCTGGTGATGTATTCGAGCGCTTGCCAGCGCGTCAGCCAGCGCGAGCGATTACCGACCTTGACGTTGCCCGCGACCGCGCCCACGGTGGGATCGGTGAAGTGGCGGACCAGCTTGCGAATGGCATCGGGTTCGATTTCCGTATCCGCGTCGATGGTCACCACGATCTCGGTCTCCGCCAGCGACATGGCCACGCTCAGCGCCGCCGCTTTGCCGCGGTTCACCTGGTGAATCACGCGCACCCGGGGTTCGCGCGAAAAATGCGCATCCAGCAGCTCCGCCGTTTTGTCCGTGGAACCGTCGTTCACCACCACAATGCGGAGATCGGGATAGTCGGAAAGCAGGACCGAGTTTACGGTTTGCACGATGACGCTTTCCTCGTTGTGCGCGGGAATCAGCACGGTCACGCCCGGCAGCGGCTCGGAAATCTCGGCGCGGTCTGGCCGCAGTTTCTCGATGAACGCCAGGATGCCGATGACGAGCGTGCGCCCGCTAACCAGCACAATTCCGAGAATAAACGTTGCGGTGATGGCCACCCAAAACCAGTGATAAATGCCGAAGATGAAGCCGTCGGCGCGCGCCTCGAATTGTTCCTGCGGTGAAAGCGGAAGCATGACCTCGGCGCGCGTTTTGCCGATAAGTTCAGGAACGGAGACAAACCCATAGCCTTCGGCACGCAGAGCATCGATAAGCTGCGGGAGCGCGATGAGCGTTTGGCTGCGATCTCCGCCGCCATCATGAAGAAGAAGGATGTTGCCTTCAGGCGCCTCGCGCAAGGCGTTCTCGACGATGGTTCGAGCCGGCAGCGGAACGCCCGGGCTCAGCTGCTTCCAGTCGTGGGGGTCCACCTTCTGGCCGACGATGATGTAGCCGAGCTCCTGCGCGGTCGGAAGATGCGACACTTCTTCGGCAAATTCGGGCTGGTGGTCGATGCCATAAGGCGGCCGGAAAAGAAGGGGTTTGGCGCCCACCACGCTTTCGATCAGACGCTCGGTGAGATTGAGCTCCCAACGAATTTGCGTGTTGGAGAGGTTCGGACTTTCCCAGTCCGGATGGGAATAGGTGTGATTTCCGATTTCGTGCCCTTCCGCGTATTCCCGGCGAAGCAGTTGCGGCCACTTGTTCGCCGACAAACCGATCACAAAAAAGGTCGCGGGTACGTTCTTCGCCTTCAGCACATCCAGGATTCTGGGAGTCCACTTCGGATCCGGCCCGTCGTCGAAGGTAATGGCCAGTTTCTTGTTGGCGGCTCCAATCTGATCGATGTGATAGGACAAAGGATAGGAATCGTATCTTTCGCTGGTAATGAGATCGCTTGAAGAATCGTAAGTAAAGCTGCGGTGGCCGCGCTTCGGGGTATCGAGGAAATGCCACACGTCGCCATACCCCTCCAGGATAAGATCCGGTCCCGGGGGAAGGTCTTCGATCTTCTGACGAATGGTGTCATTGGGGCGGGTGGCGTCCCAAATGGGCCAAAGCGAGGTGTCGGCCGAACCAAGCCGCCACAAAGCAGTACCCCGAACTCCCATGCGCTCGCTCGCGCGCAACTCGTTGTAGGCGGTCACCGCGTCGAGCATCCACACTTGATGCACGTGATTGTGCTCGTCATCGTAAGAATAGTGCGGGTTCAGCGAGCGAGAATCGAATTCCACGATGCCGTGAAGCGGGTCCGCCGGAGCATTCCCGACGACTTGCGCCTCGGACTCAAAGGCGTGTAGCAGCGCTTCCTGAATGGAAAGATTCTGCGCCGCTTCGTGGGTTTTCTGCGCGTCTTCCGACCAGTCGTACGCGTAGCTGGCCACGGCGACAATGAGTTTCGTTGGCGGCACGACCTCGCCAATCTGTCGAAGGTTTTCGACGTACCAATCCTGGGAAGCGATGGGTCCTGGCGGCGAGGTCTGCCAGTGTTCGTCGAAGTTAAACAGCACGATGGCGTCGCATTGCTTCGCGAAGAATTCGTAATCGTAGGCGTCGTCGCGCGCCGGCAGTGCAAGCATGAGCTTCAGGCCCACCGCATGCAGCGCCGGCCCGAGTTCTTCTGCGAACTCCCGGTAATGCGCCTGGCTGGTGTCGGGGACTTCTTCGAAATCCACGACGATGCCGGCTTCGTGCGATTCGACCGCAAATTCCACGGCGTCGTGGACCAGCCTTTGGCGCGACCGAGGATTCTCGAGCAGCTTCACCATGTCGTCGATGCGCCAGTGAACGCCGTCATAGTTGTTCAAGAGCGCCATCATCGGCAGTTCGACGGGAGGATTCAGAGATTTCATCCACTGGTGCAACTCGTCTTGTTTCAGCAGACTAACGGCTTCCGACGGCGAGGCCTTGACGCGATTCTGGCCGTGCTCGTAATCCACGACGGTCAGCGCGCCGTCCTCGCTCACGGCGTGCAGCTGCTCCGGGAGGAGCAGGTCGATTTCGCGGTAATGCTTCTTCAAAGAGGCGAGGCTGTTGGGATCCCAGCTGACGAAAAACGCAGCGCGCACCGGGTCGTAGCTGGCCGGCACGGTTCCGATACTGGCCACACGACGGCGGCGGCCTTCACGGACCGGCTGAGTCTTTTTTTTCGTTTTCAGCGCGTGATAGCCGAGCTTGGTGTCGGGAAGCAACCCGGCGGGCAAATCGACGCTCACGGCAATGGTGATGAAGAAATACGCCAAGAGCACCGTGAGCAGCGCTCCGCTGATCTCCAGCACACGGCGAGTGCGGCGCCAGCGCACACGCTCCGCGTCGTAAAATATCGGTCCACGTTCTTTCATTGAATCTGCTTAGCCCTTCGGATGGCCGCGAATCCGGCTTCTGGCTGCGGCGAAGCCTTCCGCGCGATTCCTTCGCCTCTATTGTAAGATGCGTTTCGCCCATGAAGCGAATTTTCTCGAGCCGGGTTTTCCCGTTGGCGGTAGGGCTTGGCCTGCGCTTGCTTTTTGTCGTGCCCTTTCCGGCAACTTCGGGCGACACCGTTCTTTACGAGCAAATCGCCACAAACTGGCTGAAGCACCACGTCTATGCCATGGATGTGCATGGCGCGCTCACTCCGGTGGACATGAGAATGCCGGGATATCCCGCGTTTCTGGCCCTGATTTACGCGCTCACCGGCCGAACCGGGGAAGCCGCGCGTCTGTGGGTCATGCTCGCGCAAATTCTTGTGGATCTTCTAGGCTGCCTGGTGATCGCGCGCCTGGCCAGGATTTTGACTTGCGCTTCGGAAAACGAAGCGCAGGGTGAGCGAGCGTACGCCTTTGCGCTGTGGCTCGCCGCGGTTTGCCCCTTTACCGCGAATTACACCGCCGTACCTCTCACCGAGGTTTTCGCGTGTTTTTGGACGGCGCTGGCGTCCTCGGTTCTCGTGGTGGCACTCCAAAGAGTGAAGAAACCGGGTTTTCTCTTGAGCAGCTCGCACGTGCCACGGGGCCGGAGCGTAGAGTACGCGGCGCTCGGCGCGGGACTCATCGCGGGTATGGGCGCCTTGTTCCGTCCGGAAACCCCCCTGCTGCTGGTCACCGCCGCGATGGTGCTCGGCGTATTGCTTTTTCGGCTTGGTCAATTTGCCCGCTGGTGTTTGGCCACTGTGGCGATGATCGTCGGATGCCTCGTGGTGCTGTCTCCCTGGGCTTTGCGCAACTTGCTGACATTCAACGAGGTGCAATTTCTCAACCCGAAATATTCCACTCTTCCCGGCGAGCTAGTGCCCTACGGCTTCATGGCCTGGGAAAGGACCTGGCTCTACCGCGTGCGCGATTGCTATCTGGTGCCCTGGAAGCTCGATGAAGAGGCCATCCAGGTCGACGATATCCCTTCTCGGGCCTTTGACTCGCCTGCCGAGAAGGAGCGCGTCCGGGACATTCTCGAACAATACAACGAGGACTTGACGCTTGGGAAAGAAGAGGACGATGCGCTCGGCCAAATCGCGCGCGAACGGGTTCGCCGTCATCCCTTGCGCATCTTTCTGTGGATTCCTCTGGCGCGCGCCCTGGCCATCTGGTTCACGCCGCGCATCGAGCTCTTGCCAATTTCGGGGAACGTCTTTCCCTTGGCCGAGATGTATGATGAGGATCCCGCGGATCAGGGATTCACCATTCTGTTTTTCTTCCTGAACGTAGCTTACGTGGGCCTGGGGGCGTGGGGCGCCGGTAGACTCTGGCGCGCGGGCTCGGCCGTCCGGCCCGTTGTTGCTTTTTTGGTTCTCTACATGCTGCTGCGCACGGCGTTCCTGACCACGCTTGAAACGCCTGAGCCCCGCTACGTGCTCGAATGCTTCCCGGCGCTCATAGCCCTGGGAGCCGCCGCAATCGTCGGCGGAAGAGGTGTGGATGAGACTCAGCGATCCTCGGCAGGTTCCGGGTGAATGGTGACGCGATAGATTTGTTGAAACTTTTCCTTTACGCGATCTTCCAAAGCGGCGGTCACATCGTGGACTTGCGTGATGGGCAGCTCGCTTTTCATGGTGCAGTGGCAAGACACTAGAATATGACGCTCGACCTGCCGCACGCGGACGTCGTGACAGTTCACCAATTCATCGAACTCCGACGGCAGGCGGTTCAGGAAATCCTCGATGGCCTTGGCGAGTTGCTTCATTTCGCCGAGGCCTGCGTCGGGCGTGGCGATGTGGCGCCCCAGCGGCTCGATGTGGATGTTTACGTCAACAGCGCCGTCGCGCAGTTCGCGGATCTGGTCTTCCAACTCACTGGCCTGGCGATGGGCCTCGCGCAAGCTCAGATTCTCGTCCACTTCCAGGTGCAACTCGATGAAGAGCCGGCCGTCCTGCTGCGAGGCTCGCACCTCGTGAATCTCGAGTCCCATGCGCTGGGCGAGCGCGCGGATCGCCTCGAAAAGATGTTCGCCAACGGGCGCGCGCGGCTCCACGTGCACCATCACATCCGAGGGAACAATTTCGCCGATGCGCTTCTCGATCGCATCGGTCAGCGTATGTACCTGTTCGAGGCTGGCGGACCGTGGCACGCTGACGGTGGCGTCCACGAAGTGACGGTTGCCGGCTCGGCGCACCCGCACTCGCACCACATCGAGCACGCCTGTCATTCGTTCGAGCGCCAGGGCGATCTCTTGCTGCAACCCCTTCGGCGCCGCGTCCAGGAGCGCGTCTAAAGTGCGCCGGCCAAGCTGCGAGCCAACCCATAAGATCACGGCTGCGACCGCCAGGCCGGCAAGCGCGTCCGCGTAGACAAGCCACGGCAGATCCCAGGTTTCGCCGGCCCACACCAGCCCGATGCCGACCATGACCACGGTGGTGCTCCATACATCGGTCGAAAAATGCAGCGCGTCGGCCTCGAGCGCTTCACTCGAATACTTTCGTGCCGCGCGCTCGAGGGCGCGCGCGCGGGTCAGGTCAATCGACAGTGCTCCGAGCAGCACCACGATCGCCATCAAGCTAGGCTGAATATG
>Ga0318505_10000091_pt1 | contig 14845 bp, 22 predicted proteins | sample GRESIP084b2f18_FD_203676 | JGI IMG/M metagenome (GOLD analysis project Ga0318505, IMG submission 203676) | Tropical soil microbial communities from Luquillo Experimental Forest, Puerto Rico - GRE.SIPMG.084b2f18 | ecosystem: Environmental > Terrestrial > Soil > Tropical forest > Bulk soil... | reverse complement strand
ACCTACCGAAGTGCACATCCAGGCCTAGCTCTTCAATTGCCCAAGCAGTTTGATGGAGCCGGCATCCTTACGGCCCTCGAGCGCAGCCAGGCCGCCCGTGGCGTAGGCCGCGACCGCCTTGAGCAGTTCGGCGAGCTGCTTGGCCGATCCGGCATCAAAGCGCCCGTAGGCGCCGTGCGACGCGAGTGCGATGGCTTTGAACACCGTCGCGACGGTCTCGTTGTCGCCCTCCTGGAACATGAAGGCGGGGACGCCGAGCCCGCCGGCGCGAGCGACGAGGGAATCACCGTTCTCCTCACAGGCGTCGCCGACGAAGACCAGGGCCGAAACCGGCAAGAGCTGGGTCTCCTTGACCACGTGCGTCAGGATCTTGCCGATCTGGGTCTCGCCGGCTTCGCACATGATCTTGGTCATCACTCTCCCAAGCTCTCCAGGATCCGAGAACCAGCGCGAGGAGCGGCATTCCCCGAGGCCGCGGTAGTAGACCAACTGCACGTCGAGGCCCTGTGCCTCCTTGAACATCTCGGCCTGGAGGGTACAGGCCCGATCCCAGCTCGGTTGCCGCGAACCGGTGGCGTCGAGGGCGAAGACCAGGCGGCCGTGCCGGGCGGGCGCCGCCTTGGCGATTTCGGCCAAGAAGCTGTCCACGTCGGTCGGCGCCGGCGCGCTGCCGGGGCGGGTGGTGGGCTGGTCGGTCATGGGTTCCTCCCGAAGTGACCTTAGTGAACCTTAAGGCGTTGCTCAGCTCTCCTTATAGTATTTGTCTCCCCTGACATTCTCCCGCATTGGCTTAAAACAAGAAGAAAGGTTCACTGAAGGTCACTTCTTCAGTGGTCTTTAGTGAGGTTTGGATGTGGTCATCGACAAAATTGTCAATCCCTAAACCCGTCTCAGCGTCCAGAGCGAATAACCGTCACGGATCCCTGAGCGCACCAATTTAAGATTACCGACGATCCTGCCTTCATTCTTTCGCAGCCACCGGCCAAGGCGATCGTTGCTCACCATGGGGCCTGACCTGTTCGCCGCGACCGCCATCAGCGCCGTGTGAAGGCCGTTATCGATGAGTCCAGCATTGATGATCTCTTGCACGGTGTATTCCATCTTGATCCCAGCGCGGATATGCGTTTCCCAGTGTTGCGCCACCGCCTCGAACTCCGAGCGACCAGGATCGCGCGCGTGTATTGTGATTTGCGAGCCACACGGATCTGCCTTTCCTAGCCAAATCAATGCCCCGCGCACCCGCCGCGACCAGTCCTCGAACCCGCCCATAGGATCGGCCTGTTGCGGTTCACCAGCGATATGCCAGGCCCGCAGCACCGTAAGGGCGGCAATGACTAGCCGCTCGCGCTCGCTGTGAATGTCCTCGATTACGTCGAAATCGAAGTGCCGCGCTCCGGGGCGCTCGCAACCGGCGTCTAACGAGCACAGCAGGGTGCGATCGGTCAGGTCGTTAGCGATCGTCAGGTTGTTACCAGTGGCGTAGACCGCCGCATTGATTATGACCTCGACCTGCTTGCTATAGCCGAGAAGGCGGATCACGAGCCGCTGTTGCGTAAGCATCTGGCACAAACGGGAGCTCGTGAGTTCGTGATCGCAGTTATCGATATTGACGATGAGATCAGCCGCGATCAGCGCGGCATCGAGGCGCTTCTCAAACTCCTCCTGCTTACTTCCCTGCGCGATAACCGGCGCGAGCTGCCCTGTCGCCAGCAGCGAGGCGATATCGACCAGCAGCGACTTCCCGGTGCGCGGGGCCGGCGCCGTGAACGCGTGCAGCGGCGCTGTCATCATGGCGCGCCGATCGAGCGCGGTCAGGAACGCGGATAGCGCCACCGCATGATCGACCTTGCTCACGAATGGGAATGCCCGAATCACCGTCTCTAGGTACTTCAACGCCTCCAAGGCATCATCCCGCGTGGGCTGTAAAGGGATAGCCGGGAAGATCCGCCCGTTCGGTTCGAATAGGAGCTGACTGGCCGCGTCGTATCCCGGCTGCTCGCAGAGCGAGCCATCGGCGCGCAGGAACGGCGTGTTGGCAACGCCGGCCAAGACTGGCAGTTGCCAGTGTCCAGAACGCGCGAGATAGGTGTCGGCGAGCTTCTCCGGGCAGTCCTTCGGGACGAACCGGCGCGCACGCGCGTCCCACTTCTCGAAGTCCGCCGCGCGCATCATGGTCTCGACCATGAACAGGTTCACGACCGGGACCAGGTTCCATCCGAACGTCCGGCGGCCATTGGCGGCCTTGAGCTTGGAGAGGATCGGGCGAACGATCAGACTGCCGCGCTGGTAGAGGCCAAGCCCGCCGGCCGCGATCAGCGCCGCCTCGGTTTCGTCGACGTTCTTGATCAGCTCGCCCGACTCTAAACGTACCTGAGCACGCGGTCGCGGCTGCGGCTGCGCCGGTCCTGGTGATGCCCCCGGCGGCGGTGGCGACGATCCCGGCGGTGGCGGAGGAGACGACGACGGAGGTGAAATCGTCGGTCCGCCCGGCCGCGTGCGCGGCTGCTGGATGCCGGCCTCGCGCCCGCTATCGATGGTGCGCCATGCGGCCATCGCGCCGTCGTCGGCGATGAGCCCGCAGTCGCCCGCTGCCTTGAGCAGCCGGTCCCACACCTCCCGCTCGTCAAGAGCGCCGCCGGCGACGATCTGGAACAGGTTGAACGCGGCCCTATTGAGTGCATCATTGCGCTTTCCCGGCTGCGTAGCGGCGACCGTGTCGCACTCGTCGCTCAGCGCCTTGGCGGCCCATGCTTTGACGCGCCGCTGCCCACGCGTCTCGAAGCGGACCAGTTCGACGAGCCAGTCAGGCGCGTAGATCGCCTTGCCGGTGTCGGTGCCCTTATCCCACTGGTACACCGCGCCGGTGGCGGTGCGGCTCGGCGGTAGGCACGCATAGCCACCATCACCGCGCACATCGATGCCGTCGGCGACTTTGCTGGCGCTGTTGCGGATGTCGATGCCATTAGGCCAGATAAAAAACCGATGCCGGCCACCGCGCGGCGTGATGCTGGTCAGCGTTCCGGGCAGCGGTCCATACCGTGCGACCAGCTTTACCAGCTCCGCTTCACCATCCTTGTTTTTGGCGGGATCCTGATCGGTATCGAACATCCACATGCCGCTCGCCGGTCCCATGGGAGCGCCGATCATGGCGTTAGGCCACCTCTGCCACCATGCCTGGATCCGCATCTCATCCGTGGTCGCGTCCTTAAAGCCGCTCGCGGTAAGCGGCTTCTTGTCGAGTGGGCTACATGGAAAGATCGGAATCCCCTGCCGCGCATACCAAAGCGCGGCGTCGAGCATGTTGGGCGACGATGCGCTCTGCGCCTGGTCCTGTGGTTGCGCGCTCATGTGATCTTGCCTCCGAGCTCGCTAAACAGCCCATGGCCCCAGTGACGACCAGTGCAGATCCTTAAGATAGCGAACGGTGCGATCGACCAATCCGCGATACTGCTTAGGCAGCCGATGCTTCTCGCGCCGTAGGAACAGGGCGATCTCGAGGTCGCTGGGCGTAGCTTGCTGCGTGCTCACGTGATCTTTCCTCCGAGCTTCAAAAACAGCGAATGCAAATACTTGTGCTGCCGCGGTGACGGCTCGTGATCCCACACCGTGCGCGAGGCCATGTCGTCGACAAACTGGTGATGGTTAGCCTGCAATCGCTGCTTCTCACGCTGCACGTAGAGCGCCACCGCTTTCCATTCGTCCGACCCGTCGGTACTGCTAAATCCGGCGGCATTGAACGAGGTTCGCTTCTCGGCCGCGCGTACGCCCTCGGCGTAGCCGTCCTTGCGTGCCTGCTCGATCGCGGCGCGGATCTGCTTTTTCTGATCCTCGTTCAGGCCGCTCGGCTTCTCGAGGCGGGCGGCGACCTCGTGCAAGTCGATGCCCTTTGCGTTCAGCAGCATGCGCTGCGCGCCCGCCGCTCCGGCGCTGCGTTCGCCTTCGTTAGTTGACAGCAACATGCGGAGACAGGCTGCCAGCCTGCCCACGAAGGCATCGAACGGATTGCGTGCGGCGGCGCTCATGTCTTCAGCCACCTCGCGACAATCTCTACATTGCGAGCGACGTGATCGGGGACGTTCTCACTGCGGTCGAGATGCGCGACGAGCTCGGCGATGGCCTTCCGCGGAATGGCGACGGCGGCCTGCTCCAGCACCTCAGCGAGGGCCTTCTCAAATATCTCGGCTCGGCCGGACAGCTCGGATTCCAGTTCGCGCAGGAAGTCAGCCATATTTTTCCTCCAGGGCCGTAACTTCTTCATGGAAGATTCCAGCAGCGCCTTTTGTACGGGCAGAGTTTGCAGCGCCAATCTTCCGGATCATCGAATGCCCGCGGCAACAGCTCACTCGCACGCGTGGCCGCGATGATATTGGCCGCGCGGTCGGACCAGAACTGCGCGCGCTCGGCGTTGAACGGGACGAGGAAGAACAATAGCTCGCAGGAATCGGCGTTGATCGCGGCGAACAGCGCTGGATTCGTTATATCGAGATACGCCTGGTAGAGGAGAACTTGCGCGTGATAGTTCGGGAAGGTTTTCTCGAGCCCGTCGCGCTCGAGCGAGCGCCAGTTCTTTCCGTTGAGCGCCTTTACCTCAAGGATCGCCGGAAGGGCCGTGAACGGCCGCGGCGTAGCGATGATGATCCCGTCCGCGTGCCCACGTAGCGCGCCGCCGACGGCGGAGAAGGCGAGCGCCTCCTCGGCTGTGAACTTGAAGCCGATCGCCTTCAGGCGCTCCTTCACCCGCCCCTCGAAGTAATGTCCTCGATCGAAGATCGCGCGCACTCGTGCGGGGTGCTCGGATTTTATCCACCACGTGTATTGCACGCGTCGGGCGCATTCGTAGCCGGCAATCGATACGCCGAGATAGGGCCGCGGCTGTTCCGCGGTCGCCATGGCGACGCGTTCAATATCGGCGTTAAGTCCAGTGTTGATCGGATCGAGCGACAAGCTCGCCTTGTTGAAGTTGTGCAACATCGTCTCCCCAATCCAATTCAGGCCCACGGCGGCACAAGCTCGATTTGCGACCGCAGAAAGTCTTCGATCTCGCGCACGAGAGCGATGAGATCGCTCATATCCCCTGGCGCAAATTCGACAGGTTCATTCACCCTGCCCATTGAAAGCTTGCGCCCTAGGCTATTGAGGCCATCGATTAGCTCGCGAAATCTTAGCTCGGACATTGCCATCTCCCTAAAACATCGGAACTTCGTCATTGAGTTCGGTTGGATCTAACAATGGGCCGCCCGCCGCCGCGTTGGCCTGCCGCGCGATCTGGCTCGCGCCCGCTTGCCGAGTGATACCTTTGTCGCTCATGTCGCGGGCGATCATCGCTTTGCGGATGAACCGCATTGCGGTGAGCAAGAACCCGATCACGGTGTCTCGCGACCAGGCGGTGAACGGCTTTGACCAGTCGATGCCGGGACAGGCGTCCGCGAGTTCGGGCAAGATCGCGGCGATCGCCCCCGCGTCCCAGGGCTGAGGGTCGAGCGCGATCATTCTGATCGTGCGCTCGGTGTCGAGCTGCTCGGAGGCCGCTTGTTGCGCCCTCACTGTGATCCAGGAAAACAAGATTGCTGCGACAATCCATCCCCACTCGGTTTCGCTCAGCCGTCCGATCGGTGTGAGCGGCGGAATGGGGCCGCCGATCTGGACGACCCCTTTCGCGCCGGCAATTGCCGCGGCCGTGGCATCTCGCTGCCACTGGTCCTCGAGTGCGGAGAGCGACACCTCCCCGATGGCGCGGACCTTCTTCATGACGATCAAGCCCAATCCGGGCGCTGAACGACCGCGGAGGAAGCGCCCCCGCTGTTGCCCGCCTGCGGGGCCCCGTCGAAGGGCGGCGGCTGCTCGACCGCATTCCAGTCCGCCATCCCGCGCACGATCACCGCGGCGATGTTGTTCTTATCCGGCCAGGACTCGCCCTTGGGCTGGTTGGAACTATCGAGCTTGGGCTTGCCCTTCTCAACGCCGAGCTTGACCATGAAGGTGGCGCCTTCGAAGTCCTTGAGCTCGACCGTGCGCTTGGCGCGCGCTTCCGCCGACATATCGTTCGGCTCGAGCCCGCGCGTGGCGTCGAGGATCGCCTTGAGCGTGGAGCGCGAGATCTCCGCCGCCTGTTGCTGGCCGGCACTGGTGCCCTCGAGGATCCAGTATTCCCAGACCTTGCGCCCCTTGAACTCGCCGTCGGTGACGGTGAGTTCGGCGTCGATCATCTCACAATCGCCCCTGGCCGAGCGCTTGAGGATGCCGTCCTCGCCGGCACCGCCGGGGCGGAGGTGGAGCGAGACGGTCACGATGGTGCCCGCCGGCATGGTGTCGAAGCTGCGCGCGGGCTGCGCAGTACTGTAGTCATACGGCATGGAAAACCTCCCTTACTCTGCCGCGTCAGCTTTGACCGGGCTGACGATGACCGGAACCGTGGTGATTTTGGTGATGAGCTTGCCCAGATCCGGCGGCTCGACCTGCTGGAGCCGGCCGGAGCGATCCTTCGCCGGATAGCTCCAGGGATTAGGCGACGTGCAGCAAAACCCGCGCGTTGGTGGCCGGTTGTCGCCGAAGTTCAGAAACTCGTAGATGATGGTCTCGTCGACGATGGCGCCGATCTCGCGCGGGACCTTGGCGCCCTCCGCCTGAAGCTCGTAGCCGACAAATCTGCCGAGTTCGTCGGTCGCCTTCTCCAAGATACCGGTGAAAACGACGTGAACGTCACGCGCCCGTTGCATCTGATACAACCAGGCGAGCATCTCGCGCGCATGCAGACCATATGCAGCACGCGTGTCCTTGGCGCCGTTGCGCGCAAAGCATTCCGGTTGCTGTTCACTCCAACTGTATGAAAGCCGGCTCAACGCGGTGAGGCCGTCCACGAAGATCACGCGGTAGCGATCAAGGTTTTCGAGCGCTCCGCCGACCGCGCTGTAATGCGCCGAGGAGTAAACGTGCGTCGCGGCGTAGCCTGGGTGCGGACCACCGATCCGGCATGCGAGGTCGCGCGCGGCCGGCCAGTCGTCGATCTGCACGGTATCGAGCTTGAGATCCTGTATGGCCAGGTCGCCGTGATCGACATCGACGAACAGCGCACCCGCGGTGTCGATCGTACGAACAAGCGAGGTCTTGCCCACGCCGGTCGGACCGAGGATTAGGAACTTAACGCCGCGGGCGGCAGCGAGGCGCGCTTCGGCGCTGATAATCTTCACCTGGTTTCTCCCTTTGCACGCTCCGCCGCCATGACCACCTCGGTGGCGAGATCGCGCTTGGCAACGATGAGCAGCGGCTTGCGGTCGGCGCGGATAACGAGAAAGTCGCGCCCCTCGAGCCAGTCATAGAGACGATTGAATCCGTTCCCGCGCGCCTTGGCCTCGCCGCGCAGATCGCGACCGAGCACGGGCACGGAGATGTCGCCGCCGAAACGCCCGCGCGCGGCCCCACTGAGCGGGACACGCTCTCCCGCTAATCCGTGCTGCGCACGATGGCGCGCTCGGTCCTCGAACCCTTGTCACGCGATGCGCGGCCGCCGCGGCTCATGGCGTTACCTTTGCAAGTTCGTCCTGGGTGTACCTCGTCAAGATCTCGCCGCCGCCTGCGGCCTCGAAGCACGCTTCGAGGATCGCGGGAGGCCCGTGCGCGACGAATAGGCGTGTCGCGACAGGCGCACGCCGCGCCCCACGTCGAGCTTGTCAAGCGTGGTGCAGACCGTCATGCGCGTGGTCTCGCCGTCGGCGAAGTGCGCGACGAATACGGGGCTGCGGCTTGTGAACCGAATGTCAGTCATCGACATCCTCATGCTTAAGCGCGGCGATCGCGGCGTCGCGCTTGGCGCAGAGCTTGGCGTGCCGCTCGGCCAAGTAGCTGAGCGCGAACTCGAGCTTGCCGATCTCCTCATTGAGGTGCCGGATGCTGTCCTCGAGCACCTCGTCGACCACCGTGAGCGTCATGGCTCGCGCTCCTGCGGAAGACCGCTCCAGGCGCGCTCGATCGCATCGGCGAGATCGCGCAGCTTGTTGGCGACGACCACGGCGCGCATCTGGTGATCCTGCTTGCGCTCCTCGATCGCCCGGCCCTCCCTGATCTGCCGATCGATCTTGGCGTGACGCTTCGCCAACACCTTCGGGTCGTTCAGGTGCTTCTCGTACTGACGCATGAAGTCGTTCATGGGTATCAGTCCTCCACGTTTGCCTCGGCATTGATGAGTGACGGATTTCGCCGGTAATAGGACGCAGGATCGGCGAGCACCGCAGCCACCGCGGTCATCAGCTCGTCGACGCCTTCGGTGAACAGCCAGAACCGACAATGGATGAGTTCGCGTTGCAGGCGGCCGTCGGCGAAGCAGACGATCACCGGCTTGCCGAGCATCGACGCCATCACGGCCTCGCCGTGCGCGTCGGTGCCGGCCGGCAACAGCAGGACGAAAACGTCACACTGCACGATGGCCTTGCAGTACGCTTGATAGTGAAGACGGGCAGGGGAAGCGGGATTGCGCAGCTTCGCGACGTGCCGGGCAATCGTCCAATCCTTGTAGTTGGGATCGATGTCCTCCCAGCGGAGCGGTGGATCGGACCAGTCGTGGATCTCGTATCCGGCCGCGCGCATCCGGGCGATCAACGGCTGATAGAACGGATTGCGTATCTTGCTCGACGCGACGTAGATCCGCGGCGCGCGTGTGGGGACCGCGACCTCCTTCTGAGCGGCGCCCCCGGTCGCATCGATCGTTGAATCGTCAGTCCACAGCGGGCCGGTCAGAAAACGGTTCAGTCCGCCCATGCTGTCCCACTGCGCCCTGATGTTTTTGGCGTCTTGGTATTGCCGGCGCTCGTGCTGCTCGCGCCATGCCTCAAAGTCAGCATAGTCTTTCATTGCGTCACCTTCTTTCGTTACACCGCGATCGGCGCCACGCGCCTCGATTCTTCCCAAGCCGCCACTGCGACGGGAACGATGGGCCTGATCAGGCTCAACATCGCGTCGGCGTAGACTCGGATCTCGTATTGAGCGTGCGCATCACAGCGCAGCGTCAGGAAGTGAAACAGGTTGCGGAGATCGATCTTCGCGAACATGTGGCTGTAAACGCTGAGCGGTAAAACGACGCGCGCCAACTCGCGGGGGACACCACGCGCCAGGAGCACGCGATAGGCGTCGAACGCGCTTTCACAGGCTGCGCGGATCAGCTTGGGCGAGATCTCGTCCGGCTCCGCCGCGATGCGCGCCTGCTTGGTGCTCGTCGATTGCGCGCCGACCTGATCGGGTGCGGGCACATAGAAATCTTCCGGCAGTTCGCGATAGCGGGCCGAAAGCTCGTTGAGACTGAACGTTCTATGCCGCACCCACTGCCGCACGACGAAGATCGGCGCCTTAACCTCGAATTGAAACACGACACTTTCGAACGGGGTCGTGTGTTGATGCTTCCACAGGTAGCGAATTAACTTAGCGTCCGAGCCTGCGTCCTCGCCGGCGCGCCATGCGGCGTCGTATGAGACCCGGGCGGAGCGGACAATCGCAATGTCTCCGCCCATGAAATCGACCAGCCGCACGAACCCGTGGTCGAGCACGTCGATTTTGGTAGCTTCGGCGACAGTGATCATGGAAACGGAAGCTCCGGTTGCGCTGACGGCGCCTTGATCTGCTTCCCCGTGGAGTGAGCTGGATCGAACTTCCCGATCTCATCCCCAAAACAGTCCCAACCTGGCCGGCGCTCACGCGCGAACAACTCGACAAATGGGCCGTCGCAGTAACGCTCGATGCGGGCGAAGAACTCGTCTGGCTTGCGCGAATGCTCGCGACGCGGAGCGATGATCAACTCGCGCACGTCTTTGGCCTTGCGCCGGCAGTTGCCGCGGCGCGCTAGCAGCACGAACTCGGTTTGATGGCGAACCGTGAGTCCGAGCCCGATGTGGAAGTCGGTCTCGGTAAGTGGCGAGATCCCGTTCCAAGAGCGCTTGGTTTTCAGCCAGGTGAAGGCGCGGGTCGAATACTTAAAGCCCCACGCATCGATCAGGCGCAGCGCGTTGAGCAGGAACGGGCCGCTCGTCGAGATAAAGAGATGGCAGCCGTTCGGCGATGCGAGATCCCTGACCGGCAATGCTGCCAGCGCCTCGAGCGACATGGTCTTGTAATGGCGCTCGTTGTCGCGACGGGAGCTCCAGTTCTGAGACTGAATCGCGGTGTAGGAAGAAAAATGCGACGCCGGGTCGGCGGTGATCACGCCGTAATGGGCGCGGCGCAGTCCCTCGAATGGCGCCGGCGCTCAGATATCGGTGATGGCAGAGGCGCGCATGCTCTAGCCCCCCATCCCGGCGATCACATCGATGGCGGCCCCGAGCGGCGTCGATGGCGCGCCACGCGGATCGCGCAGCACGGCGCGCCGGAGAACCTCGAGCGGGCAGCCGAATTGAAGGGCTAGGCTGGCCGCGATAGCGGCGTCGCGCGCGAAGAAATCGGCAGCGCTGCCGGGCTTGTGATTTTGCAGAAACACCTCCATCACGCGCCCGTTGACAGAGCCGACAGTCGCGGTGAATTGCAGGCCCGCGACTGTGAGGTCGAAGCTCATCGCCGGGCGGCGATCGGGGAGGCGGGTGCGCATTTGACGAAATTCCTTTCGAAAGAAGAGGCCGCCGCAGCAATCGCCGCGACGGTCCAGCGGAGTGGTTCGCGTTTGGTTTTCGGCTACATGACACGCTCTCCTTCGTGATCGCCCGGGCGCGGCTCAGCCCCCGTTGCGCAACAGGCGACGCAGCGTCGCTCGTGAGTTAAGGCGGGTCCGGAAGCCACTCGGGGTTTGCGGGGCAACCAGGAAGCGTTGGCGCCCCTGAGCATCGGTCCACCTGATCTTCATGTGGCGACCACTAGTGTCGACGGTCGCCGTAAAGCCGTGCGCCGCCAGGATCGCGCACGCGTCGCTGACAAGTTCGCGGGCGCGGGGATTCATGCCGCCTCTCCCGCCGCGACCGCCTTGATCCGGGCGATCAGCCGCTCGGTGCGCTCGATTCCGAAGCGGGTGATATAGGAGGCCATATCGGCCGGGCAGGGCGGGCGCACGGGATGACCAAGTGCGCGATGCACGAGTCCCGGGCCGGTATTGACCAGCCGTGCGCCCTGAACGGACGTCGGCTGGACCAGATTGAGCGTCCCGCTCACGAGCTGGGCCGCGAGATAGGCGCGCTCCTTCGGAGTCTTGCCGCGCAATTCGCCCTCGAGGCAGTTGCCGGTGATGGGGATGGCCGCCGGCGGAGGCGCGAAAGGCACGACCTTATTGACATGGCCGGCATAACCGACCATCTCGGTGATGTGGGCATCCATAAGATGCTCCTTCTTGTGTGGCGGGCGACTGTTCCTTGACCGGGGCGTCGCCCGCCGGGCTGTCTGCCGCTTAGGCAAACATCCATCCCCGCCGTGCGGCAGACGGAGACGACGGAGATGGGCTGTCCGTGTTGGGAAAGTTTTGCTAAATGGGCGCCTTGCGCGCCCTAAAGTTGGGCGGGCTAGCGGCTCCGCTGTTGGCTCGCCCAAAATTTCCAAACCGGGACGCGTCCCGCAAAGTCGCAAGGACTCGTCCCGAATTTCGCAGTGTGCATTCCGGCCGCACACTGCCGCCGCCTTCTCTTGTTTAGGGCTAGGCGGAGCCCCGGCTCCTCTTGTGGGAGTCTCTCTGCGGTCAGGCCCCGCCCAGGCAGCATCCCCGGCGATGGAGACCGGGGAGACCGTAACGCGATGCAGGCTCCTAAAGCTCCCCTGACCGAGGGGTTGGCCCGCTGGCGCGCCCGTTTGCATGTCCACCACCCCGAAGGGTCGGCACGACTTCACCCGACGCTGGGGACACACCCCGAAAGCCTCGCATCGGCACTGGTAGTTCCAGGGGGATTTGCGCGCCCCCCGTCGTCGTGTTCTGCGACACGACGCACAGTCCTTCTCCGTTCGGGCGCGTGCTGAGCGCGGCCCGCGACGAGCAGTCAAAAAATTCGTAGCGTTACTTCTTGGGGGCCTTCTCAGGCTCCCAACCCGGTGGCGGCGGCGGCAGCACCAACGCGTCGTAAAGCGTCATGAACTTCTTGCGCTTGCCGATTCGCTTCACCAAGTACTTGTAGTTCTCCTCGAACGATTCCGTGTCCTTGAACTTGTTCAGCTCCGCAGCCTCGTGCAGCGTCAGCCGCTGATTCAGCTCCATCGGCGTGAAGCCGGCGAGGCTGGCGGGGAGCGGGGTGATCGCGGGCTTGTTCACGAGCACAATCACTGACACGACCAGTTAACCAGGCAATAACCTTTTTTGCCTCGCTGGTCGGGTGCAACTTATTGAAAATAAAAGCCAGTCGAGCCTGGTCGGGTCAGTCGGGTCCCAGTCGGGTGTCATTTTTTTTGTTTGGGCCGGGGGACCACACGGCGGGTGCGCAGATCGAAGATTAGGCGGCCAGCAAGTATATCGTTCAACTTTGTCCGTACCGACTCTTTGTCTTTCCAGGGAAACTCCCCGGCGACGAATTCGATCTTTCCCTCCTTAAGACGCTCGCGGCACCAATTTGTTTTTTCTCCCAACTTGGGTCGCCCATGCTGTTCGATCTTCTCGTACAGCCACTCCAAGCACCTGTCCCCCCGCCACAGCTCCTTCGGCGCCGGCCCTGGTTGCTGCTGTTCCGCCGGTTCTTCTTTCGCCGGCGGTATCGGTTTTCGCATCAGCGCTGCCGCGAGCGCCATTATCCGCCTTGCCATGCGCATGACCGGCGCCGCGAACGACACCTCTCCGATCGTGGCGTGCGCGACGTGCAGCGTGAGCGGTTGCTGAGACTGCGGCGGCTCCAGCAGCGCCGCCACCAGCGCCATCATTCGGCGTGCTAAGCGCGTGATCGACTCCGCGAACGACACCTCCCCGATCGTAGCGTGCGCGATGTTCAGCTTGATCGGCTGTTGCGACGGCGGCGGGTCTATCTCGAGCCCGGGACGCAACGCGATGATACTCTCGCGCAGGACCTCGACGCCCAACAGCGTGACGGGGTAGAGCCCCACTGCCCCCGCCTCCGGTGGCAAGACGACCAGCTTGGCGATCGAGTTATCGGCGAAGTTTATGGTCGGCAATGAACCCCGCCCGAGGTCTTCGATCCGTGCGTCTAGCGGATCTATTTTCTGCCAGCGTATTTGTACCGTCTTCTCGGCGCCGAAGACCTGTTCGGCGAGCCATGGTCCCGCCTGCGAGGGTGACAGGCATATTTTCAGGATCAGTGGCTGGGCCGCTTGCAGCGTGTCCCAGGTTTCTGCTGTAGGCTTATCCTTAGCCTTGGCCACGGGTCCATTCCGTCGGCTTGGTTAGGGGCTGCCCGGCGTTGAACCCGCTGGGCAGACCCCGCTTATATCACTTCCGGCGCCGTCTTAGCTGTACGACCTTGGCTTTCCGTGGCGCGCCCTCCGCTAGCTCCATGACATGCGCGCCCCAGCGCTCGAGCGCGCGCCGGCGCTCGTCGAGATAGGCCGCCTTGTTATAGACGCCGGCGACGCCGGCTTTGTGCCCACTGATGTGACCCAGGATAGCCTCGACCACATGCGGAGCTACCTCGAAACGATCGTGCAGGGCGGTCGATAGCGCGCGGCGGAAATCATGCAGGACCCAGTCCTTTACACCTCGGTCCATCTGAGCGATCCGGGCGTCGAGCTCAGCTTTGCTCTTCGACCAGCCCTGGAATCCGCGCTCTGAGCCGTTACCGAAGACGTGGTCCCTGGGCGTGCCATCGGGGCTGGTCCGCCGCGGCTGGGCGGCCAGAAGGGCGAGCGCCGGCTGTGACAGCGGGATGATGTGTTCGCGCCGGTTCTTGGTGCGCGCCGGCGGCAGCGTGATGGTGGCGGCGTCGAGATCGACCTCGCTCCGGCGCAAGGACCCGATCTCGTCGCGGCGGGCGCCGGTCAACAACAAAAGTTTGACGATGACGCCGTAAGGGTCGCCGGGCGGGAGGACTCGCCAGATGATGCCCAGCTCGTCGTCGCTGGGGACGTGCCCGCGGGCGCCATTTTCGATCGCCTTGTTAGTGAAGGCGACCGGATTGGCGTCGACGTAGCCCTCGCGCGCCAGCCACATGAAGTAGGTCGACAATGAGGCCCGCACCCGGTTGCTGGCGGCCGGGCCGTTCTGCTTGGCAATGTCCGCCAACCGCGCGCCGATGATCCGCCGATCCAGGCTCTCGACTGGATACCGATGGAACGCCTTGCAGTGTTTCATCAGGTGGCGCTCGGTCTCCTCGTAGCTGCGCGGCTTCTGTTTGACCTTCTGGCGCCCCAGGAAGCGCGGCAGCACCGCGGCAAAGGTCTCCAGCGCCCGGGCCCGCTCGTGCTCCTTCTCGGCAGCCGGATCGCGCCCCAGCCGGACCTGCGCCATGAGGTCCCTGGCGCCGGCGTAAGCCTTGCCGGGGTCAATGCTGCCGAGCTTGCCGACAACGATGCGGCGGGAGTGACCGGCGCGGGCGTACTGCACCATCAGCGAGTGCACGCCGCTACCGCGCACCCGGAGCCCGTACCCGGGCAGCTCGCTATCGAAGTGCACCCTGTCGTAGCCAGCGGGGACGGGCCCCAGACGCGCTAACAGCGCCCGGACGCCGGCCGCGGTTCGCAGCGAGGTCTTCTGTTCTTTCACCTTCTCACCCTCCTCCCGATTTGCCCGTCACAGCCGTCACACCGGGGGCGCTCCTCCAAGAGACAGCCAAGAGACATCCCGAAACCGGTCCTAACCCGGCGCTAACCGGACGAAGCTGTGGAGGTCTAGCGAGGAAGTGCCAGGATTGCAAGGTCAAACCGGCGTTAACCGGTGCTAATCCGGGGATAGCCCGCCCTACGAGAAGCCCATCCTCACTCTACGAATCTGGGGGTCAGGAGTTCGAATCTCTTCGGG
>Ga0318505_10000085_pt1 | contig 15037 bp, 10 predicted proteins | sample GRESIP084b2f18_FD_203676 | JGI IMG/M metagenome (GOLD analysis project Ga0318505, IMG submission 203676) | Tropical soil microbial communities from Luquillo Experimental Forest, Puerto Rico - GRE.SIPMG.084b2f18 | ecosystem: Environmental > Terrestrial > Soil > Tropical forest > Bulk soil... | reverse complement strand
GGGTGTCCCCGGGGTCTTCGGGTGCCCCGCCGTGCAGCCGGTACCGGCACACGTAGTTGCCGCGGCCCTTGAGGATCGCGAACGTGGGCGGCCGGCCCAGCAGGGGCTCGAGCGCGGCGGCCAGGCGCGGAAGGTCGCGGTCGATGAGCTGGCGCTGCAACGCGATCGTCGCGGTCGCCACCACCACGCTGGACCCGCTGGCCATCGCGTGCGCCGCCGCGGGCACCAGGTACGCGAGCGACTTGCCGGTCCCGGTGCCGGCCTGAACCGCCAGGTGCTCGCCGCTGGCGATCGAGTGCTGCACCGACTCGGCCATCGCGACCTGCCCGGGACGCTCCGTCCCGCCGATCCCGGCGACCGCCGCGGCGAGCAGCGTGGTCACGCCAGGCTCGGCCGGGGCCTCGGCCGTCCGCTGTTGGTGTCGGGCGGGCACACCCGAACGGTACCGCGCGCGTGTGACACCCGCCCGGTGACAAGGCGTGCCCCTGGCTTTTCGGCCGGCGCCGCCGGCCCCGGAGCGTTGAGCCGCGTCAGGCGCTTCTCGCGACGCCCCGGTGGCGTGGTTCGTCCTGCTCTGCCGGCGCCGACGGCGGGGGACCTTGCACCGGAGCCGCAGCCGGAAGGACGCGCCGCCGCCGGGAAGGTTCTCCACCGATACGGCGCCGCCGTGCGCCTCCGCAATGGTCTTGACGATCGCGAGACCTATGCCCCTGCCACCCCGCGAGGCTCCGCTGCCTTGCCGGCGACCGGCGTCACCTGCCACGATGGGCTCATTGTGGCTAGGCCGTACGTAACCGCCGTTGGCCATCGGCCCAGTCAAGTCCACTGGACCTCTACTGCTCGACCTTCCGAAGAACGGAGACGATCTTCCCAAGGATGGTCGCACCGTCGCCGGGGATGGGTGGGTAGGCATCGTTGTGCGGCACGAGCCAGACGTAATCCGGAGACCGGGCAAGGGTCTTCACCGTAGCCTCCTCGTCGATCCTGGCAGCCACGATGTCCCCGTTCTCGGCATCCGGCTGACTGCGAACAAGCACAAGATCACCGTCCCTGATCCCCGCACCGATCATCGACTCCCCGACGATCTTGAGCAGGAACACTTTGCCGCTGCCGGGAAGCAGCCAACTGGGCACCCGAAACACGCCTTCTATGTTTTCCTCGGCCAGCATGGGCGGACCGGCAGCGATCCGGCCAATCAACGGCACGAGCACAGTTTCCTCGGGGAGGACCTCGACGGCGGCGTCCTCGGGTGCGCTGGCAGCAGACGATACTGGCCGCAGAAGTTCTATCGCGCGGGAGCGACCACGCTGGCGGCGCAAGACACCCTTGGCCTCCAGCGCGGCGAGCTGGTATGAAACAGCCGAGGTGCTCTTCAGTTTCACGGCGTCCCCCATCTCGCGGAGGGATGGCGGGAAGCCGTACTTCTCGATTGAATCTTGAATAGCTTGCACTATCTTCCGCTGCCGCTCGCTGAGATCGTCTCCAGGGCTGGACGCGGCCTTACCAGCGGGCCCATCCTCGGCTCGGCTCATCAGCCCCCCTACAACGGATAAGTTGATCATCCCCATAATTACCGGGTTTCAACTTGTCCGACGCGTCCCTCCGCAAGCGCAGTGCGGTGCTTCTGTGGGTTCTGACACTGTTCAGCGATTGGCCCTCGGCCAATTTGGTGTACTCATAAGAATCCGAGACATCCGCCCCGGCATCGGGGAACGGTACCGTCACTTTCTCGGCTCCTCGTGGTGCGCGGCCGACACGTTGCTCCGTTCCCTTCGCGGCGTTGGTCGTACGCCCCGATGTGGCGCTGGTGTTGGCACGTGACATGGCATTCCGTCCTTCCGGGCGGTAAACGTCCAGGTCAGACGCCTGCGGACAGTACATAGCGACAGTTACCATGAGGCTCATGACACCACCGACCCAAGCCACCGAGACCTTCCGGGCGGCCCGCGACCTGCTGCTTCGGCGCCGCGAGGACTACGCCACGGCGGTGCGCGAGTTCTCCTGGCCCGAGCTACCGGAGTTCAACTGGGCGCTGGACTGGTTCGACGTGGTCGCGGCCGAGCACCCCGGCCGCGAGGCCCTGCGGGTGGTCGCCGAGAGTGGCGTTGTCACACTCAGCTACGGCGACCTGGCGGCCAGGTCCAGCCAGGTGGCCAACTGGCTGCGCGGCCTCGGCGCGCGGCGCGGTGACCGGCTGCTGCTCATGCTCGGCAACATCCCCCCGCTGTGGGAGGTCATCCTCGCCGCGATCAAGCTCGGCGTGGTGATCATCCCGGCCAGCACCCTGCTCAGCCCGGACGATCTCGCCGACCGCATCGACCGCGGCAACGTGCGGTTCGTGGTGACCGAGACCGCGCAGCGGGAGAAGTTCCAGCACCTGCCGGGCTTCGGCGCGGGCGGCTGGGCGCCGGTCCTGGTGGAGCCCGGCGCCGGCGGGGAGGCCGGACCGTGGCATCGTTACGCCGAGGCGTTCGGCGCACCGGCGCGGTTCGTCCCGGACGGCCCGACGGCCACCAGCGACCCGCTGCTTTTGTACTTCACGTCCGGAACCACCGCGCAGCCGAAGCTGGTGGAGCACACCCACGTTTCCTACCCGGTCGGCCATCTGTCCACGGTGTACTGGATCGGCCTGCGGCCGGGGGACGTCCACCTGAACATCTCCTCGCCCGGCTGGGCGAAGCACGCCTGGAGCAACGTGTTCGCCCCGTGGAACGCGGAGGCGACCGCGCTGATCCTTGGATACGAGCGGTTCAACGCGGAACTGCTGCTGAGGGCGATCGGCGAGCAGGAGGTGAGCACGTTCTGCGCGCCGCCCACCGTGTGGCGGATGCTCATCCAGGCCGACCTCGGCGCCGCCGACGTGAGCGCCCTGCGGGAGTGCGTGGCCGCGGGCGAGCCGCTCAACCCGGAGGTCATCGAGCGGGTCAGGGCGGCGTGGCGGATCACCGTCCGCGACGGGTACGGGCAGACCGAGACCACCGCTCAGGTCGGCAACTGCCCCGGCCAGCCGCTGAAGCTGGGCTCGATGGGCAGGCCGCTGCCCGGGTACACGGTCGCCCTGCTCGACCCGATCACCGGCGAGCGCGCCGAGGAAGGCGAACTCTGCCTGGACCTGTCCCGCCGCCCGCTCGGCCTGATGACCGGCTACCGGGGCGACCCGGAACGAGATGCCGCGGCCATGCGCGGCGGCTTCTACCACACCGGCGACGTGGCGTCCCGCGACAGCGACGGGTACCTCACCTACGTCGGGCGCACCGACGACGTCTTCAAGGCCTCGGACTACCGCATCTCGCCGTTCGAGCTGGAAAGCGTGCTGATCGAGCACGAGGCGGTGGCGGAGGCGGCCGTGGTGCCGTCTCCGGATCCGCTGCGGCTGGCGGTGCCCAAGGCGTACGTGACGCTCGTGGCCGGCGCCGAGCCCAGCAGCGAGACGGCGCTGGCGATCTTCGCCTACACCAGGGAACGGCTGGCCCCCTACAAGCGGGTGCGCCGGCTGGAGTTCTCCGACCTGCCGAAGACGATCTCCGGCAAGATCCGCCGGGTGGAACTGCGGGCCCAGGAGACCGACCGGCACGGCGGACAGGCCCCGCCGGGGCCGCGCGGCGTCACCGAGTTCTGGGAAGAAGACTTCCCCGCGCTCAAGGGCTGAGCCCAACGAGGGGCGCCGGGTCCGGCGAACAGGCCGGCCTCGGGTCGAGCGCCTCCCGGGCCACCACGTGGAACAATGGCATTCTGATTAGCACGTGCGGTGGCAAAATCGGCAAGGTAACGCCGTAATGCGGTTGTCCGAACGGTGGGATTGGCCCGTCAGGACGATATCGCCGAAGGGGTCGCCCGGCCACCGCGGCAGAAGGCCGGGCGGGCCACGGTCGCCCCGCCACGATGACCCGGTGCCCGAGCGGCATCATCGGCCGTGCTGCCTGGCCTGCTGCGCGAGAATCATCGGGATGAGGAGATCCACGGTGGCGAGGCGGGGCGGTTGCGGGGCCTTCCGGGCGCGGCGGCAACGGCGGGTGTGGTCCTTCGGCGCCGCTGATCGCTTTGAACCGCTGATCACCGAGCCTTTTGAGCTCGCCCCTTGCACCTGCCCGGATGTGCTCCTAGCGTTGAGTCGCAGGAATGGCCTGATCACCAAGCGAACACGCACCAGCGCGGTCCACACCGGCAGGGCATGTTGGCCGAATGCGTCACCGCTCGACAACGGTTGACGCGGACGGGGGTTGCTGCCATGCGCAAGGCAGTCCTTACCACCGCACGAGCGCTTTTCGCCGCGGGCGCTACGAGCGTGCTCGGGATGGCAATGCTCGCGGCACCCGCGGCCGGATCGAAGTCCATCTGCGCCTCGCCAGCGGGCAAGTGCTTTGCGGTGGCCGTGTCGCCGTCAGCTCCCCCGGCGGGCGGCACTGTCGCTTTCACGTTCACGGTCACGAACGAAGCGTCGACTCAGCAGATCGGCTCGTTCAAGATCACCGCGCCGGCAAGTTTCGTGATCACCGGCGCTTCCGTGCCGCCCGGCCTAGGCACCGCGTCTTTCACGCCCGGTTCCGCGCTCTTCGTCAACCTGTCCGTGCCCCCGTCCGCATCGATCGCCGTCACCGTGACCGCGGCCTTGCCGTGCAGCAGCGGCTCTTACCAGTGGCAGATGGAGGTCAAGCAGTCGAACGATTTCAGCGGCCTCCCCGGCAATGACTTCCAGCTTGATCCCGCAAGCGCCGGGAACCTCTCAGGCGCGCCATCAGGATCATGCTCGCTGGCGTTCACGAGCGACGGGCAGCCGACCGGGACCGTCGTCAGCCCGGCGGTGATCACCTCCGGATTCGGCTCGTCAGGCGGTCCGCTCAAGGTCGCGGTCCAAGACGCATCCGGCCAGCCGATCACGAACCCGGCCGCGATAGGCCCCGTAGCCGTGACGGTCGCCATCAGCGCCGACTCGAACCCCGGCGGCGGAAACCTGCTGGGAACGACCACGGAGCAGGCGAACGGAGGCGTCGCCTCGTTCTCGGACCTGTCGATCGACCACTCCGGCGACGGATACAGGCTCACCGCCACCGCCACCGCCACCGCGGGCCAGGTAATTTCCGCATCGGACCCCTCGGACTTCTTCACGATCTTCGGATCGCTCAAGCAATGTCAGGCTTCGGGGGCACCGTGCTCCGCCTCCTTGTCGTCGGCAACGACGACCGGGACGGTCACGACCTCGTCCGTTACCTCGCCCGGGCCGCTCCTCGGGGCCGGGATCGGCGGTGCCAATTACAGCTGCGCGACCTACGCTTCAGTCTCCGACCCGCTCAGCTTCGACCTCTTCAGCGCCGGTACCGCGCAGCCAGACGCCCAGTTCTCCGCCTCGCTCGATATCGGCAAGGCAACCGTCAAGTCTTCGGGTCGTAACCAGCTCGCCCAGTGGCAGCTCTGCTACGCCTCCACGCAAGATTTCATGGCCAACGCGGTCCTCGGCACCTACACCCCCAACGGCGCGGTGATCGGTGGTGCCAGCTTTAACACGGGCCTGCTGCTCGACTGTTCGGCCACCCAGGGTGCGCCGCCCTGTGTGCAGTCGCGCGCCAAGAGCGGCGGCGATGTCATCATTACGTTCCTCGCGTCCGGGGATCCCATCGGCCGGGGGTGATTCGCGCTGATGCTGCGCTGCCCCAACTGCGGCGAGGAGAACCCGGAAAAGTTCCGCCACTGCGGCTATTGCGGCTCCCAGCTCTCCCGGCCGGTCGGCGCGGAAGCCGCGGATGAGGTACGCAAGACCGTCACCGTGGTCTTCTGCGACCTGACGGGCTCCACCAGCCTGGGCGAAAAGCTCGACAGCGAGTCGCTGCGGGAGGTTCTCGACGTCTACTTCTCGGCCATGAGGCAGGTGCTCGAACGGCATGGCGGCACGGTGGAAAAGTACATTGGCGACGCCATCATGGCCGTGTTCGGCCTGCCGAGGCTGCACGAGGACGACGCCCTGCGCGCGGTCAGAGCCGCATTCGAGATGGGAACGGTCCTCCAGGAGCTGAATGCCAGGCTTCAGGCCACCTGGGGGGTGCGCCTCCAGAACCGGACGGGCGTCAACACCGGCGAGGTCGTCGCGGCGGGCTCAGCGACCGGACAACGCCTGGCCACCGGAGACACCATTAACGTGGCCGCGCGGCTCGAGCAAGCGGCGCCTGACGGCGAGGTTCTCATCGGGGACACCACTTTCCGCCTGGTGAAAGACGCTGTCACGGCCGAGCCGACGGAACCGCTCAAACTCAAGGGCAAGTCCACGCGGGTCCGTGCGCACCGGCTGACCGGCGTGAGCGGGGACGAGGCCATCACGCGACGGGTAGACCTTCCCTTCGTCGGCCGGGAGGCAGAACTCGGGCACTTGGTCGATGCGTTCGGCCGCGTACTGGACGACTCGCATTGCGAGGTCGTGACCGTGCTTGGCCAGGCGGGTATGGGCAAGTCCCGGCTGATCGAGGAATTCGTCCGCCACGCGGGCGAGCGCGCTCAGGTGCTGCGGGGCAGGTGCTTGCCCTACGGGGACGGCATCACCTTCTGGCCCATCGCGGAAGCTCTCCGCCAGGCAGCCGGGATCGCCTTCGAAGATCGGGAAGAAGAGGCGCGGGCCAAGCTCCGGTCGCTCGCTGGTGAAGGGCGCGAGGATGCCGCGCTGCGGATCTGGTCCCTCATCGGCTCCGGCTCCGGCGGTTACAGCAAGGATGAATTGCTGTGGAGCGTGCGGTACGTCCTTGACACCATCGCCCGCCGTCGGCCGCTCGTGGTGATCTTTGACGACATCCACTGGGCTGAGCCGATCTTCCTCGACCTCATCGAGCACGTCGCCGACACCTCAGACGGCGCGCCCCTGCTTATCGTCTGTGCCGCCCGTCATGAACTGCTCGATGAACACCCCGGCTTCCTCGCTGGCCGTAGCGGCGCGCACCGGATCGAGTTGCGCGAGCTCTCGCGCTCTGACACGGCGCGGGTGCTCGGGAACCTCATCGGCGACGTCCAGTTGCCTCTCGGCCTTGAGACCAGGATCCTGTCCGTGGCTGACGGCAACCCCCTCTTCGCCGAGCAGATGACCTCCATGCTGATCGACTCTGGGGTGGTCGGCGGCCAGGACGGCCGGTGGGCGTTCACCGACGGTTATGACGACGTGACGATCCCGCCGAACATCTCGTCCCTCCTCGCCTCAAGGCTCGACCGCTTGCCTCCGGTTGAGCTGGGACTCGTCGAGCGGGCAGCGGTGATCGGCCTGGAATTCCCCAGCCCGGCCGTCGCGGCTCTCGCAGCGGACGGTGACTTGGAGTCCAACCTCGGGCCGCCGCTGTCGGCGCTATGCGGCAAGCGCCTCGTGCGGCCCGTCGAGGTGCGGCCGGACGGCACGGACTACGAGTTCAGCCACATCCTGGTGCGCGATGCCGCCTACGACCGCCTGCTCAAACGGACCCGGGCCCGCCTGCACGAGCGGTACGCCGACTGGCTCCTCAAGGTTTCCGGGACCCGGGCGGCGGAGTTCGAGGAGATTATCGGGTACCACCTCGAGCAATCGTTCGGGTACCAGGCTGAGCTCGGACCCGTCGACGCACATACCCGCTCCCTGGGCGAGCGCGCGGCGGGACACCTCGGCGCCGCCGGCTCGAAGGCGGCCGATCACGGTGATATGCCCGGTGCCGCGAGCTTGCTCCAGCGAGCCGCCGCCCTGCTCGACGAGGATCACCCAGACCGGCCTCGCCTGCTGCTCGGGGCGGGGGAGGCGCTCACCGACGCCGGCGAGCTGGCCGACGCCCACACGGCGCTCGAGGCGGCGCGCAACGGCGCGGCGCAGCTCGGGAACGAGGCGATCGACAGGTCGGCCGAACTCGCCGCGCTGCACCTGCGCTATACCACGGACTCCACGAGCGCGCAGGGCAGCATCGTGGCTCGCGTGCGGGAACTGCTGCCGGTGCTGGAACAGGCCGCCGACCATCGCGGCCTGGCCCGGGCGTGGCGGCTGCTGGCCTACGTACACATGACGGCAACCCGGTGGGGCGTCGCGGCTGAGGCTGCCGAGCAGACGATCCGGCACGCGACACAGGCGGGCGACGAGGTGATGGCTCGGCGGTCCCTGGGCATGCTGGCGCAATGCATGCTGTATGGGCCGACTCCCGTCAGCGAAGCGATCGCCCGCTGCGAGGATGTGCTCTCGCAAGCGGCCGATGACCTGAGGGCCTCGGCGATCACTGAGGTAGCGCTCGCTCACCTTGAGGCGATGCGCGGCAACTTCGGGACGGCCCGGGTCCGCTACCGGCGGAGCCGGGCGCTACTCGAGGAGTTCGGATACCGGTTCTTTGCCGCTCTCACCTCCCTCGACTCGTCGCTCGTCGAAATGCTGGCCGACGATCTCCAGGCGGCCGAACGAGAGCTCCGTAAGGATTACGACACTCTTGAGCACATGGGGGAACACAATTACCTTTCCACGACGGCCGGGATCCTGGCTGAGGTCCTCTACCGCCAGGGCCGTTATGAAGAGTCGGCCGAACTCGCCGGGGTCTGCCGGCAACTCGCTTCTCAGGACGACGTGACGTCCCAATTCCTCTGGCGCTGCGTACAGGCGAAACTGCTCGCCCGGGAGCGGCAGCACGACCAGTCCGACGAGATCATCGGCGAGGCGATCGACCTGATCGGCGATTCGGACTGGATCGACTGGCAGGGCAACGGATTCATGGATCTCGCGGAGGTATGCCGGCTCCGCGGTCGTACCGCCGACGCCCTTGAGGCGCTAGCGCAGGCGTCGATGCGATTTGCCGCGAAGGGTAACGTCGTCTCCGCGCGCCGGGCGGACGAGCTCGCCGCCGGCCTACGGGCGGCCCCGGCCCGCACCGCCCAGGATCCCTCCCAGCCGGCCGTTCCCGGCTGTGCCGGGTGACCCCGGCGTCATGGCAGGTCCAGCACCATCCCGTCGTACGCGGCGATGATGGGAACGCCAGCCCCGTCGTACTTGGATACCATCTGGTCGATCTCCTCGTCGGTGCGCCATGGGTCGTGGTGGAAGAGCACCAGCCCGCCGACGCCGCACCGTTCGGCCAGGCCGACCGCGTACTCCACCGCGGAGTGTCCGAGGAAACTCAGCCGGGGCATCTCCTGCGCGGTGTGCTGGGCATCGTGGATAAGCATGTCAGCGCCCGAAGCCAGGGTGACCGCTGCCTCGTGGTAGGCGCCAATGCCCTCCGGGCCCGGTCCCAGCGCCAGCGGGCTGTGGTCGGGGAGGTACGCGACCGTCGACGTGGCGTCGCTGACCCGGTACCCGAAGGTCCGCCCGCCCTTGTGCGGTATCTCCAGCGCGAGCACCGAGAATCCCTCGAGGTCATGGTGTCCCGGCTCGATCGCGTGGAAGGTCCAGCCGCTTCCGAGTTCCTTGGGCCGGATCGGGAAGTGCGGGGGTGCGATCGCCCTGGCCAGCACGTCTTCCGGGTCGGCGCCTTGCCCCGGCAGGTAGACGTCCACCCGGTGGCCTTCCTGTGTGCCCCCGCGGAAGAACGGCATGCCATGGGTATGGTCCCAGTGCAGGTGACTGAGCAGCACAGAACCCTGGAACGGTGCGCCGCGCAGCGCGAGCGACAACTGCTGCAGACCGGTTCCGGCATCGAGCACCAGGGTCGGCGGCTCGTCGCCGTGCGCCAGCCCGACACAGGACGTATGACCTCCGTAGTGTGACTGGCCCGTCCCGCTTACCGGCGTGGAGCCGCGCGTGCCGCAAAAGTAGGCGCGCATGACGCCCGCGGCGCATGACCCGGCGGCCTGTGGCAAGCCTGCCTGGTCAGCCGGTCCGGAGCCGGGTTGGGACGACTTCATCCGCGTTCTCTGCGCTCATAGTTGCTAGCCACGCGGCCAGGACTTCTCACGGTCGAGGAATCGGGACCGCGGGGGATGACGGTACTGACTGTGGCTGTCCGGGCATCCGTAGCAGCAAAGTCGAACTCTCCGGATGATTTGTCGCTTCACCTCAGGCAGCCAGGAGCCAGTCTCGTCCACGGCGTGGCCGCCGTCAATGAAGCCGGTCAGCCGGCCTCGAGCCGGGCCGATACGACTTCATCCGCACCCTCCGCGCTCGCGGCGTTGCCCGTCACCGCGGCCAGGAACTCCTCACGGGTCAGAGTTCTGGCCTGCAGGCTGGTCACGGCGATGACGGTGGCGGTCCTGGGTACCTGGCGCAGCAGGGCGATTTCGCCGAACGACTCACCCGTTCCCATCTGGCGCAATTCCTTGCCGTCCTTGCACACGCGCGCCCGGCCGGCCGCGATCATGTAGAAGCGCTCTCCGGGTTGCCCATCCTGAATGATGACGTCCCCGGGCTCGTAGGTCGCCGACCGTAGTTCGCTGGCCAGGTGCTCGACCAGCGCGAACGGCAGCGGGGCGAAGAAGGACACCTGGCGCAGCAGCGCGAGGTCAGGTCCAGGCTCGGAGATCCTGTGGTCGATGATCGTCAGGCTGGGCACTGACAAGGCGACGATCGCTACGAGCAGCAGGCCGGTCGTGATCAGCGCGCCGCGGGCGCCCCAGGCATCGATCAGCAAGGGTGCGACGATTGAGCCGAGCCCCATGGATAGCAGCAGCACAGCCCGGCGCATCGCCAGCGCGCGTCCTATCAGCCTGGATGGGATCACTCGCTGGAGCGCGCTGTAGACGCCCGCGTCATCGAAGACGTTGGCCACACCGATAAGCCCGAACATCAGGTACGGCCAGTACCGTGCGTGGGTAAAAGCGAGCAGGATCATCGGCACTCCCCAGCCCGCGACCCCGGCCGCGAAGCAACGTGCCACCCGGTGGCCGCGCACGAGTACGGCCGCGATAGGACCGGCGAGGACGCCTCCCACGCCGAGCGCCGCGGCGAGCCAGCCGACGCCGGCCGAGCCTAGATCGAACACGCTCAGGGCGATCGTGACCGTAAGCACGCCTAGGACTCCACGGGCGAACGTCTGGGCGGCAGCGGGGATGACCAGCGGCAGCACCCCCCGTCGCCGGACTCCGGCTTCGAAACCCGCGGCCATGTCCAACTTGAGCTGCTTCAGCAGCCCGGCGCCGCGCGCCGGCGCCTTCGACGAGAGCGGCCGGACACCCACCAGGACGACAGCGGCGATCGCGGTGAACCCGCAGGCGGCGAGCATGGCGGCCTGGGGCGTGCTGACTACGAGCAACCCGGCGGCGACCGCTGGCCCCACCAGCATGGCAGCCGACTGCATGACACTGACGGCTGTGTTCGCATGCGTCAGCTCATCGGGCGTCCGGGCAAGCCAAGGTAGCAGCGCGGCTTGCACCTGACGGAACACGCTGGCAAGCCCGGCTTCCACCCCCACGAGCACGAGGACGAGGATGGCTTGCGCGCCACCGGTCATCACGGCAGCGGCCGCTCCGAGCAGGAGCGCCCTCAGCGCGACGGAGACCATGAGCAGCCGCTCACGCCGTACCCGGTCAGACCAGCTGCCGACCAGCGGGACCAGCAGCGCGCCCGGCAGTGCCTTGAGCAGTCCGAGCAGGCCGACATATGCCGCACCGCCCACGGCGTAGACATACACCGAAGCGGCGGTGAACGCCGCGAGGTCGCCCGCGTAAGCGAGGAACCAGGCGAGCAGAAGCAGGCGGATCGGCCGACTCCGGGCCAGCCACACGTACTGCCTCACGGCCAGTCCTTCGCGCTCGTGTGTCGGCCACTGACGAAGCCCGTTTGCCTAGCTGCCCAGTAGCGAGTCTTACCGACGGCCTAACCCACGTCAACCAAAGCAAGCCGGGCCGCCGCCGACCAGTCAGACGCGGGACTGGTTCGGTCCACAGACCCAGGAGGCGAGTGGCCCGGGCCACCGGGTGCCCATGCCGACGGCACGGGCAGTGGACGGCTTAGCTGGCGTGGACCACGGTGTCGTCGGCGAAGTCCGCAAGGAGTCCTCGGTGCCGGTGAACTTGAGCGTCACCGTCTGCCCGGCGAGGCTGCCCAGCGAGCAGGTGCGCTGGAAGTTGCCGCTGGCGTGGTTGAGGCCGGCGCCGCCCGCCCCCTCCTGGTAACCGGGCGGCGCCACGCGCCCCCTGATGGCCGACCGGATCGGCTGACCACGGTCAACGTACGAGCCGCGGTGAACTGTGTCTGTTGCCGTGCCGACACGGCTAGCGTCATCTGGCCGACACTGCGGTCCAGCTCCGCCTGGGATCAGGCCAATGGAGCCCCGAGAGTTCGAGGGTTTACGCTGTTATCGCGGACACCTGCGGCAGAGCGAGGCACGAGTGAGGTTCGACCTGCTGGGGCTTGAGGAGCCGGTGCGGCGCGAGGTGCTGGCGGTGGCTGCTTCGCGGAGCTTTGCCCGAGGCATGGTGTTGTTCCACGAGGGTGACGTCGGCGCCTCGCTGCATGTGCTTATGCGCGGCCGGGCGTCGGTCTGGGTGACCACGCCCAGCGGAGACACCGTGACCCTGAACGTGATTGGGCCTGGTACGGCGTTCGGGGAGCTCTCGCTGCTCCTCCCGGCAACGGAGCGGACCGCCACCGTGCAGGCGATCGAACCGGTGCAGACACTGGTGCTCCAACGGGCCGAGTTCCAGCGGCTGCGCCGCAGCTATCCAAGCGTTGACCGGCTCCTGGTGGACTACCTGGCCGAGCAGGTACGCCGCTTGTCGGAGCGCCTGACGGAGGCATTGTGCATCGAGGCGCGCACCCGGGTGTTGCGCCGGCTGCTGGACCTGGACGCCGTGTTTGACAACGGCCCGGTGTCGGTGACACAGGAGGAGATCTCCACGATGGCCGGGACGACACGGCCGACGGTGAACCGGGTCATGCAGGACCTCGCGGAGGCGGGCATCGTGGAACTCGGGCGGGGACGGTTCACCGTGGTCGACTCCGCTGCCCTGGCCCGTGAGGCCCGCTGAGCCTAAGCCCGGTGCAACTGCGAGGTCAGCTGGTGACGTCGGCGTTGCTGAACTTGGCCCAGGCGATCGAGCAGAAGATCACGATGTAGACGCCGATCGACAGCAGCCCGTGGGTCAGTTCCGTCGTGTCGATCGGGGTGCGCAGCAGCGAGTCGAACGACAGCCACCAATGCGTGGGCAGATAGGGCTGCACCACGGCGAACTGCGGCACGTTGTCCGCCACCTCGCTCGCCACCGCGATGATCAAGATGGCGGCGATCGCGGCGATCGGGTGCTCGGTGAAGCTGGAGATGGCAAGCCCGATCGCGCCGAGCATGGCCATGGCCGCCGACACGTACAGCACCACCAACAGCAGCCGCAGCAGCCCTTCGGAAAGCGGCACGGTGGTCCCAGACAGCAGGGTCACCGGGCCGACCGGGAACAGCGCCACCCCCATGATCAGCGCCGAAGCGGCCACCAGCAGACAGGAGATCAGCGAGAACAGCACGATCGCGGCGTACTTGACGCTGAGCAGCCGGGACCGCCCGGCCGGCACCGCGAGCAGATAGCGCAGCGTGCCCGCGCTCGCCTCCCCGGCCAGGGAGTCTCCCGATACCACGGCCACCACCAGTGGGAGGACCAGCGTCAGCATGACGGTAAGCGCCAGGAACGCCAGGAAGACCCCGTTGCCCGCGACCTGGAACAAGAAGGCGGCACCGAGCCCGTCCCCGCCGCCGTTACCGCCGCGCGGCACCGACACCCGCAGCGCGATGCCGAGAAGCACCGGGATGCCGATGAGCACGGCGAGCAGGAGCAGGTTGCGCCACCGCCGGAAGATCAGGCCCAGCTCGGAGCGCAGCATCCGCAACCACGGGCGCACCACGCCGTGCCGAACCGTGCCACCGGCGACCGGCGACACGCCGGCCGGCCGGGGCGGCGCCTCAGCCGTCGACATCGAAGCCCTCCCCGGTGAGCTCCACGAACAGGTCTTCCAGGCTGGGCCGCGGCGTATCGAAGGCGGCCACGGGAACGTCGGCCAGCACCAAGGCACGGTTCACCGCTTCCGGCGCGTGCTCACCGATCTGCGCGCTGACCTCGCCGTCGCTGGCCTGGATGTCCGTCAGCCCCAGCGACTTCAGCACGCCCGACGCCCGCCCTGGGTCGGTGGTCCGAACCTGGACCCGGGCCGCGCCGCGCGCCCGCATCTCCTCCAGCGTGCCCTGGAAGACCAGCCGGCCCGTCCGCATCACCCCCACGTGGCTGCAGATCTGCTCCACCTCAGCGAGCAGGTGCGAGGACACCAGGACGGTGACGCCGTCGGTGGCGATCTCGCGGATCAGCGCGCGCACCTCCCTGGTGCCCTGCGGGTCCAGGCCGTTGGTCGGCTCGTCCAGGATGATCAGTTCCCGCGGCTGGAGCAGGCTCGCCGCGATGGCCAGCCGCTGCTTCATGCCGAGCGAGTAGGCGCGGTAGTGCTTCTTCGCGGCGGCCAGCAGGCCGACCCGCTCCAGCGCCGCGGAGACGCGAGCAGCGGAGGTGCCCCGGTCGGCGGTCGCGTCCACCGCGTCGATCCGGGCGAGGTTCGCCCGGCCGGATAGCTGCGGATAGAAGGCCGGGCCTTCGACCAGCGACCCCACCCGGGGCAGCACCCGCGCCGCCCCCGACGGCATGGCCGTGGCCAGCAGTTCGTGGCTGCCGCTGGTCGGGTAGACCAGGCCGAGCAGCATCCGGATGGTGGTCGTCTTGCCGGATCCGTTGGGCCCGAGGAAGCCGTAGACCGACCCGCGCGGCACCACCATGTCCAGCCCGTCCACCGCGAGCTGGCCGCCACGGAACCGCTTGGTCAGGCCGTGCGTGGCCACGGCCACCTCAGCCGCCGCCACGGGCGGCGCGGTGCTGTCTCCCGCCGGGCCGGTCGCGGTTACCTCCAGCCCGGCGCTCACTTGACTCACTTGTCTGCCTCCCTCGCGGGCGCTTCGCTGGCTTCGGGAGGCTGGGCCTCGGCGCCGGGACACCGCAACGGCGCCTGAGGCGCCTTACGCGGCGTTCGGCCCGGCGCCTGCGGCGTGACTCTGCCGGTAGCTGACAGCGGCTGTCTCACTTGACTTGGGCGGCGGCGGCGTACAGGACGGACGGCGTGACCGCGCCGATCAGCACATGCCCGTTCGCCGTGATGAGCATGGAG
>Ga0318505_10000078_pt1 | contig 15610 bp, 7 predicted proteins | sample GRESIP084b2f18_FD_203676 | JGI IMG/M metagenome (GOLD analysis project Ga0318505, IMG submission 203676) | Tropical soil microbial communities from Luquillo Experimental Forest, Puerto Rico - GRE.SIPMG.084b2f18 | ecosystem: Environmental > Terrestrial > Soil > Tropical forest > Bulk soil... | reverse complement strand
AGCCCGAAATGCGGACTTCTGAACCAAAGCCACACTAGATCAATGAGGTGCTAGTGTCCTTCGATTCCGAAGTTCGCAAAAGAGGCCGCGGCGCAATGATGCGAACTTCGGAATCGGGACACTAGTACGCGATGATGAACTCGCAGCCCGACCCGGTCGCAAATGTGCGCGACACGCGAGCGGAGGATAGTTCGAGCTCGAACACCACCGCATCGTCGTGGCAGCACAGATAGGCGTGCGTACCGTCGCGACCGAAGCCGAAACCCATGGGGGACCTTGCGGTCTTAAGCGAGGCGATCTGCTTAAGGCTTTCGGCCTCGAAGACCGCGGCGTGGCGGTCGTAGGTCGACGACACCAGCAGGTAACGGCCATCGGGCGACACCCGCACGCGGCGCAACTGATTGACCGCGCCCGGCGCGCCTTCGATCGTCACCGTGGCGCGCAGGCGATGGCTGCGCGCATCGATGACGTGAAACTCGGCCTTCTGATGCGCCACCACGTAGAGCGTCTCACCGTCCGGCGCGAGCGCGAGGCCCTCGGCCCGATGCGGGATATGGATCCGCTCCAGCGGCTTGCGTTGATCGCGATCGACGACGGCGACGGAATCGGTCGCCTTCAGCGAGGCGAAGACTTTTCCGGTGGCGTGGCTCACCGCGAGCCAATGCGGGCTGCCGCCGAGATCGATGCGCTCGACCTCCTCCGAATCCGGATCGATGGCGAGCAACGCGTTTCCGAGTTCGCCCGTGGCCCACAACGTTCCGCCGTCGTCCATCATCACGCCATGCGGCGCCACATTGGCGCCGACGTCGATCAGGCGTTCGAGCGACTTCGACGCGAGATCGATGACGCCGATGCGCCGGTCGGGAGCGGTGTTCTTGCCGAAAATGCCACCGCCATAAACGGAAGCAAAAACCTTCTTGCCGTCGGACGAGAGGATCATCTCATGGGTCGAGGCCGGCATGTCGATCTCGCCGGTCTTGGCGAGCGTCGCGGCGTCGAAGAATTGCACCTTGTTGGCGGTCTTTGCGGTGACGATCAGGTGCGGACCGCCGGGAGGGTTGTTGAGATCGGGCATCGCCATCATTCTACACCGGGAGCAAAGAGTTCGTCTGCGCTCACCACCCGCGGGGAGAGACCCTGCTCGTGGACGTAGCGGCCGATCGCCGCGAAGGCCGGCCGGTTGGGTTCGAGACCATAGGCCCAAAAGTCCTCGCCGAACTCGCGCCGGGCTTCCTCGACGTGCTCGATGAGCCACGGCAGCGCGACGCGCAAGGCATCGGTGTCGTAGAGGCCGTCGACTGCGAGGTCGCGCGCTTCTACGAACGCCCGGTAGATGCTGCGCGCCGCCCACGGATGCGCGCGATGGACGTCCTCGCGCAGCACCACCGTGTGCATGATCGGCAGGATACGCGTGCGGCGATAATAGTCCCGCTCGACCTCCTTATAATTCGGGAACAGACGCGCGATCGTGGGGGAGCGCGCGAGAAACAGCTTCGGGATATAGAGCGAGAGCAGCGCGTCGAGCTCACCCGCCGCGAACATCTGCTCCAACGTCTGCGAGCCGGAGAGAAAATCGAGCTTGATGTCGCTTCCAAGGTTGAGCGCGATCAGCGGCGGCTCGACGAAGCTGTTGAGCCCGCCCATGAACCAGTGCATGTCCTGCGGCTTGACGCCGTAGTCGTGCTGCAACATGCCGCGCATGAACACGAGCCCGGTCGAGCTCCACTGCGACGTGCCGACGCGTTTGCCCTTCAGATCCTGCGGCGTGTCGATGCCGGCGCCGGTGCGCACGTAGATGCAGGAATGACGGAACATTTTCGATAACGCGACCGGCACCGCCACGAACGGGCACTCGCCGCGGCCTTTGAGCGCCGTGTAGGAAGCGAGCGAAAGCTCGGAGACCTCAAACTCCTTGTTGTCGAGCATGCGCTGGAAGGCCTGGCGCGGGCGCAGAACCTCGACCTCGAGGTCGATGCCCTCGGGCTTCACGCGCCCGTCGATCAGCGGACGGGTGCGGTCGTAGTCCCAGCAGGCGAGCGTGAGCTTGAGATCGGGCATCGTGCGATCTACGAAGTTGGCGCCTGCTGCGGCTGGCGGAAGCGTATGAATGGCGGGAGGAACAAGAGCGGCAGCGCGCTGAGCGCCATCGGCAGAAAGGCGAAGCGCGGGCTTGCGCCGAGATCCCACGCCGCGCCGCTGAGCACGGACACGAGAAGACCCTGGCTGTAGCTGATCGTGAACACCGCCGCCGACACGCGGGCGAGGTCGGCGGCGGGGCTCAACAGCGGCGGCAGGGCAAGCGCGAGGGTGAACACCACGGCGCCGACGAACCCCAGCACCCCAGCCCAAGCGACGGTCCATAGGCTTGCCGTCGTGACGATCCCCGCCAAGCACAGCAGGACCAGCACACCGGAGAGGACAAAGGGCCAGGCCCGCCGCACGAACCAGCCCACGGTCGCAAGCAGCGCGAACGACGCGGGAAGTTGGCCGAAGTTGAGCGCGGTGAGCGCGGCGCTGATCAAGTCGGGCCGCCCAGCGTCGGTGAGATAGCCGGGCAGGAAGGCGTTGGCGCAGAAATAGACGCTGTTGATGCTGCCGAGCAGAATGCCGATTTGCCAGGTCAGTGGATTGCGCCAGTCCGGCCACCAATCGCGCCCGGCTGCCGGCGCGGCCGCCGCTGCCTGCTTGGGCGCCGGCGCCAGCGCAACGGTGAGGATCGCGATCAGCACGAGCGGCAGACCCCACAGCGCCAGCGCCCCGCGCCAGGACCCGTCGACCAGCGGTAGCACGAGCGGGATCGTCACCATGACCGGCAGCGTTTCGCCCACGAGCAAGCCGTTGGTAAAGACCGCCGCGCCGAAGCTCACTCGTTGCGGCAGCCATTGGCGAACGAGCGGCGGCAGCGTCGGTTGCGTGATGGCGATGCCTGCGCTCATCACGATGGTCGTGGCATAGAGCGCGAACGCATCGAGTATGGCGCCGCGCAACGCGGAGGCGACGCCCGCGATGAGGAAGCCGATGACCAGCGTCGGCATGGCGCCCAGGCGCGCGATCAAGAGCGAACCGGGCAACGCCGCGATCGCGAACAGGATCATCGGCAGGCCGGAGAGAACGCCGACCTCGGTGCCGGACAGGCGCAGATCGGCTTGAATCGACAAAATGACCGGCGGCACCGCCAGGATGCTCAGCCGCAGACCCACCCCGGCGAGCCAGAGCAGGCCGGCGGCAACCCAAAATTCCCGCATGGCACTCCCGGCCTGCCGTGTTCTTCCAGCGAGTCATGCGCGGGCTTGACCTGCGCATCCATCTCCTTCGCAAAAAGGTCTTTACGAAAATGGATGGATTGCCGGGTCTTAAGCGCGTTTACGCGCGTCTTCAACGCGCTATGCCCGGCAATGACGGTCTTTGGCCTACGCCGCGCCCTTGAGGCGCGCGAGCGCTTCGTCGATCTTGAGGCGGCGCGTCTCAGCTTCTTCGCGCTTCTCGCGCTCGCCTTCGACCACATCCTCCGGCGCGCGGGCGACGAAGTCGGCATTGGCGAGCTTGGCGTCGATGCGGGCGATGTCGGAGTTGACGCGCGCCATTTCCTTCTCGAGGCGCGCTTTCTCGGCGGCGAAGTCGATCACCCCCTTGAGCGGCAGCGCCGCCACCTCCCCGCGCACGATGAGTTGCACGGCGCCCTGCGGCGGGCGGTCCGCGAGCGAAATATCGGAGAGGCGGGCGAGGCGGCGCATGACGTCGGCCCACCGCGCCGCCCTCGCCTGCGTCGCCGCCGAGGCGGCGACCAGCACCACCGGGATCTCGGTCGCCATGGTGATGTTCATTTCCGCGCGCACGGAGCGAATGGCGGTGACGAGATCGATGACCCAACCGATCTCGGCCTCGGCTTCGAGGTTGTCGAGCGCGCGCTGCTTGGGCCAGGGCGCGAGCGCGAGCAAGCCGTTGCGCGCCGCGCCGGCCTCCGCCGTGACCCGCCACAGCTCCTCGGTGACGAACGGCGTGAACGGATGCAGGAGCTTGAGGACTTCGTCGCGCACCCAGGCGGTCATCGCCCGCGTCTCGTCCTTGGCGCCACCGTCGGGGCCTTGCAGCACCGGCTTGGCGAGTTCCAGGTACCAGTCGCAGAAGATGTTCCACACGAAGCGGTAGGCTGCGCCCGCCGCCTCGTTGAACTTGTAGACCTCGATCGCCTCGGTGATCTCGCGCGCGGCTTTGCCGGTCTCGTGCGCGATCCAGCGGTTGAGGGTTTCTTTCGCCGACCCCGGGTCGAAGCCGGGCACGGTCACGCACTGGTTGATCTCCGCGAAGCGGCAGGCGTTCCACAGCTTGGTCGCGAAATTGCGGTAGCCCTCGACGCGCTGGGTGGAGAGCTTGATGTCGCGCCCCTGCGCCGCCATGGCGGCGAGGGTCAAGCGCAGCGCGTCGGCGCCGTACTCGTCGATCAGCGCGAGCGGGTCGATGACGTTGCCCTTCGACTTCGACATCTTGGCGCCGCGCTCGTCGCGCACCAGCGCATGGATATAGACGGTGTGGAACGGCACCTCTTGCATAAAGTGCAGCCCCATCATCATCATGCGCGCGACCCAGAAGAAGATGATGTCGAAGCCGGTCACCAGCGCGTCGGTCGGATAGTAGCGCTTGAGCTCGGGCGTATCGTCCGGCCAGCCCAAGGTCGAGAACGGCCACAGCGCAGATGAGAACCAGGTGTCGAGCACGGCCTCGTCGCGAACGAGCAGCGCCGCGTTGCTTCCCTGACGAGTCATCCCGTCGGCGGCTTCCCGAGATATCGTGCCATTGGCGACGTAATAGGCCGTCGCCTCGGCGAGCGCCTCGGCCTCGCTCTCGGCGACGAACACCTTGCCGTCCGGCCCGTACCACGCCGGTATCTGATGGCCCCACCACAGCTGGCGCGAAATGCACCAGGGCTGGATGTTCTCCATCCAATTGAAATAGGTCGTCTCCCAATTCTTCGGCACGAACACGGTGCGTCCGCCGCGCACCGCCGCGAGCGCCGGTGCGGCGAGCGTCTTGGCGTCGACGTACCATTGATCCGTGAGAAACGGCTCGATCACGGCGGCCGAGCGGTCGCCGTGCGGCACCGCATGCGTGTACGGCTCGGTCTTGGCGATGAGGCCCGCCGCCTCCAACCGCCGCACGATGTCCTTGCGCACGGCGAAGCGATCGCGGCCGTGATAGGCGAGCGTCTGATCGAGCTCCGCCGAAGCCGGCACCTCGCGCAGAAACGCCTCGTTGCCGGCGAGATTGAGGTGCGCGGCGGCGTCGAGCACGTTGACGAGGGGCAGGCCGTGGCGCCGTCCCACCTCGAAGTCATTGAAGTCGTGCGCGGGCGTGATCTTGACCGCGCCGGTGCCCTTCTTCGGATCGGAATATTCATCGGCGATGATCGGGATGCGCCGGCCGACCAGCGGCAGAATGGCGTGCTTGCCGACGAGATGCTTGTAACGCTCATCATCAGGGTGCACCGCCACCGCGACGTCGCCGAGCATGGTCTCCGGCCGCGTGGTCGCGACGGTGATGAACGTCGCAGCGTCGTTCGGATCGAAGCTCGCCCCTGCGAGCGGATAGCGGATGTGCCAGAGATGCCCCTTGACCTCGACCTGCTGCACTTCGAGGTCGGAGATGGCGGTGCCGAGCTCGGGATCCCAATTGACCAGCCGCTTGTCCTTGTAGATGAGGCCGGCGCGGTGAAGCTCCACGAATACTTTGCGCACGGCGCGCGAGAGCCCCTCGTCCATGGTGAAGCGCTCGCGCGACCAGTCGCAGGAGGCGCCCAGCCGCTTGAGCTGCTGGGTAATGATGCCGCCCGATTCGGCCTTCCACGCCCACACCTTCTCGAGGAATTTCTCGCGCCCGAGCGCGCGCCGAGATGGCTCCTGGCGCTCCATGAGCTGGCGCTCGACCACCATCTGGGTGGCGATGCCGGCGTGATCGGTGCCGGGCTGCCAGAGCACGTCGCGGCCGCGCATGCGCTCGAAGCGCGCGAGCACGTCTTGGAGGGTGTTGTTGAGCGCATGCCCCATATGCAGCGAGCCGGTGACGTTGGGCGGCGGGATGACGATGCAATAGGGCTTGGCGTCGCGCCGCTCCGGCCGGCCGGCGCGGAATGCGCCCGCCTCCTCCCACTTGGCGTAGATGCGCCCCTCGACCGCGGAGGGCTGGTATGTCTTGTCGATCATGTTTCGGTCCGGCGATTTCGCGGTAAAAAGCCCGCGGCGCTGCGCCCTGTCAACGCCCGCTATTCTCCTCTGTCATTCCGGTCGGCTCCCATACTCGTGTCAGCTTCCCCTGCAGAGAAAGTCCCGACGCGCTCCATCATCCTGCTCGCGGTCGCAGGCTTTGCGAGCCAAGCGATGGTGCGGGTGACCGATTCGCTGTTGCCGCAGATCGCCGCCGATTTCGGCACCACGGTGGGCGAAGCCTCCATCGTGGTCGCCGCCTACGCCGTCAGCCACGGCTCGATCCAGCTCATCATCGGCCCGGTCGGCGACCGCTTCGGCAAATATCGCACGGTCACGGTGATGTGCGCGCTCGCCACGATCCTGGTGGCGCTCTGCGGCACGGTGCAATCGCTCGCCGCGCTCGCGACCGCGCGCTTCGCGGCGGGCGCGGCCGCCGGCTGGATCATTCCGCTCTCCATGGCCTATGTCGGCGACGTGACGCCCTACGAGCGCCGCCAGCCGGTGCTCGCCCGCTATCTCTCGGGGCAGATTTTCGGCCAGCTCTTCGGCCAGGCGGCGGGCGGCGTGCTCGGCGAGCTGTTCGGCTGGCGCGGCGTCTTCTTCGTGCTCGCGGGACTGTTCGCGCTCGCGACCGCAGGGCTCGTGCTCGAGCTTCTGACCAACCCGCGCACCCGCGCCGCCGGCCACGGCGAAGAGACCTCGCGCGGTTTCGTCGCGGACTATGTCGCCGTGCTCTCCAACCCGTGGGCGCGCTTCGTCATTCTTGCCGTGTTCATCGAGGCGAGCGTCGGATGGGGCACCTTCGCCTATGTCGGCGCCGATCTGCATCTGCGCTTCTCCCTCACCTTCAGCGCGATCGGACTGATCGTCGGAACGTTCGGGATCGGCGGGCTCCTCTACGCCGCCTCGGTTCAGCAACTGGTGAACCGGTTCGGACAAGCGGGGCTCGCGATCTTCGGCGGCGTGCTCTTGGGCCTCGCCTATCTCACGCTCGCCTTCGGCGCCGCTTGGTGGCTCACCCCCATCGCGGTCACCGCCATCGGGCTCGGCTTCTACGCGCTCCACAACACGCTGCAGACCAATGCCACGCAGATGACGCCGCAGGCGCGGGGAACCGCGGTCGCGATCTTCTCTTCGGCGATCTATCTCGGCCAGACGCTGGGGGTCGCGGCGGGCGCGCTCGTGTTCGACCACTTCACCGCGGTGCCGCTGTTCATGGCGACCGCCGTCGCGCTGCCGGCCTTGGCTTGGTGGTTCGCGGCGAAACTCCGACGCCGGACGACGGCGGACGGACGACCGAAGGCGAAGAACGAGAGACCATAAGACGCGGCACTCACAAATCGGGCAGCTCGAGTGCAGTTTGCTCAAAAAGCGACCGGATCGCAGACATCCGGGCAGTCCGAGTCGTACCAGGAAACCGTCAATCAATCCATTGGGCAGGCTGGCAAACTTGACCCGAACGCTTGCCCCGTGTCTTGGGCTGTGCCCGTGTGAACGATCTCACACAACAGTCGGCCCGGCGTGCTATGTTTTCATGATCGGCGGACCCCCAGCTTGGGGCGACCAGCATGGGTCATCTCGGCCGGACGCAAAAATCTCAAGCGCCATCGGACAAGAAGCTCAAGGCCTACGCGTGCAAGCTCGAGCAGAAGCTTGAGGCGCGTACGCGCGAGGTTGCCGAGGCATTGGAGCAGCAGACTGCGACCGCTGAGGTGTTACGCGTCATCTCAAGCTCGCCCGGCAAGCTGGAACCCGTGTTCGAGACCATCCTGGCGAACGCCACGCGGCTATGCGAAGCCAAGTTCGGCACGTTGTACCTCTATGGCGAAGACGCGTTTCGCGCTGTTGCGTTTCACAATACACCGCCCGCGTATCTCGAGTACCTTAAGCGTGGACCAATTCGTCCTAGCCCAGGTATCGCCCTTGGCCGTCTTCGCGGGACTAAGCAGCTAGTCCACATTGCCGACATCACGGCGGAGCCGGCTTACGCCCAACGGGATCCGGTGCGCGTCGCGATTGCGGAGCTTGCGGGCGCTCGAACCGTGATCGCCGTGCCAATGTTGAAAGAGGGAGAGCTGATCGGCGCGATTGGTATTTATCGCCAGGAAGTTCGCCCCTTCACCGACAAGCAGATCGAGCTGGTGACAAATTTCGCCAGCCAGGCCGTCATCGCCATCGAGAATACGCGCCTGCTCAACGAGCTACGCGAATCGCTGCAGCAACAGACAGCAACGTCGGAGGTGCTGGGCGTCATCTCACGCTCGCCCGGCGAGCTTGAGCCTGTGTTTCAGGCCATGCTGGAGAACGCGGTTCGCATCTGCGAGGCTAAATTCGGGACGCTGTTCCGCTACGACGGCAAGTTGTTCCACCGAACGGCTGGAATCGGCACGCCCGCCGCGTTGGTCGAGTTCCAAAAGCAGCGGGGGCCGTTCCGGCCGGAATCGGCAGGCGTCCTCGCTCGCGTCTTGCATACAAAGGAAGTGGCTCACAGCGCCGACAGCGCGACAGAACCAAACCCCGGTGTGGCGACCAAGCTCGGCGGGGCGCGGTCCATCGTCGGCGTGCCGATGCTCAAGGACAACGAGCTGGTCGGGGCCATTGTCATCTACCGCCAGGAGGTGCGCCCCTTCACCGACAAGCAGATCGAGTTGGTCAGCAACTTCGCCGCCCAGGCGGTCATCGCCATCGAGAACACACGGTTGCTCAACGAGCTGCGCGAATCGCTGCAGCAGCAGACCGCGACCGCCGATGTGCTCAAGGTCATCAGCCGCTCGGCATTCGATCTGCCGACCGTGCTCAATACGCTGGTCGAGTCGGCTGCGCAGCTATGCGAAGCGGATAAGGCGCAGATTCTCCGTCCGACCGGGAAGGACGCGAGCTACTATGTTGCAGCGAGCTACGGTCTCACGCCTGAGTTCAATGAACTCGCAAGAGCTCAAACGTTTGCGCCGGGACGCGGCGGTGCCGTCGGGCGGGTGCTGCTCGAGCGCAAATCCGTGCAAATCCCCGATGTTCTTGCCGATCCCGAATACGCCTTCCGTGGCTTCGCGAGAATAGGCGGCTTTCGCACGATCCTCGGAGTGCCGCTCCTGCGAGAGGGGCTCCCCATTGGCATTCTGCTCCTACACCGCGCTATCGTACGGGCGTTCACCGACAAGCAGATCGAGCTGCTCGAGACCTTCGCCGACCAGGCGGTGATCGCGATCGAGAACGTGCGGCTGTTCGACGAGGTGCAGGCGCGCACGCGCGACCTCTCCGAGGCGCTGGAGCGGCAGACCGCGACATCGGAGGTTCTCCAGGCCATCTCGAGCTCACCCGGCGAACTCGAACCGGTCTTCAACTCGATGCTGGAGAACGCGACGCGCATCTGCGAGGCGAAATTCGGCAACCTCCTATTGTACGAGGGAGACGCGTTTCGCATCGTGGCGATGCACGGTGCGCCGCCGGAATGGGACGCGCTGCGGCGGCGCGAGCCCGTAATCCGCTTCAGCCCCGTCAATCCCCTTGGCCGCATTGTCGCGACGAAGCAACTGCAACACATCATCGACTTCAGAACAGAGCGGTCTTACCTCGAACGCGAGCCAGGGCCGGTCGCCATGGCCGAGCTGGCCGGCGCTCGCACCGTTCTCGTGGTGCCGATGCTCAAGGAGAACGAACTGATCGGCGTGCTCGCCGTCTACCGTCAGGAGGTTCGCCCGTTCACCGACAAGCAAATTGAACTGGTGCAAAACTTCGCCGCGCAGGCCGTCATTGCCATCGAGAATACCCGGCTGCTCAACGAGCTGCGCGAATCGCTGCAGCAGCAGACCGCCACCGCCGACGTGCTCAAGGTCATCAGCCGCTCGACCTTCGATCTCAAAGCCGTGCTCAACACGCTGGTCGAATCAGCCGCCCGACTTTGCGAGGCGGATGCGGCGGCGATCGCTCGTCAGAAAGGCATAAACTACCATCTTGTCGCGATGCATGGGTTCCCATCCGGCTTCAATGAATACATCGAAACTTTGCCAATGGAGCCGGGCCGGGGGTCAGTAACCGGCCGAGTTCTTCGCGAGGGCAAGCCAGTTCATATCACCGATGTTCTAGCCGATCCGGAATACACCCTGGCTGAAGCGCAGAAGAAAGGCGGCTTTCGCACAATGCTCGGTGTGCCGCTCCTGCGCGAGGGGAGTCCTATTGGTGTGCTCCACGTAGTACGCAAAACCGTGCGGCCGTTTAGCGACAAGCAAATCGAGTTGGTCGAGACCTTCGCCGACCAGGCGGTGATTGCGATCGAGAACGTGCGGCTGTTCGACGAGGTGCAAGCACGCACGCGTGAGCTTTCCGAATCGCTGGAACGGCAGACGGCGACCTCGGAGGTGCTTCAGGTTGTTTCGAGCTCGCCCGGCGAGCTTAAGCCCGTGTTCGACGCGATGCTGCGAAACGCTGTGCGTATCTGTGGGGCTAAGTATGGCATGTTGTCTCTCTGTAAGGGAGAAGAAGCTTGGTCAGTCGCGATGTACGGCGTAGAGCCCGCCCTTGTCGAGAAACTGCAGGGCAAACTGCGTCATCCCGGGCCCAACACAGCCGCTGGCCGCCTGATGCGTACGAAAACGGCGGTTCACATCGCCGATGTGCGAACCGAACCGGGTTTCTTCGATACGCCGCCAGGATTCGCCGGCCCGCAGTTGGCGATGCATGCTGGTGCGCGGACCTTGTTAGCCGTTCCGATGCTGAAAGAGAGCGAGTTGGTCGGCTATATCATCATCTATCGGCAGGAGCCGGAGCCGTTCACCGAAAAGCACATTGAACTGGTTACGAACTTCGCCGCCCAGGCCGTCATCGCGATTGAGAACACCCGACTGCTGAATGAGCTGCGCGAATCGCTACAGCAGCAGACCGCCACCGCCGACGTGCTCAAAGTCATCAGCCGCTCGACCTTCGACCTCAAAGCGGTGCTGCAGACGCTGGTCGAATCCGCTGTTCGGCTTTGCGATGCCGACAAGGGCACGATCACCCGGCAGATAGATGGCGTATTCTATCGGGCTGAATCCTGCGGCTTCTCCGCTGAATTCATGGATCGGGTCAGAGCCATGCCGGTTGAACCGGAACGCGGAAGTGTCAGCGGACGCGCCCTGCTCGGAGGCCGCAGTGTTCATGTCGTAGATGTTCGGGCCGATCCAGAATTTACTTTCGCGGAGGCCCGGGAACTCGGCGGCGTTCGCACCGCGCTCGGCGTTCCTATGTTGCGTGAAGGCGTGCCGATCGGTGTGATGGCATTGGCGCGCTCCGAGGTGCGGCCTTTTACCGAGAAGCAAATCGAACTGGTCAGTACGTTCGCGGACCAAGCCGCCATCGCCATCGAGAACGTGCGGCTGTTCGAGGAAATCCAGGACAAGAGCCGGCAGCTCGAGGAAGCCAGCAAGCACAAGTCGCAGTTCCTCGCCAGCATGAGCCACGAGCTGCGCACGCCGCTCAACGCCATCATCGGCGTCACCGAGATGCTGCTGGAGGATGCCCGCGATTTCAAGCGTGAGGACGAGCTTGAGCCGCTCGATCGCGTTTTGCGCGCGGCGCGCCATCTGCTCGCCTTGATCAACGACATCCTCGATTTGTCCAAGATCGAAGCGGGGCGAATGGAGCTTCACCTCGAATCATTCTCGCTCGTGCCCACGATCGAGGACGTAGCCAAGACGGTCGAGCCGATGGCGGCGAACAACGCCAATCGCATGGTGATCGATTGCCCGCCGGATCTCGGCACGATCTACGCTGATCAGACCCGCTTCCGGCAGGCGCTGCTCAACCTGGCGAGCAATGCCAACAAGTTCACGGAAAGCGGCGCCGTTACCATCGCTGCGCGGGCGCAACAGCTCGATGGTCGCGAGTGGATCACCATTGCCGTCACCGACACCGGGATCGGCATGACCGAGGAGCAGATGGGGCGGCTGTTCCAGGAGTTCTCGCAGGCGGATGCCTCGACCAGCCGCAAATACGGCGGCACCGGCCTTGGTCTTGCGATCAGCCGGCATTTCTGTCGCCTGATGGGCGGCGACGTGACCGCCGAAAGCAAGCTGGGCGAGGGCTCGACCTTCACCATCCGCCTGCCGCGCATCGTCGAGAGCATCGAAACGCTTCCGATCCAAGACCAATCCCAAGCGCGTGCGGAGCCCTTGCATCCGGTCGCCGAGGAAGCGGAAGAGCCGCTGATCCTCGTCGTGGACGACGATGCGACGGTGCGCGAGCTCGTGGTGCGGCATCTCGAACGCGCGGGCTTCGTGGCGGTCGCGGCGCGCGGCGGCCAAGAGGGGCTGCGCCTGGTGCGGGAATTGCGGCCCGCGGCGGTGACCCTCGACATCATGATGCCCGATCTCGACGGCTGGACGGTGCTGGCCGCGATCAAGGGCGATCCGGAACTGGCCGACATTCCGGTGGTGCTGATCTCGATCGTCGACCAGAAGAACCGCGGCTACGCGCTCGGCGCGGCGGACTACCTGGTGAAGCCGGTCGATCGCGCCAAGCTGGTGGCGACGCTGAGGACCATCTGCGGCGCAACCGCAGGACGCGCCCTTTTGGTCGACGATGACGAGCTGGTCCGCCGCAGCGTACGCCAGGCGCTCGAGCCGCTGGGGTGGAAGGTGACCGAGGCGGAGAACGGCCGCATAGCGGTCGACTCGCTCACGGCCGCGCAGCCCGACGTGATCATCCTCGACCTGATGATGCCGACGATGGATGGGTTCGAGTTCATGGACCAGCTGCGCCGACGCCCCGACTGGCAGGATATCCCCGTCGTGGTCATCACCGCAAAAGACTTGACCGACGAGGATCGCGATCGCCTCAACGGCGGCGTCGAGCGCATTATTCAAAAGAGCGATCGCGACGAAATGCTGCGTCAACTCGGTCGCGAGATCAGCAGGTGCGTCAAACTGCGGGCGGCGAGGATCGGATGAAGATTCTCTACGTCGAGGACAACGAGGACAACGTCTACATGCTGAAGAACCGGCTCACGCGCGCCGGCTTCACCGTCATCGTGGCGACCGACGGGGCGGAAGGCGTTGCTATGACCGCATCAGAGCAGCCCGACCTCGTCCTGATGGACCTGAGCCTGCCCGGTATCGACGGCGAGGAGGCGACCCGGCGCATCAAAGCGGATGCGGCCACCAAGCGCATCCCGGTGATCGCGCTGACTGCGAATGCAATGGCCGGCGATCGGGAGAAAGCGCTCGCGGCAGGATGTGACGACTTCGATACCAAACCGGTGGAGCTCGAGCGGCTCATCGGCAAGATCCGGGCGCTGACGCCGGCGGGACGCGGATCATCATGAGCGACAGCGAAGCCGCGCTGCTCATTGTCGACGACATCGAGGACAATCGATTCGCGCTGAGCCGACGGCTCGCACGTCAGGGCTATCTCAACGTCACCACCGCCGCCGACGGCCAGCAGGCCCTGGACCTGCTCAACTCCCGACCGTTCGACCTCGTGCTGCTCGACATCATGATGCCGAACTTGAACGGCTACGAGGTGCTGGCGGCTATGAAGGCGGACGAGCGCCTGCGGCACATCCCCGTCATCATGATTTCCGCCGTCGACGAGATCGACAGCGTCATCCGCTGCATTGAGCTTGGTGCCGAGGACTACCTGCCCAAGCCGTTCAATCCGACGTTGCTGCGCGCCCGCGTCGGAGCCTGCCTGGAGCGTAAACGGCTTCACGACCAGGTCACGGCGCGCACGCGCGATCTCACGGAGGCGCTGGAGCAGCAGACGGCGACGTCGGAGGTGCTGCGCGTCATCTCCACCTCACCTGGCGAGCTGGAGCCGGTCTTCCAGACCATGCTTGCGAATGCGGTGCGCATCTGCGAGGCGAAGATCGGCACGTTGTACCTCCGCGAGGGAGATGGCTTCCGTACGGTTGCTACTCACAATGCGCCGCCTGCCTATGTCGAGGCGCGTACGCGCGAACTGATACGACCGCCCCCGGACGCGACGCTCGGGCGTCTCGCCGCCACGAAGCAGGTGGTCCACACTGCCGATATCACGACGATAGCGTCCTATGTCGAACGCAATCCCTTTGTTGTCGCCCCCGTGGAGCTTGGCGGTTATCGGACGATACTCGGGGTTCCCATGCTCAAGGACAATGAGCTAATCGGCGCGATCACCATCAATCGCCAGGAGGTGTGCCCGTTCACCGACAAGCAGATCGATCTGCTGAAGAGCTTCGCCAGCCAGGCCGTCATCGCCATCGAGAACACGCGGCTGCTCAACGGGCTGCGCGAAGCTCTGGAGCAGCAGACCGCGACGTCCGAGGTGTTGCAGGTCATCAGCAGCTCGCCCGGCGAGCTGGAGCCCGTGTTCGAAACCATGCTGGCAAACGCGGTGCGCATCTGCGGGGCAAAATTCGGGGCGCTGTTCCTGGCCGAGGGCGAGGCCTACCGCGCGGTGGCACTGCATAACGCGCCGCCGGCATTCGCCGAAGTGCGCCGCCGCGAGCCGATCAGGCCGGTAAACCCTGGCACGGCCCTGGGCCGCGTGGCCGCGACCAGACAGCCGGTGCAGATTGCAGACATTCGCGCCGATCCCGCTTTCACCAGCGATCCCGAACGGTTTGCAGTCCTTGAACTTGCAGGCGCGCGCACGATGCTCAACGTGCCGATGCTCAAAGGGGATGAGTTGATCGGCCAAATTTCCATCTTCCACCAAGAAGTACAGCCGTTCACCGAGAAGCAAATTGAACTTGTGCAAAACTTCGCCGCGCAGGCAGTCATAGCCATCGAGAACACGCGCCTCCTGAACGAGCTGCGCGAGTCCCTCCAGCAGCAGACCGCCACCGCCGAGGTGCTGCAGGTGATCAGCGCATCGCCCGGGGCACTCGAACCGGTATTTGATGCGTTGCTGAAGAATGCGGTACAGCTTTGCGCCGGCAATTTCGGCAACCTTTACCTCCGCGAAGGCGAGCTGTTCCGTCTCGCCGCTTGGCATAATACGCCGCCTGATTTCGTGGAGCGCCGTCGCAGCGAGCGTTATCGTCCCGGCCCCGACTCTCCGCCTGGCCGCATGCTGCGAACAAGAAGTGTCGTGCACGTAGCGGACCTTCTGAACGACGCGTCATATGCCGAGCGCGATCCCGGCGTGGTCGCCGGCGCCGAGCTCGCCGGCATTCGCACCATCGTCCTGGTGCCTATGCTCAAGGAGGGTGAGCCGATTGGGTACCTATCCATCTACCGCCAGGAGGTGCAAGCGTTCAGCGAGAAGCAGATTGAGCTGCTGGAGAACTTCGCCGCCCAAGCGGTGATTGCGATCGAGAACACGCGCCTCCTCAACGAGCTGCGGGAATCGCTTCAGCAGCAGACCGCCACCGCCGACGTGCTCAAGGTCATCAGCCGCTCGACCTTCGATCTCAAGTCGGTGCTGCAAACGCTCGTTGAATCGGCTGGCCGGCT
>Ga0318505_10000076_pt1 | contig 15733 bp, 16 predicted proteins | sample GRESIP084b2f18_FD_203676 | JGI IMG/M metagenome (GOLD analysis project Ga0318505, IMG submission 203676) | Tropical soil microbial communities from Luquillo Experimental Forest, Puerto Rico - GRE.SIPMG.084b2f18 | ecosystem: Environmental > Terrestrial > Soil > Tropical forest > Bulk soil... | reverse complement strand
AAACGCTGCAGGAGCTCGACCAGATTGCGATGCGGCTCGATCGTGGTCGAGACCGGCTGGCCGTTGAGCGTAAAGTTTATGGTGTGCGCGCTCATCACTCGTCCTCAAGCGGCCGGCCATCTTCGGCGCGCAACGCACGCAGCACCGCTTCGGCGGTGATTGGCAATTCCATGATGCGCACGCCGACAGCGTCATCGATCGCATTGGCAATCGCTGGCGACACGCCAAACGTGCCGGTTTCGCCTAATCCCTTGGCGCCAAACGGACCGGAATGCTGCTCGGCGACAATGAGTTCGTTGTCCATCGGCGGCACGTCGCCAAGGCCCGGGATCTTGTAATCAGCTAGGGACGCATTGGTGACCTTGCCGCCGTCGAGCTGCATGATTTCGGACAAGGTGAAGCCGAGCTGCATGATCGCTGCGCCGGACAACTGCGTGCGCGCGACCGCCGGATTGATCAGCTTGCCGCAATCGGCGGCATTGATCAGCCGCAAAATCCGCACGTGCCCGGTTTCGGTGTCGACTTCAACTTCTGCCGCCGCGCCGCCGACCATCCAGAATGGCGTGACATTGTCGGAGAGCCCGGTCTGCGCATCCGGCGGTTGGTAGCTCGGAACAAAGCTCCCCGTGCCGATGACATTGCCCGCCTGCATGCCGTAGCGCTTCTTGAATATTTCCGCAGGCGGATAATTTGTTCCTTCCGGCAAACCGGCTTCGGCGGCAAGCGCGCGCAATTTCGCGCGCGCATCTTCCGCCGCCATCCGTATCGCATTGCCCATGTGAAAAAGCGAGCGCGAGCCGAGCGTCCCCATGTCATAGGGCGTCACATCGGTGTCCGGAGCGACGATGCGGACATCCTCCGCTTTCACATCCAGCACCTCGCCAACGATCTGCGCGAAAGCGGTATCGGCACCCTGCCCCATGTCGACGGTGCTCTTGTAAAGATAGACGCTGCCGTCCGCCGAGACGTTCACCACCGCAACCGATGTCGTCGGCGAAATCGAAGCCTTAAGACCAATGGCGATGCCGCGTCCGCGCCGCACCGTGCCGGAGCCGCGTTCGAACTTCGCATTCCAGCCGATGCGCGCCACGAGCGCATCGAGCACTTCGGCAATGCCGGCATCTTGCAGCACGGTGCCGCTCGCCTGCGGCCGACCATTGCGCAGCAAGTTGTTGCGGCGGAACACGACCGGATCGATGCCAAGTTCGCGGGCGATCATATCGGTGTGGCTTTCATAGGCCCAGACCAGCTGCGGGACGCCGAAGCCGCGCAAAGCGCCGGCCGGCGTGCGGTTGGTGTAGAGCGCATAAGAATCGATGCTGATATTATCGATGTCGTAAGGGCCCGCAGCCGAGAACCCGGATTTTTGCGTGACCCGCGGCCCGATATCGGCATAGGCGCCGCCGTTCCAGTACACTTCGCAGGCGCGCGCGATGATCCGCCCATCCTTGTCCACGCCGCTTTTGATGCGGAAGGTCGTCGGATGTTTGGTGATCATATAAAACTGCTCTTCCATCGTCAGCGCGATCTTGACCGGACGCCGCACCAGCATCGCTAGCGCCGCGACCAGAGCTTCGAGCTTGATGTAGACTTTCGATCCGTAACCGCCGCCGAGATACGGCACCTTGACCCGCACGCGATTTTCCGGCCAGCCGAACAGCCGGGCGATCTCGATGCGCACGAATGACGGCGTCTGGTTCGACGTGTAGATCGTCAGCCGCTCGTCACCCGGCTCCGCCACCGCGACATGCGGCTCGAACGGCAGATGCAGGCATTGCTGCGTCTTGAACGTGTGCTCGAATACGCGATGCGCGCTGGCGAACGCTTTGTCGGCATCGCCGCGCCGCAGGTGATAATCGAGCGCTACATTGGTGCCCTTGCGGCCGTGCAAATGCTTCAGATCGGCAAAGGTGCCAGCCGGCCGGAGCGCCTCGTGCACCAGCGTGTCCGGCTGCATCGCCGCCACCTCGTCGTAGACGGCCGGCAGCTCGTCATATTCCGCTGTGATCAGCTGCGTGGCTTGTTCGGCGACGTGGGGATCGTTCGCCACCACGGCGGCGACCGGTTCGCCGACATAGCGCACTTTGTCGAGCGCCAGGATCGGTTGATCGTGAAAAGCCGGACCGTAATAGGGCTCGGGAATGAGTTTGCGGATGTCTTCGCCGGTGACGACACGATGCACGCCAGGAAGCGCCCGCGCTGCCTTGGTGTCGATGCCGCGGATGATGCCGTGCGGCACCGTAGAGCGAAAGACTTTGGCGTACAGCATGCCCGGCAAACGCAGATTATGCGTATATTCGGCGCGCCCGCTGACTTTGGCGCGCGCTTCAAGCCGCGGCAGCTCTCGGCCGATTTGCTTCATGGTTTAACCGCTCCTGCACTCTGGTGGAGTGCCTGCCGCACGGCGCGACCAAGATAGACACGCAAAAGCTCGCGCTTATAGCCGGCGGATCCGTGCGCGTCGGGTAGGATAATCGCCTCCCTGGCGGCGGCATCGCCGGCATGGCGCAACAGCCGATCGTCAAGGCGCGCGCCATGCAAGACGCGTTCGGCGTCAACGAGGCGCGTCACTTTTTCGGTCGCAGCACTCACCACCACGAGCGGATCGCGAACGACGCTGTCGTTGAGCATGAAGGACACAGCGATCCCGAGCGCCGGCCAATCGTCGGCCGAACGCGCGGTGACTTTCACATAGGCGGCTTTGCGCCCGTCGAGCAGCGGCACTGTGACCGCCGTTATCAGTTCGTTCTTCTCGAGCACGGTCTCGTAATAGCCGGTATAAAGCTCGGTGAGCGGCAGTTCGCGGGTGCCTTTGGGCCCGGTAACGCTCACTCGCGCGGCAAGCGCCGCGAGCACCGGTGGCAGGTCCATGTGCGGGTCGCCGTGAGCGAGTGCGCCGCCGACCCTGGCAACGTTGCGGACTCTGGGGTTCGAAAGGGTGCGCAGCGCGCGCTTGAGCACCGGCAAACGCGCGGCAATGTTGGCGTCGCGCTCGAGGGCGCTTAAGGTCGCCATGGCGCCAATGCGAATTTCGCCGGAACCATTCATGGCGATGTGCGCGTATTCGGGCTCGAGGCGATGCAAACTGACGAGGCGGGTCGGGCGGAACACGCCTGCTTTCATCATCAACATCAGCGCGGTGCCGCCGGCAACCGGACGGATCGTCGGCTCCTGCGGATCGAGCATCGCCACCGCCTCTTTGAGCGAGGCCGGCTCGGCCATTTCGAACGGAATCATGCGAGAATTTCCATCGTCTGTACCCGCCATGTCCGTCTAAGCCGGCACGATGCTCAAGACGTGATCGGCGATTTGCGCGCGCGTGGCGACCCAGAGGTCAGCGGACGACATCGCCTGCTCCACGATCTTTTCGTAGAAATATGCGCCGCGATGATGGCCGAATATGTGAGCGTGGCCGGTCACGTCGATAATGCGGAGCTCGTCACCTTTGCGCGCAATGTCGATCACCTCATTGTAGGAGTCGAGCATCCTGCAGGGCGGATGGCCGTACTTCATCGAGGGCATATCGTTGACATCGTAGGACAGCGGAATGGCAACGATCCTGCTATTGCCATGAGCGATAACCCGCGGCAGATCGAAATTGAATACGTCGCCATACCAACGATAGCCGGCTTCGGCGAGGAGTTTCGCGGTCGAGGGTTTCGACGTGCCGCGCGGCGACAGCCAGCCACGCACCGGTTTCCCGGCAGCTTCAGCGAGAAGCTTGGTGCAGCGTGCGATGTTTCGTTGCTCCTCTTCGTCGGAGAGAAGCGCCGGGATCACGTCCATTGCGTAGGAGTGCGACAGCACCTCGTGGCCAGCATCGGCGACGGAGCGCACCGTTGCCGGCGAGCGTTCGGCAATGATGGCGTTCACCATCACGCTCGACTTGGCGCCATGACGGGCAAGCCCCTCCATCAAGCGGTGGATACCGATCTCGACGCCATAAGCGGCCCAAGAGATCGCCATCGTGTCGAGCGCGCCGGCGGGAAGCGGATTGCCCATCGGACTGATGTCCGGCGCTTTGCCGTCGGACCAAGCTTCCAGGCAGATATTGAACACAACGGCGATGCGTTTGCCGCCCGGCCAGGTCCAGTGCGGCCGTTTCCAGTCGGGCGTTGCTTTCATTGGCGCCCTCGCGGCGCAAAGTGTTCCGCTGGGCTCTTCGCGATCATGCTCTATGAGCTGGCGTTGTAGGCTGCGATAGCCGCCATATTGACGAGCTGCGCGTCGTTGGCCGCGAGCGGCACGACCTGGACGGAGCGATCGAGCCCGACCAGCATCGGGCCAATGACTGTCGCGCCGCCAAGCTCCATCAACATTTTGGTCGCGATCGAAGCGGAATGGAACGCCGGCATGATGAGGACTGTGGCAGGGCCGGAAAGCCGGCAGAACGGATAGGCCTCGCGCAATTCCATGTTCAACGCCACATCCGCGGCCATTTCGCCGTCATACTCAAAATCGACATGGCGTTCGTCCAGAAACCGCACCGCTTCCTGCACACGTTCCGACCGTTCGCCGGGCGGCTGGCCAAAAGTCGAAAACGCAAGCAAGGCGACACGCGGTTCGTAGCCGAGATTGCGCGCGACACGCGCCGCTTCAATCGTGATCTCCGCAAGTTCGCTGGAGGTTGGCATTTCGGTGACGGCGGTATCAGCGACCAGCACGGTGCGGCCGCGCGCCAAAACCAGCGAGGTCCCCATCACCCGATGGCCGGGCTTGGCATCGATGCAGCGCCGGACATCTTCCAAGGCAACGGAGAAATTGCGGGTGACGCCGGTGACCATGGCGTCTGCATCGCCGAGCGCGACCATGCAGGCAGCGAAGTGATTGCGGTCCTGGTTGATGAGCCGCTGGCAATCGCGCTGCAAAAAGCCGCGGCGTTGCAGCCGCTCGTAAAGATAGGCGACATAGGCTGAGTTGCGCGAGGAAATGGCGGCATTGGTGATCTCGATATTGCCGCCAAGCTCAACGCCGAGGGCTTGCGCGGTCGCGCGTACGCGGGGTTCGCGACCGACCAAGAGCGCAGTGCCAAGGCCCTGGTGAACAAAGGTCGCGGCGGCGCGGATCACCTGTTCCTCTTCGCCTTCGGCGAAAACCACCCGGCGCGGCCGCCGCCGCAATCTTTCGTAAACGCCCTGCAACAGGCCGGCGATCGGGTCGCGGCGGCTGCGCAATTGGTGGCGATAGGCCTCCATGTCTTCGATCGGCCGCCGCGCCACCTTGGATTCCATCGCCGCCTTCGCCACCGCCGGCGGAATGTCGGAAATCAGCCGTGGATCGAACGGCACCGGAATGATGTAGTCGGGTCCATATTTCGGCCGCGCGCCATAGGCCACTGCGACTTCGTCGGGAACGTCCTCCCGCGCGAGCGCGGCCAAAGCCTGCGCCGCGGCAATTTTCATTTCCATATTGATGGCGCGCGCGCGGACATCAAGCGCGCCGCGAAAGATGTAGGGAAAGCCGAGCACATTGTTGATCTGGTTCGGATAGTCGGAACGGCCGGTCGCCATAATCGCGTCAGAGCGTATCGCGGCAACCTCCTCAACCGTGATTTCGGGATCGGGATTGGCCATGGCAAAGATGATCGGCTTATCCGCCATCGACTTCACCATCGCCGGGGTCACCGCGCCTTTCACCGAAAGCCCGAAAAACACGTCGGCGCCCGCCAGCGCCTCGGTGAGCGTGCGCGCCTTGGTCTTAACCGCGAAGCCCGATTTCCATTGGTTCATGCCTTCGGTGCGGCCTTCGAAAATGACGCCCTTGGTATCGCAGAGAATGAGATTTTCGGGGCGGAAACCGATCGCGCGCAGAAGTTCAAGGCAGGCGATGCCGGCAGCACCGGCGCCGTTGCAAACGAGTTTGGTGGTGGCGATTTCGCGGCCAGTAAGTTCCAGCGCGTTGATCAGACCGGCCGCAGCGATGATCGCGGTGCCGTGCTGATCGTCATGGAAAACCGGCACATCGAGGAGTTCGCGCAGCTTTTGCTCGATGATGAAACATTCCGGCGCCTTGATATCTTCGAGATTGATTCCGCCCCAGCCCTTGCCGAGGAGCCGCACGCAATTGATGAACTCGTCCGGATCTTCGGTCGAGACTTCAAGGTCGATGGAATCGATATCGGCAAAGCGCTTGAACAGAACCGATTTGCCTTCCATTACCGGTTTCGCTGCCAAAGCGCCGCGATTGCCGAGCCCGAGAATGGCCGTACCGTTGGTGATCACCGCGACGAAATTGCCTTTGGTCGTATAGTCGAAGGCTTTGCTCTCATCGTCGGCGATGGCGAGGACTGGAACGGCGACACCCGGCGAATAAGCGAGTGAAAGGTCGCGCTGCGTCGCCATCGGCTTGGTGGCAACGATTTCGAGCTTTCCCGGACGCCCTTGGCTGTGAAACAGCAGGGCTTCCTGATCAGTGAAGGTCGGACGCTGTGCAATGCCGCCGTTTTTGGCCGCCATTTTCAATCGCCTGCCGGTCAATGAGTGCGTTAAAGTAAAGGCCCCATCGGACTTTAGCGAAACCCGCGGGCTGTACTCAAGGACCTCTGCGCGAAGCTGGCCGCTGCCGGCCGACCGGCGCAGAAGCAGCTTGCACCAAGCATGCGGACACGCCGCATTGAACTCGCAAGCGCATCAGGGTATTGGCTCACTCCGGCGCCGCAGCAGGCCTTTACCCGCACAGTCATGATCAAATTCCTGTTTCGTTTCATCGGTCTGTGCCTTTTGGCGACGGCCTTTGTACTTTTCGTCTATGACGGGACGAAATCCATCGCCAATCATGATCTCCTGTACACCAGACTCGACGATGTCTGGGCGATCGTCGATCAGAACAGCCTCAAGGCCGTGCAGGACTGGCTCAAGCTGAAGCTTTCATGGGCATGGGAGCCGTACCTGCAGCGCGGGTTCGACCTGCCGGCTTGGGTCGTGGTCGGAATAGCGGCGACGCTCTTGATCCTGCTGGGACGCAAGCGGAAGCCGCTGATCGGTTACGCGCGCGATTAGGGTCAATCCGGGATAAGCTCAGGCGCTTCCCGTCTTCGTTTCGCGGCGCAGAGGGGCGTTTGGTGCGACGGCTGGTCAGGAGCGTGGTCATCCTTGCTGTCGCTGTTCTCCTCATTCCCTACGTGATCGCGCCGCTTTATCGGTTCATCAATCCGGTCTCGACGCCAATGCTGTGGCGCTGGGCCACAGGCAAGCGCGTCGAACGCGTCGTCGTCCCGCTAAATCGTATTGCGCCGGCGCTCCGCCTTGCGGTGATCGTCGCTGAAGACGCCAGCTTCTGCCGCAATCGCGGCGTGGACCTCAGCGCAATCCGCGAGGCCATGGAGCAATCGGACGAACTTGGCGAGGCGCGCGGCGCTTCGACCATTACGCAGCAGACGGCCAAGAACCTGTTTCTCTGGGAGGGCCGCAGCCTTGTCCGTAAAGCGCTCGAATTTCCGCTGGCGCTCTGGGTCAATCTGGTTCTGCCCAAGCGGCGCGTGCTGGAAATCTACTTAAATATTGCCGAATGGGGGCCGAATGGGGAGTTCGGCGCCGAAGCCGGCGCTCGCTGGGCGTTCGGCAAATCGGCCCGCGACCTCAACCCGTATGAGGCCGCGGAACTAGCGGCAGTGCTGCCCAACCCAGTCCGCCGCAGCGCGCGGATTCCAAGCGCTTTGGTGCGGCGGCTCGCCGGGCTCTATGAACGGCGATCTCTCGAATTTAGCGGGCTCGACGCCTGCGTGCGGGGGCCCTAAAGCGACCAAATCGTCGGGCTCGTTGCTTCGGCGTGATCAAGCCCTGGCGTAGCCGCGGTCATTCTTCTATAAGCCCCCTTTCCCAACAGCGAGATAGCCTAAAGGAGAACGACGATGGCCGTGCCGAAAAGAAAAACATCGCCATCCAAGCGCGGCATGCGGCGGTCTGCCGATGCGCTGAAAGCTCCGACCTATGTCGAGGACAAGGTTTCGGGCGAGCTGCGCCGCCCGCACCATATCGATCTGAAAACCGGCATGTATCGTGGCCGGCAAGTGCTGAGCAAGAAGTCCGAGAGCTAGCCCCGCGCGTATTGTCTGCGCCGGCGCAACCCCTATACGATCCGATCCTCGACAGGCGGCGCGCCTGGGTAAGCTACAGCGCACCCTCGCATATCAGGATGCTTAAGGGGATGAATCATGTTTGCGCTCGGCTTCCCTTTGTTGCTGATTCCATTCGCGATCTACAACATGATCGCGTTTCTCACTCCGGGCGTGAGCTGGACCTCGCCGGTAACGACGGTCCACATGATGTCAGGCGTGGACTGGGTGCTGACCTGGCAGGATATCTTCCTCGCTTTCTCAATTTTCCTGCTTTGGGTCGAGCTGATCAAATCGACCCGGGTCGGCATGCGCAGCGCCATGGATCATGTTTTGTCGATGGCGCTGTTCATCGCCATGCTGGTCGAATTTCTCCTGGTGCAAAGGGCGGCAACATCGACCTTCTTTTTGCTGATGGCGATCGCGCTGGTCGACGTATTGGCCGGCTTCGTCGTCGGCATGCGTAGCGCGACGCGGCAAATCGAAATCCAGCCGGCGGACCGGGCTTGATGCAGGTGCAGCTTTGACGCTAGTCCCTGGGCGGGCCTTTCTCGGTGAGACGGTCGACTTTCCTTTTCATCTCATCGAGCTGACGCTTCAGGTCGTCGATATCCCCAGACTTGCCTTTTTCGACCTCTGAGCTTGCTTCTCCCCCGGCGCTCTCCCGGCGCGCAAAAGGCGCGAACATCGCAAACGCGCGCTCGAACATTTCCATGTTCCGCCGAACCTGCTCTTCCAGAGAGGTGAATGCCCCGACGCCAAAAGCTTGCGCCATCTGCTGGCGGAACTTCTCCTGTTCGCGCGTCAACGATTCAATCGATACTTCGAGATAGCGCGGCACCAGCATCTGCATGCTGTCGCCATAGAACCGAATCAACTGGCGCAGGAAAGTAATCGGCAGAAGGTTTTGTCCCTCCTTGTTTTCCTGCTCGAAAATGATCTGGGTCAGAACCGAGCGGGTGATGTCCTCGCCGGTCTTGGCGTCATAGACCACGAAGTCCTCGCCGGTCTTGACCATCGCCGCGAGGTCTTCGAGCGTGACATAGGTGCTCGTACCAGTGTTGTAGAGGCGCCGGTTGGCGTATTTCTTGATCGTGACCGGCTCAGCGGTCTTGGTCGCCGTTTCGGACATAATTTTCAGGGCTTTTAAGAACCTTTGGGCAGCAAGTGCGGGCTTTACCGCCAAAATAGGCTGTTTCGCCCCTTGCTGCTACCCCTTTTGTAGCCGCACGGCGGCTCCCCCACTCGGCGACCGCAAGGCATGCGGGCCGTGCGGTGGGTTTGCGCCTCTTTGCGCCTTGTCGCGGCCATGCGACCTCCCTATGACATATATCAAAGACCTGCGGTCAGCCCGCTTCGGAAATCGCCCAAATACAGCTTGGAAGGAACCTGTCATGAAAGACGATGTGGTTATTGTCAGCGCGACGCGAACGCCGGTCGGTGCGTTCAACGGCGCGTTCGCAAACTTGCCCGCCCATGAACTCGGCAAAACCGCCATCAAAGCGGCGCTGGAGCGTGCCGGTGTCGATGCACCGCGGGTTTCGGAAGTCATCATGGGTCAGATATTGACCGCCGGCCAAGGGCAGAATCCGGCGCGCCAGGCTTCGATCGGCGCCGGTGTGCCCGTCGAAACACCGGCCTGGGGCGTCAACCAGCTTTGCGGTTCAGGCCTGCGCTCCGTCGCGCTCGGCTATCAGGGGATCGTCAATGGCGATTCCGAGATCGTCGTCGCCGGCGGCCAGGAGTCGATGAGCGTGGCGCCGCACTGTGCGCACCTACGTAACGGCGTCAAGATGGGCAACTTCGAGATGATCGACACAATGATCAAGGATGGCCTGTGGGACGCTTTCAACGGCTATCACATGGGCAACACCGCCGAGAACGTCGCGCGGCAGTGGCAGATTACACGCCAACAGCAGGATGCCTTCGCGGTTGCTTCACAGAACAAGGCTGAAGCGGCGCAGAAGGCCGGCCGGTTCAAGGACGAGATCACGCCCGTTACCATAAAAACCCGCAAGGGCGACGTCGTTGTCGACGCCGACGAATATCCCAAGCACGGCACGACGCTTGATGCGATCGGCAAATTGCGGCCCGCTTTCGACAAGGAAGGCACTGTAACCGCCGGCAATGCGTCCGGCATCAATGACGGCGCCGCCGCGGTGGTACTGATGAAGGCGAGCGAAGCGGCCAAGCTCGGCAAGATGCCGCTGGCGCGCATCGTGTCCTGGGCGCAGGCCGGCGTCGACCCGAAAATCATGGGCACTGGCCCGATACCGGCGTCGCGTGCGGCGCTCAAGAAGGCCGGCTGGAATATCGCCGACCTCGATCTTGTCGAAGCCAATGAAGCTTTTGCCGCGCAAGCCTGCGCCGTCAACAAGGACCTCGGCTGGGATACCAATAACGTGAATGTCAACGGCGGCGCCATCGCGATTGGTCATCCGATCGGCGCGTCAGGCACCCGCGTGCTGGTGACGCTGCTCTATGAGATGCAGAAGCGGAACGCCAAAAAGGGGCTCGCCACTTTGTGCATCGGCGGCGGGATGGGCATCGCGATGTGCGTGGAAAGATAGAGCACGGAGGACAGACGACGGAGGACAGATGGCAGAGCCCTGTCCTTCCGTCATCTGACGTCTGACGTCTGTCATCCGATAAGGGGAGGCTTAACATGGCCCGCGTAGCATTGGTCACCGGCGGTACGCGCGGCATTGGCGCGGCGATCAGCAAAGCGTTAAAAGCCGCAGGGTTTAACGTCGCCGCCAATTACGGCGCGAGCGACGAGGCGGCGCAAAAATTCAAAGCCGAGGCCGGCATCAACGTCTACAAATGGGATGTATCCTCGTTCGACGCCTGCGCCGCCGGGATCAAAAAAGTCGAAGCCGAACTCGGTCCGATCGAGGTGCTGGTCAACAATGCCGGCATTACTCGCGACGCCCAACTTCACCGCATGAAACCGGAACACTGGACCGAGGTGATCAACACCAATCTTGGCTCGCTGTTCAACATGTGTCGCAACGTGATCGAGGGCATGCGCGAACGCAAGTTCGGCCGCATCATCAATATCTCCTCGATCAACGGGCAAAAGGGACAATTTGGCCAAACCAATTATTCCGCCGCCAAAGCCGGCGAGATCGGCTTCACCAAGGCCTTGGCGCAGGAGGGCGCGCGCGCCGGCATCACCGTCAACGCAATCTGTCCGGGCTACATCGCGACCGACATGGTCAAGGCGATGCCGCAGGAAGTCTTGGACAAAAACATCCTGCCGCAGATTCCAATCGGGCGGCTCGGCGAGCCGGAGGAAATCGCACGATGCGTGGTGTTCCTGGCGTCAGACGCTGCCGGATTGATCACTGGCTCGACCCTTTCGGCAAATGGCGGACAATACTTCGCCTGACGTGTTCCTGCGGCGCCGCGGCCCACGTCATTCCGGCGACCATCCTTCCGGCGCCAATTCGAGCTTTGCAAAATCGAACCCCGGCGCGAGGGTGCAGCCAAGCAGCGTCCAATCTCCGGTCGTCTGCGCCGCCTGCCAAGTCTTCGCCGGAACCACGGCCTGGGGACGCAAGCCGGCCGCGATGTCGCCGCCGAGCGTAATGCGCTCGATGCGGCCGCCGCTGGCGGCAATTTCAAGCTGCAGCGGCGCGCCGGCATACCAGTGCCAGACTTCCACCGCATCGAGACGATGCCAATGCGAGCGGTCGCCGCGCGCGAGCAGATAATAGATCGCAGTAGAAGTTGCGCGACCGGCCCCGATTTGCTGTGAGTCGCGGAAAGTTTCGCGGAAATGACCACCCTCCGGATGCGGCTTGAGATTGAGCATCCTGACGATGTCCTGTGCGGTCAGCGCGGTCATTGGAGCGCAGCTAGAACCGATTCTTCCGCTCACGAATTTCAGCGAATATTTTCCAGGCTGGCGCACCAGAAAGGCTGAGCGATTTCGCCAGTCCGGGATCGTCGGCACGCAGAAATGGATTGGCGGCTTTCTCCTCGCCGATCGTTGCCGGGATGGTGGGCTTGCCCGCGGCAACGAGCTTCGCCACCTCGTCGGCGCGCGCTGAGAGCGCCTTGTTGTTCGGCTCGATTGTCTTGGCGAAGCGAATATTGGCAGCGGTATATTCGTGCCCACAATAAAACCGCGTATCGTCGGGAAGGCGGCGAAGCTTGAGGAGCGAATTCCACATCATCTGCGCGTCGCCTTCGATCACCCGGCCACAGCCGATCGAAAACAACGTGTCGCCGACAAAGGCGAGCTTGTCCGCGGGGAAAACATACGAAATGTGGCCGGCAGTGTGCCCCGGCGTGTCGAGCACGCGCCCTTCGAGAGCGCCGACCTTGACAGTGTCGCCCTCCCCTACGGTGACATCGACATGGGCAATGCGCTGCGCCTCGCGGCGGGGCGCTGTGACGCGGCAGTGATGATGCGCTTTGAGTTCGCCAATGCCGGCTGTGTGATCGGCGTGATGATGCGTGACGAGAATGTCGGTAAGCCGCCAGCCGGTCTTTTTAAGGGCTGCTTCAATCGGCGCCGCTTCGGGCGCGTCGATTGCCGCGGTGGCGCCAGTTTGCGGATCGTGCAGCAGAACGCCGAAATTGTCGCTCAAACAACCGAACAAGTAGGTCTGCGCGGGCATGGCAATCTCACCTGACTCAATTTGACTCACCCCAAGCAAGGGCACTGACGATAAGCCACGATGAAATAAAGTAGGCATTCGACGCTACGAACTGCAAGGGCGCTTCCTTAAGCGACGTGCTATTTTGCCGCCATGGATGTCGTCGACCTGCGTAATTTCTATGCCCAGCATCTCGGCGTGGTGGCGCGCCGGTTCGTCGGCCGCGGCATTCGCGCACGCTGGAACGATGCCCGTGCGCTGCGGGTCGTGGGCATCGGCTATGCCACGCCCTATCTCGGTTTGTTCCGCGGCGAAGCCGAACGCTGCCTCGCTTTGATGCCGGCGCCGCAGGGCGTGGTGCGCTGGCCCTCCACGCGCCCGGCGCTGGCCGCACTTGTCGAAGAGGACGAGTTGCCGCTGACCGATTCGGCGGTCGATCGCGTGCTCTTGGTGCACGCGCTGGAAATGTCCCCCGATCCAGTCGAGCTGTTGCGTGAAACCTGGCGGATTCTGGCGGCCGGCGGGCGGCTGTTAGCTATCGTGCCAAACCGCCGTGGTGTGTGGGCGCGCATGGACACGACGCCGTTCGGCTACGGCCGGCCGTATTCGCGCACACAGATCGTGCATCTGTTGCGCGACACCTGGTTCACGCCAACGGCTTGGGGCGAGGCGTTGTATGTGCCGCCGATTCCCCGGCGCTGGTTCCTGCGCTCGGCAGGCGCCTGGGAACGCACCGGCGCGACTTTGTCGGCGCCATTCGCCGGCGTACACATCGTCGAGGCAACCAAGCAGGTCTATCGCACCATACCGGCGCGGCGCGAGCGACGAAGACTGGTTCCGGCGCTCAAGCCAGTCCTCATACCGTCGCCCGGCGCAAGCGCGGCGCGCTGAATTGGATTACGACAATTGCGATGATGATCAACTGCGATATGGGCGAAGGTTTCGGCCTTTATCGGCTCGGCAATGACGCCGGACTGATGCCGCATATCGATCTCGCCAATGTGGCTTGCGGCTTTCATGCTTCCGATCCCTCGATCATGCACGCCACTGTGAGGCTTGCAAAACAGCATGGCGTAAAAGTCGGCGCGCATCCGTCGCTGCCGGATATGCAAGGCTTTGGCCGGCGGGCGATGGTGATTTCGCCCGACGAGGTGGAAGACCTCGTGATCTATCAGACCGGAGCGCTGAGGAGCTTTCTCGACGCCGAGGGGATGCGGCTCAATCACATCAAGCCTCACGGTGCACTCTACGGCATGGCCGCCCGCGACGAGGCGATTGCCGGTGCGATTGCCGATGCCGCGCGCGTGTTCGGCGTCCCAGTCCTCGGCATGGCCTTCACCGCACACGAAACGGCTTACCGAAAAAAGGGCGTCGCGATGCTTGCCGAGTTCTACGCCGATCTCGAATATGACGGCGATGGTAATCTCATTCTTAGCCGGGTCCACGATGCAGTAGACCCAAAGCAAGCAGCCGCGCGTGTCATTCGCGCAATGCGCGACCACGTCGTCGTCACGACGACCGGGCGCGATATTCCGGTCCGGGCAGAGACAGTTTGCGTCCATTCGGACACGCCCGCCGCCGTCGCGATTGCCGCGGAATTAGCCAAAACTCTGCGACAGCACGCTTTGTGATCCCACCGGTCGCGAAGTCATTCCGGCCACGGCTCGGCGGTGACCGCAGCCGCCTCGGCGCCAACATGGTCGGCGAGGCTTTGCGCGCCATCGCGTTCGAGCTCGGCAACAATGGTGCGCTTGATCTCGCCGACAAGGCCAAGGCCGCGAAACACCAATCCCGAATAAATTTGAACGAGGCTAGCGCCGGCACGGATTTTGCCGAGCGCGCTCGGCCCGGAATCTATCCCGCCGGCGCCGACCAGGGGGAACGCGTCCTCAACGCGGACATAAGTCTCAGCCAGCATGCGGTCGGCGAGCGGCAACAGCGGCCGCCCCGACAGTCCGCCGGCTTCTTTCGCTTTTTCGACATCGCGCAACCCGGCGGGTCGGGTCACGGTGGTATTGCCGACAATCATGCCGTCGACCCGGCGCGCACGGGCGATGCCCACCACGTCGTCGAGATCCGGAAGCGACAAATCAGGAGCGATCTTGAGCAAAATCGGCGTCAGCCCGGCATGGCGCGCCACGCGCTCGCGCGCATCGATCACGCGCGCCAACAGATCGTCCAGCACGGCAGCCTGCTGCATGTCGCGCAAGCCCGGCGTATTGGGCGAAGAAATATTGACGGTGACATAGCTCGCCACCGCAGCGAACCGCTCGATGAGCCGTACATAATCGGCAACACGATCCGGCGCCTCTTTGTTGGCGCCGACATTGATGCCGACGATGCCGCCGGCTCTGGCCCGCCCGGCAAGCCGGCGCAGCGCGACGTCAGCGCCTTCTGAATTAAAACCTAGTCGGTTGATGACGGCTTGATCGGCGTCGAGCCGAAACAAGCGCGGGCGCGAATTGCCCGATTGCGGCAATGGAGTGACGGTACCGACTTCGGCAAAGCCAAAGCCGGCGCGCAACAGCGCATCCGGAATCTCGGCATGTTTGTCGAATCCGGCAGCGATGCCGATCGGATTGGGAAAATTAAGCCCGAACACGCGAGTCGCCAATCGCTTGTCGTCCGGAGCTGCCGGCGGCATCGGCACGACTTGCAGCATCCGGATCGCAAGCCGATGCGCGTCTTCTGGATCAAACGCATAAAGGAGCGGTCGCGCCAGACGATCGAGCAAGTCGATCATGGCGCCAGCTCCGGCAAGACGCGCTGACCCTTGATTTCTTCCGGCAGCGGCCGCGTCCAGCGCACCGCGGCGAGCGGCAGCACGGCGTAGAGGTGCGGAAATAGCTCACCACCGCGCGAGGGCTCCCACTTCAGAGCCGAGCCCAATGCGTCGGTATCGACAGCAACCAGCAACAGGTCGCGCTGCCGCGCAAAGTGTTTCGCCACCGTTCCGGCAAGCTGTGCGGCGGTGGAAAGATGAATGAAGCCGTCGCGGGCATCGGCATCGGAGCCGCGGTAGAGACCGGTTTGCCGGGCCAAGGACCAGGATGCCTGTTCGCAGATTTTGTAG
>Ga0318505_10000040_pt1 | contig 19114 bp, 3 predicted proteins | sample GRESIP084b2f18_FD_203676 | JGI IMG/M metagenome (GOLD analysis project Ga0318505, IMG submission 203676) | Tropical soil microbial communities from Luquillo Experimental Forest, Puerto Rico - GRE.SIPMG.084b2f18 | ecosystem: Environmental > Terrestrial > Soil > Tropical forest > Bulk soil... | reverse complement strand
GTGGTCGGCGCCAGGCAGGCGGCGGCGATCGAGGGCCACGGGATGGACCCGTTCGCGATGGCGATGTCCGGCCTGTCCGGTGAGGACGCCGAGGACATGCGCGCGGTGATCGAGCATATCCGGCAGCGCAAGGGCCCCGGCGTGCCGATCGACGCCAAGGATGCCGAGCTGCTGACCCGGTCTTTCCATGGCCGGGACCGGATGGAGCAGGCTGGCTACCAGCTCTCCGCGCACTCGCGGGACATGAAGTTCCCGCGCGGCTTCGGCATCGACATCCACCACAACCACCGGCTGCACCTGGTGCCCGAGCGGCACGGCGATGAGACCAACTGGTATGCCCGGATCGTGCACGCCCCGCACCCGATGGGCCCGAGGATCGAGCACACCATCCGGACCTCTGATGAGGACCTGCCGTCAGCGGTGCAGACGTTCCTGGACCACCCGGACATCCAGGCTGAGATGGAGCACCAGCGCACCGAGGGCAAGGCCATCCACGAGCAGATCAGGCGCGAGGGCCATCTCAAGGACTGGGATGGGTCCGAGGACGCGGAGGAGCACAACTCCACCTGGTGCCATGTGTGCGATAAGCACCATGAGACCGCCGAAGAGGCTGATGCTCACGACAGCGCCTACACCGACTGGGACGAGGAATATCCCCGGCTTCCCGCAGAAATGCACCGGGGCCTGGCGGTTGATCTTCCCCCGGATTTGCATGCCCATATTCACGATAAGTCGGTGCCCCCGGCTGAGCGGGCCAGGCTGCTCGATGACCATATTGCCCGCAGCGGGTACGGTCATCCGCACTGGACGCCCAGCGAGGAGCAGGCAGCGCATTATTCCGTCGTGCATATGACCCCGGACAGCACCCATGTCATCTTGCACGCGAAGAAGCCTGCCCGGGAGGACATCGAAACTGACCCGGATACCCTGGATGAATGGGGCATCCTGGGTTTTGACCGGCATGAGGACCGGGAAATTCCCCTGCGGCACGGTGCCGATGTGCACGTGACCGGTGTTTCCTGGGCGCACCCAGATGACCGGGAATGGGCTGGGTACCGGTTTGCGAATCCTGTGCGGCATATGGCCGCCACCTACGCCGATGGCGCCGACGCCCGCGACGACAACTACAACGGCGACCCGGACATCGGCATTTACTGGCAGGCGCCCGCGCAGCAGCAGTGGCTGGCTGATGAGGGCCTGGACGCGGCCGATGAGGCCCCCGGGCTCGACGACAGCCTGGAGTGGCCCGATGAACAGCAGCTGGAAGCCGAGGGCGCCCGGCAGGTGCAGATACAGCGCCGCCCGCAAAAGCGCCAGCAGGAGGAAGAGCAGCCCTGGTGGCCCGAGGAGCGGGGCCGGTCCGGCGAGGTGATGCACAGCGCCGAGGACTTCCTGTCCCGGGTGGAGCGCGAGCTGCCCGGCGACGGCGAGGACGAGGAGGACGAGGAGGACCAGGAGGACGAGGACCACCACATGGCCGCTCACGGCGACGCCCCGGCCCACGGCCGCGAGCCCCGGGCCGGTCACCCCGGCTCCTACGACCAGGCCTCCACCGAGGGGCAGGGCGACCCGGCGTGGTCTTCCGACCACCCAGTGCCCGACAAGGAAGTCGATCAGCACTTCTTCAACCCCGAGGACCCGGACGACCCGCACCGCACGCAGGTGCGCTACATCACGGTGACCTCTGTCACCATCAACGACACTCAGATCGATGACTCCGGGGACGCCCCCGAGCACGGCCTCATCCCCAGGGCGCAGGATCCGCAATCCTATGATGAGCGGTCCACTGAGCTGCAGGGCGACCCGAAATGGACGACCCCGGTCACTATGCCGGGCAAGAGCAAGCAGAAGGTCAAGCACGAGGACAACGGCGCCACTATCGGCATGTACCCGGGCGGCGTGGAGGCCGGCGAGGGCCCGGGGCTGTCCATCGGCGCGATAGCCACCAAGGGGCATGCGCTTCCTCCCGGTGACGAGCTGGGCCATATGCAGGCCGCACACGGTCACGATGCTGGCTGGGCGGCGTTTATGGCTAAGCACCTGACCCCGGAGCAGATCGAGGTCACTCACAACCTGGAGCACTCGGGGCGGAATGACCCGCATGACCGGGAAGAGGACTGGCTGGCTGCCGGGGACGCCAGCGGCTACCACGAGTTCATCGCGCGGATGGCCGCCGCCAATGGCTGGCAGCCCGGTGATGAGCGGGACATCGACATATACCGGGCCCAGCAGGCGGGGCAGCCACCGTCCCGCACCTACCGCGATGAGATGAGCGACCGCTGGCACGAGTTCCGCAACCGCTCCCAGCCGGACGTCATCCACCGGGGCATCTGGGCCGATGACGTGCCGCCCGAGGTCCACGACCTCATCCACGATCCCGCGCAGCCGCGCGGGGACCGGGCCCATGCGCTGCTGGGCTGGCTGACCCGTGCCAGCGACCCGGTGTACGGCGGCCATGATCCCGCCCTGGGCCAGCACTGGACCCCGCACATCGACATCGCGCACCGCTCGATCCTCAACCAGGCGCCCGAGTCTGACGTGCCGGGCGCGGGCCATTCCGCCGATGTGATATTCCATGCGAAAATGCCCGGTGCCCGCAATGAAATTAGGGATGAAAAGCAGCGGGCGGCCCAGGAAGTGGGCTACGGCTATTCCCCCGATGAGCACGAGGTGTTCCTGCGGGAGGGCACGCCGCTGCGGCTGACCGGCGTCTCCTGGCGCGAGCACGAGCCTGAATACCCGATGGAGCCCTACGAGCATCACGACTTCGATCGGCCGGTGCGCCATGAGGCCAAGGTGCCCTGGACCGAGCACCAGCGCGGCCAGCTGCACGCCTGGCAGGACGGCGGCCCGGGGCTCGCTCCCGGCGACTTCGTGCCCTCGGGCGACTTCACCAACAAGCGGCCGACGTCCTGGGCCACCGGGCCCGAGCCCGAGGGAGGCGAGGGACCCGGGGAGGTGAACGAGCCGATCCGGGTGCAGGCGGCATCGGAGGAAGCCTGGGAGGACCACCTGCGGGAGCGGCACGGGTGGGACGAGAACGACATCGCCGAGGCCGGGGAGCACCAGGGGGTGCGCCGGCTGCACGACTTCCTCCACGAGCTGGGCATCGCCGACCACTCCCACGGCGCTGGGGAGATGACTCCTGAGCGGCGTCAGGAGATGCACAAGCGCGAGCTGGGCGAGCGGTTTGGCCTGCCGCCCCGCCTGTCCCCGCACATGCGCCTGTTGCAGCCTGAGCGCGGCGGGGTGCCCTCCCCTGACCCGGCTCATTCGATGATGGAGTCCGTCCCCGCCGAGGTCGCCGACCCTGAGGAGCTGGCCGAGCCGGTACGGCGTGCCTACTACAGCTCGCTGCACGCCCAGATCGCCCTGCAGGCCGCCGCCGACGCGGTCCGCGAGCAGGACGCGGCGGCCGAGCCCTGGGACTGGCCGATCGCCCGCGCCGCGATCGAGGAGCTAGGCGTCCCGCTGACCCAGGGCTCACCGAAGCGGCGCACGGCCAAGAAGCATCTCCTGAAGATGTTCCGGAAGGCGGCCTCTTCCCCGGCGTTCCGGTTCGAGTTCACCGCCGCCTGGCGCGATGTGGTGGCCAAGGCCAAGCGGATCCGGGCCTCGGGGGGCGTGCGGATCACCGCCGTCAAGGGCTCGATCGTCATCGGCCAGGTGCGCGGCGACCACGACGTGTACGAGTCCGGGCTGCAGCGCTATCCCGGCCGGGTCGCCTCGATCTTCGCCTGGAGCTGCGGCTGCCCGTGGGCCAGTTTCCACCAGGACAAGGACCTGGGCACCCGGTACGCGGGGCGCCCCTGCAGCCACGTCTATGCCCTGCAGCTGGAAGCCGGGGCCCGGACCCGGTTCGGCCGCAAGCCGCTGCAGCCTGACCCGGCCCTGGACCTTCCCTACAGCGAGGTCGTGGTCAAGAGCCTGCCGCCGTGGGGCCCCGGGGGCTGGCAGCAGACCTGGACCGCCCCGGCTACCCTGGTGCCGGTCACCAGCCTGAAGAAGGCCGCCGAGCGGTACGTGCGGCCGGCCAAGGTCAGCGAGATGATGCAGCACCTGCAGCACCATCACGGCATCGACCCGCGCACTCTGCAGAACGCGGACCCCGAGCGGATGTGGCACTTCCATGGCCTGGAGCACGACGAGAACCCGTCCCTGAGCCACCAGCACACCGAGCCCGAGGGCCTCCCTGGTGAGCAGCGGTGGCCCGCCCTGTTCACCGAGCCTGACTACGCCGTCGATGAGTACGGCGGGGTGCCCGTCGAGCAGCGGCACGAGCTGGGCGAGCCCGGCCGCACCGCGCCGTTCGCGCCGTGGAAGTACTCGCTGAACTCCCTGGCCCCTGTCCAGCACGTCGCCACCCCGGACGAGGCGCGCGACTGGGACTGGCCACCGGAAGCCCGGGACGAATGGGAGCGGCAGCATATGGCTCCTGCCATGCGCGCCGCCCGCCTGCTGGAGGCCCTCGGCGAGCCCCGCGAGGACATCGAGACCCTGGCCCGGGTGGCGGGCATCGTGCACCTGGAGCAGGCCGCGCACCTGGAGAACCCGCACACCAGGGGGCACGAGTGGTATCACGGCACCCAGGCGCACAAGGAGGACCTGGCCCGGGGATTCGCCGACCCGGCCGAGATAGCTTCCAGCGCCTATGAAATGCCGGAAGGCGAAGGCGATGATCCCGGGCACTGGAACCGGCTGCTGGGCACGCACTTTGCCGCCGACCACGCGGTGGCCGATGAGTTCGCCCAGGGCGAGCATCAGGGCTCCTCCAATGAGGGGTACGGATGGGACTGGGACGACCCCGAGGAGCACCAGGGCATCGTGCACGCCCGGCTGGGCATTCACAACCCCAAGCATTACGCCTCCGAGCACGACATGGACCACGAGGCCTACGAGCACGAGTTCGCGGCGGGCAATCACCCGATCAATCACCTCCAGGATTACGGGGAAGACGAGGACGAAGCCAACGAAATACGCGAGGAAATGTGGCCGCATGCCATGCGGATTCACCGGGACTACGGGACGGAGAAAATCCCGGAAAGCACTTACGGCCATTACCTGAGCCCGTTCGAGCGGCACCCGATGCGCACCGCGTGGCTGAACACGCACCCGGATAAGTGGAATATTGCGGACCGGTTCAAGAAGCGCCTGATGGACCAGGGCCATGACGGCATCACCTACGGCAACGAATACGAGAAAAGCCGGTACGGCCGCGCGGGCAACACCTCGGCTATCGCCTTTCACCCGCACCAGATCGAGGTCACCCAGCACCACCACGTCGATGAGGACTGCCACCACACCGCCGCCCGCGAGCGCCCGGACGTCGAGATACCCGGCTACGAGGGCTCCATCGGCCCGTCCCCGGCCCAGTACAACCAGACTCACGTCTATGCCCGGGACGTCACCTCGGGGGCGGGGAACTGCGTCTGCGGCCGGGCCCGCGACGATGACCACATGCACTTCGAGGTGACGGCGGCGACAAACTGGGATCGGTCCTACGGTGAGATACCCGAGGAGATACACCGGGGACTGTACGCGCCGGAAAGCCATCGGGTCTTCGGACTGCCATCTTCTGATGAAGACATTGCGCACATGCTGATCGCCGCGCACCAGGAAGAGCACTACCCTTATGACCGGGACCGGGATCATAAGTTCGGCACGCACTGGACGGCCGATGAAAACGTGGCGCGGAATTTCGCTCACGAGCACGAGCGCGAGCACCACGCGGACGATCAGTGCCCTGACCACGATGAGCATTTCGACGCGGTGCCCGTGGTATTCCACGCCCAGCGCCCGGAGCGTCATGAGATTGAGGACGACCCCCGGCGCCTAGGGTGGCAGAACGTAGACGATTACGACACCCCCGAGCAGGAAGTGACGATCAGGCACGGTGCCCCCGTGCGCCTTACCGGGGTGTCCTGGCAGCAGCACACCAGCTTCGGGCCGGTGTGGCACCGGCATGACCTGCGGGAGCCGAGGACGCTGCGTGCCGAGGACCGCGACTCCCCCGACGACCCGAACCAGTGGAACGCGAGCCTGCACCAGGCCGCCGCCAATGACCCGTGGGGCGATGACAACACCATGCTGGAGGTGCCGCCCAAGCCCTACGGCGCCACCAGCCCGCCTGAGCGCGACACTGACCCCGGCTCCTACGGCCCTCTAGCGGGCCCGGATCCGGAGAACTGGGGCGAGATACAGGAGAACTCGGTCATCCAGCAGCCGCTGTCCACCGATGCGGCGCTGGCCTTCAGCCTGGAGGGCCCCGACACCGGGGACTGGGTGCCCGAGCGGCAGGAGGGGTTCCCCTACTCCGACCAGGCCGCTACGGCGGGCCCGTCCACCTCGATCGAGCCCCGCGACCCGCAGGGCATCCGGATGGAGGAGGCATGGCGCCGGGACAGCCACGAGGAAATCGCCAGGCACATCACCGAGGAGCATCACGACCTGGCTGAGAGCCTGGCGCAGGCCTACCCGGGCGAAGGGCCGGACGCCTGGGATGACCGGAGCATCGGGGAGCGCGGCCTGAGCTTCGCGCACGGCGCGGATCACTACGAGCGGGCCCTGGGGCGGCGCCCCGACAGCCTGTCCCACGACCACGACCGGGACGGCAACGTGATCCGCCGCGATGAGTTCCGTTCCGCGCCGTCCGCCTACATCGCGCCGCCTCGGTCCAAGCCCGAGCTGATGGACCACATAAACACCGAGCACGGCATCACCTACTCAGGCAGCGGGGAGCCCGCTGACCGGTTCCTGATCGAGCTGCACCACAAGTTCCACGACGGCGTGATGCCCGACCGCAGGACGCGCGACCATCAGCACGAGTTCCCCGAGGATCATCCAATCGACCCGGTGTTCGGCATGCTGTGGCCGACTGAAGCGGCGGGCACCGCCTCCCCGCACGACCGGGCCGCGCCCCAGCTGGACGGCGCCATCGCCGAGATGAAGGACGAGCCAGAGCCCGCCCTGGATCCCGAGGGCCTGACCGCCGAGGGCAATCCCCCAGTGGGCGGCGGAAACGCCGATGCCACCGACAAGGCCTCCCTGGCCACCTGGGCGGCGGCTGAGGATCCCTACCGGCCAGCAGACCTGGAGGAGCACTACCGGACCCATCACAGCTGGAAGGGCGGCCTGGAGGTGCTGACGCGCCAGGGCATCGATCCGGCTGAGTACCACCGGCTGATGCACCGCACGCCTGGCGAGTACTTCACGGTCCCGCATGAGCATTTCGGGATGTCCGAAAACGACCAGGCTGCGTTGCGGGGAATGGGCTTTGAGGCGGCGATGCCCTCCCCGGACACCCAGGCGGGTGCCCACGTCCCGGTGCCAGGTGACTATCCGCTGGAGAGCGATGCGACAGGTGGCGGGCCCGGAATGAGCCGTCACGACGAGGTCCTGTCTCCCGCTGACGTATCGATTCAGTCGATGGGCACCCAGCAATGGTCAGGCGGGGACTATAACTCCGCCGACGAGGCCGCGCCCGAGCTGGAGCACCACGACAGCACCGACAACATCGTGACCGCGTTCCAGAGGTCGGCCGCCGCCTCGCAGTACGCCAGTGACGGTCCTGGGGCCGCGCAGGGGCCCTCTGACACCGACGTCGCCGCCGCCGCGCGGGCCTACCTGTCCAAGACCGCCGACGTGCTGCCCGAGGCCGAGGCGAGCGCGCTGATCGCCGAGGGGCGCGGCGAGCGGGCCCGCAACCTGGACCTGCTGGACCTGGCCGGGACGCACTATGCCGAAGAGAACGAAGAACTGAAGCGCAAGGGCGTCAACCTCGATGACTTCGACGATGATGTGGTGGCATTTCTATGACAGTCCCCTGGGATCCGGAGATGAAGAGCCAGGAGGAAGTAGCTGCCGAGGACCCGTTCCAGGGAAACGGCTGCTTCATCGAGGACAAGGAGTCCTCGGCTGATGAGATGTTCGATAAGTTCTTCGGCGTCCTCGGGGAAATGGGCGCCGTGGCCTGGGAGGGCCAGGGCATCTGGCTGGACGCTAGCGCCGTGGAAGGCGGTGCGCAAAGCCTGAAGGAGCGGTGGGCAGAGAGCCAGAAACCCCTGTCGAAGGTGCGCAGCAGCCGCGCGAAGAAATGACCGGCGACACTAACCACGGCTATGTGAGCTGGGGCCGTTATGACGCCGAGCATCAAGCTCTCATCCAGCGGGTCAGCGCATTGGAGGAGCTGGCCAAAAGCCTCGGTGGAGTTGATCAGACCTACCAGTCCCTGCGGGATAAGATCGCTGAGCTGGAGCGGGCGGGACAGGCTGAGAAGGTGACTGAGCGCACCAGGAGGGAACGGGCATGGCTGATAGTGGTGGGCCTGCTGACCGGGATAGTGTGCCCGCTGATAGTGACGTCGGTGATCACGATTCTGCACCTGCGGGCACTCAAAGGTTTATCCCTCGCTGGGCCGCTGTGACGCTGGTAATAGTGTCTCTACTGATAGGCATAGCGCTGATTTTCGATTCGTTTGTCGTCTCCATCTTGCTCACCCGGATCATCAAGTTGCAGCACGACACGTGCAATCTGCATGAGGCAGTGCGGAGATGGGAAACGGTGGCTTCGGTGAAGTTGCACATTCATCCCTCGTTCCTTCGCGTCTTGAGCTGCCCGCGCTGAGATATGTGCGCTTCTGCCCGCCTTCGGTTAGCGCCTGGGAAGGATCAGCCATCTTGGGCGTGACCGGAAGGAAGCGACTATGACCGGACCACACCTCGCCGGCGCCTCAGAGCGGCTGCTCGTCGCCGCTGCTGCTCCCCCGAGGGAGTTCGCCGCCGTCAAGACCGACTTCCTGGTGCAGCGCTGGGATGCTGAGCAAACCAGCTGGGTAGCGCGCAAGGTCGCCGAATCGGGGAAGTTCCGGCCCGGTGCCGAGCTGGTCCCGGCCATCTTCAAGCTGTTCCGGGTCAAGCCGTACTCGGTGACCCTGGATGAGAACTGCAACCTGATCGTGCAGAACGGCTGGATCGCCTTGCTCGGCGGTGTCGCGGGCACCACCATGTCGCCCAAGTTCAGCGCCACCAACGGACGGGTCGCGGTGGGCACCAGCTCCACGGCGGCGGCCTACACCCAGACCACCCTGGTCGGTGACACCGGAGCGGGCTCGACGACCTCCTATTTCAAGCTGGTGTCCGGCGCCCCGACCATTGCCACCGGTTCCTCGCCGCCCACCCTGACCTTTACCGCCGTATTCGGCACGGCGCAGGCGAACTGGGCGTGGAACGAATTCGGTACCGATGCGGGAACGGCCGATTCGGTGTCCAACGCGACGACGGGCGGCACGTTCTTCAACAGAGGCGTCAGCGCCCAGGGAACGAAGGCGTCAGGCCAGACCTGGACCGCGACCGAGACCATTTCGTTTGGATATCCGTCAGGGTCCGGCACGGTGAGCTAAGTGCCGCTTGGCTACTCCCAATGGCTGAACTGGGGCTCGCCGTGGCAGACCGCTGCGCCGACGCCGCTGTCCACGGCGATCACGGCCACGATCAGCCCCCAGGCCACCGGGCCGAAAGACTTCAACATCGGCACGCAATACCTGTACTACGGGGGCGGGCTGCACGTTGTCGCGTCGGGCATTCTGACCACCACGGCCACTTCCACTACGGCCACCATCTTCATCGCAGCCGGGGCTACGCCAACGACATTGTGCACGCCGTCCGGGCTGACCACCGGAACCACGGTGCTGACTGGCATCCAGTGGAAATGGGAGTCGTGGCACACCATCACGAACATCGCTTCGTCCGGTAACACGATCACCAGTTTTGGCACGCTGACCCTGTTCAACTCGGGGGCGGCGCTGCCCGCCAACCCGATCGCGCTGACCGCCACGCCGGGCATGTCGTTGCCCGCGCCTAACTCGGCCGGTGACACAGCTGCGGCCGTGGACACCACCGTGGCGATGCCGATCATGCTGCGCGGCACCCTGGCCGGGGCCAACGCGACGGTCCAGTGCAACCGGTTCCTGGTTGAGTCCCTGGCGAGCTGAGGCGGTGAGCCCTGGTGGCTGCGGGCACGCCGTACCAGATAGCGTCCGGGACCGGGCTCGGCGCTAATCCAGTACTGACGGTCGCCACCGCGACCCAGTCCGGCGATGCTGTCTTTCTTTATTTCAACACCAGCGGTGTGCCGAGCGCTATTTCGGACAGTAAAGGCAACACTTATCTGCAGGTGTTCGCGGATTCCGCCAACGGTGTGTGCATGTATGCCGCCACTTACAAGGGCTCTCCGGGCATTCCTACTGCCGCGCTGACTACCTCCGACACCATCAGCATCACAACGGCGGCCACGGGCCAGACGATTCTCGCCGCAGGATGCTCCGGGCTCGCCCCGCAGGCTGCCGCCGTCACTAACCCGACCGGCCTGGCGGCGGCCATTCATGGCACCTCTACCGCCAGCAGCATGACCATCACCCCGGCCGCTGCGGGCCAGATGGTGATCTTCGGGCAGGCCTGGGCGGGCAACGCCGTGTCGATCACCTACACAGGCGGCTTCACCAAGATCGCTGATGCCGGCCTGGCCAGCAACGGCGTGTCCATGGGCTACCAGCTGGCCCCGTCCGCTGCGTCGCTCACCTGCTCGGCCACCCTCGGCGCGTCGATCGGGTGGTATGACGGAGCGGCCAGCTTCGCCATCGCGGTGCAGGCCAGCGCACCAGCGCTGCCTGGTCCGCCCGCGCTGCGCCACCCAGCGGTGCAGGCCCCGTCGCGCGGCCCGCTGCAAGCCAAAGCTGACACTACCGGCCCGCCACTGGCCGCAGGCATGGCTCCATGGAGCTTCATCAACGGCCAGGTCACTGGCGCGGTCACTTCCCGCGTCTACACCGTCCCGGCAAACCAGTCGCCCACCCAGCCGGGCGACACGCTGCTGATCACGGTGCAGCTCGCCTCGGCCGCGATGACGGTCAGCAGCCTCACCGACTCGGCGGGCAACATCTACACGCTGGACGGGTCGTGGACCACGAACTCGCCACAGATGTTCTGCTACCGCAGCCCCGGTACTACGGGCGGGTCAGGCGGCGGGCCAACCGCCGCTCTTGCGCCGGGAGCTACCCTCACGCTGGCCACCTCGGCCACCAACGCTGCCGCGCTGCTTTCTGGCTTCTGCGTGCCTGGCGCCGCCTGGGGCGCGGCCGACTTCATCGGCACAGTAGTCAACGCCACCGCCACAGCCACAGTCACCAGCTCGGTTACCCCCGGTGCGAACGGCGACCTTGCCATCATCACCCAGATCAACCAGTCTTCCGCGCCCCCGGTCCTGGTGTCCGGCCCATGGTATGCGCAGTGCATCCCCTCAGGCGGGGCCGGATCCAACACGATCACCTGGTCCTATCAGGCCCTCGGCGCAGGCACCTCAGGCGTGGCGCAGTCCTACACGTCCTCCTGGGCGGTGTCGGGCAGCACCCGGCTCCTGGGCTGGTCTTTCGCCCCGAAGGTCCTGGCCAATGGCTACGAAGGAGGGACCAGCGGCAATAACCTGGCTACCGTGCTCGCCGTCTCGGGCGAGAAAGCCTGGGACTCGGTCCTGATCGGAAGCGGCGCGGTCGCCCAGTACGACAATGCGCATGCCCACAACGGCACTTTGTCCGCGCAGATCAGCACTTCGGCCACCACTGCCAGCGCCTACGCCGGGTGGTCTACTGCGCTGGGTGGCTCCCAGCAGCAACTGTGGGCGCGGTTCTACGTCTACATGACCGCTTATCCCACAGTCAATAGCCGCATTTGCACTTTCTATAACTCGTCATCATTTGTCGCTGCCAGCGTGAATGGCTTCCTGCGGATCAACAGCGGGGGCAAGCTGGCCCTTTGTGATTCTGGTAGCACTCAGCGGTGGATTTCGGCTGCCAACCTGCCGCTGAACCAATGGTGCCGGGTAGAGGTGTATTGCCTGGGCGATGCGGCGTCAGGCCAGCTAGAGGCCCGGCTGTGGACTTCCAATCCTGAGGCATCTGCGGCGACTCCTGATGACGGCTCCGGGCCATTGTCCGCTATGCCCACCACCGGGAGCATCGGCTCGGTTTCTTTTGGTGTCGGTGCAGGCGGCCCTAACGCAGGGCCGTACTGGATAGACGATGCCGCGATCAGCACAGGCACGTGGCTCGGGCCGACTGCCCCGCCTTCGGCTGTCCCGGTGGCGCTGGCCGACGCGGCAGCTGCCATCGAGGATGTCACCAGCGTCCCTGTCCAGGTTGCTGTGCCGCTGGCGGATGCCGCTGCCGCCGCCGATACTGCGACGGTCGCCCTGCCTTACCAGGTCGGGACCTACACCGGCAGCGGAACGGCCACCTCCCGCACGGTCCCGGTCACTACCGCGACCGGCGCGGGCGACACGCTGTTCCTGCTGGCCGAGTCCAACTCCGGAACCGGCACGCTGACCGCTGTCACCGACTCCAAGGGCAACGTCTACACGCTGGATGGATCCAACGCCACCAGCCCGCAGTTCTACTCCTGGCGCTCACCGGGCGCGACCGGAGGGCCTGGCGGCACGCCGACTGTGGCGTTGACCACCTCCGACACGATCACCATCACAACCGGGGCGCAGAACATCACCTGGGGAGCGCTGGCGTTCGCGCTGCCCGCCGGCTCGGCAGGTGCCCTGGACAACGTGACAGCGGTCACCCACATCGCTACAGCCACTAGCTACAGCCCGTCTGGCACCCCGGCTGCCAATGGTGAGCTGGCTCTGGTGCTGTCCACTGGGCAGGGCGCGGCCGGGGCACTGACCTACGCCGATCCGTTGAACCCGGGGCCGTATTTCACGGCGGGCGCTGGCGGCAACTACACCGCTGTCGGCTGGAGCGGCCTGGGCACCGGCACCAGCGGCGCAGCGCAGACATTCACGATCACCACGGCAGTCACCGGCACAGCCAGCTGGCTGGTGTATTTCTTTTCCCCGTACAGCGTGACGACTCCGGTCAGCCTGGCCGATGCAGGCGGCGCCGCTGATGCGATAGCCATTTCGGCTCAGGTGCCATTGGCTGATACCGCTGGCGCCGCTGATGCGATAGCTATCTCGGCCGCTGTTCCGGTCGCCGATCAAGCTGCCGCTATCGATGCCATTACAGCGGTCGTGACGGCAGCGATTTCCTATGCTGATCAGGCTGGCGCTGCCGATGCCATCGCGCTGACTGCTGCTGTTCCGCTTTCTGACGCTGCGGGCGCGGCCGAATCGCTGGCGATCACGGTCACCCTGCCCTTGGCCGAGGCAGCTGGTGCCGCTGACGCGGTGGCTGTCTCTGCGGCTGTTCCCGTGGCTGACCGGGCGGCGGCTGTCGAGTCTTTGCCCCAGTCGCCTGTGTCGCTCTCGCAGGCCGATGCTGCAGGCGCAGCAGAGTCGCTGGCCGTCGCGGCCACTTTGCTACTGGCTGATCAGGCTGCCGCCGTCGATGCCCTGGTCGTCACCCAGCCCCCGACTGTCCCGACCCAGGTCGCCACCGGGCTGACCTCCGGATCCGGGACCAGCCGCACCGCCACGGTCAGCCAGATTACAAGCGCCGGGGACACGCTGCTGGCCCTGGTGAGCAGCCAGGCCACCAGCTGCACGGTCAGCACGCTGACCGACTCCAAAGGCAACGTTTACACGCTGGACCGCTCGTATACGGGCTCGAGTCCGCTGATCTTCTGCTTCCGCTCACCGGGCGCGACCGGGGGCAGCGGCGGTGGCCCGACAGCAGCACTAGCGGTCGGCGACACAGTGACCGCCACCTCCACCGCCGCCACTGGCAACGTGGAGATTCAGCTGATCGACGTGCCGGGCGTCGGCGCGGCAGATCAGATCGGCACGCTCACCAATAGCGTCGCAGCCACCCAGAGCGTGAGCGCCACGCCAGCGCAAAACGGCGAGACGTGCGTAGTGCTGCAGGTTAACGCCAACTCGGGCGGCACACCGACTGTGGGCTCGCCGTTCACCCTGATCGCCACCTACCACACCGGGGTCAACGTCTACAACACCGCCTCCTACCAGCAGCTGGGCGCTGGCGCCGGGGGAGGGGCTGCGCAGAGCTACTCCGCGACCACACCGGTCAGCAGTGGCTGGTCCGCGATGATGTACACGTTCTTCCCGCTCGGTGCCCAGCAGGCTGAGGCGGCCGGGGCCATCGAGTCGCTGAGCGTCGCCGCCGCTGTCCCGCTGCCCGACCCGGACCAGGCAGCTGCGGTAGAGCAGTTCGCGGGCGTCCCGCCCGCCACGGTGCTCCCGCGCTGCCACCGCTCCGGGGACAGCGGCGCGACCACCACCACCGCCATCGCGCCCAACTACGCCTCCATGACCAACTCCGGGGAGGGCCTGGCCGGGACTACTCCGGTGCCCGGTGACCTGGTGATCCTGGTGGTCCACGCGCACCTGGCCAACCTGACCATTAGCCAGACCGCCGACACTGCTGGCGGTCACGCCTGGCAGTTCCTGAACGGGTCTGCGGGCGACAACAACGGCGGCACGGTCGGCATGACCAGCATGGTCCTCTACCGCTACTGGACGGGTGCCGAATCCAGCCCGGCCTGGACCGTCTCCACCGCCTGCCGGGTCGCGTTTTCCACCATGGCCTTCGGCCCCACCACGGCAGGCCAGAACATCAACATCGACAGCGTTGTGGGCATGGTCACCGACCAGGGCGCCACCACGCACAACCCGCCTGCGGTTGCCGCTGCGGTGGGAGGCGAGCTGTCGCTGGTGCTGGGGACGGCCACGGGTGGTGCGGGCGGCACCAACCCGATCACTTACGCCAACGGGGCATGGACCATCCTGGGCGCCCGGAACAATACCGGGGCCGGGGGCAGCGGCCCATCGTCCCAGAGCTTCGGCACTTTCATCGGCTTCCAGGCAGGCCAGGGGCCGGGCACCATTACCCCCGACGCCTGGACCATTGAGGGCAGCGCTTCTGCTACAGGCAACACCAACGTCAACTTCTACCATTTCCTGCTGGCCGCTGCCCCGGTTCCGGCAATCACGCTGACCAACAGCCTGGACGGCACCAACAACGCCGCCATCACCCCGGCCAACTCAGGCCCCGGCCCGCTCGGGACAAGCACCAACTTCCAGGCGGTGCAGGCCGGGGGTAATGGCAGTGTTACCTACGACACCACCAAGGCTGCCTTCAGCGGGTCCTCGGCCAATATTGTCAACGGCACCACATCGGGCTACTCGTATATGGGCTGGGGCCAGCAGTTCGGCGTGACGCCGCCACTGGGTGGCCCGGCTGCCAATCAGCAACTATGGTTCCGGTTCTACTACCTCCAGACCGCCGCCCCCACGAGCAACCAGCGCACCTTCCAGATCAGCCTGCAAGGCGATCCGGTCTTTGACATAGCTCAGTCCGCCATCTTCCTGCGCATTACCGGGCTTACTAACAAGTGGGCGATCATTGATGCTGCAGGAACAGTAGTCTTCACTTCCACCGGCAGTATTCCGAACAATACCTGGTGCCGGTTCGAGGGCACTGTCATCGGTGACCCGGCCAATGGCGGGATCCAGGTCTCGTTCTACACCAGTGCCCTGGCAACTGCGACTGCCGCTGAGACGTTTACCGCGCTGACCGGCCAGGCCACTGGCGGTTACATGGGGTTCATCGAGTTCGGCGGAGGTGTTTCTGCGACCAGCCTGAACTACTGGATTGATGAGGCTGGCGTCTCCAATGTCGGGCCGCTGGGCGCGGTTGTCCCTGTTTATGACAACGCGGCGGCTGTGGACTCGCTGGCGGTATCGCTGACCATCGCTGAGGCTGACACCGCAGGCGCGGCCGACGTCATCGCGATCCCCGCCAAGACTCTCCCTGCCGCCGATGCCGCTGCCGCGACCGAGGCCCTGGCGGTCACTGTCACGCTGCCGCTGGCCGAGGTGGCGGCCGGGGCCGACACGATCGCCCTGACTGCCAAGTCGCTGCCGGTATCCGAAGTAGCCGCTGGAGCTGACCAGCTGGCGGTCTCGGCGGCTCTTGCCTACGCCGATGCGGCGGGCGCGGCAGAGACTTTCGCCGTCACCATCGCGGTTCCGCTGGCTGAGCAAGCAGGAGCTGCGGACACGATCGCCGTGCCCGCTAAGACCATCCCCCTGGCCGAGCAGGCAGGTGCGGCCGATGCCCCGGCCATCGCCGCCACACTGCCCCTCTCCGACGCTGCAGGCGCCGCTGAGGTCCTTGCGGTCTCGGTCCCTGTCCCGGTGGCCGACACCGCTGCCGCCAGCGACCAGCTAAGCGTCTCCGTCCCTGTTCCCGTGGCCGAGGCGGCTGGCGCCGTTGAGTCGCTGGCCGTCGCCGTCACCCTTGCGCTTCCCGACCAGGCTGGCGCGGCCGAAGCGATCACCCTGCCCGCCGAGACGCTGCCCCTCCCCGACGCTGCTGGCGCCGCTGAGACCCTGACCGTCGCTGTCACCCTTCAGCTTGCTGACACCGCAGGCGCGACTGATGCCTTGTCAGTCACCTTCACCGGGGCCTCACCCGCCCTGGCCGAAACTGCTGGCGCCGTGGAGTCGGCGGCAATCTCGGTTACTGCCCCGCTGGCCGAGCAGGCAGGTGGCGCCGATGCGTTCCAGGTGGCGGGCACTGGAAACCCCTCGTTCCCCGATGCCGGTGGCGCGGCCGATGTGCTGTCGGTCTTCATCTCCGCGCAGCCTGTCGCCCTGGCCGACACCGCAGCCGCTGCTGAAGCCCTGGCCCTGACCGGCATTGCTTTCGCCCTCGCCGACAATGCTGGTGCCACTGATCAGCAGGTGGTGACCGCTACTACCCCGCTGACCGAGGCGGCAGGCGCCACCGAGGCCCTGGTGGTCTCTGGCATCTCAGCAGCCATCTCGCTGGCTGAGACAGCTGGCGCGGCAGAAACGCAAGCCATTTCTGCTGCTGTTCCGCTGGCTGACAGCGCGGGCGCGGCCGATGCATTGTCGGTCACCGCTGCCGCTGTCATTCCGTTCCCCGACCAGGCGGGCGCCACAGAATCGCTGGCCATCACCGATGTCACCACTGCCATTGGTGATGTTGCTGGCGCCGTTGATGCGCTGAGTGTCTCTGTCACTTTCTCCTATGCTGATCAGGCTGGCGCGGCAGATCGGGTAACCTCGCCTGCTTCGGTGCCACTTGCCGAAAGCGCAGGCGCCGCAGAATCGCTGGCGCTCACCGAGACCGCTGCGCCTGCTTATCCTGAGCGCGCGGCTGCCGTTGACCAGTTCGCTGTTTCTGTTGCCGTCCCGGTCGCCGACAGGGCAGGCGCTGCTGACATTGGCAGGGCGACATCCATCGCAGCGCTCGCTATCGATTACGCGGCGGCCACCGAGTCGCTGTCGGTCGTGGTCACCGCTGCCATTCCGCTTGCTGAGGCCGCTGGCGCCGCAGAGCAGTTTTCGGTGGCCATGGGCATCCCGTTCTCCGACCAGGCGGGAGCAGCTGATGCCCTGGTCGGTGCTCTTGTTACTCCTCTAGTCATTCCGCGTGGTTTCCGCAGCGGCGATAGCGGGACTACTTCGACCGGTGTGATCACGCCTAATTTCACCGCGCTGACCAACGCCGGGCAGGGAGTGGCCGGAACCCAGCCGCAGCCCGGTGACTTGGTCATTATCATCGGCCAGTTGCACCTGTCCAACCTGACAGCCAGCCAGACCACCGACAACGCCAACAACTGGACATTCCTGAGCACGGGCGACAACAACGGCGGTGCGGTCGGGATGTCCACTTTCGTTGCCTATCGCTGGTGGACAGGCGGCGAGGCGGCAAACAGCGGGATCACCTTCACCGCCAGCAGCACCTGCCGGGTCTCGTTCACGACCATGGCTTTTGCTCCCGCAGTGGCAGGTCAGATAATCAACGTCGATTTCGTCACGGCCATGGTCCGGGACCAGGGTGCTACCACGCATACCCCGCCATCCGTCACCGCCTCCGGGCCCGGCGAAACATCGGTGGTGCTGATGGGCGCCACGGGCACCTCGGGCACCAATCCCCTTACCTGGTCGGACGGGGCCTGGACGCTCCAGGGATACCGGAGCAACGTCGGGGACGGCACCGTTGGCCAAAACGGCAGCACGTTCGGCACGGCTATCGGCTGGATGCTGAGCCAGGGCCCAGGCACGGTGGCCCCGGATCCCTGGACAGTGGAAGGCAGCGCCTCGCCCACGGGCAACACCAACGTCAACATGTACCACCTGATGCTGACCGCTGCCCCGGTCGCGCAGGTCACCCTGACCAACAGCTTCGAAGGCGGCACCAACAACGCTGATATCACCCCGGCGAATTCAGGACCCGGCCCAAGCGGACAGGATGAAGCATTCGACTTCGTGCAGGCGAGCGCTTCCGGCACCACGGTCACCTACGACAGCACCAAGGCCGCGTTCAGCAAGATGTCGGCGAACATGGTCACCGGCACCACGAATTCCCAGGCCTGGGTGGAATGGGGCAGCTCCCTGGGTGGCCCGGCGTCCAACAAGACGCTGTATTTCCGGTTCTATTATTATCAGCCTGCTATTCCCTCGGGGAACCAGCGCACGTTCCAGCTTTCCCAGCAGCAATCTGGCGCCTCCGGGCTGGCCAACTGCGCCATCTTCTTGCGCATTACCTCCATCACTAACAAGTGGGCCATCATCGACGCGGCGGGCACGGTGGTCTACACCTCCACCGGAACCGTGCCTACCGGCCAGTGGTGCCGGTTCGAGGGCTCCGTGACCGGCGACCCTGCCACTGGCCAGATCACCGTTCGCTTCTATTCCACCGCCAAGCCTGATGCCCCGGCCGAGGTGGCGAGCCTGAGTAATCAGAACACGGGCGGCCCGATGGGCTTCATCGAGTTCGGCGGCCCGATCAATTCCACCAGCCTCAACTACAACGTCGATGAGGTCGGCGTTTCCAATGTGACCTGGCTGGGCCCGCTGACTGCCTGCAGCGACAGCGCGGGAGCGGCGGATGCGCTGTTGGTCAGTAAAACGATCACGGTGGCCGACATCGGCGCCGCCGCCGACTCGATGGCAGTCACTGTTCCCGTGGCCCTGGCAGACCGGGCCGGGGCGGCCGATGCCTTTACCTCGTCGTTCCAGAAGACGCTGGCCGATGTGGCGGCAGCGGCCGACACGCGGGCGCTCACCACGCCGTACATGATCGCGGGCAAGACCGATGCCAGTCCCACCCTCCCTACCGAGACGA
>Ga0318505_10000007_pt1 | contig 28209 bp, 36 predicted proteins | sample GRESIP084b2f18_FD_203676 | JGI IMG/M metagenome (GOLD analysis project Ga0318505, IMG submission 203676) | Tropical soil microbial communities from Luquillo Experimental Forest, Puerto Rico - GRE.SIPMG.084b2f18 | ecosystem: Environmental > Terrestrial > Soil > Tropical forest > Bulk soil... | reverse complement strand
CACGCCTCGGGTCCACCGGCGGACACGCCGCGCCGGGTATCCCACCGAAGACGAAATCGGCTGGGCCCTGCCGACTTTCACATCGTGGACACAGGTCAAGAAGTTTGCCAAAGCCGCCCCCGGCGGCTGCGGCCCTCCGCCCGCAAGAGGGGTTCATCGGTTGAACCCCTCCTCGACAAGCTCGGGGCGTCTGCCACTACCTCCGGTTAGGCGCCCCCGGGGCGGACGCGGCGCGCTGTTCCTTTCCGGCGCGCCGTGTCCGCGTGGAAGCCCCGGGAAACCCGCGCCGCACCAACCACCCCACCGCAGGCCCGTTCGTCGCCCCACGGCCGCACCACGGGGCCGCAGGCGGCATCCTGGCAGCCGAACCACACCCATGTAAGACGCGCGCCGGTCCACTTGAGGGGTTCAACCGATGAACCCCTCCTTGCTGAGGCCACCGGAGGGGTTCAACCGATGAACCCCTGCGCAAGCCGGGAACCATCCCGGGAGGGTGACCCATCCCGGGAGGGGGACCCCATCCGGGGGAGGACCCCATCCCGGCAAGGGGACCCCGGAGGGGTTCACGCAATGAACCCCCTTGAACCTTGAACCCACCCGGTTCGGGCTTCAAGGGTTCACCGGTGGGTTCAAGGTTCACCGGTGGATCGGCAAAGTCTGCGACGGCGAGCGCCTCGAGCGGGAATCCGAAAAATCGCTCTCTCTGGATACGCGCGCTCCCTGGAATCGCCGTGGGATCTCCCTGCAAACGCGCAGGATGGTCGACAATGGTGGCGTGGAGATCGTCAGCGACTACCGGGCGCGGCGAATGCGCGCGCAGGGCATGTCATTTCGCGAGATCGCGGCGGAGACCGGGACTTCCCTCACGCGGGTGCGCCGCTCGTTGCGTGGCATCGACACGGGCCGGATGCGTCGCGAGATCCGCGCCGAGATCCGCGCCTCTGGCGGGTTGAGGCGGTGGTGGGATTCGCCGCCCGAGCCGGAAGCGGGGCGCGGTGACCGAGCGTATCTACAGTGACCGGCCGGCGCCGGAGTTCGATCCGAGCATTCGCCGCCGGTTGGACACCCAGGACATGCGTGAGCGCGACGCCGAGGTGGCGCGGCTGCGTCGTCAGCGCGTGCCGTTCCGGGTGATCGCGGCCCGGCTGGGCATGAGCCTGGGCAGTGTGCAGAAGTCGGTGCGCCGTCATGGGCCGTAGGCGCACCACCGGGGTGGGCACGGGCCGCAAGCGCCGCACCGACGGGGTGGACCGGGGAGCCTACCGGGTGCTGCGCGAGCTGTTCTTGCGGCGGTGTCAGGTCGAGGGCGCGCAATGCTGGTTCGACTGCGGTACGCCGATGGACTGGAGCCTGGCCTATCCCCACCCGCTGTCGGCGTCTGTCCACCATGTGATTCCCGTCGGCGCCGATTCGGGCATCAACGAGCTGGACGTCAATAACTGGGGTTGTGCTCATTTGCGGTGTAACCAGATCGGGGCGGCGTATGACGGCGGCGCTGAGGACTCGGCGGGTGTTCCGGATACGGGCGTCGAAAGCGAGCCTTGGTGAGGCCGTGACCTGCGGTTTTGGCGTCCAGCAAACTCCGATTCGTGCCGGAGCTTAAGGCGATAACGCCAATGGCACCGTGTGGCGGCTGTGACAGCTGGGGAATTTTGCGGAATTTCCCCGATTTCCGGGGCGGACGGCGCGTGCATCAGAATCCGCTCGATTCGCCTCGATCGAGGTCGACGAACTCGTGGCCCAGCAACGAGGCGATCGGGCGGTTGAACGACGGATTTGGCGTGCCGAGCGAGAACTGGGATGTGACGCTTCTCAACGACTACCGTCCCTGATCTGCGGTTTTCGCCAGCAAACTCCGGTTTTCGCCGTGATTTAAGTCGGGTACGGCAATTCGTCGCATGGGCGGTCGGGGGGGCGCAAAAACCCCGGCGCCTGTGTGACGACAGGCCCGGGCGTGGTCGGGCGGTGGGAGCCCAACGTGGTCAAGCCTAGAGGGGTTCATCGGTTGAACCCCTCTGTGTGCAGCGTCGGCGTTAGTGCGGCGTCCCGGCCCCGCCGGCGAGCTGCGGGGCGCGGTTGCCGGCGACCACCGCGGACTGGACGTGGCCCTGGAAGACGTGGTCGGGGGTGTCGGTGACGTGCATGGTGATCTGGGTGCCGATGATGTTGCCGCCCGTGGCGGCGGCTGGGGGGACGGCGGCGGGCGGCTGGCTGGCCGCCATCCAGGACGCGACGCCCGCGGGCGGGCGCGGTGCCATGCCGGGCAGTGTGCCGGTGCGGGCCTGGTAGTTGGCCAGCGCGCTGCGCGCCGGGTGCATCACCCAGTCGGTGGCGCTGGTGTAGTTCGCCAGCTGGGCACCGTCGCCGCCGCTGAACGACGCCGGGCCGATCGTCGGGCCTTGGTAGCGCCAGTCCGGTCCGCCCGGGGCCGACGGGCCGGACTGGCCGGGGCCGGGCTGCGCCGGGATGTGCGGCAGCTGGCGCGTCATGGGCGGCAGGTTGGGGTCGGGCGGCAGCGGCCCGATTTGCTCCGACAGGGGCGGCGGTGGGGCCGGCATAGGTTCGGGGCCGGGCAGCCCGGTGGTGGCGAGCGTCCCGGTGACTTCTTTGCCGTCGGCGGTGAAGTACCGGCCGCTGCCGCGCTTGGTGGGGCCGATGAGCAGCTCCCACACCCCTTTGTCTTTGAGTTCTCGCCAGCCGGTCGGCTCGTTGCCTTCCGCGACGGGCCGCATCGCGTAGACGGCGGCGGCCTGGCTGCCCGGCGGCGGGAAGCCGCCGGGCCCGGCCTCCGGGGCGCGAGCGCCGCCCGGCGCGCCGGGCGCCCCGGCAGCCGCCCCGGCCTGTTTGTCGCCGGAGCCGGTGCCGGCGGGCGGCAGCGGCAGCACCCCGGTGGGCGGCATGGCGCCGCCTTTCGCCTCGCCGAGCCGGTTGGCGATGTCGAGGGCGGCCGACGCGGTACCGGCGAACAGCTTCCAGATGCCCCATTCCCACGGCGGTTTGGCGAACACGGTCCCGAAGCCGAGCTCCTGGGCCATCCCCTTGATCAGGCCGGCCCCCATCGCCGCGGCGTTCTCGTCGGGGGTGAGGGTCCTGCGGTCGGTCGCGCCGGGCAGCGGCTCGAGCAGGGCGTCGGTCGCCTGCTGCTGGGCATGGGTGTTGGCCTTCTGCGCGTTGGTCAGCGCCTCCTGTTTGTGCGTGTTGTCCTCGATCGCCGCTTTGAGCTCCTTTTCCGCTTTGTCGACGATGTCCTTCTGCCGGACCCGGTAGGCCTCCGGCGATTCGCCGGCCAGGATGGCTTCGGCGGCCGTGGCGGCCGGGCCGCCGCCCACGGTGAGCAGGTCATGCATCCGGTTTTTGGCGGCGGTCAGCCGGTCGGACGCCTTGGCGGCGTCGTCCTCCGCCTTATGCAGCCGCTCGGCGTCGTCGGTGGCGGTCTGCTGCTGGTTCTGCCACTGGTCGAGAAAGCGCCTCACCGCCAACGCGTCCTGCCGGCTTAAGCCCATCCATTGGTTTTCCGGCGTGGGCAGGGTGAACCAGCCGAACGGGGTTTGCACCGCGCCGGGCGCGCCGGGCGCCGCCGCGACCCGTTGCAGCAGCGGGGTCAGGGAGGCGCCGGAAACGTCCGACGGCGCCGGGACCGGCGGCGGGGTGACGTGCACGGTGACGTCGGCCGGGCCGCTGGTGTGCAGGTCGACGGTGGTGTCGCCGGTGGGGCCGCCGGGCTGGCGGCGCAACAGCCGCCCGGAGTTCATCGCGTTCAGGAACCCCGGCGGGGCGATCCCGGGCGGGAAGACCCGCTCGCCGGGTTCGGTGATGATCGGGATCATGCCGCCGGTGGCCATCCCCAGCATCCGGTCGGCGATGTCGCGGTACTGCGCGCTGCGGTGCCGGTTGAGGATGAAGGTGCCCGGCGGCACCAGCATCGGCACGCTGTCGCGGCCGGGCCAGTGATAGCCGGTGATGTGGCCGCCGCCGGCCATCATCCGCCCCGGCGGCCCGCCGCTGTCGGCCTGGTCGTGGCCGGCGACCAGGTTCCAGAACTCCTCCGGGTGCGGCAGCTTGAAGCCCAGTGCCTCGAACACGCCCTGCACCAGGCCGGCCAGCACCGGGTTCAGCCCGCCGTGTCCGCTCGTGGACACCCCCGTGCGCACGCCCGACATCAGCGATACCGAGGGCGCGAAGGAGAGGCCGCTACCGGTGGCCTGCCAGTTCGTCGGCAGCGTGCCGCTGGTGGCGAGCTGCTCGAGCGCGGTCGACGAACCGGGCACCATCGCGAGGTGGACGTGGTCGTGGTGACCGGCCAGGGTGCCCTGGTCGTAATAGGGGTTCCCTTGAGCCTTCCACTCGCTGATGAACTTGCCCTGGCCGATGTTGAAGTCGGTGTTCCAGCCCCCGCCCGCGTGGATCAGCTCGGCGATGCTGGTTTTGAAGTTGGACGCCATGTAGGTGGCGAAGCGGGTTTCCTCCGGTGTGTCCGTGCCGTTGGAAAAGTCCCCGGCCATGCCCTTGGGGTGGTATCCCCGGTCGACCGGGTGGTGCGCCTTGCCCGACGTCAGCCGCAGGCCCATCTGGTGGGCGATCACGTCGGCGCCCAGGATCTCGGCGTCCACCCCGGCGATGTCGTCGGCGCTGTAATCCCCGGTCGCCAGCCCGCCGGGCACGAAGCCGCCACCGGCCATCGCCACCCCGACCGGCCCGCCGGTGGCATACCAGTGCGGCGATCTGGACAGCCAGGTGGCATACGCGTTGGTCGGGGTGCCGTACACGTCGCGGATGTAGGCCATGCCGGCGGTGGCCTGCTGATACGGGTTGGTGCTGTAGCCGCCCAGCTGGCCGTACTTGTCGTGCTCGTGGCCCAGGAACTGGAAGAGGCCGAACGCCCCCGACGACGGGTTACGCGCCCCGGGGTCCCAGGACGACTCGCCCTGAATCAGGTTGGACAGGGCGCCCCACTCGCTGTCCGGGAACCCGCCCTCACGCATTCCGATGAAGCCGCCGCCGGTCATCGCCTGGGCCACCTGAGCCTGCACCGGGCCACCCGGACCCGGCCCGGTCGCGCCGCTCACCTGCAACTGGGTTTGGGTGGTGGACAGGTCCAACGTCACCGGGATCTTGATCCCGTCGGGGCCCTGCAGGGATGACGGGATGCCCAGCGACGTCATCACCGCCGCGACGTCTTGGCGCTCACCGGGTTTGACGTCGAGCGCGGTGGGCAGCGCCACCCCGGTCTGCGACACCCCCGCCACCGGCACCTGCCCCTGGTATTTGTCCGGGATACCCGCGCTGGTCAATGCGTCGGCCTCGGTCATCGGCGGCGGGGTGATCAGGTTGATCCCGGCGGGCAACCCGATCACCCCGGCGCTCGCCGTCCCGGTTTGCAGGTCGGCGGGAATCCCGGCCGCGCCCAGCACGGTGCCCCCGGTCTGGAAGGCCTGCGCGTTCATCCAGTCAAGCTGCGGGCCGAACTGTGTGGAGGCGCCAAGGTTCATGATTTTTTCGCCGGCGGTCGCCCAGATCGGCACCGCATCGACACCGCCGGGCCCGGTGACGGTGCCGCCGTGCTGGGCGCCGCCGAACAGGTCCTTGAACCACGACCACCAGGTGCCGACGATCGGGATGAACAACGTCGGGTCCGGCGGCTCCGACCCCGGCGGCGCCTGCGCTGGGGGCTTGTCCTTGCTGCCGGGTTGGGGCACCTCATGGTGCTCGGGAGGATGCTCGACGTGCAGGCTGGTGTCGACGTCGATCTTGATGGTGCCGCCCAGCTTCGCGAACTGCTCCGGGCCCAGGCTGGTCCGCAGCAACTCGGTCAGGTTTTTAATCTGGTCGTCTGCTTCGCCAGCGGCGGCGGAGAACCCCAGGATCTTGCCGGTCGCCGCGTCGACCTCGATGCCGATCCCCTGCGTCAACAGCTGCTCTTTGGTCTTGGCGATCGCCTTGGCGCGCTCCTCCGGCGACGCCTCCGGGGCGATCGCCAACCCCAGCTTCGGGTCGGCCACGATCGCGCCCTGGCGCTTCTCCTCCTCCCCGGGCTTGGCGGCGAAATCGGCCTGCACCGCCCGGTAGATCCCGGCGACCTGCTGGGAATGCGCCACCAGGTCCGTCACGTTGCGGTCCACGCCGGCGATCCGCTGGGAGACCGCATACAGGCTGTCGGCGGCGTCGGTCATGTTGTCGCCCAGCTTCCAGTCCTTCAGGTCCTGCAACGAAGCAAGAGCCTCCCGGCCGGCCTGGGCGCCGGCTTTCAGCGCCCGCGAAAACGGGGTGGCGTCCCAGTCGGGCTGATTCTCGAACGGCTTGCCGATCGCGATCATGACCTTCGCAACCGTCGTCATCATGTCGACGAGGCTGTCCTTGAAGCCCTGCGCCGATTTCGCGAAATCACGCAGCAGGTCGGCCATGCCGCTGCTGATCTTCACGCCCCAGTCCAGCAGCGTCTCGGCGACCTTGCCGACCCAGCCGATGAACTTCGCCTGGTTGTCGCGCAGCCAGTCGCTGATGTGGGTGCCGAGATCGTTGAGCTTGCCGACCAGGCTCAGACCCAGCGGCGCCAGCGCGGCGGCCACCTGATTGGAGAGCCTCGCCAGCGTGTCGGTGAAGGTTTCGGTCTTGTTCTTCAGCTCCTCCAACGGGGTGAGCAGCTGGCTTTGCAGCTTGGCGCCCACCTTGTTCAGCGACTCCGGGGTGAGGTCGATGCCCTTGCGCATCAGGTCCAGGATCGTCACCGCGGCCCGGCCCTTCACCCCGCCGGCGGCCTCCAGGTACTCCAACGCCGCGTCGCGGTACTGCTTGGCTTTCGCCGGGTCGTTCGCCTTGGCCGCCGCCTCCGACAGGTCGAGGTAGGTGTGCACCTGGGTGTTGATCGCGCCCCAGTCCTGCCCGGTCTTGGCCAAGTTGCCGGCAAGGGTTCCCAACGCCATCGGCAGCCGGGATTCCGCGGCATGGCCGAGTAATTTATCGGCCTGCGAAAAAAAGGTCATCGCGTTCTGCCACGACAGCCCGAGCTGGTCGATCGCCGGGCCGGACGCCTCCACGTCGTGCAACAACGTGTTGACGTTCTCGCCGGTCAGCCTTGCGGTGTTGACGAACTCGAGCAGCGCCGTATTCGCGTCCTCGGCCTTGATGCCGAAGTCGTTCATGACCGCGGTGAACGCGTCGACGTCGATGGTGACGCCCAGGATCTCGCCGCCCAGGTTCAGCGTCGTCGCCAACTCTTTGAGTTGTTCGTTGGTGGGCCCCAGGGTGCCGTCCAGATTCGACAGCCGCTGCTGCAACGTCCCCACCGCGCGGGCGGTCTCCTCGAAATGCACCACATCCCCGGAGGCGGCCAGCTCACCCACGATCGACAGGTAGCGCTGCATCTCCGGGATGCCCAGCGTGGTGCCGGCGATGATCCGGGCGGCCTCCTGCCACTTGTTGCCGATCTCCAGGATCGCCTCGCCGAACTGTCCGGCCACCCCGATGTAGGTCTTGATCCCTTCGAACACTTGGCCCAGCGCGTCACCGACCAGCCCGGTCGTCGCGCTCACCACCCCGCCGATGATGGGGATCTTCCCGATCGTGGAGTCGATGGTCGCGTTGATCACGTTGAACGGCAACGTGATCGCGGTCTGAATGCCCTCGACGCCGGTGGAAAGGATGTTCGCGACGTCGGGCATCTTTCCTTCGATGATGCTGGTGAACCCGCCCATGAGGGATTGCGCGGCATCCTTGCCGAGCTTGGAAAACGCCTGCATCTCGGTTTCGGCCACCCTGATGGCGCCGTGGATTCCCGATACCAACATGTCGGTGCCCAGGATCACCAGCCCGGCGATCCCCGCCTTCATCGCGGGCGACAGCCCCGCGATGGCCTCGGTCATCCTCGGCCCGAGCACCGACGTGGACGCCCCTTTCAACATCTCCGACAGCGCCTCACGCAACGGCTCCGGGGTAAACATCTTCAGCAGCTTGTTCAATCCCGACGAAAATCCCGTCGCCATCTCCCCGGCCGCCGCCTCACCCGCCTTACGCATCGCCTCGCCGCTGGGCAGCAGCCCCTGCACCTGCCAGCCGCCGCCCACGCCGCTCGCGGATACCCGCGCCGCCCCGGCCCCCAGCGCCTGATTCACCGCCATAGACGCCTGGAGTACGGCGTCGGAAACCGAGCGGGCCTGCGCCCCCAACACCGACTCGAGACTCTTCGCCAGCGAGCGGCCCGCCGCCGCGCTGCCCAGCCCGGCGGCCAGCCCCGCCGCCGCCGTCGCTGCCCAGTCCTTGCCCGCCGCCTCCGCGGCCGCGGTCGCCTCACCGCCACGCAGGCCTCCGGCCAGCGCGCCGCTCAGCCCCGACGCCGCGGCCGTCCCGGCCGTGGTGCCCAGTCGCCGGCCCGCCGCGGACGCCTCACCTTCCATCGCCGCGCCGCCCAGAAGCGCCCCGCCGCCCAGAAGCGCCCGCCGCAGCCCAGCGGCCATATCCGTGCCGAGCTGCTCGCCGAGCTGCGCCCCACCGCCGACGCCAGTGAACACCTGGGCCATCTCGGCGCGGATCGACGAACCAACCCCGCTGACCGCGGACGTCAGCTCGGTGCGCATGGCCGCGCCAAGGCCGGTCAAGCCCTCCCGGAAACCGGCGGTGACTTCGGTCCCGAGGGTGCGACCCGAGGCCGCCGCGGCACCCGCCGACGCGGCGGTCGCCGTTTGCAGGGCGGTGCGCATGGCGGTCGTTAATGACGCGGGCAGCAGCTCACGCAGCCCTGCGGCCATCGACGTCGCCAGAGCGGTCGCCGCCGTGCGCCCGGGCGCGGCCATCGCGCTGCCCAACGCCGAGTTGGCACCCTCCGCCAGCGCCTTCGCCGCCTGGCCGCCGATGGCGCGCATCTGGCCTTCGATGCCCTTGGCGCTGGCAGCTACGTCGAGCCAAGAAATTCCTTCGGAGCCGCCGGTGGTCATACGAGAAAGTCTGACATCGACCAGCGACGCCACCTACGACCGTTCAGCGCATGTTGGGGCTATGCGGCGCCGCCGAGCAGGGCGCTCACAGCCTCGATCTCCCGGGGCTGGACGACTGGAAAGGAGTCGCCGCCTTGGCGAAGGTGCCGGGGCGTCTTACGTTAACGGCGCCCACCGACAGGTCGGGTGTCCACCCGCGGCTGGCTGGTGTTCCGCATCGACGACACCGAGGGCGCACTGGAGGCCCAACTGCTGCGGGTGCTGGTGGCCGTGCGGTCGATCGATCCGTCCTGTGCCCGGCGCAGGATTTGACGGTCCCAGCCGCCCGGTGGCGCCGCCCCAAGCTCGAGCTCGGGGAATTACCCGGCTGGGTAATTCCCTGTGCCTCAAGCTCTTTCAGTCCTAGCCGACATCAACGGCGTACTGCCGGAAGGGATTTCGGTGTTGCGGACCCCCTGCAGGTTCGCCAGGGTGGTCAGCACCGTGATGGCCGCGTAGACCGTCCCGACGTACTCCTCGCCTTTGGAGAGGTTCACCTCGATCAGCTCGGACTCGCGGCGTTTCGGGAGTCCACGCCGAGTCCATGCCTCGTGGGAGGAGGCTCGGAAAACCGGCGTTGAGCTGCGCCGATATGTGGTGCGCGATACTGGGATTGAACCAGTTCATCCGGGGGTCTGTGACCTGCGGGAATTGTTGGTCTACCTGGCATGATAGCGGAATCTCGCGGCATCTTGTAGTACGCTGAAGGAACCTCGTCGAGTCCACGGGGAGTCCACGCAGCGAGGGCTAAGTGACCCTCAATACGCGACGTGAGTATTGGGGGTCACTTATGAGTAGGGGGATCGGGGTGTTGCAACGCGAGATCCTCGCCGAACTCGCCCACGACCACGAGCGCTACGACGAGGACGAGCGCGGCCTGTGGATGACCGAACTGCGCGAGTTCCTTGGCGGCTACACCGATATCCGGCAGCTTCGCCGCGCCGTGCGCGCGCTAGAGAGCCGGGGGCTGGTCGTCATCACCAAGCACCACATGTTGCACCAGCGGGGTTCGGCGCTGCTCGTTCGTATCACGGGCGCCGGTCTGGCGGCTGCGCGATGACACAAGGACAGGGCCGCAGGAACCAGGACAAGGGCGCGTTCGGCACCGTCTCCAAGCTGCCGTCGGGGCGCTGGCGGACCCGCTACTACGGCCCCGAAGGCCGCAAGGGTCGCCGCTACACCGGGCCGACGTTCACCACCAAGAAAGCCGCCCGGCAGTGGTTGAACAGCGTGCAGACCGACCAACTGCGCCGGGTGTGGACCGAACCCACCCCGGAGACCTCGGCGCCGGGCGCCGGGGTGCTCACGCTCGCGTCCTACGCGGGGCTGTGGTTAGCCCAGCGCGACCTCAAGGACCGCACCCGCGAGCACTACCGGGCGCTGCTCGACGCCCAGATCCTCCCTGCCCGCCTGGCCCGGCTGCCGCTCAAGGACATCACCGCCGACGATGTGCGGGCCTGGTACGCCCACCTGGACCGGTCCACGCCCACCCTGCGCGCCCACGCCTACGGGCTGCTGCGCACGATCATGGGCACCGCCGTCACCGATCAGAAGATCCCGGCGAACCCGTGCGTGATCCGCGGCGCCGGGAGCACCAAGCGGGCCAAGCCGATCCGGATCGCCACTCTCGACGAGCTGGTCAAGCTGACCGACGCCATGCCCCAGCGGTACCAGGCGATGATCCTGCTCGCGGCGTGGTGCGCGCTGCGGTTCGGCGAACTCACCGAGCTGCGGCGCCGCGACATCGACCTCGACGACCGGGTGATCCGGGTCTGCCGCGCCGTGGTCCGCACGAAGGAGGGCTTCACCGTCACCAGTCCCAAGAGCGAGGCCGGGACGCGGGATGTGGACGTTCCGCCGCACCTGCTGCCCGCCCTGCGCGACCACCTCGTCGAGCACGTCGAACCCGGCCCGAACGCGCTGCTGTTCCCGGCCGAACACGGTCGGCACCTGGCGCCGGCCAGCTTGTACCGAAGCTTCTACAAGGCCCGCGACGCCGCCGGGCGCCCCGATCTGCGGTTCCACGACCTGCGCCACACCGGCGCCGTGCTGGCGGCGGCCACCGGCGCCACGCTGGCCGAACTGATGGCCCGGCTCGGGCACTCCACCCCGGGCGCCGCGCTGCGCTATCAGCACGTCGCGGCCGGGCGCGGGCGCCAGATCGCCGACGCACTCTCGAAACTCGCCGAACCGGACACACCGTAGAACATTGAAGGAATACCGGGGAACTGATGGTAGCCTCTACGGCGGACCGCAGGGTCCGGGCGTCACATAGCGGGCGCTCGCCGGAGCAGTCCGGATTGAAGCTTCGCGCCGATGGCACTCCCTGCGGGATCGGCGTATCTGACTACGGTGTACGTGCCAGCCGAGACCGAAAGGTTTCGCCGTGCCTACGCCACTGCTGTTGTTGTGGCTCATCGCCACCGCGGTCGCTCCGTCTAACCGGGCCGATCGCCGCCGCCGCTGGGCCTCAGTCAAAGACACCGCCGCCTACCTCGGGGTAACGCCCCGCACCATCCGGCTGATGGTCGCCGACGGCCGGTTGGTGCAGCATCACCTCGGCGCCCGGATAACGAGGTTCGACCTCGACGCGATCGACGCCGCCCTGATCGCCAGCACATCCGAACCCGCTCCACAGCCGCCGCAGCTTCGCGGTCGCCCTGCACCGGTCACCCCGGAGCCCAAGGTGTGCTCGCGCTGCGGCGCGATGAGACCGGGCAGCGATTACGGCCCGGACCGCAGGGCTGCCGACGGCCTGCGCAGCGCCTGCAGGCTGTGCGAGACCGCCGACGCGCGGGGCCGCTACCGGGCGGGGACGGGATCTGACCCGGCATGAAAACACCCCCGGCGTTGGGGCCGGGGGCGACGGTGACGAACCAGTGCCGATCATCCTATAGCCCGGCCCCGACAACACTTGACATCCCGCCCCGCTCCAGGCGGTGGCGCTGATGAGTGACGCCAAGTTCCGGTGGTTCGAGGACATGAACCACGACGAAAAGATGCCGCCGCTGCATCGGTGGATCGTGGGCTACTGCGGCATCCGGTACGCGATGGAGTCCGAGGGCCTCGTCGTCAAGATCCGCCAGCAGACCGTCGCCAGGCATCTCAGCGTCGATCCCAGCACCGTCAAAAGAGCTTTCCGATCGGCCCGGATGCGCGGCTGGCTCAACAAGAAAGGTGAGGGCCAGCGCGGGCGAGGACACCGCGAGGCCGACACCCATGTGCTGACGAGACCCACCGAAATGGGGGGCGCCAGTGACACCCATTTAATGGGTGACACCAGTGACACCCATTTCGATAAATGGGGGGCACCAGAGTCCGAAATGGGGGGCACCAGTGACCCCTGGACGGAGAAATGGGGGGCACCAGAGTCCGAAATGGGGGGCAGCGCCAACGTTTCTACCAGCGCAAACAACGGTCTCCAGGGATTAGATACAGGGATTAGTAAGTACTCCAGGGTTTTTGGTAAGGGATCGCACTCTTCGAGCGCGACCCCACAACCCGATCCGGAAGCCGAACGCGAACGCCAACAAGCAGCCCTCCGCGACACCTACCGACAAGACTTCGAAGACGGGCCGCTGACGCGGCCCGAGCCTGGAGGAAGAAAAGATCCCGATCGCCTCGACCCCGAGGAAAACGACGGCCCCAAGGTCATCAACGGCAGGGTCGTCACCTCGCGTGACTACGCCAAGATCCTGGAGGCCGCCCGCTATCTGGGCGGGGTGAACATCACCGCCGATGCGCTCGCTGAGGGCGCGCGGGCCGTGGGCTATGACCTCGACATCGTCACGGCGCACTTCGTGCTGCGCGACCTTGAAACGAGCGGGCTGGCGTTCGTCGCCCGCAGAGGCTCCCCGGCCGGGAAAACCGCCTGGACCCTGATCGAGGCCGGATGATGACCCACCACGGCATCGCCGAGCACATCGCCGCGCTGGAAGCCCGCCAGGCCGCCCGCCGCGCCTGGGCCGACTGGTACCTCGACATGCTGACGGCGCTGATCGACCGGGAGGACCGGCGTATTGCGAACCTCAAGGCCGTCGCCGCCGCCCAGGCGGCCGCCGAGCTGAAAGCCGTCCCCACCCGGAAGCGAAGCCGCCGATGAGCCGCCGTCGCCGGGTGCGGCTAACCGCCGGGCGCCGCGGGCAGGCCCCCATGTTCCACGCCACCCGCGCCCGCCGACGGTTCAAGCCCCGAGCGCCCAGCGCCGTGTTCGCGCTGCGGGATGCGACCAACTGCGAACGCTGCTCGCAGTTCATGCCGGCCGACACCCTGGTCTGCTTCGACCCCTACGGGCTGCTCGTCCACGACAACTGCGTGCCACTCAAACCGTTCGACCCGCTGTGAACACCCCACCGAAAGGAACACGATGACCGACACCGATGACACCACCGCCCGCGACGACTGGGTCGAGGAGTTCATCGACCGGCTCCTGGACACCGCCATCGACTTCTACAGCGAGGACCCCGCGAACGCTCCGGTGTTCAAGGCCGCCGAGGCCGCGTTCGACGACGTGCTCGACGAGGTCGACTACAGCTGCATCGCCTGTGTGCGCAGGGTGGTGGGCGCCCTGGCGCTGAATTACGCCCGCCTGGTGAATCACGCCGCCCGGGCCGACATGGAGCTCGAGGAGTTGGATCGCGATCTGGCCGCCCAGGCCGCCCAGCGCTGGCTTGATCAGCTGGCCGTGCCGGTGCCGGTCAGTGACGGCCAACTCGAACTGCCGACCGGGGAGAACCCAACATGACCGACACCGGCACCTACGCCGACGGGTTCCGCAAACGCATCAAGGCACTGACCGACGACGACGAGCTGCGCGAGGCCGGCGGCTCGATGTCCGCCATCCGCGCGGTGCGCGCCCTGATCGTCTCCGGCGCCGACCTGACCGCCCTGGACGCCGACGGTCTGTACGGCCTGGACTGGTTGTGCAGCCACGCCGAGCTGGACGCCGGGCTGCTCTGGTGCGGTGGATGGCACGTACCGCGATGACCACCTGGCGCGTGACCCTCAATGACGAGTCCACCGCGTCGATCGAGGCCGACCGGGTCGACGTCGTCGACGGCGGGGCTCTCGCCTTTGCCGTAGCGGCTGAACCGCCCCCGGCCGGGATGGCCGAGGTCTGCATCCTCTCGGCCCGCTCGTGGCGGTGGGCGGTGGCCGACGGCGCCGCGGTGACGTTCAGCAATCCGGCGTGGGGCGGCGCGCAGACACCGGCGCCGGCGGCCCCGAAATTGATTCCGGCGACCGACCCGGTGCCGCCGCGGCGCGGGTGGTGAGACACCGCCGCTCGGTGCATGATGACCGTCGTGACGGCTGCATCAGCCCGAATGCCGATCATCTGCGCCGGCTGCCACACCTGGTTCGTCCCGGCCCGCGCGGGCGCGCGGTACTGCACCGGCCGGTGCCGAACGCGACAATGGCGGGCCCGCCACCCGGGCAAGTGGGCGCTCATCACCTGGTACCTGCACAAGGGCGGCGGCGCCCAGGGCGGCCATCACGAGATCAGGGCGCGCTTCAAGTACTTCACGGCCCAGGCCGCCGCGCTGGCCGCCGCGCCGACCGACGAGCCGTACACGATCGTCGATCGCCTTGTTTCGGCGCCGCCGCGGCCGACGATCGAGCAGCTGCTCAGTCGGCATGTGGAGGTGCAACTTGAGTCTTGAAGCCGCTCACGCCGCGGCGCGGGCGAAAGCCGACACATCGCTCGACCCGGCCGATCATCGGTACGCCAACGCGCTGGCCGCTGCGCTCGCGGCCCGCAAATGGCTCCACGATCGCCATCGCGACCCGGTCGCACCCACCGACGACATCGCGCCCTGGAGCCAGGTGAGCGGCGCGGATTAGCGGCCGTCGGTTGAACTGCGGCAAATGTCGCAGTTGCAACTGGCGCAAATGCCCCAGTTGGAAGCGTCAACTGCCACATTTGTTGCAGTTGAAACACGATGACAGTTGAACTGGGGCAACTCTTACATGTGTAAGAGTTCACCGTCCTTGCCGACAGTCGTGCGGTCGGGATCAACTGATGCATTTGCATCAGTTGATTTCCACCTGAGCCTGACCCCTCCTAGGTGTCCAGTTACGGACACCCCGCCGAATGTGCCGCTGAGGGTCGGACGCCGGGGATACGATCATCGCCAGGCGTTCTGTGACGCTGACACCGCGACGGCGGCCGTCGGACAGCCAGGCGCCAGGGATCGCTAGGGGACGCGGCGTCCCGCCAATCGTGAAGTTCCCAGCGTGTGCGGAACCGGCCGTGGTCTTTGGCTCGTCACCGGCGACCGGTTCCGCCCCTAACCCGAATCGAAGTGCCAACCCATGACCGAGACCGTCGATCTCACCCTTTTGACCCAGCGCCGCGCCCAAATCCGCGCCGCGGCCCAGGACATGCTGCTGGAGGCCCGCGCGCAGGGACGCGACACTCTCACCGCCGACGAGGCCGCCCGCCACGCCGAAGCGCTGGCCGAGCTGCGCGGCATCGACGACGACCTGCGCCGCGCCGAGCAGATCAACGGCAACGGCGTGCTCGCGAGCCTGCGCCGGGCGGCCCCGCAAAGATCGGCCGGCCGCGGCGGCGACGAGCACCTGACCTATCGGCGCCACGACCGTCGCACCAGCTGGGTCCGCGACCTGATGGCGCACAGCCTCAACCGCGACGAAACCGGGGAAGCGCGGGCCCGGCTGGCCCGTCACGCCGAGGAAGTCAGTACCTCGCCGTCGTACCTCGAGTACCGCGACATCAGCCGGGTCGATGGCCAGGGCGGCTATGCCGTCCCGCCAGCGTGGTTGATGGACCAATACATCGAATTGGCCCGTCCCGGTAGGGCTTTCGCGAACCTCGTGCAACGCCAGGCGCTGCCCGGAGGCACGGATAGTATTAATATCCCAAAGCTGTTGACCGGTACCGCAGTTGGCGTTCAGACCGCCGACAACACCCCGGTCGCCGAGGTCGACCTGACCGACACCTTCATCAACGCCCCGGTGCGCACCCTCGCCGGCGCGCAGTCCGTCGCCATCCAGTTGATAGACCAGAGCCCGATCGCCTTCGACGATGTCGTTTTCCGCGACCTGGTCGCCGCCCATGCAGCGGTCACCGACACCCAGGTGCTGGCCGGCACCGGGTCCAACGGCCAGGTTCTGGGGGTGGGCAACACCCCCGGCATCACCACCATCGCGGTGTCCGCTTTGACCATCCAGGGCATCTACTCGGCGATCGCCAACGCCGTCCAGACCATCCACAGCACCCGCTTCCTGCCGCCCGAGGTCATCGTCATGCATCCCCGGCGGTGGGGCTGGCTGCTGAGCCTGCTCGACAACGCAGGACGGCCGCTGTTCATCCCCAACGCGGGCGGTCCGTTCAACGCCGCGGGCATCCTGACCGACGTCGACTCCCAGCAGATCGTCGGCACCACCCACGGCCTGCCGATCGTCACCGATCCCAACATCACCACCACGGCCGGCGGGTCACCGGGCGACCAGGACATCATCTACGTCTTGCGGGCCAGTGACCTGGTGCTCTGGGAAAGCGGAGTCCGGGCCAGGGTGCTTCCAGAGGTCAAGGCGCAGAATCTGACCGTGGTGCTCCAGGTGTTCAATTATTTGGCTTTTTCGGCGGGTCGTTATCCGCAGAGCGTCGTTGAAATAACTGGCTTGACGGCGCCCAGCTGGTAAGGATCTCCCTTCCAAGACCTTCGGGATGCCGACAGGGGAAGGACGGCGCGCAGCCGGCGGGGGTGAACGGAACTTCACACGCACGCCTCGTGTCCACCGGCGGACACGCCGCGCCGGGTATCCCACCGAAGACGAAATCGGCAGGGCCCTGCCGACTTTCACATCGTGGACACAGGTCAAGAATAGTTTGCCAAAGCCGCCCCCGGAGAAGCCAAAGCCGCCGACACCGCCGAAGCCGAAGCCGGAGCCGAAGTGGAAGAACCCCGAACTGCACGACGCCATAAAAGACGGGGCCACCGTCACCGAGTTGAAAACACAGTTCGATATCAGCGACAGCACTATCGGCGAGGCCCGGCGCTTCCTGGAAGGCCAGGCGGAGCCGGTCATCGTTGACTACAACACGCTTCCGCGCAGCGCAGAGCACAGGGTAGATGTGCTGCGGCGGCAGATCCGCCGCGAGCTGGAGGACGAGTTTGAGCCTAAAGTGCGGGCCGAGGTGCAGCGACGCCTCGATAAGGCGTTCGATCGGGTCGCGGAGCAGTACGACAGAATCCAGCGGTTCGAATCTGCCCAACGTCATGGCGTCTTCACCAAATCGGACTACAACCTCATCAAGTCCTGCCTACATCCAGACAGTCGCGCGTCGGTCTCGGATGAGAAACTGGCCAATGCCTTCCGGCTGTTCAACCAGGCCGACATCAAATTGGTGCCGCCGTCGAAACCGGGCGATCTGCCCTCGTTGGATGAGCTGAGACGGCGCAGGCAGGCTGATAAGCGATGACCGACGACGATCCCTGACCGGCCGGGTGTCCGCGAACGGACACCGGCGTGGCTCCGGAACTTGTCGGTGGGTAACGGTAAACATGTCAACATGACAACCGAAACCACGCAGACCCCGCAGACCGTTCAACCCTTTGAGACCATCGACGTCCCCCAGGCCGGCGAAAACGACACCAAATTCTTTTCTGTCACAACGATTCTCAAAGCCCTGCACAACCCCGCGCTGGAGTACTGGGCGATCAAGCGCTGCGCCCAGGACGCCCTGGACCGCCAGGCCACCTGGAGCGCCATGCTCGCCGAGGAGGGCGCGGCCGGCACCATCACCTGGCTGTGCAAGGCCCGCTTCCGCAGCCCCAAGCTCGAGCTCGGTTCCGACCAGCTCGGCTCCGTGGTGCACAAGGCGTGCGAGTATTACGCCTTGAATAAGCAGAAGCCGGACAAGGAGTGGGTCGCCGACCACATCCGTGCGCTGGGCTCGGCAAGTATCGAGGTCGACTCGGAGCTCGCCGTCGTCGGCCGGATGCTCAACCAGTTCGACGCCTGGCTGCAGCGTTTCCAGCCGGTCTACGTCGCCGCCGAGATGCCGGTCTATTCCGAACGATTCGGCTACGCCGGCAGCCTCGATGCGATCTTGAATATCGGTGGGCTGAACCTGATCACCGACTACAAGACCCGCCGCGAACCGTTGACCGCCCGCGGCGAGGCCCAGACCCCGTATCCCGAAACCTGTTTACAGCTCGCGGCCTACCGCCACGCCGACCTCGGTCTGGTGAGCCGGGCCCGCCGGTATGAGACCCCGCAGAAGCGCCGCTACTACCTGATGAGCCCGGAGGAGAAGCGCACCGTGTCGGTGCCGATGGAACAGGTCGACGGCGGCCTGTGCATCATCTTGACCCCGCAGTCCTGCGAGGCGTATCCGATGAACGTCTCCCAGGAGGTGTTCGAGTTCTTCCTCTACACCTTCGAGGCCTGGCGCTGGCTCGAGGATGTCTCCAAGCGCGTCGTCGGCGACGTCCTCGTGCCGCCCTCCGAGTAGTACCCCCACGAGAAAGGAACCCTCATGCCCATCCTTGATCTGCAACGAAGATTGGCCGAGGTCGGCCGTATCCGGCTCGGGCGCCAGGTCGAGTCGCCGCGCTCGGGCAAGAAACACCCGGCCGCGCTGGACACGTTCCGGCTCACCTCCACCGACAAGGCCCGCGTCGAGGAGGCGGCCAAGCTCTACGGCGGCACGGTCACCAAGTGGGACGAGTCCCCGACCGGCATCCCGCAGTGGGAGGTCATCACCAAGGCCGACCGGCTGCCGGTCATCGTGCCGCCGTCGGTGATGGCGTTCTCCCAGAACTACGAGCTGTGGTCGGGCGGCGGGTGCCAGCGCCGCTGCGACGGCATCACCGAGTTCATCGGTGAGCAGCCCTGTCTGTGCATCCCGGAGAACCGCCAGTGCGAACCGCACACGCGCCTGTCGGTGATGCTGCGCGATCTCAAGGGGCTCGGGGTGTGGCGGGTGGACACCACCGGCTACTACGCCGCGCTGGAGATCAAGGGCCAGGTGGAGACTCTGGAGTTCTTCGCCGGCCAGGGCAAGCCGCTGCCCGCGATCCTGCGCCTGGACCAACGGGTCATCAAACGCCCCGACGAGGGGACCAAGCGGTTCGTCGTGCCGGTGCTCGATGTGGACATCTCCCCGGGCGAGTTGTTGATGGGCACCGTCGCCGTGGTCCCCGCGGCCGAGCGGCCGGCGCTGACCCCGGTGCCCGACAGCGGGATTCGCCGGGCGTCGATCGTCGAGCAGATGGCCGCGTCCGACGCCCTGCAGCCCTCGCGGCGGCGGCCCACCACCCCGGAGATCAAGGCGACCGGGATCGCGCCGCGCACCGCCGCCCAGCGCGGCAAGCCGGAGGAGGTGTCCACCGGCGGACACCGCCAGACCGAGGACGAAGCCTACGACGCGATCGAGGCCGCGCGGGAAGCCGCGATGATGACCCCGGACCCACCGCGCATGGTCACCCACGGCCAGCTGACCGCGCTGGGCACCATCCTCTCCAGGCGTGGTTACAACGATCGCAGCCCCGAAGGGGTGCGGGCGCGGCTGGACTTCTGCATGAATCTGGTTCGCCGCCTGATGCCCGGCTGGCCGTACAAGGACCGCGTCATCAACAGCTCCAAGGAGTTCACCTTCGACGAGGCGCACGCCCTGATCAACTACTTCAAGCGCGAGGACGAGGAGGCGAATAAGGCTGCGCAGCAACAGGAACCCGCCGACACCACATCGGAGCAGGGCTGTGAACAACCTGGGGACGAACCTGTGGATGACGGCGAGCCCGACGAGGGATCCGACGAACGCTACTACGAGCGGATGGAGCGCGAGGCCGAGGGCCGCGAGCCCGACCCGGACCAGATGAGTCTGTTGTAACCTGCTGTTGGTAATGCGCTACTAGTAGTGCGCTGCCATCAGCGCGCTGACAACTGTTGGGCAACAATCCAATACGGCGCCGGCGGCCGAAAAGTCACATCTGGCTGTGAAATTCGTTCAGGTGCGTGACACACGTATGTAACGCGGAGTAAGGTCCGCACACAGCATCGCCAGCGGTTACCACGGGACCGAATCCGGTACCCACAGCGACCCGATGCACACCGGATACGGGAAGCTTCGGGCAGTCACGGCGATGAGGAGGTGTGGGTCATGCAGACGGCGCCTTCGCCACCACCGATCGCCGTCGACGCACTGACTCCCACTCCCGTAATTTCCCCCGCATATCGGCTCGGCCGCACACTCGGTTGGGCAGCCGCCAGGATTGCTGGCGGCTTCACCGCGACCCGCAAGTTGGTGATGGTCGCACCTCGCTGACAAAGGCTGCAGCCCCTGAGCCGCAAACTCAGGGGCTGCATTTAGTGGATACCGAGAAGAAGGATACCTCATATGGCGCAGCAAAGCAGGCCATTGAACGAATCGCCGGGCCGTGACTGACGCGCGGTGCCCCGATCGCTGGTTAACTGACCGCCGTATTCAGCGCCTCACGCCTGCCGGTTTCCGCCTGTTCTTCAACGCGCTGATGTGGAGCGTCTCCAACAAGACCGACGGCATCCTCGAACCCGACGACTTGCCGATGATCCCCGGTTACAGCCCCGGCCTGGAAGACGAGTTGGCCACCGCCACACCGGCCTTGTGGACATGGCGAAACGAAGCGTGGTTCATCGCCGAGTTCATCGACACGCAGACGACAAGGGCTGAGCATGAGGCGCTGGCTTCTGCCCGTAAGAGCAAGCGCGAGAGCCAGGCCAGGTGGCGCGCTAAGCAGGCTGTAGATGCTACAGAGACATCTTGCGTAGAAGCTACGGAGACGGTAACTACACAGGATAGGACAGGACAGGATGTTGTTACTGCTAACGCAGTAACAACCTCTCCAGAAGGGGAAGTTATTAACTTCCCTTCTTCAAAAGCTTCTGTTGTTACGGATGGGGGTACGTCACCCGCGCGCGCGCGCAACAGGGGCACGCGGCTGCCGGAGGGTTGGGAACCTGCCGAGGAAGTGATCCGGGCGATGCACGCCGAATGTCCCGGCGTCGATCTGCGCGGCGAGCACCGAGCGTTCACGGACTACTGGCGCGATCAGACCGGCGCCCGCGCGACCAGGATCGACTGGGTGGGGACCTGGCGGAACTGGATGCGTAAAGCCGCTAAGGAAATCCCACGACGGAACGGCCGGTCGATCGACACGGCCGCCAACACAAGGGCCTGGTTGGCCGGAGGGAGTGAACCATGATCGACGAGTACGAGGTGCGTATCGCGATTGCCAGGCTGTGTGGGTTCTATCCGAGATCGCAGCCACCGGCCAACGATGCGGGCGTATTGGCAGCCTGGGTCGATCACTTCAGCCAGTTTCCCCGGCTGACCCTGAACAACGTGTTCGCCGGTATCCGCACGTACACCAACGACCCCAAACATGAGTTCTTCCCGGCTCCCGCCGCGATCAGCCGTGCGGCCCGCGATCACTGGATGGACCGATTCGAACGCTGCCCGATTGACAACGACCAGTACCGGGAGTTGTACGCCAGTTGCCTAACACCTGACGAAATTTGCGACGCGATTAAGACGAGGGTTCGCGGTGAGCTCAACTGACGACGCGTACTCCGACCTGGGCGGCGGCGCGCCGCAGGCCCCCGAACCCCCGCCGCTACCGCGCGATCGCTACGGCAAGATCGACAAGGCCGAACCCGAGGACGAGGACTACCCGCGGGACTGGACGCCGGAGCAACGGGTCAAGGCGTCATGGGAGAAGCTACAGGCGTTCCGCGATCGGCTGGAGCACGATGATGCGCTCGCGAATCCCGCTTCGCTGCTGACGTCGCGGCCGGCCAGCGCGGAGACGCGGGCGAAGGCGATGCAGGAGTTCCAGCTGTCGTTCGGCGACCTCGACGACGACGACCCGGACGAGGCGCTGCTGCACGTCAATCCGCTGCTGGTGCGTTGCCCGTACTGCCGGGCTGTGGCAGGTTCGCACTGCACCAAGGCGGGGATGCCGGGCCAGCCGCACGAGATCCTTACCGCCATCGCCGGTCATCCCGCCCGCATCGAGGCGGCGGCGGTGGCGGCCGGTTACACCAAGGACGAGGTGGCAGCGATCGTCACCGCCGCGCAGAAGCGCTCGGTGAAGCGGGAGCGGTCCAAGTGGACCGAGCGGGATAAGGCCAAGGTGCCGCCCGAGCCACGTCCGCCCGACCCGGAGCCGGGGCCGTCGGACTACAGCGCCGAACCCGACCCGGAGCCCCAACCATGACTGACACACAGATGCCCATTCCCGGGGTCCTAGGGCCCGAAATGATGCCACACGGTAGTCGGGGGGTATCAGAACACACCCCCCGCCACCGACAACCCCCAAAATCCGCCCGCCCGGAGACGCTCCGCCAAGCCAGGAACTGGGATTCGATCAAGCACAAGGCGATGCAGGCGGGCTTGTGTGAAGCCTGCGCCAGCCAGTACGCCTGGGGCTGCCAGATCGGGTTCAACCTGTCTAAGCCGCCGTGCCGCGAGTGCCAGCCCATCGTGGACGCCACGCCCACGCGGGAACGGCCCAACGGCTGGCGCACGATGCATGGCCGGGGAGCGCGATGACTGACCACCCCGACCGTGACTGCCCGCTCTGTCCGTGCGGGTGCACACAGGTGTGGATGGTGGCGCCCCGGACGTGGGTGTGCCCGCACTGTGATCTTTCCGTTCAGCAAACGTCGCGAAGGAGGCGTCATGATGAACTGCTGCGTGTGCCGCGAGCACTCGGGGCGGATGGAAATCTGCTATGAGTGCGCGGTGATGGTGTGGCCCCGGCAGGTGGTGAATCACGGAGCGAAAAGGTTAGCTAGCCAGTTGATGCCGGTGCCCCAGCTGGTGGCACTGCGGCGTTAACACGGCGTGTCGAATTGCCGTGTAACGGGAAAACAGTTTGAATGACGGGAGCCCCCCGCCGGAACTTGAATCCCCCCTTCCGGCGGGGCCGGCGAACCCCACGAAGGAGAATTAAATGCAGCCCGTTCGGGAAATGGACACACCCGCCGAGCACTACAGCCAAGGCATCGCGGCTCTTGAGAGTGTCGGTGAGCCCGAGAACGAAACCCAGGGGTATCTTCTAGCGATCGCGCACTTCCTCGCGGGGATTCTGCGCCACCAAATGAGTTACGCAGCAAACTAATTCAACGGGAGGATACCGTGGCTTACCAGGACGCCGAGGTTGTCATCGACATCCGCGACATGCAGCTGCACCCCGAGGGTCAGTGCCTCATCGGCCGATCGGCGGACGGGAAAACCAGCTACGTGCTCAAGATGACGCCCGACGAGTTCTGTGACTGGATCGAGCGCATCGGCACTCCGCTCGCCGAGGGCCGTTGCCCGCGCTGCGATTTCGAGGAAGCCCTGTCGCTGATCACCTACGCCGGGGAGTACATCCGGTCGCACTACAAACCGGACGCGCCCGGGCAACTCACCGACGCCGAGATGGCGATCGTCGAGCTGGCGCAGACCTGGGCGGCCGACGACGCGATCGCGCGATGCCTGAACGGAACCCACCGTGAGCATTGAGGCCGACGGGCAGCCGGTCGAGTTCGAGAGCCTCGACGTCGAGCAACTGTCCAACGGCAAGCATGTATGGGTGTGGACGTCACCGGGCGGCGCGTGTCACCAGGGCGCCAAGCACTACGCCAAGCGCGGCGACGCGCTGCGCGCCGGTCGGGAATGGCTGGCGAAGCTGAGGCTCGGCACGCCGTGAGCATCGGCTACTACGACCGGCAGGGCAGCCCGATCAGCCTGGAGGAATTCGGCAGGTTGCACGAGAACCCCGAGTACAAGATCGTCGCCAAGAAACACTTTGAGGGACACATCGAGGTTTCCACGGCGTGGCTGGGCCTCGACCACAACTTCGGGCGCGGCGAGCTGGCGATCTACGAATCTATGGTGTTTGGTCCTGAAAACTATCCGCACGACCAGGCGCAGATGCGCTACGCGACGGAAGACGAGGCATGGGAAGGGCACCGTCGCCTCTGCGAGGACATCGAGGCAGGGCGCCGACCCTGGTTTCTTGAGTGATGTTGCTGTGCCCCGTCTGCCTGGGTGAGGTCACCGTGGACAACGGTGTGGTCGATGCCCACTTTGACGGCGCCGGCCTGCAGTGGTGCCCGATGTCGGGTAAGGAACCGTTCGTCTGGAACGAGCGCACCACCCGGCTCGCTGTGCCGGGCCGTTCCGGTGGCCGCTGCGAATACTGCGGCGTGGCGGCCACCAACATGCACCACCGGATCAACCGCTCCCAGGGCGGGCTGTGGACCCCGGCCAACATCCTGCACCTGTGCGGGTCGGGCACCACCGGGTGCCACGGCTACTTCACCGAGCACCCGATGGTGGCCTACGGGCTGGGGGTGAGCCTGCGCCGCGGGGATAACCCCGGCCGCTTCCCGGTACTCACCCCGGAGGGGCCGTTGTATCTGACCGACGACATCGCGCCGCCGTTACCCGGCTGGGCGTGAAAGTTATCCGGCAATTCTGTCAAGGCGACACGCCGCGTGAGATACTCGAGACATGGTTCCACCAAGCGAGGCTTACACCGACATCGTCGGGAACATGGAGCGCCGCTGGCCGCGTGCCTACAACGGGGTGATCACCAAGGAGTGCCCACACTGTGGGGCGGAACCCGGCGATCTGTGCACGTACAACCCGTCGGAGAGGACACGCCGCGCGCCCTGTGTCGCACGCTGCCGAAGTTAACAGCACGCTGTGATACGTTGCGGTCCGTGGGGAGCGTGCCGCCCGAAGTCGTCGAGCAGTGGACCGTGCGGCTCGCCGCCGACACCGCGCATCGCAGCGCTACCCAGGTACAAGCCCAGCTCGCCGACGAGACGTGGCGCGAGAGCATCAAGCTGGCGTCGCAGGCGGGGCTCACCGCCCCGCAGATCGCCGAGGTGGTGGGTGTGAGCACCTTCCGCGTCTACCAGATAAGAAACGGCCGGCGCACCTAAATGACCGGCGTTCAGTTCGGGCCGCTGGAAATATTCGTCAACTGCGACGACCCGCGGTGCGGTGCTCAAGCGATGGTGTGGTCAGGCGATCCCGACAATGAGGACCTGTTCGACTTCGCTAAATACCAGCTACCCCAAGGCTGGACGTGGCGGAATAAGAAGACCTACTGCCCGAAGCACTCATGACGCGCATCATCCTGCACCCGAACCGGCTGCCCCGCTACGGCCCGATGGGCGGCCCGCAGGTGGTGCTGCCGGCGCCGTGGATGTGGTGGGAAACCCGGGTGGCCAGCCAGCTCGTACTGCGCTGGGAACCCGAGCGCGACAACATCCAGGAGTACATCGCCACCTTCGGCCCCGACGAGGACCGGGTGGTGCTCACCGACCCGCCGTCGATGTTCCTCATCCACATCCAGCAGTACGACGATGTCATGGGGTGCGACTTCGAGAGAAGCCTCCTGGTGTCGCAGTACCTGACCGCGCGGGTGGTGTGGCACACCTGCCCCGGCCCGCACTGGCAACCGGTGCCGCAGGTGATGACCTGCCGCCCCGGCTTCTACCAGCAGGACTCACACACCTATGGCTGCCGGGAACGCCGTCGCGCCGACGTCCGCCTCGAGTGGGACGCCCAGACGTACTATCCGGCGATGTCCAACCTGGACTGGCCGATGAACCCGACCATCGTGGACGGACAGGCGATCCTGTCGACCACCGGCCCCGACCGCTGCCGGCAGTGTGAGCGCTACATCCCGCTCTGGACGTCGGCCGCGGTCGAGGCGGGCGACCCGCGGGTGTTGTGCCAGGAGTGCTACGAGATGCGCCAGCGGCGCACCAACCGGCTGCCGGGCGTCGAGATCAGCGGACCGCCCACCGAGGACCAGGTGCTGGTGTTCGACGGGCGGGGCGGCTGGACTCTCGCGGATATCGAGACGCTGCGCGGTGGTTTCGCCAACCGTGAGGAGATCGCCGCGATGTACGGGGTGCCGGGCGCAATGATGGCGGCGGCGTACACGCCGAACGAGATCCGCGAGCGCGAGGGGTTGGCGCCCTACCCCGACCCGATCACCCGGCAGGAGTTTGAACGAATCCGCGGCCGCGACGTGACGCCGTGGATGGCGTCGATCAAGCCGGAATCGGAGGTCGTCGACGAGATCGACCGGCTGGTCAACGACGAGATCCGCGCCGGCCCGGTCGACGACTATCAGGTCAACCGCTTCCCGAAGTGCGGCCGCTGTCACCACCAGTGGCACGGCATCCTGTGCGACCAGTGCGCGTGCCTCGGCGAGCTCGAGGACGAGGTCTAGGTGTCCACGCACGGACACCGTGTTTGCCAGGGTTTGCCGACTATAAGGACCACAGATAGTCACGTTAACTAGGAGGGCAGATGGGATTTGTCGAGGAGCAGGCCAACGCCTGGAGCGAGGTGCGCGGGCTGTGGGAGGATTCCCGGCTGTTCGAGCAGCGGCCCGAAACCGCCGACGGCCCGCTGGCCACGGTGGCTTCCACCGAGGAACTGCGGCAGTGGCTGCCCACCATCTTCCGCAAGTACGATATTCGCCGTGTGCTGGACGCCGCGTGCGGCGACTGGAACTGGATGCGGCTGGTCGATTTGAACGACATCAGCTACACCGGCTGGGACGTCGATCAGGGCCGCATCAACATCTGCATCCAGCGGATGATGACGGGCGACTACACCGGCGACCCGACGCGCATCGCCATCGGATTCTCGCCGGAGAACCTGCTCACCGTCCAGAAGATCAAACGCTACGACCTGATCTTGTGTCGGCACTTCCTGCAGCACCTGCCGGTCAACGAGCTGGTCGAGCTCGTGCTCGTCAAGTTCAAGCTGTCCGAGAGCTCATATCTGCTGACCACCACCTACCCGGGTGCGGACAACAACTTCGAGTGGGACCCCGACGGGTACGACCACGCCTGGAAGGGCTACTTCGAGCGGGCCGTGGACCTGGAGGCCGAGCCGTTTAACCTGGGCCCCAAGCTCGCGGTGTTCCATGAACCACCCGCGCCGGCCGGGGTGATCAAGGCCCCGCATGAGCTGGCGCTGTTCAAGCTACTCGGCAGCTAACCGCTGCACCGAGTGGTCGGTCGCCAGCACCTCGCGGCACACCGCGCAGATCGTCAAAATGGCGCCGTCGGCGCGGATCAGCCGATACGTCGAGTGGTGCCCGCACTCAGGACGGGGTTGCACCCTGGTCGCCGACATCTTTGTCCTGGTCGATGTCCACGCCGGTCAGCTTCTCCACGGCGTTGACGTTGGCCTTGAGGAACACTGCGAGCGCGGTGACGAACGCGATCGCCGTCGAGATCCAGTCCAGCGTCCGCTCGCTCCAGAAGTTCAGGCCGACCAGGGTGTTCAGGAAGATCAACAGCGCCCCGAACAGCGCGACCAGCCCTTTCCAGTAGTCGGGCAGCTTGGCTCTCCAGTCGCTCATGGGTGAATTGTGGGCGCCATCGGGATAACGGTGCGGGACGCGGTGCGCGTGTTGGCGCAGTTAGTTTCCGTGGCCATCACATACTGCCGGTATGCGCAGGCTGGCGTTCTGGACCGTCGGCGTGTGCGTTGTGCTGGCGCTGTTCGCGGAGGCGCCCGACGCCGACGCCGACCCGATCGTTCCCGTCCCTGGCCCGCCGACCCTTCCCGGCGGCGGCGCGCTCGGCGGCGCGCTCAGCGGCGCGCTCGGCGACATCGGTGGGGGCAGGGGCGGCGGCGCTGGCGGTTCCGGTGCTTCCGGCGCCGGTATCGGTGGCAACGAAAGCGGCCCTGGAGGCGGCGGAATCTTCTCCCCCGACTTCGGGATCTCCAACCCGGGTGCGCCCGCGATCTTCCTGTGCCCCGGGGTCGGGGCGGCCGGCGGCGCGGTCGGCGGCGGCGGCGGCTACTGTGACTTCGACTTCATCCCCGTCAAGCTGAGCGCCACCACCGAAGGCGTCGGTCACATCCATTGCGAGTGGGGCGGTTTCACGCCGCTGCTGACGGTGTGGAATTGCTGGCGGGTGTGGCCGGGTCAGCCCGACCACCCTAAACTCCCTGATCCAGACATTATTCCTGATGGCTGGGGGGTGCCGTTCGCGATTGCCGGGCCGACGCCCAACGATGTCTGGCCGCCGCCCGGGCTGGCGCCGGCCGGACAGGTCGGGCCGCCGCCGCCGCCGGCCCCGGAGGTGGTGGCCCCCCCAGCGCCGCTGCCGCCCGGGCCGCCCGGACTGCCCGCCGCACCGCCGGGACCGGTGCCGGTGGAGTCCGCGCCCGTCCCGTTCGGGCAGCCGGTGGGGCCGC